>Ga0187842_1000010_pt1 | contig 104183 bp, 95 predicted proteins | sample SpaLakP09_SKY_41_FD_134514 | JGI IMG/M metagenome (GOLD analysis project Ga0187842, IMG submission 134514) | Oligotrophic lake water microbial communities from Sparkling Lake, Wisconsin, USA - SP09_SKY_41 | ecosystem: Environmental > Aquatic > Freshwater > Lake | place: USA: Sparkling Lake... | reverse complement strand
GAAGCGCAGTTCGCGCTCGGGCGTGCGGTAGGGGCCGACCAGGATCTGGGCCTGCCCCCGCTCGACCATCAGCTGTGCGCGCGGCCAAGGGTAGCTTTCAAAGCGCAGGGTCCAGCCCGAGCGGGCCGCAACCAGCTCCAGCAAGTCCACCGCCAGACCACGGGGCTGGCCCGTGGCCGAAGTCATGTATACCCGTGGAAAACCGGTGCCGACAACCAGCAACTCGCGCGCCAGCGCGGGCCTCGCCGAGGCCATCAGCAGTAACAGACCCAGCCCCAGAGACCTGGCCAAACATCGAAAGGACCCCATGTACAACCCTTGGCAATGCACGGCGCCTGCCAGCCGGCGCCGTCGCCATGATAGGGCGTGAGGCTCAGCGCAGATCCGCCGCCGCCAGGCAGGCCTCGATTTCGCTCAGCAGCGCGCTGGCGCCCAGGCGAAATCGCTGCGGGGTCAGCCCATCCGGCCCCAGGTTCGCCGAGACCAGCTGCAGGTAGAGCGCGGCATCGGCCACCGCGCGTATGCCTCCCGAGGCCTTGAAGCCGGACCGCGCCGTGCCACTGGCGGCGATCTCGGCCAACATCACGGCGGCGGCTTCCGGTGTGGCCGAGATGCGGGTCTTGCCGGTGCTGGTCTTGACGAAGTCTGCGCCGGCGTCCAAGGCCAGCCGGGTCGCCTGCTTGATCAGAGCAGGGGTGGCCAGCTCACCGCTTTCGATGATGACCTTGAGCGTCAGCGGCCGGCTGGCCTCACGCACGCCGGCAAGGAAGGCAGCGCATTCCGCCACCCGGCCCTGCATCAGTGCGCGGTAGGGCAGCACGACATCGACCTCGTCGCCGCCGGCTTCGGCAATGGTCCGCACATCGGCCAGGGCCAGCGGCAGGTCGAGCCCGCCGGCGGGAAAGTTGGCGACCGCCGCAACGCGGATGCCAACGGGTAGCAGGCCCCGCGCCAGGCCGACAAAGCGCGGCCAGACACAGACGGCGGCCACCGGGCCGAAGGCGGTCTGGGCGCGGCGGCACAGGGCCTCGATGTCGGCGGCGGTATCGCCCTCATTGAGACTGGTCAGGTCCAGGCAGGCCAGCGCCAGGCGGGCGGCCTCGCTGGCAGAACGGACATGCTGCATGGGCGGCGCGCCGTTTCAGGGCACCAGCGGCAGCTGCCGGTAGCGCATCCAGGTTGCGAGCGAGGGCCGGGCCACGCCGTCGCCGTCATACAGCCCCAGATCGCGAAAATACTGGTAGAACTGGACGAAGCGCGGATTCTCGGCCGCATCGACCAGGCGCTGCCAATGGCGGTCAATATCGCGCACGGTGTAATTCACGACGAACTCGACCGGATTGGGCAGCTTGGACAGCTCGTAGAGCATCAGTTCGAGATGGCGCTGCTGCTTGTCGGCATGGCCGGCGAACAGCACGCTGTCGATCAGATAGGGGTCGGCCGGATAGCCGCTCTCGGTCACGCCCAGCGGCATGGTGTCGGGCACGCCGGCCTCCTTGAGAAAGCGATGCAGCGAGTCGAACGCCGCCGGTGGCTCGGTGTAGGCGTTGTATTTGCCGTAGTGGGGATAGATCGACAGGCCCACCAGATCGATATACGGCAGCAGGTCGCGCAGGCCCTGCTTGAGGCGTTGGCGCACGCCGGGCGCCATCTCGTCGTACTTGAACGGTACGCCCGACTCCTCGTCGGGCCCCGGCATCAGGTGAAGGTACTCGTCGGTCATGAAGGAGGTGGCCGAGAAGGACACGAAGATCTTGGCCCGCTGGCCCTCGGGCAGCTTCTTCAACTCCTGAAAGACGAACTTGTGCAGTTCCAGATAGCGCTGGAAGGCGGCCGGATCGGCCACGTCGGTGGCGCTGACCTCGATGGCGAAGCACAGATAGTCGGGGCTGAAGTAGTTGAGGGTGCGAATGGCGTACTTCAGGAAGGCCCACTTCACCTCGAGGGCATCGAAGCTCAGCGCATCGAAGGGCGGAGGCGGCAGGCGGCGCTCACCGTCGTGCCACTCCCCGTTGCCGACGCGATGAAAGTCGCTGGTGTAGGTGAAGCCCTCGCCATAGCCCCATAGCGGGGCCAGCAGCTGGCGTGGTATGCCCAGCGGGTTGATCGACACCAGCACCTTCTTGCCGTCCTGGTAACGCGAGCGGTAGTTGCGCCAGGTGCCCAGCAGCGATGTCGGATACGGCGGCTCATAGCCCTGAAAGCGGTCGTAGAGTGCCTCGTTCCAGGGCACGCCGCCGTCCATATGCAGGGCCAGCATGTCGGCATGCTCGGCGATCTTGGTATCGGTGTAGGTGGCGACTGCGGTCTGGCCGGCGGCGTCCGGGGGGGTGTCGTAGGGCGTGAGCGTGAAGCCCATGCGGAACTTGCGGCTGCTCGGCGTGGGCAAGGCCCACCAGCCGCGCTCGAAGCTCATGTGCCGCAACGTGCCGTAGGCGGCCTTGGGCACCTGCTCGGACTGACGATAGCCGTAGGAGCGCTGGGCCGTGCTCAGCAGCGCTTCACTGCCATCATCGAGCGCGGACACTGCGATCAGCGGTATCTGATCGGCATAGATGTCCCAGGTGTCGAACAGTGCGCGCAGGAACTGGGTCTGCAGGACCTCGGAGCTGCCCGCCGCCTCGCCCGATGGAAAGGCCGCCGGCAGCAACACCAGCGGCTTGCCCTGGGCGGCGGCGACCAGATACTCCACCATCGTCTTGACCTCGCGCGGGTCCAGCAGCCCGGCCTCGGCGGGGGTGAAACGGGCCATCACCCAATCGCCCTCCTGGTGCAGACCGTTCATCAGCGAACGGCCCGGCTCCTGCAGGCTGCCCAGCAGGGAGCCGGACACACCGACGGCCAGCGACTGCCCCAGCGCCGCCCGCGCCAGCGGACGCAGCTGGCGGACAAAGCCGGCGTACTGCGCCCAGAACACCGGCGCTGACTGAGCCGGCTGGTAGCGATCGACCTCGTTGCCCAGGCGCAACCCCAGCACAGCCTGGGTACCGAGCGCGGCCTTGAGCCGGCCCAGCGCCGTGGCCGCACGGGCGACGGTGGCCGCAGACCCGATCGCGGCACCATCGGCCTCGATCGCGGACCGCAGATCGGCCGGCACACTCAGGCTCGCACCGTCGATCACGTCCAGGCTCAGCAGCAGGCTCATATTGTTCGACGCGGCAGCCTGCGCCAGCGTGCTCAGCGACTGCAGCAGCGGTGCCGCAAAGCCGCCGGCCGTGGGCTCCAGATCGCTCCAGCGCAGGCTGACGAACAACGTCTGCGCGCCCAGCTCCTGGGCGGCGCGGATGCGCGCGGGCAGTCCGCCCGCATTCAGCGGCAGCTCCTGTGCGATGCGTCGGGCGCCCTGCTGCCGCGGCAGCGGAAACACCATCGGGTCATTGTCGTTCGGGTCATTGCCCCAGGGCACCCAGATGCGGCTGGGCGGCGCCGCGCTGTTGAACAGATAGGCGCGCGCCGGGTCGCCATAGCCGTCCTGGTCCAGATCGAGATAGAAGACATTCTGGCCCGGCGGCAGCTGGGCGTGGCCGGGGCTGGCAAGCAGGAGCAGCAGGCCCGCCAAGGCCACCAGCAGCAGACGGAGCCAGCGCCGCTGCGTATCGAAACCGCTGTCATCGTTGATGCTTGTCATGCTCACACCTCTTCAAGACTTGGTCAGACCGCGCCGACCGCCGCCCAGGTACGGGCCACGCCCTCGTCGAAGCCGCAACGCGGCGCCCAGCCCAAGCAAGACCTGGCACGCGTGTTGTCCAGCACATTGGTGCTGACGTCGCCGCGCCGGTCTGGCAGCTGCACGCGATTGAGCTTGCGGCCACTGACCCGCTCGACCGTATCGAGCACCTGCATCACGCTGCGGCCCTCGCCGAAGGAAATGTTCAGCACATTCGGCGCGGCAACGCTGGCGCGCAGCAGGGCCTCCACCACATCGTCGATGAAGATGTAGTCGCGCACCGCCGTGCCCTCGCCGAATACCTTCAGCGGCCGGCCATCCAGCAGGCAGCCCATGGCCACCGCGATCAGGCCCTGGTTGCCGAAGGGGTTCTGCTGCGGGCCATAGGGATTGGACAGACGCAGAATGCTGATCTCCAGCGGCGTGGTGCGGCCGTAGAAGCTGAGGTAGTTCTCTATCGTCAGCTTGCTCTGTCCGTAGGCCGACTTCGGCGCCAGCACATGGGTTTCCGGAATCGGCAGCTGCTGCGGTTCGCCGTAGATCGTGCCCCCCGAGGAGGCATAGACGATGCGGCAGGCGCCGCTTTCGCGCGCGATCTCCAGCATGCGAATGGTGGGCAGCAGATTCGACAGCAGGTCGTAGTTGCTGCTTTCGATCACCATATTCGGGAAGGTGGTGGTGATCAGGTGATAGACGGTTTTGACGCCCTTCATCGCCAGGCGCAGCACGGTGTCGTCCATGAAGTCGCCATGGATCAGCTCGATGCGGTCCAGGATGTCGCGCAGATTGGCGATCGAACGGCTGGGCCGGGTCAGCACCCGCGGACGCAGGCCCTGTGCCACCAGCGCGCGCACCACGGACGAGCCTATGAAGCCGGCACCGCCAAGCACCAGCACGGGGGCTGCGGGCGTGGCGGTCGTCATGGCGCGGTCCTGATCTCGACCTTGTCGCGCAGGCTGTAGTTGAAGGCAAAGCCCATATTGCGGTAGAGCGGCACGATCTTGTTGATGTACTCGTCGAAGAACTCGGCCACCTCGGCGATGCGCTTTTGCGGCACGAACACGATGTCATAGGGGCGCAAGACGATATCGGCCTGCACCGCCTGCTCCAGATGGCCCTGCATATCGAGCTTGATGAACACCGGCTGGCCGCTGGCCGAATGGCGCAGCACCACCACGTTGCTGCGCTCGGCGCCCTTGCGGAAGCCTCCGCTCTGGGTGATGGCCTGCAAGGCGGTGATGGGCCCGGCATCGAGGCTGTGGGCCGCCGGCGCATTGACCTCGCCCGACACGAACACCCGCGCCAGCGCGTACTTGCGCAGTATCACGGTGGCCTGCGGCTGGCGCAGCGTCTTGCCGTAGCGCTGGGTCAGCTCGTCGGACAGCGCCTGGGTCGTCAGGCCGCTGACATTGAGCTCGCCGACCAGCTGCAGCGCGATGCGGCCGTCCGGGCCGACCAGGGACTGCTCGTTCAGCTCGGGGTTGTAGTAGAACTTGATGTCGATCAGGTCGCCGGGCTGCAGCTGGTAGCTGAGGCTGCCGCCTTCGACCTTCTTGCCATCGCTGTCCTGGGCCATGTAGACGGAGGCGGGTACGGCGCGCTGGCCGATGTTCTGGGCGGTGTTGACGCAGCCGGCCAGCAGCCCGCTCGTGAACAGCAGCAGCGCGGCGATGATTCTTGAACGATGTAGTTGTGTCATGACTCGATGGCTTCAGCGCTCCACGCGCAGTGTTTGCACCGGCTTGGCGCCCGGCAGACGGATCAGCAGCCGGCCGCTGGCGGCATCGGAAAACCAGGCGCCCGCCGCGCCCATTTCGGCCGGGCTGGCGGCCCTGGCGAGTGCCACGCCGTCGGCCGTCACGCGCTGCGGCACCGGTCCGAAGGACCGCACCTGCACCCACCAGGGGCGGCTGATCGGCGTCAGGTTGCCTCCGGCCTTGCTGATATCCAGCTGCGCGGCGCCGGGGCTCTCGGTCCAGCTCAGCAGGGTGTCCAGATAGGCGCCGCTGCGGTAGGCCGTCGTCGCGCCATCGTCGTCACGCAGGGTGAAGCGGGCGTTGGCGCCGGGGAAGATGTCGAGCACCAGCATCTCGTCGACCGCCTGATCGGCGTGCTGGCGCACCGGGCCCATGGGCAGGATGCTGCCGGCGCGCACCAGCAGCGGCAGCTGGTGCAGCGGCGCGGCCACCTCGATCTGCTGGCCGCCGCCGTGGCGCTGGTCGGTGTGATAGTCGTACCAGGCCGCACCGGCGGGCAGGTAGAGCGAGCGCGTCGTGGCCCCCTCGGCGAGCACCGGCGCCACCAGCAGCGAGGGACCCAGCAGGTACTCGCCATCCTGCTGGTGGGTGGCAGGATCGTCGGGGAAGTGAAAGAAGGTCGGCGCCAGCACCGGCTGGCTGTCGCTCTCGGCCTGCACGAACAGGCCGTACAGATAGGGCATCAGCCGGTAGCGCCACTCGATCGTGGCTCTTGCCACGGCCGTGTAGGGCTCGCCATAGCGCCAGGGCTCGCGCAACGGCGAGGTATTGGTCGAGTGATTGCGCAACAGGGGCGTGGCCGCACCGAACTGCAGCCAGCGCAGGAACAGCTCGGCATTCGGCGCGCCAAGAAAACCACCGACATCAGCGCCGAACAGGTTCTGCCCGGACAGGCCCATGGACGCGGCCATCTGCACCTGCACGCGCAGCGAGTCGAAGGTGGAGTCGGTGTCGCCGCTCCAGTTGGCGGCGTAGCGCTGCACGCCCGCAAAGCCCGAGCGCGACAGGATGAAGGGCCGCAGGCCGGGCTGCGCCTCGGCCAGCGCCTCGTGCAGCGCGGCCAGCTGCAGCAGGGCATAGACATTGCGCGCCGCGTAGTCGAGGCGTGGCTGGCCGTTGAAATCGAAGCGGGCATAGGCCATGTCATTGGCGGCCGGCTCGTTCAAGTCGGCCCAGATGCCGCTGATACCGGTGTTGCCGTTGCCGACAAAGCCCTTCAGCCGGCTCTTGAAGTCCGCGCGCGCGGCCGGCTTGGTGAAGTCTATCCAGCTGACCTCGCCCATCCAGATCGGCGTGATCAGCGGCTGGCCATCGAACCCGGTGGCGACGTAGCCGGAGGCCGCGTAGCTGGACCACAGCGGGTCGTACACCGTCAGCAGCGGCTCCAGAATGGGCACGCGGCGCAGGCCCAGCGCCGCCATCTGGGCGTTGAAGCCCGCCGGGTCCGGGAAGGTCGACGGGTTCCAACTCATCGTGAACAGGCGGTCGGTGTAGTCCAGGTCCAGGAAGAAGGCATCGGCGGGGATGCTGCGGGCACGGAACTCCTGCGCCAGGCCCAGCACCTCGGCCGCGCTGGCGTAGCCGAAATGCGACTGGTGATAGCCCAGCGCCCAGCGCGGCGGCAGCTGCGTGTTGCCGGTCAGGCGGCCGAAGCCACGCGCCACCTCGGCCGGTGTCGGCCCGGCGATCAGGTAGTAGTTCAGCGTGCCGCCCTGCGAGGCCATGCTCAGCACCTCGGTCCACTGCCGGCCCAGATCGAACTGCGTCGTGGACGGGTTGTCCAGAAACAGTCCGTAGGTCTTGCCGTCGCGCTGGCCGTAGAAAAAGGGCGTGCTCGTGTACAGCGGATTGCCGAACTCGCCATAGCCGGCCTGGTCGCTATTGCGCATCAGCATCAGCCGGCCGCGCCGGTCCAGCGGGCCGCCGGCCAGGCCCAGACCGAAGAAGCGCTCGTCGGGGGCGGTGAACTTGGCACCGATCACCAGGCCGCTGCCGGCATCCCAGAGCATGCCGCCGGGCAGATCGGCCGAGAGCACCGAGCCGTCGTCGCGCATCACCACCACCTGCAGCGGGTCTTTGATGACGATCACATTCAGGCCGGCCTGGCGCAGGAACACCTTGCTGCCGTCGTCGAAGAAGTCCAGCGCGCCGCTGGCCGGCGTCTGCGCCAGGGTGGCGCCGGTGGCCAGCGTGGCCACGCCGGGCGGTGCGGCCTCGACATGCACGATGCCACCGGCCAGAAATTCGATGCGCAGGCTGCCACCCACGCCGCCCAGCGCCAGGCTCGCGCCATTGGCCGACGGCGTGGCCTGCACCACCGGCCCCAGGGCCACCGGCGCGGCGCGCACCGAGCCCAGGCAGCAAATCAGGCAGAGCAGCAGCAGGCGGAGCAGACGTGGCAGCTTCATGACATCACCCGGTGGTCTTCTCAAGTTTTCTGCATCATCACGACCAGCCAGGGATTGACCGGCGAGCCGCGCAGAAAGCCCATGCCCGGCCGCGAGACCAGCCAGAACACGAAACGCACCGGCAGGCCGAACACCATGCCCTTGACCGAGTGGCGGCTGCGTATGAAGCCCCAGTAGTTCTCCACCGGCAGGGCCGTGGCCGGGCCGCAGCCGGCCTCGGCGAACAGGCGCTGGTAGTCACCCACCGAGAGCAGAAAGCGACTGCTCGGCGGGTTGAAGCGCGGGGTGTACTGGCCCGGCTTGCGGCCGTGGAAGATGTCGAACGGGAACCAGCGGTTGGGGCTGCTGACGATGATGTAGCCGCCCGGCTTGAGCACCCGCACCATCTCGCGGGCCATCGCACAGCGTTGCAGGTGCACGTCGGGGGCGGTGATCGAACTGTCGCCGACCACGCCGACATGGGGGAACACGCAGCCGCAGAAGGCGCAGTCGAAGCTGTTGTCGTCGAAGGGCAGGTGCTTGCCATTGGCCATCAGCAGGCGCTCGCTGTGGGTGCGCCGCGGCCACACGGTGCTGCGGTTGCCGCAATCGATGCCCACACTGTCGAAGCCACCGTCGCGCAGCAGGTCCACATCGACCCCGGTGCCGCAGCCCACCGACAGCAGACGCGGCTCGCGCCCGCCCGGCGCGCCCTGTGGCCAGAGCTTGCGGAACAGCGGCTGCCAGTAGTTGTTGGTCAGGTCGGCGTTGGACTGTTCCTCGTAGCGCAGCAGGGTGTCGTCGCCGGGATCGTCGAAGCGCTCGCCCTCGATCAGGTCGGGAAAGCCGTCGGTGAAGGCATAGTCGCTGGCGCAGATGCGGCAGCGGTAGCCATGGGCATTGACGCCCAGTGCGCCCCGGCAGCGCGGACAGACCAGGCCCAGGCCCTTGAGGCGCTGCTCCAGCATTGCAGTGTCCAGCATGGCCGTATTCAACATAAATTCAAGCCCTCGGTGCGGTGAAATAGTTGCCGGCCAGCAGCAGGCCGGCACGGGTGGCAAGTCCTGCCCCCACCAGCCAGCGCAGGGGGTGCAGCCCGGACAGGCGGTAGTGCTCGCAGAAGCAGCGGAAGGCGCCGCGGTGGAAATCCAGGATGTGCCAGCGCAACACCGGGTAGGTGCGCTTGCCGCTGCCCTTGCCTTCGTAGTGGACGATCTGCGACTGCGGATCCAGCAGCACGGCATGGCCGGCGGCGCGCATGCGGTCGCAGAACACCGCCTCGTGCCAGTAGTAGTAGTCCTCGGCAAAGCCGCCGACGGCCCAGAAGTCGCGCTGGCTGACCAGCATCGCCGCCGCCGATACCCAGTCGGCCTCGAAGGGCAGGCCGCGCGCCACCTCCTGCTTGCACAGATAGTCGACCACCGGGCCGGCATTGGGCAGCCAGCGGGTAAGCCATGAGCGCCGGCCGAGAAAGGCGCTCCAGACCGAGGGAAAGCGCCGACCCGACCACTGGTCGCTGCGATCCAGATTGAGCAGCCGGCTGCCGACCACGCCGCCCCGGGGCTCGGCGCGCAGCGTGCGCAGGGTGCGCGCGATGGCGTCTTCCAGCACGATGGTGTCGTCGTTGAGGAAGTAGAGGTACTCGCCCAGGGCGATGCGCGAACCCTGGTTGGCGGCCGGGCAATAGCCGCGGTTGTCCGGGTTGGCGATCAGGCGCACATCGGGATGCTCGGCGCTGACGCGCGCCACCGAGTCGTCCTTGGAGCCGTTGTCAACGTAGATGATCTCGTAGCTGCAGTCCGGCCACTGCGCGGCCTTCAAGGACACGATGCATTCGACGATGTAGTGGCAGGCGTTCAGGCCCACCAGGACCACGGACACATCGACGCGGCCTGCGGCGGCTTCGCTCATGACGGATTCCCTTCCCGGTTGCTGTGAATGGATGGTGTGATGGGGGGTGTATCGAGCAGGACGCGATAGAGCGCCCAGCTGAGGCCGGCGATCAACCACCAGCCCTTCAGAGGAAAGTGGAAGACGTCCACTTGCAGGCCGTAGAGCACGGTGGCCAGCATGGCCACCTGGGCGGCGACAAAGAAGTCGGCATGCAGCAGCTGCGCCGGCCAGCGGGCGGGCGCGAGCCTGGCGGCGCGATGGGCGGCGGCATACATCAGCCCGACGAAGCTGAAGAACACCAGCCAGCCGATCACGCCGACCTCCATCGCCGTCATGATGTACTCGTTGTGGACCGTGGTTTCCTCGGGCGCGTCACCCTTGATGTACAGGGGAATGACCTGCTGATTGCCCACGCCTATGCCTTCCAGCCAATGGTCCTGCGCCACCTGCAGGCCCGCGGCCCAGTACTCGAAGCGTATGCGCAGCGTCGCCGAGCGCTCGACGCTGTAGTTCGAGCTGTCCAGCACGCGGTGCCACACCGCCTCGGGCGCCAGCGGCAGCATGGCCGCCACCGCCAGCAGGGCCGCCACCACGCCGCCGGCGCTGAAGCGGTACAGGCCGCGCGCGCCGCACAGCAGCAGCACCGCCACGGCCAGCAGAATGGCCGCCCGGGTGTTGGTGAGCACGACGTTGTACATCGTCACCAGCAGGCCGGCGGCGATCAGCAGCCGCCAGCCGGCGGCGCGCTGGTGCTTCAGGAAGTAGAGGAAGAAGGGCAGCGTCAGGATCAGGTTCATCGCATAGACGGCCGCATGCGAGGTCGGGCCGGCGGCGCGCGCGGTGCTGTCCAGCGCCTCCCATTCGGAGGTGTCGACCATCACGGTGGAAAAGCGGCTTGCGGTCTCGCCCAGGTCGGCCTCGGACACGCCGCGGCCGAAGTGCCAGGTGAGGATGGTGAACACGCCGACGATGACGGTGGTCGTCAGCCACAGTGCGACCGCGGTCTTGGCCAGGCGCGGCGCCTGGCCGATATTGATGACCAGCCAGAAGAACAGCAGATTGCCCAGGATGGCGCCGCAGGCCCGCACCGTGCCCAGCGGGTGGCTGCTGTGGAACAGGCCCAGCAGCGCCAGCCCGAAATAGCTGGTGTAGAGCCAGAAGGCGCTGCCGAAGGCTATCCGCCGCCGCCGTATCAAGGCATGCAGCAGGAAGCTGCCCAGCGCCAGCGTGCCGACGATGCGCATCAGCGAGATCGTGTAGGCGGTTTCGTCGGAGGTCAGCCGCCCGAGGCGCTCGATCGGAATGATGCTGGCGGTCAGCAGGAAGGCCACCGCCGGCCAGAGCATCAGTACCACGCCGGCGCCCAGCACCAGGGGCAGGCCCAGCAGCAGCAGCGGCGAGCCGACCGACGCGCTGCCTATGCTCAGGGTCGCGCCGCTGAACAGGCTGCCGGCCAGCACGGCCTGCAGGCTGCGCCAGCTGCCGGTCGGCAGGCGGAAGCGGGCCGCTGGCTCAGCGGGTGTCATAGACATAGATGCCGCCGCCTTCGGTGCCCGCAAACAGCAATCCCGGCACCTGGCTGTCGAACACCAGCGAGGTGACGTTGCGGTTGTTCAGGCCCAGGTTGATGGCGCTCCAGCTCGCCGCCCCGTCGCTGCTCTCGAACACGCCCTCGGTCGTGCAGGCATAGACCACCCCCGGCCGCTGCGGATGCGCCACCAGACACAGCAGGAAGCTGCTGCCCAGGCCCTGGCCGCCGCTGCGCCAGTTGGCGCCGCCGTCGCTGCTGACGAGCACGCCCTGGCCGCCGGTGGCCAGATAGAGCCGCGAGGCATTGCCGCTGTCAACGGCAATGCCGGTGACGATCTGCGGCACTTCCTCGGCCAGCTGCACGTCACCGAAGGTTGCGCCACCGTCGTTGCTGGACGCCAGGCCCATGCCCAGCGTGCCGACATGCACGCGCTGGGCGCCGCCGCCCAGCACATAGACCTCGCCCGCGCGGGCATCCATCGCGGCCGCGCGCCAGCTGGCGCCGCTGTCGGTGCTGAGGAAGACGCCCGCGCCGGCCACGGCCGCATGCACCCGGCCCGCATCCTTGGGATGTGCCCACAGCGCCGTCACCACGGCGGCGGGCAGGCCCGTGGATGCAGCCGTCCAGCTGCCCGACGCGAGGCGGCGATAGATGCCATTGCCGACGCTGGCGTACAGCGTGCCATCCCCACCGGCCGTCAGCTGGGTGACGCCGCCCGATGGCAGCCCCTGGCCGGCGGCCGTCCAATGCAGGCCGCCATCGTCGGACCGATAGACGCTGCCATCGCGCACCGCCGCCCAGACCTGCCAGGGCTGATCGGGGCTGGCCAGCACCGCGCTGATGACCGTGCCGCTCAGGCCCTGGTTGACTTGCACCCAGTGCGCCCCCTGGTCCATGCTGAGGTAGACCCCGCCGCCATTGCTGCCGGCATAGAGCAGCCCCGAGCGCGGGTCGCAGGACAGGCTCAGCACCTGGGCTGTGCCCAGTCCGAGGGCCCCGGTGCTTAGCCAGCCGTCCAGCGCGGCCAGCGAGCTGCGGTAGATGCCGCTGCTGTTGGGTGCGGCGTAAAGGCTGTCGTCGGCGCAGCGCGCCAGCGCCAGCACCTCGGTCACCGGCATGCCCTTGCCAACCTCGCGCCAGCGGCTGCCGCTGGCATCGCTGGTCCAGACCTGCCCATCGATGCCGCCCAGCACCATGCGGCGGCCATCGGCCGGATCGGCCGCGATCGACAAGGCATAGGAGGCACGCTGGCCCAGCTGCCACCAGCTGTCGCCGCCATCGTCGCTGGCCGAAATGCCGCCGGAGGTGCCGACCAGCACGCGGTTCGCCGCCGGGGCCAGCACCTTGAACACATTGCCGTCGGACAGGCCGACGCTGGTCCAGCTGGCCGCAGCGTCACGGCTGCGGAACACGCCGCCGCTCAGCGATCCTGCATACAGGGTATTCGCATCGACCGGATCGATCGCCAGGCTGCGCACGAACAGGCTCATGCCGGTGCTGGCGGCTTGCCAGCTGGCACCGCCATCATCCGACGCATGCACACCCAGATAGGGCGTGCCGACCAGCAGGCGCCCACCGGGCAGGCGGCTCAGAGCCAAGGCATTGCCGGCCACCGGCGCGGCCATCGGCGACCAGGTCAGTCCACCGTCGCTGCTGCCGTACAGGCCCTGGCCGTTGAGCAGGGCGCGGAAGGTGCTGCCCTCGCCCACCAGCGCGGTGACAGCGGCCGCCGGCAGGCCGTTGCCGGCCGCCGTCCAGCTGCTGCCGCCATTGCTGCTCAGATAGACCTTGCCCACGCCGCCGGCCATCAAGCGCTGCGGCTGGGCCGCATCGATCCAGAGCGCGGTCACATAGGGGCTGTCCAGGCCGGCATTGGCCGGCGCCCACTGCAGGCCGGCCGACTCGCTCTTGCACAGCCCGCCTCCGGCGGTGGCCAGATAGAGCACCCAGCTGCGCTGCGGATCGGCCACCAGGGCAACGGCGGCCGCATCGCAGCCGCTCTTGCTGGGGTACCAGTTGGCGCCGTCATCGGAGCTGGCGTAGAGCCCGCCACTGCCGGTGATGGCATAGATGCGGTCCCACGGCGCATGGACCAGGCGGGTGATGGGCTGGTCGGCCGGCAGGCCCGCGCCGCTGCTGCCGAAGCTGAGGCCGCCATCAATGCTGCGCAGGACCTGCCCGGCCCCGCTGCCGATGAAGACGATGGGGCCGCGCACCGGATCGGCAGCCACGCTCAGCACGGTCTGCACCTGGGGCAGCTTGAGCGGCGCCCAGTTCGCGCCATCGTCGGCGCTGCGGTACAGGCCCGAGGCGCTGGCCACCAGCAGCACGGGCTTGTCTTCGACCGTGCGCGAGAAGCCATTGATGCGCGTCGGCACGATGCCCTGGCTGGCCAGGGTCCAGCTGTCGCCGCCGTTCGCGCTCTTCCACACCCCGGTGGTTTCGGTGCCGGCATAGACGTTTTGACCTCGTGCCTGCAGGGCAAACACGGCCTCGGTGCGCTTGAGCACCGACTTCCAGGCCTGGCCGCCATCCAGGGCGTAGAGGCCGAGGTCGGTGCCACCGATCAGACGCCAGCCCTGCGGCCCGTTGAGCGTGGTCAGGGCGCCGACAAAGGCGTTCTGGATGCCGACATCGCCGCGTATCCAGTGCGCGCCGAAGTCGGTGGTCATCATCATCGAGCCGTGCTGGCCGGCCACGTGCAGGATCAGGCCGCGGCTGTCGCTGCCCATCAGCCGCGTGTCGCCGCTGGTCCACTGGAACCAGGTCGGCCTGGTATCCCAGTTGGCCAGCGCATAGGCACCATAGACGGTCGAGACGAACAGGAAGTTCGGCACGCTGGGATGCGGCAGCACGTGGGCCACCGGCAGCTTGGGCAGATTGAAGCTGAGGTCGATCCAGTCGCTCGCCCCCGAGGGAAGCTGGAACACGCCGCGCTCGGTGGCCGCATAGAGGTGGCCGGCGGCGTCGAAGTTCAGGCTGCTGACGGTGCCCAGGGTGGCTCCCACCGATGACCAGCTGGTGCCGCCGTCGGTCGAGCGAAACACCCCCTGCCCGACCGTGCCCAAATAGACATGGCCCAGGCGGCGCTGATCGAACACCAGTGTTCGCCCGCGCACACCGGCCAGATCGGCGACCGGCGCCCACTGCGTGCCACTGTCCTGGCTGACGAACAGGCCCGTCTGCGCCGTAGCCGCCAGCAAATGGTTGCCGCGTGCCGGGTCCACGGCCAGGGCCTGCACATCCAGATCGGTCAGGCCGCTGGCACTGCGCACCCAGGTCTGGCCGCCATCGTCCGAGCGCCAGACGCCGTCCTGGTAAACGCCGGCATAGACGCGGCCGTTGCCCGTGGGGTCGAAGGCCAGCGCGAACACGGAACGCGCCGAGAACGGCACATTCACCGCCGTCCAGGCGAAGCCCCAATCCGTGCTGCGGTACAGGCCACCGAAATAGGTGCCCGCCAGCACCACCGACTCGTTATTGGGCTGATGGGCAAAGCTCAGCACCGTGCCGTAATCGGGCCCCAGGGGCCGCCAACTTCGCACCTGAGCCTGCAGCGAGGCCGCCAGCAGCAGGTCGACCAGCAGCAGGAGGCAGTGACGAAAACCGGACAGACTCAAGGGCAGGTACTTCATGATTCCCTCGCTCCCATGCGCAAACGGCCGAGGAACAGGGCCCGGTCGGGCCCGTTCAGATCGCGCTCGTCGCGTATGGTCTGGTTCAGATACTCCAGGAACAGGGCCAGCGCCAGGCCGACCAGCAGGCCCAGCGGCAGGGCCAGGCCGACCATCAGAAGCTTGCGCGGCGCAACCGCCTCGATCGGCCGTTCCGCCGTGTTCAGCACGGCGATATTGGACACGCGCCGCAGGTCCAGCGCCTCCGACACCCGCGCCTCCTCGCCACGCTTGGCATAGGTCTGGAAGGTCTGCAGCACGACCACGCGCTCGCGCTCGAGGCGGTCCAGGTCGGACTCGGCCCGGTTGAGCGCGCGCAGCCGCGTCTCGATGTCGCCGACCACGGTGCGGCGCTGGTTCAGCTGGGTCTCGACGGACTGGCGCAGGGTGGACTCGATCTGGGCGATCTCGCGGTCCACCCGCTGCACCGCTTCGGCGCCGTCATTGAAGCGCTGCAGCAGCTCGGTGCGGCGTATGCGCAGCTCGGTGACCTTGGCGCGCAGCTGTTCGTGATTGGGCTGCGAACTCAGCCGCGCCGGGACCTCGCCAGGCCCCGTCGGCAGCGCCCCGACCGGCAGGCGCAGCAGCCTCATTTCGGCCTCGTCGCTCTGCGTCTCGTTGCGCAGCAGTTGCAGGCGGCCCACCAGCAAGGAGCGCTCCTCGGCAATGGTCGAGATCTGCAGGCCCTCGCGCAAACCCAGCCGGCTGGCGTCGAGCAGCTTGAGCTGGTCGCGCAAGGCCTGCAGCTGCTCGTCGAAGAAATTGCTCATGCCGCGCTCGCGGCGGATCTCGACGCGCTTCTCCAGATAGAGCTTGACCACCATGTCCACCACCTGCATGGCCAGATCGGCCGACGGCAGGCGCGCGGCAACCGAGATCACGTCGGAATCCTTCTCGCGCTCGACCCGCAGCACCTTCTGCACCAGCGTCACCGCCTCCTCGCGCTCGCTCAGACGCGGCCGCAGATTGAGCAGGATGCTGAGTTCCTTGAACTGCGCCTTGGTCCAGCGCACGGCGCGACGCAGCTCGTACTTGACCTTCTGGAACAGCGTCTGCGGCGGCGGCGGCTCCAGCTTGAATGCGTCAGGTCCGAGGGCATCGACCGCTGCCTCCACCTGTGCACGCGCGCTGAGCATCTGGATCTCGGAGTTGATGTCCTCCTTGCGCACGCCGGTGGAGATCAGCCCGCCCTTCTCCACCGAGACCGGCACATCCACATTCTCGCGGCCGAGCTTGACCAGCAGCCTGGCGGTGGACTCGTACTCGTCGCTGACAAACTGCATCGCGCCATAGGTGGTCAGCACCGCACCCAGGACGGTGGCCACGATCAGCCAGCGGTGGTAGTCAAGTGCGCGCACCAGGTCGGCGACAAAGGCCGAGCCCAGTTGCATGACTTGATCGACGTCGTGATCTGCGTTGCTCATAAGGTCGCTGTTCCTGCGGGCAGGCCCTGCCTTGCCCAGTTCCAGGCGCAGGCCTGCATCAAGCCCAGCTTGAGCAGACGCGCGCCGCCAGACACCCAGGCGGCACCGATGGCACCCGCTTCGGGTATGGCGAAATAGTAAGCCGCCAACAGCAGCGGCAAGGTGTAAAGATCGAGCTTGAAGATGAAATCGGGCTTGACGAACATCAGATAGGGGATGGCGACCGGAAACGCGCACATCGCCGCCAGCGAACCGGCCAGCAGAAACACCAGCACCTGGGCCGAGCCGGCATAGCCCTTGGGCAGCCAGGCGGCGCCGAAATACAGCAGGCCAAAGCCCGACAACAGCACCAGCAGCGCCAGCGCCAGCAGGCCGCCCTGCACGCGGGCCATCAGGCCCAGCAAGGTGCCGGCGTGGCTGGCCGGCGCCACCTTGGGGCTGACGACCACGGCCAGATAGCTGCCCAGCAACTCGGGAATCTGCGCGAGCACCTGGGCCGCGGCGAACAGGCCCACCTGCTCCAGCGTCGAGTACTGGGTCAGCAGCAGCAGGTCGGCCCGCGACAGCAGCGCCGAGAAGGCAAAGGTGATGAAAATCCAGTGCAGGGCGTGGGCCAGTTCGCGGCCCTCGCGCCGTGGCAGCAGGCCCCGGCGCGGCAAGCGGGGCCGCACCAGCCAGGCGGCACCGAGCAGAGCGGTCAAGGTGCACAGCGCGGCCACGGCCATCAACACCTGGGCCGAGGGCCGGAGCCACAGCAGCACCGCGCCAATGCCGCCCACCCGCAGCGCCTGCGCGAGCAGTTCCAGCCCAGCATAGGCACCGAAGCGCTGCTGCAGCTGAAGATTGAGAAAGGCCGAGCGCAGCAGCAGCACGCCACTGGCCACGGCCATGGCCAGCACCAGCAACTCCGGCTCCGGACGCTTGAACAGGGCCGAGGACAGGGGCCCGGCCAGCGCCAGCGTCACGCTGACCAGGGCCAGGCTGGCCGCCAGCTTGACGGCCACCCCCCAGCGCTCGACGGCAGCGGCGCGCGCCTGATCGTGCAGGCGATGGACCGAAGCCAGCTTCACCACGCTCATGTCGATGGCCGCGCCCAGCACGCCATCGGCGAGGGCCACCAGGGTCAGGCAGATTGCGTAGGCACCGAAGTCGGCGGGCGCCATATGCGTCAGCAGAATGCTGTTCAGCACCACCGTCAGCACGCCGCCAAGGCCCTTGGGCAGGGCCACACAGGCGGTCTGTTGCAAAGACTTATTCATGATGTAAGGGTCTTTGCGTCGCATGCCGCTGCGGCGTTACAGTGGTCGCCTCTTCGCAGTATTGGGCCCTCGCGCCCCCCACGCCATGAAGCAGATGCAGAGATTTGCCGTTCTCGCCTGCGCGCTCGTCGCCTTGCTGAGCCACTCCGCCGGCGCGCGCCCCCTGTACGGGTTCACGCCCTTTCCCTACGATTCGACCGACGAGGCGGCGACCCGCACCCTGGACATCGTGCGCAACAACGCCAATGTCCATGCGCTGCATCTGGACGACGGTATTCCCTGGGACGAGTTGCTCGACGGCAAGCCGAACCCGCAGCGCGTGCAACGCGAATGGGATGACTGGAGCCGCGCCATTCCGACCGGCCGCCCGGTCTATCTGGGCCTGGCGCCGCTGGCCAAGGACCGCAAGAGCCTGGCGCCGACCAAGGGCGCGGCCGGCACCAGCAGCGCCCTGCCCTGGAGCCTGAAGCTGGCGCGGCTTGACGACGACAAGGTCAAGGCCGCCTACCTGGAATACGCGCGTCGCGCGGTGAAGCAATTCCGCCCCAGCTACCTGAACCTGGGCATCGAGGCCGGCGAGCTGGCCGCACGCGACCCCAAGCGCTGGCCGCAGTTCGAGGCCCTGTACCGCCATGTGGCGACGGCGCTGAAGCGCGACAACCCGCGGCTGCAGATCGGCATCTCGTTCGGCCTGCAGTCGCTGATGAAGCCGGGCGTCGGCGATTTGGCCAAGGCCCTGGTGCAGAGCAGCGACTACCTGGGCCTGAGCTTCTACCCGCATATGTCGCCGTTCGGCGAGAAGTTCGGTGATCCGCCGCTGGGCGAGCGCGAGCAGGCCTGGCGCGCGCCGCTGGACTGGGTGCAGCGCTACACCAACAAGCCGATCGCCCTGTGCGAGACCGGATACTCCAGCATGAATGCCGAGCTGCCCGCCTACAGCCTCAAGCTCAAGGGCGACCCGGTGCTGCAGGCCAGCTATGTGCGTGAGCTGGCCCAGCTGGCCGAGCGCGACAACTACCTGTTCATCGTCTGGTTCCTGTCGGTCGACTATGACCTGCTCTACGAGCGCATGAGCGGCACCCCGGACAACGAGGTCAATCTGCTGTGGCGCAATATCGGCCTGTGGAGCGGCGACATCAAGGCCAAGCCCGCCTGGGCGGAATGGCAGAACGCGCTGGCCGGCCGCATCGAACCACTGGCGGCAAAGACCAGCACGGTCAGCGCAGCCCTGGCGCCGGCCGCGACCACGGCCACCGAGGTCGGCTTCAGCTCGGCCAAGCAGCTGTTCCTGACCGGCCCCGGAGGCAAGGCCACGCTGGAGCCCGACGCCGGCATGCGCTGGACCTTCGACTACAAGGGCACGGAATGGGCCTGGGCCACCCGCGACATGGGCACGCGGCTGAACACCACGACCAAGCGCATGAACCTGCGCCTGCGCAGCGACCGCCCGGGCCCGCTGTTCGTGCAGATCGAGCTGGCCGACGGCCAGACCTTCTTCACCCAGATCGAGCCGCGTAGCGCCTGGAGTGACTTCAGCTTTGAACTGAGCCAGCTGAAGGCCGACCCGGCCAAGAAGCGCGATGGCGTGCTCGCGCCCGAAAAAATCACCAAACTGCTGATTGCCGACGCTGGGGCGCAGAACAAGGCCCAGGGTCAGCGCAATGTCTGGATTGCGCGCTGGAGCTTCGAGTAGGCGGGGCTTGCGCATCGTCGGCTCCGCTCAGCCCAGGGCCGCCTCGCGATAGACGGCCAGCGTCTGCCGGGCCGTCTGGTCCCAGCTGAAACGCTGGGCATTGCGCAGGCCGCGCTCGCGCAGTTCGGCGCGCAGCGGCTCGTCGCGCCACAGCTTGAGCATTGCCGCGCCCATGTCCTCGACCCGGTACGGGTCCACCAGCAGGGCCGCGTCGCCCGAGACCTCCGGCAGCGAGGACAGATTGGACGTCATCACCGGCGTGCCGCAGGCCATGGCCTCGACCACCGGCAGGCCGAAGCCCTCCCATAGCGAGGGGAACAGGAACATCTCCGCGGCAGCGAACAGCGGCGGTAGGTCGGCGTGGTCCACATAGCCCATCTCGACCACGTGCTCGCGCAGCTGCAGCGCGTCCAGTGTTGCGTCTATACCCTCGGTCATGGCCGAGCGCCGCCCAGCCAGCACCAGCTTGACCGGATCACCGGCCTCGCGGCGGAACTGGTCGAAGGCGTGCAGCATCCGGACAATGTTCTTGCGCGACTCGATCCGGCCCACATAGAGCAGGAAGGGGCCCTGTATGCCGTAGCGCTCGGCCACCAGACGGCGCGCGATGATTCGGTCGAGGGGGCGGTACTGGCTGCCGATGCCGTTGTAAACCACCGGCATGCGGCTGCGGTCCAGCTTGAAGCGCTCGGCGGTCAGGTCGCGCACGCTCTCCGACACACAGATCGTGCGCGTCGCCGACTTCAGGCCCTTCACCAGCAAGGCATTCAGTCGCAGCAATATGCCCGGAGCATAAAACTCCGGGTGGTTGAAGGTGCTGAAGCAGTGATGGGTGAAGACATAGGGCTTGGGTGAGTACGGCGGCGGCGTGAACGGCGCATGCAGCAGATCGATGCGCTGGCGCAGCAGGGCCAGCGGCAGCGACACGGCCGTGCTGAGCAGCCGCAGCTTGGGCCACAGCACCTGGTGCTTCAGCCGCTCCCCGCGTGGCGGCAGCAGCGCTGGCGCGCCGCTGTCCAGGCAGTAGGTGTGGTAGCAGTTTTCCGAGTCCAGCCTCGACAGCGCCTCCACCAGACAGCGCTCATAGGTCTCCGGCCCGCCCGCCTGGCGACCGGTCATCACCAGGAACAAGCCGATGTTCAGCATGCGGCCAACTCCAGGTAAGTGGCCTCGACGCGCCGCACGGCCGTCGTCAACGAATAGTCGTTCTCGATGAAGTGTCGGGCCCGCGCGCCATAGTCGCGCGCGCGCTGCGGCTCGTCCATCAGGCCACGCACGGCGTCGGCGAAGCGGGCCTGTTGCAGGCCCTGCACCAGCACGCCGTTGCGGCCGTGGTCGAGGATCTCGGGCAGGCCGCCCACATCCGAGGCAACGATGGGCAGACCGGCGGCCATACCCTCGCAGATCGCCAGCGGCACGCCCTCGATATGGGCAGGGTGCACCTGGATGTCGGCAAGCGCCAGCAGCTCGGGTAGATTGACGACAAAGCCCAGCAGGCGCACGCGGTGCCCAATCTGCAGGCGATCCACTGCGCCGCGTATCTCCTCCTCCAGCGGCCCCACGCCGGCCAGCCACAGCCAGGTGTCGGGCCGCTGCTGCAAGAGCAGCGCAAAGCTCTCGAGCAGGAAGACATGGGCCTTCTCGGGGTAGAAGCGAGCCACGTTGATCAGGACCGTGTCGCCCTCGCTCGCGCCGTGCTCGGCGCGCAGCTGCTGGCGGCGCGGCCCGTCCAGCTCGATGCGATGGGTCTCGAAGCCGCAGATCAGGGTGCTGATGTCTTCGGCCTTGAAGCCGCGCTTCAGGGTCTCGTCCCGGGTGTTCTCGCAATGCGCGGTGACGCGGTCGAACCAGCGCATCGCCTGTGCGTCAATCCACTGCAACAGATTGCGCTTCCAGTCGAAATCGAACCAGACATAGGCCGTGGTGATGGTCTTGACCCGCACCCGCCGCGCCGCGACCACGGTGACCAGGTCGGCATAGCAGTTATGGGCGTGGACGATGTCGATGCGCGAATCGCGCACCATCTGCGCCAGCTCGCCCGAAGCCCGCCACACCGGCTTGCGCCGGTTCCAGGGTATCTTCCTGACCCCGAAGCCCAGGCGCTCGGCGGCCTCGACAAAGGGGCGTTCGGTCTCGCCCGGGTTGGCAAAGCAGACCAGATGAATTTCGAATCGGGCCCGGTCCAGCGAACGCAGCCAGTTCAACACCGCGGTCTCTATGCCGCCATAGGCCATGGTGTGAATCAGGTGCATGACGCGCAACTTGCTCACTGCAGGGGGCCTGACGCCGCCGTTCATCACGCGCTCCTGCGCCCGGCACGGCCCGCGGCGCTGGCCAGCACAATGCCCGACAAGCCCACCTTGAGGCCCTGCAGCAGCCGTTGCAGATCGCGCAACTCGCGCTTTTGCGATTGCCCGGCCCGCAGCACCGTGACCACACCATCGCAGCGCGAGGCCGCCACCGCCGCCTCCGGGTGATGCAGGACCTGGCCCAGATTGACCACCACATAGCGATGGCGCTGCCGGCAGGCCTGCAGGCGCTCACCGGCCTGCGGCGACATGCTCAGCGACAAGAAGTCCCCCTCGACCTGCCCGGCCGGCAACAGGCTCAGCGCGGCAATCGCGGTGGCCTTGGCAGGCGCCGTGCTCTCGTCGAGACGTATGCGCTCCATCCAGCCCGGCGTCGCCTCGGTGCCCAGGGCCAGGTGCAGGGACGGGTTGCGCAGATTGGCATCGATCAGCAAGACCTGCCCCTGCTCCATCACCGCCAGCGCAACGGCCAGCTCGACGGTGGCCTGCGCCGCATCTTCGGCCAAGGTGCCGGTGATGCCGATGACGTTATTGGCCGCCGAGTGCAGCACCTTGAGACGTGCTGCCAGGCGAATGCCGTCCTCGGACAGCGGCAGATCGCTGGCGCCGACATGGCGCAGCACGGCGGTGATTTGCTCGCGAGTGAGCAGGCCCTTGTCCATCAGCAGCGCACCGATCTGGCCGGCCGAGCCGGCGCTCTGGCGCTGCTGCGCCTGCTCACCCAGGGCGACCGAGACGGCATCCGCGCTGACATAGCCCAGGCGCACCGCCGCGTCCCCGAACCGGGGTTTGCTCTGATCGCCGCTCATCTTCTTATTCCCAACATCTTTTTTTCTCCTGACCATCCTTCAGGACTTGCTGCGGTGCAGCTGGATGGGCTCCCCCTCGGGTCGTCGTCGCGGCCGGGCCTTGGACGGGTGATAGGCAAAAATGTCGCAGGTGTCGCAGACGGTGGGTTTGCGGCCCTGCAGGACCTCGGGCGAGAACAGCGAGCGCGCCGACTGGTATTTCTCGCTGTTCCATAGTCTTGGCAGATCGATACCCTCCTGCGGGTCGAGTTGGCCAAAGTCGCGGTTCTTGCGATAGACCACACAGCAGGGCGAGATGCCGCCATCCGGATTGACCACCATCGAGCGGTACAAATAGAAGCAGGGCCCGGGCTTGCCGGCCTGACCGAACTGCTGCTCGGTGCCATCGCTGTCCTGGCGGCCCTTGACGCTCTCCGGGTACCAGATGTCGGCCACCTCCTGGCGGTTGCGGAACTCGAACGGCATGCCCACCGGAATGAAGCGTATCAGGTCAACGCCGATCTTCTTGGCCATCACCTCTGCCTGGGCCACCTCGTGCTCATTGGGCTTCATGACGATGTACTGCCACTCGACCACGGGCGTTTTCTTGCCGCGTGCGTTGCGCCGGCGTATCAGCTCGGTCATGTTCGCCAGCACGCGGTCGAAGTCGCCGCGAATGCGGTATTTGGAGTAGGTCTCGGGCGTGGCGCCATCCAGCGAAACGACCAGATACTCCAGGCCGCTGTCGATCAGCTGGTCCAGGTCGTCCGAGGTCGGGATGACCATATTCGAGCTCAGATTCGTGCCCACATTGCGCGACTGCGCATAGTCGATCATGCGGAACACGTCCTTGTTGATCAGCGACTCGCCCCAGTTGTGCAGATAGGCCTCGAACAGATAGGGTGCGTGCGGATCGAAGTAGTGCTTGAAATGCTCGAACGACAGCATCGATTGCTCGCGCCCCAGGTCGTTGAGCCCGGTGGGACACAGCGGGCAGCGCAGATTGCAGAAGTTGCAGGGGTCGATGATGAGCAGATAGGGGTGGCTGGCCACCTGTATGCGCTTGCGCATGCGCTCGTACTCGACACGTGCCAAGTTGGCCCATTTGCCTGGCGTGCCGTGCTGCACCACCGAGCGCAGATGCCGGGCGTTGCGCGTGTACTGCGGGATCTTCTGCAGCAGTCGGTCAGCGAGCGACATTGTCATACCTCTTCCGCCAGACGGGGGGCTGCATGCGCCGCTTCGCGCGCCGCCCTGAGGAATTCCGCCGTGCGCGCGATGCCGACTTCCAGCGAGGTGCGTGGCATCCAGCCCAGTGCCCGTGAGATCTCGGCGTTGTCGCACCAGCTGCGGAAGGTCTCGGTGGGGCGCACGCAGGTCGGCCGGCACACCACCTTCTGCTCGCCACCCATCAGGCCCACCGCCAGCTCGGCCAGAGCCTGAACGGTGATCTCGCGCCCGCCCCCCAGCGGCAGCACGCTGCCGCTGAGTGCCTGGCAATGCTCGGCGGCCGCGATGAAGGCATCGACCGTGTCGTCGATATAGAGCGGGTCGCGGGTCTGCGAGCCACCGTCCAGCCCGATCTCGGGTGCACCGGCCGCTATCGCATTGAGCAGGAAGGTGAACAGATTGAAGCCCTGGCCGGGGCCATAGACCAGGGTCGGCCGCAGGCAGACAGCCTGCAGGCCATGGACCCGGCGATAGACATCGACCAACCCCCAGCCCGCCAGCTTGGACACCGCATAGGTGGACAGCGGCTGCAGCGGCTGCTCGCTGCGATAGGGCACATCGCCATTGCCATAGACCTTGACCGAGTCGCTGTAGACCAGGGACACGGCCGGCAACTCGCGCAGGGCCTCCAGCAGATGGCTCAGCGCAGTCACGTTGGTGGCCAGCACGGCGGCGGTCTGCGAGCCGTCCTCACGGCCGTCGGGATGGGCGGCAAGGTGGATGACGACCTGCGGCCGCAGCTCGCGCACGGTCTGGCGGGTCTGCTCGGGGTCGCGCAGATCGCAGGCGACGAAGCTGCCGGCGTCAATGGCCTGCTGATGCAGCCGGCCCGGGCTGCGCGCCAGCCCGCTGGTGTGGGCGTCCAACTCGTTCAGTCGATGGACCAAGTGGCTGCCGATGAAGCCGCTGGCGCCGGTGACGAGCACGCGCTTGCCGGCCAGGGTGCTGCGAAGGTGGATGGCGGAGCTCATGTCAGAAGGCCCCGTCGTGCATCAGAACCTTCTGCAAGGTCTTCACCAGCACTTTCAAGTCGTAGCGAAAGGAGCGCCGGCGCACATACTCCAGGTCGTAGGCCACCGTGTCGGTGAACTTCAGCCTCCCCCGGCCGGAAATCTGGGCCGGCCCTGTGACACCGGGTCGCACGCTGAACTTCATCAGCATCTCGCCGTGGTAATAGCGCAGCATTTCGGGAATCTCGGGCCGCGGGCCGACCAGGGCCATGTCGCCGGTCAGCACATTCCAGAAATTGGGCAGCTCGTCGAGGCTTGACTTGCGCAACCAGACACCGCAGCGGGTCACGCGCGGATCATTGTCAATCTTGAACTTCAGATCGGCCAGTTCCTCGTGGCTGTACTGGTAGGCGTAGAGCTCGGGAAAGCGCTGCCTGGCGTCGGCATGCAGCGTGCGGAACTTGACGAAAGTGAATGCCTTGCCATTCTTGCCCAGGCGTTTCTGGAAAAACAGCACCGGGCCGGGCCCGTCCAGCCGGATGATCAGCGCAATCAGCAGCATCAGTGGCACCGTCAGCACAAGCACAACGGCGGCGAAAACGATCTCAAACAAGCGGTGCGCCAGGCTCGGGTCGGATCCCGCGAGCACGGGAATCGGCGCGGCACTGGGCGCAGTTCGGCCCTCGGCACTGTTGTTGTAAGCGGCAGCGTCGGTCACGGTAGTTCCCCTCATGTTTCGTTCCAAAGGTGGTTCGGATACAAGCTGAACGGCCTTCAGCGCGAAAGGCTCGCGCCAGGCCCGGGTTGGCTAGACTCGCTGGGGGGCACGAGCCGAGTCGTCCAGACGCTGACGCTGCCGGGAACGTCCCTGCGCAGTCAAACTCAGGGCTGCCAAACCAAGCCCCAGCATCAGCCAGGAGGCGGGCTCGGGCACCGGAGCAAAAGTCAGATTGAAGGCAGCCTGGTCGGCGGTGAAGGGATTGCCGACCACATAGACGGCCGTCTTCGCATAGTCGGTGGCCGAGGTATGCAGGAACACGAACAGGGAGCCGGCATTCGGGTCGCCTGGCAGCCCCGCCGACACCGGTGGGCCAATGACGAAATCAATCACGCCGGTCGGGGCGGCCGCGGGGTTGAACACCAGGGCGGCAAAGGGGTAGGAGGAGCCAAGACCGTCAATACGGAAGTCCGCGTCGTTCAGATAGCCGTAGCCGAAGTCGCGGACCATGAACTCGGGCACCGTGCCCAGGGATTGCGCATCGACCTGGATGCGCCAGTAGAAATCCAGCGTGCCCGAAACGGTCTCGCGCACGACCCGACTTTGTACCGTGCCTGACGTCGAGCCATAGGAGAAGGCCTGAACATCATCCTCGAGCACCGTGCCGGCCAACTCGGGGCGCAGAGCCGCGGTGGTACCGGTCAGCATGGTGACGAGAAACGCCTCGGCGCCGAAGGCCTTGTTGAGTGGCACCGCCTGGGCTGCGCCTGACAAACCCAAGGTAATGGCGGCCGCGGCAACCGTGGATAGGAGCTTGAGCATCATCAAAAATCCTCGGGTGGTGGAGAAGAGCAACGCCACGATGATGACCCACAGGTTTATTGAGCCATACCCCTAGGACTAGGTTGTTTTTGCCATTTCAGGGTCCGCAATACGCCATTCGGCCCCCTGCATTCGGGGGGGCTATGTGTCTCAGCGCACCGACGCGGTCAGGAAAATGCGGTCCAGCTCGGCCAGCCAGGGCGCTTTCTGATCCGCCGTCGCGAAACTAGCCTCCAGGCTGTTGCGCAGCAACTGGTAGGCATGACGGGCGCCCAGCGCGGGCAGGGCATCGAAGGTCTCGACCAGGTTTTGGTTCAGATAGCCGCCGAAATAGGCCGGATCGTCGGAGTTGACGGTGGCCTTGAGCCCCAGGTCCAGCAGGGTGGCGAGATTGTGCTGGGTCAGGCTGTCGAACACGCAGAGCTTGACGTTGGAAAACGGGCAGACGGTCAGCGGCATCTGCAACTCCACCAGGCGCTGCACCAGCGCAGGGTCTTCGATGCAGCGCACGCCATGGTCGATGCGCTCGACCTTGAGCAGGTCCAGCGCGCTCCAGATGTAGGCGGGCGGGCCCTCCTCGCCGGCATGGGCGACAAGGTGCAGGCCCAGCGCGCCGGCCTTGGCAAATACGCGGGCGAAGTTCTCCGGCGGATGGCCACGCTCGCTGCTGTCCAGGCCCACGCCGATGAACAGCTCCCGGTAGGGCAAGGCGGCGTCCAGGGTGGCCAGCGCGTCCTCCTCGCTCAGGTGGCGCAGAAAGCACAGGATCAGCTGCGCCCGCACCCCCAGCTCCTTCTCGGCCCGCCGGGCGGCCCTGTGCAGGCCGTGGATCACCGTGCCCATGGCGATGCCGCGCGCGGTGTGGGTCTGCGGATCGAAGAAGATTTCGGTGTTGACGATATGGTCGTCCGCCGCACGCTGCAGATAAGCCCAGGCCATGTCGTGGAAGTCGGCCTCGGTGATCAGCACGCTGGCACCGGCGTAGTAGATGTCCAGAAAGCTCTGCAGATCGGTGAAGGCATAGGCCGCGCGCAAGGCCTCGACATCGACATAGGGCAGGGCCACGCCGTTGCGCTGTGCCAGCTCGAAGATCAGCTCGGGCTCCAGCGAGCCCTCGATATGCATGTGCAACTCGGCCTTGGGCGCGGCACGCAGCAGCGCCGGCAGCTGGGCGCGGTCTATGGAGTCGAAGTTGATGCTGCTGCTCATGCTGTTGGCCGATCTCAAGAAGAAAAAGGGCCGCCCGGTCACAGCCAGGCGGCCCGAGCTACAGAATGCAGGTACCAGAGCTGCTGCGCAGGTCTGATACCTGGACGAACAGCCAACAGCTACAGAATGCAGGTACCAGAGCTGCTGCGCAGGTCTGATACCTGGACATTATTTGCTGCTCGGGACCTTGCCTTCCACGCCCTTGACGTAGAAGCCGATGCCGGACAGGAACTTGTCGTCGGCCACTTCATCCTTCTTCAGCACTTCCTTGCCGTCGGAGCCGATCAGCGGGCCCTTCCAGATGACGTAGCTGCCATCGGCCAGGCCGGCCTTGACCTTGGCAACTGCCTCCTTGGTATCGGCCGGCACCGCCTCGGCGATCGAGACGATGTCGATCGCGCCCTCCTTGACGCCCCACCAGTTGTGCTGGTTGCCGGTCCACTTGCCGTCCAGCGCTTCACGCACGGCCTTGATGTAATACGGCCCCCAATTGATCACGGCCGAGGCCAGGTGGGCCTTGGGGCCGTAGGCGGTCATGTCGCTGTCCCAGCCGAAGGCGTACTTGCCATTCTTCTCGGCGGTCTGCAGCACGGCCGAGGAGTCGGTGTTCTGCATCAGCACGTCGGCGCCGCCATTGATCAGGCTTTGTGCGGCCTCGGTTTCCTTGGGCGGGTTGAACCACTCGTTGACCCAGACCACCTTGGTCTTGATCTTCGGATTGGTGCTCTGCGCGCCCAGGGTGAAGGCATTGATGTTGCGGATCACCTCGGGGATGGGGATGGAGCCGACCACGCCCAGCACATTGGTCTTGGTCATCTTGCCGGCGATCACGCCGGCCATGTAGGCGCCCTCGTAGGTGCGCGAGTCGTAGGTGCGCAGGTTGTCGGCCTGCTTGTAGCCGGTGGCATGCTCGAACTTCACGTCCTTGGCGTCGGGCGCGGTCTTCATCATCGGCTCCATATAGCCGAAGGTGGTGCCGAAGATCAGCTTGTTGCCCTGGCCCACCATGTCGCGGAACACACGCTCGGCATCGGCCGCCTCGGGTACCTTCTCGACGAAGCTGGTCACGACCTTGTCGCCGAATTCCTTCTCGACCGCCTTGCGCGCGTTGTCATGGGCAAAGGTCCAGCCGCCGTCGCCCACCGGGCCCACATAGGCAAAGGCAATCTTCAGGGGCTCGGGCTTGGGCGCGGCGGCCGAGGCCGGAGTGGCGGTTGCCGGCGCGGTGGCCTCTTCCTTCTTGCCGCAGCCGACCAGGGCGGCGGTGACGACCAGGGTGGACCAGCCGGCAAGCTTGAGAAGATGGCGCTTGGATGGGGATGTCATGGAGGCTCCGAAAGTGGATGGGAGGAAAAAAATAGATTATGAGCAGGATTCGTGCCGCGCCAGCGTCAGGAGCCAGGGAAGAAGGGCTTGCCCAGCGAGGCCGGCATATTGATACGGATGAAACCGGCGTTGCGCGAGATCAGCACCAGCACGACGATGGTCGAGAGGTAGGGCAGCATGCTCAGCAGCTGGCTGGCGACCTCGACGCCTTGGCCCTGCAGATGGAACTGCAGCATCGTCACGCCGCCGAACAGATAGGCGCCCAAGAGCACCCGCGCCGGGCGCCAGGTGGCAAAGGTCGTCAGGGCCAGCGCAATCCAGCCCTTGCCGGCAATCATGCCCTCGACCCACAGTGAGGTATAAACCACCGACACGTACGCGCCGGCGATGCCGCACAGCGCGCCACCCACCATCACCGCGGCCAGCCGGATGCGGCGCACCGGATAACCCAGGGCATGGGCCGATTCGGGCGATTCGCCGACGGCGCGCAACACCAGGCCGGCGCGAGAGCGGTAGAGGAACCAGGCCAGTCCTGCGGCCAGCGCCATGGCGAAATACACCATCGGATGCTGCTTGAACAGGGCCGAGCCCAGCAGCGGAATGTCCGACAGCAGGGGAATCTCGAACCTGGCCCGCTCGCTCAGCTTCTCCTGCGCATAGCGTATGCCGACGAAGGCCGAGAAGCCCGCCCCGAACAGGCTCAGCGCCAGGCCGGCCGCGTACTGGTTGGTGTTGAGCCAGATCACCAGCACACCGAAGACCATGGCCATCAGCGCGCCCGCCCCAGCCCCCGCCGCAAAGGCCAGCCAGTCGTTGCCGGTGTGCACGGCAGTGGCGAAACCGGCGATGGCCGCCACCAGCATCAGCCCCTCGGCGCCCAGGTTAACAATGCCGGCGCGTTCGTTTATCAAGAGCCCCAGGCCAGCAATCGCCAGCACGGTGCCCGCATTCAGCGTGGCCGCCAACAGCAGTGCAATGCCTTCCATCACGCGACTCCCGAAACAGTGGCCGCGGAGGGCCTGGCGGCCCAGCGCAAGCGGTAGTGAATCAGCGTGTCACAGGCCAGCAGGGTGAACAGCAGCAGCCCCTGGAACACCCCGGTCAACGACTTGGGCAAGCCCAGCCGTGACTGCGCCAGCTCACCGCCTATATAGAACATGCTCATCAAAATGGCCGAGAACACGATGCCCACCGGGTGCAGCCGCCCGACGAAGGCGACGATGATGGCCGCAAAGCCGTAGCCGGCCGGCACGTACGGCGTCAGCTGGCCCAGCGGCCCGGCGGCCTCCAGCCCGCCGGCCAGGCCCGCCATGCCGCCCGACAGCAGCAGCGCCGTCCACAGCGCACGCCGTGACGAGAAGCCCGCATAGCGCGCCGCCGCCGGCGCCAGCCCGCCGACCTGCAGCTGAAAGCCCATATACGTGCGGAACAGCAACACCCAGAACATCAGCACCGATGCAAAAGCGATCAGCACGCCGATATTGACCCGCCAGCCATCAACCAGGCGTGGGATCTTGGTCACCGCCAGGAAGGTGATGGTCTGCGGGAAGTTGTAGCCCTTGGGGTCTTTCCAGGGCCCGTAGACCAGGTAGCCCAGCAGTTGCTCGGCCACATAGACCAGCATCAGGCTGACCAGGATCTCGTTGGCATTGAAGCGGTCGCGCAGCAGTGCGGTGATGGCCGCCCAGGCCATGCCGCCCAGGGCGCCGGCCAGCAGTATCCAGACCACGATCAGCCGGCTCGACCCGGCATCGGCCTGCATCGCCACCCAGCCGGCGCAGCAGGCGCCGACGATGAACTGCCCCTCGGCGCCGATATTCCAGACGTTGGAGCGAAAGCACACCGCCAGACCCAGCGCGATCAGCACCAGCGGCGTGGCCTTGACACCCAGCTCGGACCAGGCGTAGGCCGATTTGATCGGCTCCCAGAAGAACATCTGCAAGCCGCGCAGCGGGTCCTTGCCCAGCAGCAGGAACAGGCCTATGCCCAGCAGCACGGTCAGCGCCAGCGCCAGCAGCGGCGAGGCCACAGCCATCAGCTTCGAAGGCTGGGGGCGAACTTCAAGTTTCAGCATGTTCGCGCTCCCCTGCCTTGTTCCACAAACCACTCATCCATTCCCCGATCTTTTCAATCGTTGCCTCGGCAATCGGCAGCGAGGGCGAGACCCGGCCCTGGGCCATCACCACCAGCCGGTCACTGAGCTCGAACAGCTCGTCCATCTCCTCGCTGACGACCAGGATGGCGCAGCCGCCATCGCGCAGCTTCAGCAGCTCGGCGCGGATCTGCGCCGCGGCGCCGACATCCACGCCCCAGGTCGGCTGTGCGATGACCAGCAGCCTGGGGCCGGCCTCGATCTCGCGGCCGACGATGAACTTCTGCAGATTGCCGCCCGACAGGCTCTTGGCCGCCGCGCCCGCGCCGCCCGCCTTGACCTTGAAGCGGGCGATCAGATCCTGGGCCAGGCGCTCGACGCGGCCTGTGTCTATCCAGCCCCAGCGGTTGACCGCCTCGGTGCGGGTCAGCAGGGTGTTCTGCGCCAGCGACAGCGTCGGCACCGCGCCGCGGCCCAGCCGCTCCTCGGGCACGAAATGCAGGCCGCGCTTGCGCCGCGAGCGCGGGCTGGCGTGGGCGATATCCTGGCCGAACAGCTGCACGCTGCCCAGTGGCGCACGCGGGTCTTCGCCGCTCAGCGCCGCCATCAGCTCCTGCTGGCCATTGCCCGAGACGCCGGCCACGCCGAGAATCTCGCCGGCCCGCACCTGCAGCGAGATGTCGCTAAGGCTGGTGCCGAACGGCGACAGCTTGGCCAGGCTCAGCGCCTTGACCTCCAGGGCCACGGCGCCGGTATGGGCCTGCACATGCTGCAGCTGCGGCGGCTCGGCGCCTATCATCAGCCGCGACAGGCTGGCATTGCTCTCCTGGCGCGGATCGACCTCGCCGGTGACCTGGCCGGCGCGCAGCACCGTGCAGCGCTGGCACAGCGCGCGTATCTCGTCCAGCTTGTGGCTGATGTACAGAATGGAGCAGCCCTTGTCGGCGAGCACGCGCAGGGTCACGAACAGCTTCTCGACCGCCTGCGGGGTCAGGACTGATGTCGGCTCGGCCAAGATCAGCAGCTGCGGATTGGTCAGCAGCGCGCGCACGATCTCGACGCGCTGGCGCTCGCCAACCGACAGCGTGTGCACCGGCCGCAGTGCGTCGACCTCCAGCCCGTACTCGGCCGCCACCTCGGTGATGCGCGCCGTGACCTGAGCGAGGGTGAACGACTTGTCCAGGCCCAGCCAGACGTTCTGCGCGGCGGTCAACGTGTCGAACAGCGAGAAGTGCTGGTAGACCATGCTGATGCCCAGCGCCCGCGCCTGGGCCGGGCTGGCCACCTGCACGGGCGCACCGTTCCACAGCATGCGTCCGGCGTCGGGCTTGACGGCGCCGTAGATGATCTTCATCAGCGTGGACTTGCCGGCGCCGTTCTCGCCCAGCACGGCATGGATCTCGCCAGCGCGCACGACCAGGCTCACCTGATCATTGGCCTTGACCGCCGGGTATTGCTTGCTGATGCCCTGGAGCTCCAGTCGCGCCCCCCCCGGATTGCGCTTCGCTTCATCCGGGCTACGCATGCTGATGCCCTCGGGGTTTTGGGTAGCCCGGATGGAATCCGGGGCCCCCTACCCAGTCATCACGATCGCGCATAGCGCTGCTCCCCCGCAACAAAAGCACTCACAAGACTCCGCTCATCGGACAAGCTCATCCAGGCAAACACCTTCTCATGCAACTCCCGCGCCACCGACTGCCGCTGCGTGGCCACCGGGCCATGGGCCCAGTCCCAGACGCAGACATCGGCCAGTGCGCCCTCACCCAGATGGCCGATCTCCTCGCCCAGCTGCAGCGCCTGGGCCGCGCCGCGGGTCACCGCATGCAGGCCGTCCCAGGCCGTCATCCGGCGCTGGGCCAGAGCCTGCACCTTGTACGCATCGGCCAGGCTGCGCAATTGGCACAAACTCGTGCCGCCGCCGACATCGGTGGCAATCGACACCGGCACGCCGGCCGCCCGCTGCGCCGCCCAGTCGAACAGGCCGCTGCCCAGGAACAGATTGGACGAGGGGCAGAAGGCGATCTGCGCGCCCGAGGCATGCAGCGCGGCGCGGTCGGCATCGTCGAGCCAGATGCCATGGGCCAGCACCGCTCGTGGATGCAGCAGGCCCTCGCGGGCATAGACATCCAGATAGCTGCGTGCATCGGGGAACAGCTCGGCCACCCAGCGCACCTCGTCGCGGTTCTCGGCCACATGGGTCTGCATGTAGAGGCTGGCATCCGTCCGGCACAGGCCGCCGGCCATGGCCAGCTGCTGCGGCGTGCTGGTCGGCGCAAAGCGCACCGTCACCGCATACGCCAGGCGGCCGCGCCCATGCCAACGCGCGATCAGGTCCCTGCAATCCGCCTCGGCCTGCACCACCTCGTCGCGCAGGCCGTCGGGCGCGTGGCGGTCCATCAGCACCTTGCCGGTGATCAACCGCATGCCGCGCTGCTCCGCCGCTGCAAAAAGCGCCTCGGCCGACGTCTTGTGCACGGTGGCGAACACCACCGCCGAGGTCGTGCCATGGGCCAGCAACGCATCGAGAAACATCGCCGCGCCCTGCTCCGCCACCTGCGGGTCGGCATAGCGGCGCTCGGCCGGAAAAGTGTAGGTGTTGAGCCAGTCCAGCAGCTCGGTGCCGTAGGTGGCGATCACGTCCAGCTGCGGGCTGTGCACATGGGTGTCGATGAAGCCGGGCAAGATCAGCCGGCCGCGGTGGTCGATGCGGGTCCAGCCCGCGGGCGGGTCCTCGGTCTGTGCACCGGCGATGCGGCCGTCGGCGTCGATCAGCAACCAGTGGTCGGGGCGAAAGCGCACGGCCTCGCTGGCAACATCGGCCAGCTCCGGTTGCGCGACGAAATCAAGCAGATCGCCGCGCAGGGCGATGCCGGGGGAAGCCGTCATTTCAGTTGTTCCACCTTGACTGTGGAGCGGCAGGGACGAGGGCGCGCCGGCCGCTGCGGGCTGAAGCATCGTCCGGACCTGGACGGTCCTGACTTCGGCTTCTTTATGCCCGCTGCGACCGGCACGCCCTCGCCCCTGCTGGCACCAGCGTGCATGGCGCGCCCTGCCCGGCTGCCACCAGCGCGTCCGCAGAGGGGGTGGGGGGCCGGCCACTGCGGGCATAAAGAAGCTGAAGGTCGGTCCGAAGGGACCGGCCCAAGCTTCAGCCCGTGGTGGCCGGCCTCCCGCCCCCTCTGCCACTCCATGGCAGCGAAGCGCCAAGCACCGCCACCCTCTCGCAAGTCGATCCGTTTCGTTTCAGTCATACGAGATTTTGATTCATACACATCGCGACTTCCCGGACCTGCTCGCGCAACCAGCGCAGCGGGGCCGAGGCATGGCTCAGCTCATGCCACAGCTGGTAGTAGGCCATTGGCGGAAAACTCACCGGGCAGCGCACGATGGTGACGGGCAGGCGACCGACATAGCGGGCGCAGAACATGCGCCCGGTGGTCAGCACCAGCAGGCTGCGCGCCACCATCTCGGGCAGCTGGCCGAAGTGCGCACTGCGCACGGCAATCTCGCGGCTCAGGCCCTGGCTGGCCAGATGCTGGTCGATCACGCCGGGCAAGCCCATGCTCAGCGGCGTGGGCGCCACATGCTGGCAGGCCAGGTATTGGTCGATGGTCCAGTGCTGGTCGGACTGCCGCGCCTTGCCGCGCGCCACCGGATGCTCCTTCGACACCAGGCAGACGACTTCGTCGCTGAGCAGGCGGCCCAGATGCAGCTCGGCCGGCGGCTCCAGCCAGTTGCCGACGACCAGGTCCACCTCGCCGCGCGCCAGGCCGGTGCGGTAGTCGAAGTCGCTGGACAGCGGCTGCAGATCGATGCGCACCTGCGGCGCCAGGCGCAGCACATGGGCGACCAGCTCGGGCAGGAACAGCGGGTCCAGATAGTCGCTGACGGCGATGCGGAACTGCAGCTGCGCCGTGGCCGGCTCGAAGCCCTTGCTGCGGGCTCGGGGGTTGAACAGCGCTTCAGCGTCCCGCAACAGGCGGCCGGCGGGCTCCAGCAGCTCCAGCGCTCCGGCGGTGGGCATCATGCCGGTGCCAGTGCGCACCAGGAGCGGGTCGCCGGTCAGCGCGCGCAGGCGCTTCAGTTGGGCACTGACCGCCGGCTGGCTGGTGTGCAGACGCAGGGCCGCCTTGGAAACGCTGCGTTCGCTGATCAGCATATGCAATACCCGGACGAGTTGGAGTTCGATCTTGTCGAATGGGTTGCGTGGCGTCATACGGTGGCGAGCATAAAGGTTATGGGAGAAATCGTATAACGTCAGCGAAGCGACGCAGTACCGTCCACGTTTATCCCTATGCCTGACAGTCAGGAAAAAAATGTCCTCACGACCGATCCGCTTCTTCCATCAAGGCCAGATCGCCGAGGTCATTGGGCTTGCCAGCACGATGACGGCCCTGCAATGGTTGCGTGAACATGCCCGCTGCTCGGGCACCAAGGAAGGCTGCGCCGAGGGCGATTGCGGCGCCTGCACGGTGCTGGTGGCCGAGTTGGCCACACCGGACTCGCCGCCGGACACGGTGATCGGCGGTTTGAGCTTGCGGCAGGTCAACAGCTGCATCCTGTTCCTGCCCACGCTGGACGGCAAGGCGCTCTTGACGGTGGAAGACCTGAAGCAGCGCGACGGCACACTGCACCCGGCCCAGCAGGCGATGGTCGACTGTCATGGCTCGCAATGCGGCTTCTGCACCCCGGGCTTCGCGATCAGCCTCGCGGCCACCTATGAACGCCACTGTGAAGACGGCACCCGGCCGACCCGCCAGCAGTTGGCCGACGATCTGGCCGGCAATCTCTGCCGCTGCACTGGCTACCGGCCGATACTCGATGCCGGCCAGCGGATGTTCGATCTGCCCGCGCAGCGGCTGGATACAGCACCCGTCATTGCCGCGCTGATGTCGCTGGCCCAGGACCCGCCGCTGCACTATCAGGCCGCCCAGCCGGCCTTCCCCGGCCGCAGCGACAGCTTCCACGCCCCACGCACCGTGGCCGAGCTTGCCGCGCTGCGCGAGGCCCATCCGGAAGCACGGCTGCTGGCCGGTGCAACCGACGTCGGCCTATGGGTCAACAAGCAGTTCCGCGACCTGGGCAACGTGATCTACCTCGGCGCCGTGGCCGAACTCAAGCGCATCCACCCACAGGCCTTTGACGGCCGACACGGCCTGTGGATAGGCGCCGGCGCGACCCTGGAAGATGCCTGGAGCCGGCTCAGCGATCACATCCCGGCCCTGCGCGAGCTGTGGCTGCGCTTTGCCTCGCCGCCGGTGCGCCATGCCGGCACCTTGGGCGGCAATATCGCCAACGGCTCGCCGATCGGCGATGGCGCGCCGGCCTTGATCGCGCTGGGCGCCGACATCATCCTGCGCAAGGGCTCCATTCAGCGCCGCATGCCGCTGCAGGACTTCTATTTGGACTACATGAAGAACCAGCTGCAGCCCGGCGAGTGGGTCGAAGCACTGCACTTGCCGCTCCCCGACGCGCGCACGCGGCTGCGCGGCTACAAGATATCCAAGCGCTATGACAGCGACATCTCGGCCGTCTGCGCGGTGCTGGCGGTGACCTTGGATCACGGCAAAGTCACCGCTCTGCGCTTCACCTTCGGTGGCATGGCCGCCATCGTCAAGCGCGCCGCGCTGGCCGAAGCCGCCGTGCTGAACCAGCCCTGGAACGAAGCATCGGCCGAGGCTGCTGCCGCAGCACTGGCCCAGGACTTCACCCCGATGAGCGATCTGCGCGCCAGCGCGAACTACCGGATGCGCGTGGCGCAGAATCTGCTGCGACGCTTCTGGCTCGAAACGCGTGAAGACCAGCCGCTGGCCAGCGAGCAAGTCAATGTCTGGGCCACTCAAGTGGGAGTGCAAGCATGAACAAGATGCTGGATCGATCCCAATTGGCAATGACCGCCCGGCCCCAGGTCGGCATCAACCGCGCGCATGAATCGGCGCATCTGCACGTCAGCGGCGAGGCGACCTACACCGACGACATCGCCGAGCTGCAGGGCACCCTCCATGCGGCGCTGGGTCTGTCCCCCATCGCCCATGGCCGCCTGCTGAGCATCGACATCGAGGGCCTGCGCGCGCTTCCAGGCGTCGTGGCCGTGCTGACCGCCGCCGACATCCCCGGCTCCAACCACTGCGGCCCGCTGATCGCCGACGAAACGATCCTGGCCGAGGGCGAGGTCCACTACCTGGGCCAGCCGGTGTTTGCGGTGATTTCGCAAGACCGCGAACTGGCCCGCCGCGCCGCCGCCCGCGCCAAGGACTTCCTCAGGCTGGAACTCCTGCCGGCCCTGCTGACTGGCACCGAAGCCCATGCGGCCAAAAGCTATGTCGTGCCGCCCATGCATCTGCAGCGAGGCGACGCACAGGCCGCACTCGCGAATGCACCGCACCGGCTGCAAGGCAGCTTCACCGTCGGCGGCCAGGAGCAGTTCTACCTGGAAGGCCAGATCTCCTACGCGCTGCCGCTGGAAGATGCCGGCATCAAGGTCTTCTGCTCGACCCAGCACCCGAGCGAGATGCAGCATCTGGTCGCGCACGCGCTGAACCTGCACAGCAATCAGGTCCAGGTCGAATGCCGGCGCATGGGCGGCGGCTTCGGCGGCAAGGAGTCGCAATCGGCGGCGTTCGCCTGCGTGGCGGCGGTGGCCGCACGCCAGCTGCGCCGTCCGGTCAAGCTGCGGCTGGACCGCGATGACGACTTTTTGATCACCGGCCGGCGACACGGCTTCGACTATGCCTTCGAGGTCGGCTTCGACGACCAAGGCCGGCTGCTGGCGGCCGAGGTCGAGATGGTCTCCAATGCCGGCTGGTCGGCCGATCTGTCGGCACCGGTGATGACGCGGGCGCTATGCCATTTCGACAACGCCTACTGGCTGCCCGATGTCTCGGTGCGCGGCTTCTGCGCCCGCACCAATACGCAGAGCAACACCGCCTTCCGCGGCTTCGGCGGGCCGCAGGGCGCGCTGGCCGTCGAGATGATCCTCGACAGCATCGCGCGCCAACTGGGCCTGGACCCGCTGGCCGTGCGCCGGGCCAATTTCTATGAGCCCGACGCCGGTCTGGGCCGCAACACCACCCCCTACGGCCAAGTCGTGCAGGACAACATCCTGCAGCCGTTGGTCGATCAGCTGGCCGACAGCAGCGGCTACAGCGCCAGGCGCGAGGAAATCGCCGCCTTCAATGCCACCAGCGCTGTGCTGAAAAAGGGCCTGGCGCTGACGCCGCTGAAGTTCGGCATCTCGTTCAACGTTGTCCACCTGAACCAGGCCGGCGCGTTGGTCCACGTCTATACCGATGGCTCGGTGCTGGTCAACCACGGCGGCACCGAGATGGGCCAGGGCCTGAACACCAAGGTCGCCCAGGTCGTGGCCCATGAGCTGGGTGTGGACCTGGCTCGCGTGCGCTGCACCGCCACCGACACGCACAAGGTCGCGAACACCTCGGCCACCGCTGCCTCCACCGGCAGCGACCTCAACGGCAAGGCCGCTCAGGACGCCGCGAGCAAGATCCGTCGGCGCCTGGACGCCTTTGCCGCCACCCTGCCCGATGGTGCAGCACTCGGCTTCGACGAACTGGTCGCCAAGGCCTACCTGGCCCGCGTCCAGCTGTGGAGCGATGGCTTCTATGCCACGCCGGGCCTGAGCTGGGACCGCGCCAGGCTGCAGGGCAACCCGTTCTATTACTTCGCCTATGGTGCGGCCGTCAGCGAGGTGGTGGTGGACACCCTGACCGGCGAATGGAAACCACTGCGCGTCGATGTGCTGCACGACGCCGGCCGTTCACTGAACCCGGCGATCGACATCGGCCAGGTCGAGGGCGGCTTCATCCAGGGCATGGGCTGGCTGACGATGGAGGAGCTGGTCTGGCATCCCAAAACAGGCTTGTTGCTGACCCACGCCCCCAGCACCTACAAGATCCCGACCGCCAACGACTGCCCCCCCATCTTCAACGTGGCCTTGTTCGATGCACCGAATGTGCAGGACAGCATCCACCGCTCCAAGGCGGTCGGCGAGCCGCCCTTGTTGCTGCCTTTCTCGGTGCTGCTGGCGATACGCGATGCCATCTCGGCCGTGGGCGGTCACCGGGCAGACCCGCCGCTGCGTGCCCCGGCCACCAGCGAGGCCATCCTCGACGCCATCGACGCGGTGCGGGCGAACGCCAAATAAGACCGAAAATCCGGGCTTGTTCGCGCCATACTGGACCCCCTGGCGTCGTAGCCTGACGGGTACAACTCTCAAGGAGTGTCTGATGCAAGCACAGACCGGATCTTCCCCCGCGGCCGACGACATCTCAAAGGCCGAAGACGCAATCTCTACCCGCATGCACGCGCTGCTGGAGCGCGCGCCGATGTCGATCGCCTTCACCCGCGACCAGCACTTCCAGGTCGTCAGCGAGCATCTGAACCATTTGTTCGGACATGGCGACCACACCGACCTGAGCGGCCAACCGACGCGCGCCGTCCATGTCTCCGATGGCGCCCACAGCGCGCTGATGGAGCGCCTCCTGGCCTCGTTTGCCGCCGGCCGACCCGTCGATGAAGAAATCGAGTACGTGCGCGCCGATGGCGGCCGCTTCTGGGGCCGGCTGCAGGCCACGCCGGTGCGCTGGGACGCACCCGCCGGCGAGGCGATGTGGATCATTGAAGACGTCACCGCCGCCCGCCAGTTGCGCATGCAGCCGACCTGGATAGGCAAGCATGATCCGCTCACCGAGTTGGCCAACCGTACCGAGTTCGAGCGCCGCCTGGCCGAACATGTGGGCAGCCGCCGCCATGAGCCGGTATCGGTGCTGTGGCTCGACGTCGACAAGTTCCGCGAAGTGGTCAATGCCACGGGTGCCGAGGTAGCCGAGCATTTTCTCTACCACCTCAGCCAGATGCTGATCACCAAGGTGCGCGCCTCCGACATCGTCGCCCGCCTGGAAGACGACCGCTTCGCCATCTCTTGCCCGACTGCGATCAGCACTATGCGCAGATCATCGCCGAGAAGATACGCGCCTCGGTGGCCGGCTTCCGCCTGCGCTGGGGCCTGCACCGCACCCGCGTCAAGGCCTGTCTGGGTGTCGTGCAGCTGCATCCCTCGCTGGAGAATGTGGACGCCGTGATGGGCGCCGCAGCGCAAGCCTGCGCCGAGGCGAAGGCGGCCGGTGGTGACACCGTGCGGGTGTTTGTTTCTACGGCGGTGATGGAAGTTTAGGTCAGCGGCAAAGGCTCGCTGACCATCGCCGACTCGTGCATGGGCGCGACGAGTGGCAGCACGATCTCGAAGCGCGCGCCGCCTTCCGGCGCACTGCTGACCTCGATCTGACCGCCCAGCACCCGGGTCACAATGTTGTGCACGATGTTCATGCCCAGGCCCGAGCCGCCCTGCCCCAGCTTGGTGGTGAAGAAGGGGTCAAAAATGCGGCGGCGCACGGCATCTTCCATGCCCACGCCATCGTCCTGCACGGTCAACAGCACCCGGTCACCGTCCAGCGCATGGGACCTGATCCAGACCAGGCCCTGGCTGCGTCCCTCGAAGGCATGGACCAGCGAGTTCATCAGCAAGTTGGTCAAGACCTGACCCAGGGATCCGGGGTAGCTGTCCATCGACAGACCGTCTTCCAGCTGCGTCTCGATCTTGAACGGCGTATTGCGAAAGCGCGGCTGAGTCATCAGCAGCACCTCGTCGATGACCTCGGCCAGATCGAAGTCGCGGCGGCGGTCGCTGGTCTGGTCGGTGGCCACCTGCTTGAAGTTCAAGACAAGATCGGCGGCCTTGCGCAGATTTCGCAGCAAGATGTCGTGGCCCTGCTGGGTGTCCTCCACCAGGGCCATCAAAAGGCTCTTGCGCAGCGCCGTGCCACCGGTCAGCATCTCCTGCAGCTGGTCGTAGCGGTACTCAAGGGTCGAGCACACCGTCATTGCATTGCCCAGCGGCGTGTTCAGCTCATGGGCCACGCCAGCCACCATGCGACCCAGCGAGGCCAGCTTCTGCGACTCGACCAGGCCCTCCTGCGCGGTCTTCAGATGGGCCAGGGTCTGCATCAACTCGGCATTCGCCGTGGTCAGCTCGGCGGTGCGCTGGCCGACCTGCTCCTCCAAGGTCTGCGCATGGTTGCGCAGTGTCTCGAAGGCCGACAGCAGGGCCTTGCGCATACGTTCCATGGCGGCACCGACCCGCCCCACCTCGTCGGGGCCGCGTATCTCCAACGGTCGGTCGAACCGGCCGGCGGCCAACTCCTCGGCGGCCACCGTCAGATGGCCCATCGGTTGCAGCACGCGACGCTGCATCACCCACAAAATCAGCGCCAGCGACAGGCTCAAGGTCAGCGCGCTGCGCCACAGGGCACGGACCAGATCATCCTGCAGGCGCTGGGCATAGGGCGAAGCGGTCATGACCACGGTCAGGCTGGCAATCGCCTTGCCATCACGCTGGATCGGCCGCTGCTCGGTCAGGGTCAGGTCTTCAGCCCCGGCCTCGCGCTGGAACTCCAGAAAGGGCCGCTGCGCGCCAACTTCGCGCACCACCACCGAGACAAAGCGAGGGTCATTGACATGGGCCTTGATCATCGGCTCGGCCAGGTCGGGCGACACCTGCCAGACCGGCTCGGCCAGCGACAGCGCCAGCACATCGGCCGTGCGCGAGAGGTCGCGCTGCAGATCGGCCTTGGCCGTCTTCTGCGCCAGATCGGTTTCGTACAGCAGCGCCAGTCCAGAGGGCAGCAGCAGACCCAACAGCAACGCGCCCACCACGGCATAGCGCAGCGAACTGCGGCTGAACAAGGCGCGCAGGTCCATGCTCAAGTCCTGTCGCCGGCGCTGATGCGCCGATCTGAGATTGCCCGCACTACTGCTGATTTCATCGCCACCCGGTCAGTTGCTGGACCGATTATCTACCGTATTCGGGGCAGCAGTGCCTCTCAAATAATCGATAGCCGCCCAGCCAGCAGACACCGTTTCACGCTGTTGTGCGCGCAGTCTGATGGCCGGCGGCGGCCTTGTAGCGCTGCACGAAGGAGGCCACGTCGGCGGGGTCGATCACGTCCTCCAAGCGCTGGAAACCCTCCGGCGCGCGCTCCTCGACCATGTCCAGGATCGCGTCCAGCCCTTCCTGGCGATTCATTTCGACGATCTTGGCCGTCATCGGCCGGCGCTGCGCCTCATAGGCGGTCAACGCGGCCTCGACCGGATCGGCTTGCAGGCAGTCGGCAATGCATTGCGCATCGATGATGGCTTGGGTGGCGCCATTGGAGCCTATCGGGTACATCGGGTGCGCCGCGTCGCCCAGCAGGGTGATGCGGCCAAAGCTCCAGCGCGGCAGTGGATCGCGGTCCACCATCGGCCATTCCAGCAGTTGGGTGGCGCCGGCAATCAATCCCGGCACATCGAGCCAGTCGAAATGCCAGTTGCCGAAGGTGGGCAGCAGGTCGTCCAGCGAACCAGGCTTGCTCCAGTCCTCACGACCGGGTGCCTGCAGACCACCGCCGATGCCGTCCTCGCGCAGGCGCCGGTCGCAGATCCAGTTGATCAGCTGCTGACCGTCGGCACGCGGCGGAGCGATCGGGTAGACGACAAACTTGGCACGGCGGTGGCCCGCCTGCACCATCGTACGGCCGTCGAGAAAGGGTCGGGCCCAGCTGGTGCCGCGCCACATCATCATGCCGTTCCAGCGTGGCGGGCCTTCGTCGGGGTAGAGCTGGCGGCGCACCGCCGAGTGGATGCCATCGGCGGCAATCAGCAGATCGCATTCGTGCTGCAAGACCTGCCCCCGCGGAGCATCGGCGGGCTGAATCTGCACCGTCACCCGCCCGCCGCTCTGGCTGGCTCCGACCACCCGCCGGCCGCTCAGCACCTGCCCCGCGCCGAGGCGTTCCTGCGCCCTAGCCCACAGCAGCCGCTGCAGCTCACCGCGGTGGATGCTGTACTGCGGATGGCTGTAGCCGCCGACAAGACCCCGCGCATCGCTGTAGATGCTCTGGCCATGGCGGTTGGCAAAGACCAGGGCGGCGGTCGGTACGGCGATGCGGGCCAAATCGTCGCCCAGGCCCAGCCCGGTCAGCACCGCCACCGCATGAGGCAACAGATTGATGCCCACGCCCAAGGGCCTGAGCTCGGCTGTGGCCTCTAGAACCGTGACGCGATGGCCGGCGCGTGCCAGGGTCAGCGCCGTGGTCAGGCCGCCGATGCCGCCGCCTGCGATCAGGATGTCCAGTGTCTGGTTCATGATTTTCTTTGCGTCACTTGATCTGGATTAAGGGTAAGCGAGATAGTTGCTCTATGCAACAGTATTTATGCTGGAGTCATGATTCGATCCGCGACCCACAGCCCCGCCCCCGACGCACCCGAGGCCCCGCTGCTGCCGGTGGTCGGCCTGAGCTATGGCGTGCTTGACGACTTGCTCGGCTATGCCTTGCGCCGGGCGCAGAACGCGCTGTACCTGGACTTCTTCCGTGCCACCGAGGCCTTCGACGTCAGCCCGCAGCGCTTCGCCGCCCTGGTGCTGGTGGCCGAGAACCCGGGCCTGCGCCAGGGTCTGCTGGCCCAGGCCATGGGCCTGCACCGCAGCGGCGCGCTGCGCCTGACCAACTGGCTGGCCGACCGCGGCTGGGTCGAGCGGCGCGACGATCCGGTCGATGCACGCAGCTGGGGCCTGCACCTCACCGCTGGCGGTCTGGCCCAGGTCGAGGCGCTGACTGCGGCCGTGCGTGCCCATGACGCCGCGCTGACCGAGGCCCTGGGCAGGCAGGCCACCGGACTGAAGCAGGCGCTGGAGCATTTGGCCCTGCTGGCCAACACCTCGGCCGTGATCGCCCGCCCCGCATAGCCACAGCCACCAACAACAAGCCCCCCCAAGGAGACACACCATGAGCTTGCAACGCCGTCACTTCAACCAAGCCCTTGCGGCCCTCCTGGGCAGCGCCGCCGGCCTTGCCCGTGCGCAAAGCGGCAACCTGCCGCGCATTCTGGTCGGCTTTCCGGCCGGAGGTTCGATCGACACCACGGCGCGGCGGCTGGCCGAAGCCTGGCGCGGACGCATGGCCGAGTCGGTGCTCGTGGAGCAGAAGGTCGGTGCCGGTGGCCGCCTGGCGGTGGCCGCGCTGAAGGACAGCGCCCCCGACGGGCTGACGATGCTCTTGAGCCCCTCGTCGATGTTCACCATCTATCCGCATGTGTTCCGCAAGCTGCAGTACAACGCCGCCACCGATGCGATTCCGGTCACCGCCGTGGCCCTGTCGACCTGCGGTTTCGGCGTCGGCCCCAAGGTGCCCGACAGCGTCAAGACCCTGCAGCAATTCGCGGCCTGGGCCAAGGTGAATGTCAAGGACAGCGCCTATGCCTCGCCGGCCGCCGGCGCGATGCCCCACTTCCTGGGCAACCAGTTCGAACGTGCGGCGGGCATCAGCATGACCCATGTGCCCTACCGCGGCGCCGCGCCCGGCATGCAGGACCTGATGGGCGGCCAGATCGCGGCCGGCTGCTTCTCGCTGAGCGACTTCGTGCCGCACCTGGCCTCGGGCCGGGTGCGCCTGCTGGGCGTGACCGATACCAAGCGCTCGCGCTTCGCCCCGGACACGCCCACCTTCGAGGAGCAGGCTTCAAGGGCATCGTTGGTGTCGAGAGCTATGGCCTCTACCTGCCGGCACGCACCGGCTCGGCCACCGTTGACCGCCTCTACGACCTGGCCCGCGTGGCACTGCGCGAAAAGGCCGTCACCGAGGGGCTGGCCAAGCTGGGCTTCGAGGCGGTGGGCAATTCGCCGATCGTGTTTGCCCGCGAGCTGCAGCAGGAGCGCGAGGGCTGGATCCCCGTCGTCAAGGCCTCGGGCTTCTCTTCCGACGATTGATGGTCGCTCAATGAAGCAGGCTGTCCATGCCGGCCACCGGGTCGCCGGCCGCGGCCAGCTTGGCCTCCAGCCAGTCCAGATCGAGATGCAGATGCTCCAGCAGTTCAGGCGTCGCCTGCTGCAGCGCCGCACGCGGTGACTGGCCGGCATCAAGTGCATCGGCCAGTATCTCGGCCATGCGCAGCACACCGGCCAGTAGCGAGAACGGGCGAACCTCCATCGGCTCGCTGGCATCCCTGAAGGCCTCGATCAGGCCGACGGGGAAGTGCCACAGCGCCGCCAGCTCGGCCGTCACATCGGCATGGGTGCAGCCGAAGCGATGCATCTCCAGCGAGGCCCGGCTGCCCGGCTCCTGGGCGCGGGCCTCGACATCGGCCACCAGGGCCGGATCATCCTGGGCCATCAGCAACTGACCGGTGCGCAGCATCAGGCCCGCCAAGTAGGCCGACTCGCCATCAAGCTGCAGCCAGCGCGCCAGCATATCGGCGTAGCCGGCCGTGGCCAGGCTGTGGTGCCAGAAGCGCTTGCGGTCCAGCCCCGCCACCTGCGGGAAGGCACCCGACATGCAGGCCGCCATCGAGATATTGCGCAGGGTCTGAAGGCCCAGGGCCGCGGCGGCGTCACTGAGCCTGTCCACCTGATGTGAGGGGCTGTAGTGGGTGGAGTTGGCCAGGCGCAGCACCTTGGCCGAGAGGCTGGGGTCTTGCGCGATCAGGCGGGACAGGTCGGCCAGGCTGAGGCGCTCGTCGTCGAGGCTGGCCAGCAGCGCGCTGGCCACTTCGGGCATGGTCGGCAAGGCGTTCTGGTCGTGGATGAAACGCGTGGCTGCAGACATGGTGACCACCTTTGTTGCCGAGCGCACGGGCTGTGCGCCCTGGGTCACTACCTTAGCAAAAACCGGCCCCGCCTGCCCAGCATTTACATCCGCTACAAGACCAACAAAGCCCGGAAATCATTGACGTTGGTGAAGCTGGGGCCGGTGATCAGCAGATCGTCCAGCGGCTTGAAAAAGTTGTAGGCGTTGTTGGCGTCCATAAAGTCCAGCGCCCTCATGCCCTGTGCCGCGGCGCGGGCCAGCGTGTCGGGGGCTATCTGGGCGCCGGCATTGTCTTCGATGCCGTCGATGCCGTCGGTGTCGGCGGCCAGGCCCCAGACGCCGGCCTGCCCCTGCAGCGCGATCGCGCAGCCGAGCAGGAATTCGCTGGCCCGCCCGCCCCGCCCGCGCGAGTTCTTCACGGTGACTGTGGTCTCGCCGCCGGACAGGATCACGCAGGGCCGCGCGAACGGCTGGCCCTGGCGGGCCACGGCCCGCGCCAAGGCCGCATGCACCTTGCCGACCTCGCGCGACTCGCCCTCGATCTCGTCGCTGAGGATATGGGCATCGATGCCGCACGCACGGGCCAGCGCTGCGGCGGCCTCCAGCGCCTGCTGCGGCGTGGCCAGCATCTGCAGCTGCTGACCGTCGAACACCGGATCGCCGGGCTTGATCGACTCGAAGGCGCCGCTCTCCAGGCCAGCGCGGGCGGCCTCGGGCACGCCAATGTCGTAGCGCCGCAGGATCGAAAGCGCATCGACGCAGGTCGTCGAATCGGGCACGGTGGGGCCGCTGGCAATGACCTCGGGTGCATCGCCCGGCACATCGCTGACCAGCAGCGTCAGCACCCTTGCCGGCGCGCACATCGCGGCCAGACGCCCCCCCTTGATCGCCGACAGATGCTTGCGCACGCAATTCATCTCGTCGATGCTTGCGCCGCTCTTCAGCAGCGCCCGGTTCACCGCCCGCTTGTCGGCCAGGCTCAAGCCGGCGGCCGGCAGGGCCAGCAGGGCCGAGCCACCGCCGGAGATCAGGCAGATCACCAGATCGTCGGTGGTCAGCCCCCGGGTCAAGGCGACGATGCGCTGGGCCGCCAACTCGCCGGCGCGGTCCGGCACAGGATGGGCGGCCTCAACCACCTCGATGCGACCGGGCCGCGCCAGGTAGGCCGGCGGCACATGTCCGTAGCGGGTGATGACCAGCCCTGACAGCGGCGCGTCCGCCGGCCACAGACCATCCAGCGCCTGGGCCATCGCGCCACCCGCCTTGCCGGCGCCCAGCACCAGCGTGCGGCCCGCGGGCGGCGGCGGCAGGCAGGCGGCCATGTTCAGCGCCGGCAGCGCGCGCTGCACGGCAGCCTGGTAGAGCGCCTGCAGAAACTGCCGGGGCTCGCGACGGGGGTCGGGCGTGGGGGTCGTCATGACCCCATTATCGACAGCCTCCAGGCCACGCTCAGTGCAGTGGCGCGCCGGCATCCACCCAGCGCCCCAGCAGCGCCCGCTCGGCCTCGGTGATCTGGGTCGCATTGTTCTGCGGCATCAGCTTCAGCAGCACCGCCTGCTGCTTGATCTGCAGCGCATGCCGAGCGATCAGCTCGGAGCTGTGCAGTTGCACGTTCTTGCTCGACAGCTGGGCGTTGTGGCACATCACGCAACGCTCGTTGACGATCGCCTGTACCTGGGCAAAGCCGGGCGCTGGCGCTGCGGTCACCGCGGCGGTCGGAGCTGGCGCCAGCCAGGCAATCAACACGGCCAGCAAGGCGACGGCGGCGACGATCAAGCCCCAGGCATTGACGCCCTTGTGGCGCTTGACGAACCAGGTGCGCACCAGCACGCCCACCACCATCAAGAGCAGCAGCACCGCCCAGTTCTGCGCGTGGCTGTAGAGCATGCCGTAGTGGTTTGTGAGCATCGCGATCAGCACCGGCAGGGTGAAGTAGGTGTTGTGCACGCTGCGCTGCTTGCCGCGCTGGCCGAACACCGGATTCACCGGCCGCCCGGCACGCATATCGGCAATCACCTGCTTCTGGCCCGGGATGATCCAGACCAGCACATTGGCGCTCATCATCGTGGCGATCATTGCGCCGATGATCAGAAAGGCCGCACGGCCAGCGAACAGCTGGGTCGCGCCCCAGCAGGCCACGGCGATGAAGACGGCGATCAGGCCCAGCACGCGGCCGTCGTTGCCGATGCTGCCGTCTTTGGTGTGGCCAAAGCGGCGGCAGATCTGGTCATAGACCAGCCAGCCGGCCGCCAGGAAACCCAGGGCCGCGGCGATGGCCGCCGGCGCGCTCCAGTCATGCACCCGCTTGTCGATCAGGAAGGTGCTGGCGTTGAACAGGTAGAGGGTGACGAACAGCGCGAAGCCGCTCATCCAGGTCCAGTAGCTCTCCCAGTAGAACCAGTGCAGATGCTGGGGCAAGGTGGGCGGCGCCACCATGTACTTCTGCGGGTTGTAGAAGCCGCCGCCGTGCACCGCCCACAGCTCACCGTCCACACCCTTGGCCTTGAGTTCGGGCGCTTCGGGTTTGACGAGGTGGTTGTCCAGCCAGACGAAGTAAAACGAGGCGCCGATCCAGGCAATGCCGACGATCACATGCAGCCAGCGCAGCAGCAGATTGGCCCAGTCGAGCAGGTAAGCGTCCATGGGTCACGGGTCCAGACGTGTGGCGGCTCACCACTGCGGGCGCTGTGAACCGGCTGAGCGTCGCGCTGACGGCGCGCCTACCTCGACTGAAGGCTGCGCACCGGCGCCGCGGCGACATGTGGACGCAAGTGTATACACTTTTTGACCGGCAACAACGGCCGGCCGGACTCGGGGCCGGCCCAAGCTCAGATGATGTAATTGCTGCCGTCTGCAGGCTGGTCGCGGCTGCGGTCGCTGGCGGGCAGATTGCCTATCCAGCCGCAAGGAAGGGCCGGGCAGCGAAAGCGCTGCACCGGGCTGAAGAGACTGCGCAGACGGTCAATCAAGCGGCGCGGTATGCGTTGCACCTGGCCTTTGCAACGGGGGCAGTGCGGCGCAAGCCCTCGGGGCTCATTGCCTGGGGTCTCGGCGTTTGCATAAGGCTTATACATAGAGCGCAGTCTGCACGCCTTCGAGCCCCCAATCCGTGCGATAACGCACAGACAAACTGTTTGTTGCGCACGATCCCCCCGGATCGCGGGGGCATCGCGCGCAGGTGCTGCTAGCAGATTTGCAGCTCTTGCGAAATCTGCATCAACGCTGATGGCGGCGACGCAGCAGACCGAGCACGCCCAGGCCGGCGAGCAGCATCGCATAGCTCTCGGGCTCGGGCACCGGGGTCAGCGCGGCAACCGCGGCCACACCGGTGTCGGGGAAGTCGGTGAAGATGCCGTCAACGCCCAGCTTCAGATAGGCCTCGATCTCCTTTTGCGGATCGGCATAGCCCAGCATCGATGCATCGTTGCGGAAGGTCCAGGTGTGGATGAACAGGCCATTCGCATGGGCCGCCTCGATCACACCGGTGCTGCCATCGACGCGGCGGTCACGGCCATTGACGACGCCATTGCCGTCACGGTCCACGCCGTCGGCCACCGTCTTCAGCAGATAGGGCTTCCAGGGGCCGATGCCATCGGCATAGGTGGCGACGAAGGACATGCCGACATCGCTGACCATATCGGCAAAGGTCAGCTTGCCGTTCTTCACCGCCACGTCATAGGGCCGGTCATAGGGTGCGACCAGGGACATCGAACCGTCGGCGTTCACGTCGTCGGCATCGACCAGTTGCACCAACTTGATGTCGGTGTGCTGGTTCAGATACTGCAGGTTCGAGATCTCGAAGCACTGGATGAACACCGGTGCATTGCCGGTATTGCCGTAGGCCGCGTGCAGGGTGGAGACCAGCTTGTCTTCGAAATAGGTCTTGGAGAAGCCCAGGCTTTGCGACACGCCCTGCATATAGGTCGAGTGCTTCAACTCCGGGTAGATGCCGATCTGGCGGCCGGTGGCAAGGCTCTGGGCCTTGGCCAGGGCGATCACCTCGTCCAGCGTGGGCACCTGGAACTGGCCGTCATAGGTGGTCGGGCGGCCGGCACGGGTCTGCTTGGCACCCAGGGTCTTCAGTTCGGCCAGGGTGAAGTCTTCGACGAAGTACTGGTTGGCATAGGTCACGCCGTCAATCGTCTTGGTGGTCTTGCGGCCGGCGAACTGGGCCAGGCTGCCGACATTGGTCGAGTCGCCGATGATGGGCTCGTGGCGGGCCACCAGCACGCCGTCCCGGGTCATCACCAGGTCGGGCTCGATGTAGTTGGCGCCCATCTGGATGGCCAGCTTGTAACCCTCCAGCGTGTGCTCGGGCAGGTAACCGGAGGCGCCGCGATGGGCGATCACCAGCGGCGCGTTGCCGTCCAGGGTGTTCCAGGCCAGCGCGGAGCTGACGGGGGCGGCGGCCAGCAGCACGGCGGCGGCCAGCGTGGACAGAGCGGAAGTCGATTTCATGTGGATGTCTCCCATAAGGTGCTTGGATCATCGAGGTCTTCGATGAAATGCGTCCGCGCGGCGCTGGGTTTGCCATAGTCCGATCGGACTACTCATCTAAGCACGCGGTGACCGGGAGCATCAGGGCGATGATGCCGATTGACTAGATGATGAACTTGCGTCCGTCGTCCGGCTTGCCACGGCTGCGGTCATGCGCGGGGCCGCGCAGATTCCCTTCCCAATGGCACATCACCGCCACGCAGCGGTAGCGGCGCACCGGCACGAATTTGCTGATCACCAGATCGATGAAGCGGCGCGGCACCCGGTGCAGCCCCCCTTGGCAACTGGGGCAGGCGGGGCGAGATGCGCTTGGGTCCGCCCGGGCATCCTGTGCCGGGTAGATGGAAGAGGAATGAGGAAATTTGATGCCCATGCGACCAGTCTGGGGCTCCGCGCTCACCGCATCTGTTCGGCATCGCACATAGCCGGCGAAGTCCGAATCAGCCGGCAAGCCCGTCCGGCGACGCCGGCACCTGGTCCTGCAGTAGCTGCGCCACCACCGCCACCGCAATCACCTCGGGCTGCTTGCCGGGGATGCCCGGCACGCCGATCGGGCAGGTCACTCCAGCCAGCTCGGCCCGGCCGAAGCCGCGAGCCTCCAGCCGTTGCCGAAAGCTCGCCCATTTGCTCTTGCTGCCGATCAGGCCGATGAATGGCAGATCGCCCCGCTCGCGCCGGCGCTGCAGGCAGGCGGCGACCACATCCAGATCCTCGGCATGACTGAAGCTCATGATCAGGACTTTCGAGCCGGGTGCCAGGTCTTGCACGGCGGCCTGCACCGGGTCGGAGTGCTCGGCCGCCACGTTGTCGGGCAACTCGGCCGGGAAGATCTCGTCACGGCTGTCCACCCACTGCACGCGGGCCGGCAGACGGCCCAGCAGTTCGACGATCGCGCGACCGACATGGCCGCCGCCAAACAGCGCCACCGGCAGCAGTGCCTGCTCGTTGGCCAGGCGCTCGCGCAAGCCGGCGATGTGCTCCAGGCCCAGCCACTCGTAGCGCAGGTGGACCACGCCGCCGCAGCACTGACCCAGGCTGGGGCCCAGCGCATAGCGGCGAAGCGGCTCGGTGACGGCGCCGGCAGCCAGAAAGGCGCGGGCCTGGGCGATGGCCTCGAACTCCAGCTGGCCGCCACCCAGCGTGTCAAAGACCCGATCGGCAGTGATCGCCATCCAGGCCCCCTCCTCCCTCGGCCCACTGCCCTCGACATTGGCAACGCTGACGAGCAGGGCCGGCCCGAGGGCCAGGGCCTGCTCCAGCCCCTGCCAAGTCCTCATTCAGCTGCCCCGGTAGGTGGAGTAGCTCCAGGGGCTGACCAGCAGCGGCACGTGGTAGTGCGAATCGGCGTCGGCAATGCCGAAATCCAGCGGCACCTCGTCCAGAAAGGCCGGCTCGGGCAGCTCGACGCCACGCGCCCTGAAGTAGTCGGCCACGCCGAACACCAGCCGGTAGCGGCCGGCCTCCAGTGCCTCCCCTTCGAGCAGCGGGCCGTCGGCCCGGCCATCGGCATTCAGCAGCAGCGACTTCAACGGTTGCACCGCCGGCCCGTCCAGGCGGTACAGGCGCACGGCCATGCCGGCGGCGGGGCTGCCCTGCATGGTGTCCAGCACATGGGTGGTGAGCTTGCCCATCGCATTCCTTCGGTGGTTCTATCGACAGGGCAAAGTGTATACACTTCGGAGCACAATGCCCGCCAAAACACCGCCATCGGCCACGCAACGCATCGCCGAGTCCATCACCCAGGCCATCGTCGAGAGGCGGCTGATGCCCGGCACCAAGCTGGCCGAGCAGCAGATCGCCGACATCTTCAAGGTCTCCCGCACCCTGGTGCGCCAGGCTTTGAACCAGCTCAGCCGCGACCGGCTGGTGACCCTGGAGCCGGCACGCGGCGCCTTCGTCGCCCAGCCCAGCGTCGATGAGGCGCGCCAGGTGTTCGAGGTGCGCAAGATGCTGGAGGCGGCGATGATCACCCAGCTGACGCAGACCATCAGCAAGCCGCAGATCGCCCAGCTGCGCACCCATCTGGCCGCCGAGCGCGAGGCCGTGGTCCGCACCGATGTGCCGGGCCGAACGCGGCTGCTGGCCGACTTCCATGTGATCCTGGCCCGCCTTCAGGGCAACGAGGTGCTGGCGCAGATCCTCACCGACCTGCTGTCGCGCAGCTCGCTGATCGCGCTGATGTACCAGAGCGCCCATTCGGCCGCCGAATCGCAGGCCGAGCATGAATCAATCGTCGACGCACTGGAGCGGCGCGACGCCAGCGCCGCCCTGAAGCTGCTGGACGCCCACCTCGGCAATGTCGAGGCCAATCTGAGACTGAACCCGCGCGTGCAAGACCTTGCCAGCGCGCTGCAAGCATGAGCCAAATCCTCAACAGCCGCTATCCCAGAGACCTGATCGGCCACGGCGAAAAACCGCCCCATGCCCAGTGGCCGGGCCAGGCGAAGATCGCCGTCCAGTTCGTCCTGAACTACGAGGAAGGTGGCGAGAACTCGGTGCTGCATGGCGACGCCGGCTCAGAGCAGTTCCTGTCCGAGATGTTCAACCCGCCGGCATTTCCGGCGCGGCACCTGAGCATGGAAGGCATCTACGAATACGGCTCGCGCGTTGGCGCGTGGCGGCTGCTGCGAGAGTTCGAAAGCCGCGCGCTGCCGCTGACCGTGTTCGGCGTCGCCATGGCCCTGGAGCGCCATCCGGAGCTGACGCGCGCCTTCGTCGAACTGAACCACGAGATCGCCTGCCACGGCTGGCGCTGGATCCACTACCAGAACATGCCGCCGGCCGAGGAGCGCCTGCACATGGACACCGGCATGGACATCATCCAGCGCCTGACCGGCGAGCGTCCCTCGGGTTGGTACACCGGCCGCGACAGCCCCAACACGCGGCGCATCGTCGCCGACTACGGCGGCTTCGAATACGACAGCGACTACTACGGCGATGACCTGCCGTTCTGGCTCAATGTGCGCAAGAGCGATGGCGATCTGGCCCCGCACCTGGTCGTGCCCTACACGCTGGACTGCAACGATATGCGCTTCTCCCTACCCCAGGGTTTCAGCCATGGCGACGAGTTCTTCGAGTACCTGCGCGACAGCTTCGATGTGCTGTATGCCGAAGGTGCCGAAGCGCCCAAGTTGATGAGCATAGGCATGCACTGCCGGCTGTTGGGCAGGCCCGGCCGCATGCGTGCGCTGCAGCGCTTTCTGGACCATGTCGAGAAGCATGACCGCGTCTGGGTCTGCCGCCGTGTGGACATCGCCCGCCACTGGCGCGCCACGCACCCGTTCGACGCCAACACCGCCTTCGTATGGGAGTGACGGCCGCGGGCATCCCCCACCACTGCCCCGGATTGCGGCCTGCGGCCTTCATCCGGGCTACCCGAACATCACCATGCTGACCCTGGCCACTCTCAACCATGCCTCGCTGCAGGAGTTCGTAACCCTGCTCGACGGTACCTACGAACACTCGTCCTGGATCGCCGAACGCGCCGCCGCCGCGAGACCCTTCCAGAGCCTGGCCCATCTGAAACATGAGCTGGCGCGTGTGGTACGCGAGGCCATGGCTGACGAGCAACTGGGGCTGATTCGCGCACACCCGGAGCTGGCCGGCAAGGCGATGGTCAGCAGAAGCCTGACGGCCGAATCGACGAACGAGCAGAGCAGGGCCGGCCTGACCGACTGCACACGCGAAGAGTTCGCCCGCATCCAGCAGCTCAACGCCGACTACAACGCCAAGTTCGGCTGGCCCTTCATCCTGGCCGTGCGCGGCCCTCGGGGTCAGGGCTTGCCGCGTGCCGAGATCATCGCCACCTTTGCGCGGCGGCTGGGCGGCCACCCCGACTTCGAGCGTGCCGAGTGCCTGCGCAACATCCACCGCATTGCCGAGATCCGCCTCAACGACAAGTTCGGCGTGACGCCCAACCTGGGCGATCAGGTCTGGGACTGGGCCGAATCACTGGCCGTGCACAGCGATCCCGGATTCAAGGAAGCGCAGCAGCTGACCGTCACCTACCTGACCGACGCGCACCGGGCCTGTGCCGAGCAGCTGCGGCAGTGGATGCTGGAGTGCGGCTTCGACGAGGTCACGATCGATGCGCTGGGCAATGTGGTGGGCGTCTATCACGGCACCGGCACCCAGCGCCTGCTGACCGGCTCGCATTACGACACCGTGCGCAACGGCGGCAAGTACGACGGGCGCCTGGGCATCCTGGTGCCCATGGTCTGCGTGCGCGAGCTGCATCGCCAGGGCCGGCGCCTGCCCTTCGGCCTCGAGGTTGTCGGCTTTGCCGAGGAGGAAGGCCAGCGCTACAAGGCCACCTTCCTCGGCTCGGGTGCCCTGGTCGGGCAGTTCGATCCGGCGTGGCTGGACCAGGTTGACGCCGACGGCATCAGCATGCGCGCGGCGATGCGGCACGCCGGCCACCCGGCCACGCTGGAGTCGATCGAGGCGCTGCAGCGCGACCCGACGCGGTACCTGGGCTTTGTCGAGGTCCATATCGAGCAGGGTCCGGTGCTCAATGAGATGGATCTGCCGCTGGGCGTCGTCACCTCGATCAATGGCAGCGTACGCTTTCTGGGCGAGGTCATCGGCATGGCCAGCCATGCGGGCACCACGCCAATGGACCGCCGGCGCGACGCCGCAGCGGCGGTGGCCGAGTTGATTCTCTACGTCGAGCAACGCGCATCGGCCGTGCCCGATGTGGTGGGCACGGTGGGCCAGCTGCAGGTGCCGGCCGGATCGATCAACGTCGTGCCGGGCCGCTGCCTGTTCAGCCTCGATCTGCGCGCCACCACCAATGCCGCGCGCGACGCCTTGTGCTCCGATGTGCAGGCCGAACTGGCCCGCATCTGCGCACGGCGCGGCCTGCACCACAGGCTGGAGCAGACGATGAGCGCCGACGCCGCGCCGAGCGCGCCGGCCTGGCAGCAACGCTGGGAGGCCGCTGTCATGGCGCAGGGCCTGCCGGTGTTCCGCATGCCCAGCGGCGCGGGCCACGATGCGATGAAGCTGCACGAGGCGATGCCGCAGGCCATGCTGTTCCTGCGCGGCGGCAATTCCGGCATCAGCCACAACCCGCTGGAAACCATCACGGCCGACGACACGCAGCTGTGCGTCCAGGCTTTTGCCCATCTGCTGGAGCATCTCCAACCATGACCGCCTACGCCCAACTCGACGCCTGGATCGACGCCCACTTCGACGACGAGGTCCGCTATCTGCAAGCCCTGGTCCAGGTGCCCACCGATACCCCGCCCGGCAACAACGCGCCCCATGCCGAGCGCACGGCCGAGCTGCTCGCCGCGATGGGACTGCAAGCCGAAACGCATGCCGTGCCCGCGGCCGAGGTCCAGGCCTACGGCCTGCAAAGCATCACCAACCTGATCGTGCGCCGCCGCTACGCCGAGGGCGGCCCGGTGATCGCGCTGAACGCCCATGGCGATGTCGTGCCGCCCGGCGAGGGCTGGACGCAGGGCCCCTACAGCGGTGAAGTGGTGGACGGCAAACTCTACGGCCGTGCGTCGGCCGTCAGCAAGAGCGACTTCGCCAGCTACACCTTTGCGCTGCGCGCACTGGAATCGCTGGGCCTGCCGCTGAAGGGCGGCGTCGAGCTGCACTTCACCTACGACGAGGAATTCGGCGGCGAGCTGGGCCCCGGCCGGCTGCTGGCTGAGGGCTTGACCAAGCCCGATCTGCTGCTGGCAGCCGGCTTCAGCTACCAGGTGGTCACCGCCCATAACGGCTGCCTGCAGATGGAAGTCACCGTACACGGGAAGATGGCCCATGCCGCGATACCGCACACCGGGGTCGATGCGCTGCAGGCGGCCGTCGCCATCCTGAATTCGCTCTACGCGCAGAACCAGCTCTACCAGCAGATCACCTCCGCCGTCGAAGGCATCACCCACCCGTACCTGAACGTGGGCCGCATCGAGGGTGGCACCAACACCAACGTCGTACCCGGCAAGGTGGTGTTCAAGCTCGGCCGGCGGATGATTCCCGAGGAGGATCCCGTCGCGGTGGAAGCCAATATCCGTCGGGTGATTGCCGATGCGGCGACAGCCTGCCCCGGCGTCACGGTGGACGTCAAACGCCTGCTGCTGGCCCGCGCGCTCAAGCCGCTGCCCGGGAACAAAGCATTGGTGGAAGCGCTGCAAAAGCACGGCGAAGCGGTGTTCGGCGAACCCATCCCAACTTCCGGGACGCCGCTGTACACCGATGTGCGGCTCTATGGCGAGCAGGGTATTCCGGCGGCGATTTACGGCGCCGGGCCGCGAACGGTGCTGGAGAGCAATGCCAAGCGCGCCGACGAGCATGTGAAGCTCAGCGACCTGAGGGGCGCCACCAAAGTCGTGGCGCGCACACTCTTCGATCTGCTCAGCGCTGCAGCCTGAAGGTGCCGACCACGCCGCTCAGCGCCTGGGCCTGCGCCTTCAGCGACTCGGCAGCGGCGGCCGACTCCTCGACCAGGGCGGCATTCTGCTGCGTCGCGTGATCGAGCTGGTTGACCGCCGTGTTGACGGTGCTGATGCCGCTGCGCTGCTCGCTGGCGGCGGCGCTGATCTCGCCGATGATGTCGGTCACGCGCTGCACCGAGGCCACGATCTCGCTCATCGTCGCACCCGCGTCCTGCACCAGGCGCGCGCCTGACTCGACCCGGTCCACCGACGCGCTGATCAGGGTCTTGATCTCGCGCGCCGCCTGTGCCGAGCGCTGGGCCAGACTGCGCACCTCCGAGGCGACGACGGCAAAGCCGCGACCCTGTTCACCCGCACGTGCGGCCTCAACGGCCGCGTTCAGCGCCAGGATATTGGTCTGGAAGGCAATGCCATCGATGGTGCCGATGATGTCGGCAATGCGCTTGGAGCTGGTGTTGATCTCGTCCATCGTCGTCACCACCTCGGCCACCACCGCGCCGCCGCGGCGCGCCACCTCGGCCGCCGAGCCGGCAAGCTGATTGGCCTGGGCCGCCGAGTCCGCCGACTGGGCCACCGTGCCGGTCAGCTGGGCCATGCTGGAGGCGGTCTGCTGCAGGCTGCTGGCGGTCTGCTCGGTGCGCTGACTCAGGTCCTGATTGCCCGAGGCAATCTCGCCCGAGGCGACCTGGATGCTGGAGGCCGTGGACTGCACCTGCTGCAGGGCATTGTTGATGCGCATCAGCGCCGCCTTCAGGGCCGCTGCGCCGGGTGTGTCGGCCTCGAGTTTGCCCACATCCAGCGCAATCTGGTCGCTGGCATTGATGTGGTCCACCAGCCGGCTGAGTTCGTCACCCTGCTGCGCCGCCTCCCGCAGGCGCAGGGCCATATAGATCTCGAAACCGGTCTGCACCACCACATAGCCGGCATGGATCATGACGCGGCCGAAATCGGGTTCGGTCAGGCAGTAGATGCCGGCGCCGCCGGCCTGCAGGCGGTCGAAGCCCAGGTGGTGGATGGCGATCACCACAGCGGCCACGACGATCGGTCGCCAATCGCGGTAGATCAGCAGCAGCGCCAGCGTGACGAACACGCCGAAGTGGAACTCCAGCATGCCCCGCGCCAGCTGAATCTGCAGCGCCACCATCATCATCGCCACCGCCGCCAGCACCAGGCGCGACGCCGTTGTACCCCGGGCCATGAAGAAGGCCGCCGCCGCGATGCCCAGCAGCAGCAGCGAGCCGGTGAAGGCCAGCCCCAGTTGATCGAACTGCTGGCCTATGGCCAGCGCCAGCAAGGCGCCTACCGTCAAGGCCAGCATCAGGATCAGGTCTGCCGTGCGCGACAGTGAAATGGTGGTGCCAGCCGAGGTATCGGGTTGCATATGTCTCTTGCTCTGTTTGTTGTGAAGCCGGGATGGGCCTGTTTGCCGAAACATCATGACGCCCGCGGGGCCGGGCGCTGCGATGAAAAAAGGGCGAAATCAGCCCCAGACAAATGACAGGGGCTTGTGGGGACTCTTCGGCCAATCAAGCCAAAAATGAAACGGCAAGATGCACGGCATGAACCGAGCTCTGAAGTTCGCCGGTTCGTCGACCACATCGCCAGGGCCGCGTGCTGTTCACAGCTCGCCGGGGCCTGCGTTGTCCGCGCCAGAGAAAAGGCTCCACGCCACGGCCCCACGTTTGACTCAGATCGAGTCGCAATGTCCCGGGTGGCGTCCGCCAGCGCGTTCGGCAGGTCTTGCTCCCGCAAGACCTGCCCTTTTTCCTGTTGAACTCAGGCAGTGACGGCGTGGATGTTGATCACGCGGCCGGCGCCATGGCCGGCGCAGGCCTGACCCGACAGGGCCTCATCAAAGACCTCGCGGGCACAGTCGTGGCAGGCCCCGCAGGCGCTCGCCACATGGCAGTCATCCTGCATCTGCTCGAAGCAGCGCACGCCATTGGCAACGGCGCGCTTGATGTCGCGGTCGGAAACTCGGTGGCAGAGGCAGACGATCATGGTGCGAGGCAACGCTTTCAGCGGATGCCTGCACTCTAATCGAAATGCGAACGCTTCTCAATTGTTAAGAGGGAACAACCCCACGCTTCGGGGGTTTTGCGCCGTCAGGACGCCGCGTGCACCTGGCTCTGCATCCAGTTCTGCTCGCCCAGCTTGGCCACCAGCTCGATCTCGGTCTCCAGGTGGTCGGCATGCTCTTCGGTATCGTCCAGGATCTCGACCAGCAGGTCGCGTGACACATAGTCGCGCACGCTCTCGCAGTGAGCGATGGCGTCGCGCAGCAGCGGCTGCGTGCCCAGCTCCAGCTTCAGATCGCAGTGCAACACCTCGACGGCGCTCTCGCCAATCATCAGCTTGCCCAGGTCTTGCAGATTGGGCAGCCCCTCGAGCATCAGGATGCGGGTCATCAGCTTGTCGGCATGCTTCATTTCCTCGATCGACTCCTGGTACTCATGCTTGGCCAGGCGCTTGAAACCCCAGTTGTCCAGCATGCGGTAATGCAGAAAGTACTGGTTGATCGCGGTCAGCTCGTTCTTCAGCTGGAGATTCAAGTACTCCAAGACCTTGGCGTCGCCCTTCATTGCATGCTCCTGAGAAAAATCGATGGGGCGATTCTGAACGCGACGGCAGCCGCTGTCAGCGATGAGTGAGAAGCACTAGCAGCAAACATCAAAAACTTATGATTGCTATTGCGAGTGATTCGCATTTAGAATCAGCTCATGAACACCGCCCCCCCGATCCCCGCGGCCCTGAGCCACCCATCGGCCGCGCCCGCCGAGCTGACAGCGCCGCCGATCCGCTGGACCAGCGACACCTTGCTGGCCGGCACCCGCGAGGTGCAGATCGACCACCAGGGCTGCACCTACCGTTTGCGGCTCACCCAGCTGGGCAAGCTGATACTGACCAAATAGCCCCGGCGCCGGTTTCGGCGCCATTGAAAACCACCCGCACCAGCCCGCTCTCGCCAGCCCGTGCCAAGCCCTTTGAGGACTCTGCACCATGCTGCGCAAGACACCGGTGGCGCTGGCCCTGGCCGCCGCTTTCTGTTCATCGCCGTCACAGGCGCAATCCGCCGCCGAGACAACCGTCACTCGCCTGCGTGAGATCACCGTCACCGCCACGCGCACCGAGCGCGAGGTCGATGCCGTGCCCAACACCGTCACACAGCAAGGCGCACAAGACAGCCAACAGCGCGGCGCCCGCGACCTGAAGGACCTGCTCGCCGCCGAGCTCGACGTGGCCGTGCGCGCCGCCCCGGCCCGCTTCACCGCGGCCGGCTCGCCCACTGGTCGAGCCGGCAACGAGGGCATCAGCATCCGCGGCCTCGAGGGCAACCAGGTGCTTGTGATGGCCGACGGCATCCGCCTGCCCAATGCCTTCAGCTTCGGTGCCTTCTCCAGCGGCCGCCTGGACCTGGTCGATGCTGATCAGCTCCGGTCGGTCGACATCCTGCGCGGCCCGGCCTCGGCCCAGTTCGGCAGCGACGGCCTGGCCGGTGCGGTGAACCTGACCACCCTGTCGCCCGACGACCTGCTGATCGGTGGCAAGACCTTGGCCGCCCGCGTACGCCTGAGCGCCAGCACGGTGGATGATTCCTTTGCCACCACGGCCGCCATCGCCCAAGCCCATGGCGATCTGAAGACCCTGCTGATGCTGACCCACCGCCAGGGCCACGAGACCGACAACCGCGGCGACAACGATGCCCTCGACAGCCGCCGCACCCGGCCGGACGTTATGGACATCAGCTCGAACAGCCTGCTGGCAAAGGCCCAGCTTCGCGTGAACGCCCAGCACCGGCTGAACGCGACGGTGGAAGCGCGCGAACGCAAGCAGGACACCGAGGTCTATTCCGCACGCACCGCGCCGGCATCGACAGCCGCCACCCGGGTGCTGGACCTCGATGGCCGTGACAAGGCGCAGCGCCAACGTGCCTCGCTGGAGCACCAGTTCGAAGACCTGAACGGCACCTGGCTGCAGCAGGCCCGCACCACGGTCTATGCCCAGACATCCAAGACGCGCCAGTACGCGTTCGAAGACCGCAATACCACCGACCGCATCCGCGACGGCTTCTACAAGGAAGCCCTGCTGGGCCTCAGCACCCAGGGCCAGACGCAGCTCGGCGGCGCCCTGCCCCAGCGCCTCAGCTATGGGCTGGACCTGAGCCGCAGCACCATCAGCGGTCTGCGTGACGGCACCGTGCCGCCGGCCGGCGAGACCCTTCCGTCCAAGCCCTTCCCGGACACCCGCTACACCCTGGGCGGCGCCTTTGTGCAGGGCGAAATCGACAGCGGCAGCCTGACCCTGATCCCCGGCCTGCGCTTCGACCACTACAAGCTTCAGCCCTCGGCCACCGGCTACACCGGCCCCATCGTGCGCCTGAGCGACCGGGCCCTGACCCCGCGCCTGGGCCTGATCTGGCGTGCCACGCCGACGGTGGCGCCCTACGCGCAATTGGCCGGGGGCTTTCGCGCGCCGACGCCCGACCAGGTCAACAACGGCTTCGCCAACCCAGTGCAAGGCTATTCCAGTATTGGCAATCCCAATCTGAAGGCCGAGAAGGCCAGCAGCCTGGAACTGGGCCTGCGCGCGCAGACCGGCGCGCTGCGCTGGCACCTGGCCGCCTATGACAACCACTACCGCAACTTCATCAAGCAGGAGCTGGTCAGCGGCGGCTTCGCGACCCGCGACGCGGTCTATCAGTACATCAACCTGAACCAGGCCCATATCTACGGCGCCGAGGCCAGGGTGCAGTGGCAGGCCAGCACGCAACTGCGCGTCGATGCCGGCCTGGCCTATTCGCATGGCACGACCAAGGCCGCGGGCGTCGAGACGCCGCTGGACGCCGTGCTGCCACTGCGCGCCAATCTGCGCCTGCGCTATGAGAGCGGCCCCTGGACGGCCCATGCGCTGCTGACCCGCATGAATGGCAAGGCCCGCAGCCAGGTGGCCGATGCGACCTGGTTCGTGCCGCCCGGCGCCACCACCCTGGACCTGGGCCTGGGCTGGAAGGTCAATCCGCAGTTCGAGCTGCAGGCCAATGTGAAGAACCTGAGCAATGCCAAGTACTGGCAGTGGTCCGATGTACGCGGCCTGCTCGCCAGCAGCACCGTGCTCGATGCCTCCACCGCGCCGGGCCGCAGTGTCCAGCTCGCTCTCAACGCCCTGTTCTAAGGACTTCAAGCCATGCAGACCACAGCTCCCAGCCACACCCGTCAAGCCTTCGCCGCGGCACGCCAAAAAGGCAATGCGCGCCATCGCGAAATCGCCCAGCGCCTGGGCCTCAGCGAGGCCGAACTGATTGCCGCGCACGCAGGTGCGCACGCGCAGGAAGAGTCGCCGTTGAAGGCCACCGCCCTGCGTGCCGAATGGCCGCAGATCATCGAGGCCCTGCCCAGCCTTGGCACGGTGATGGCGCTGACCCGCAACGAGTCCTGCGTGCACGAGAAAGTGGGCGTGTACCAGGAGGTCAGCGGCCAGCACGGCGTCGGCCTGGTGCTGGGCCGCGAGATCGACCTGCGCATCTTCTACACGCAATGGGCTTTCGGCTTCGCCGTCGAAGAGCGGCTGAACGACGGCGCGATGCAGCGCAGCCTGCAGTTCTTCGATGCCCAGGGCGTGGCCATACACAAGGTGTTCCTGAAGCCGCAAAGCGAGCTGGCGGCCTATGCGGCGCTGGTGCAGCGCTTCGCAGGCGCGGCCACTGCGGTCAGCGTGAAAGCCGCGCCGCCGGAAAAGCCAGAAACGTCCGATGTGGAGATCGATGTGCAGGGCCTGCGCGCCGCCTGGGCCTCGCTGCGCGACACGCATGAGTTCTTCGGCCTGCTGCGCAAGTTCGGCGTCAGCCGCACCCAGGCCCTGCGCCTGGCCGACCCCAGCTTCGTCCAGCCACTGGGCTTGAGCGCGGCCCAGGAGGTGCTGAGCCACGCGGCGCAGTCGGGCGCGTCCATCATGGTCTTCGTCGGCAACCCCGGCATGATCCAGATCCACACCGGCCCGTTGCAGAAGGTCAGTGTGATGGGCCCCTGGCTGAATGTGCTCGACCCCGGCTTCAATCTGCATCTGCGAGAGGACCACATCCATGCCGCCTGGCTGGTGCGCAAGCCCACCGTCGACGGCCTGGTCACCTCGGTCGAGCTGTTCGACGCCCAGGGCAACACGATCGCAATGCTGTTCGGCGAGCGCAAGCCCGGCCAGCGCGAGCATTGCGACTGGCGCGAGCTGCTGGGCACGCTGTTCGAGGAGCCCTCATGCTCCGCGTGAGGTCCAACAGCTTCGGCGTGAGGCCCAACGGCCGCCGCCAGCTATTGCTGGGCGCCGCCGGCCTGGCAGGCGGCCTGGCCTGGCTGGACCGATCCCAGGCGGCAGTTAACCCGCAGCGCATCGTCAGCGTCGGCGGCGCGCTGACCGAGACCCTGTGCCTGCTCGGCGCGCAAGGCCAGCTGGTCGGCGTGGACACCACTTCGCTGTTCCCGCCGGACGTGCGGCGCCTGCCCAGCGTCGGCTATGCCCGCGCGCTGTCGGCCGAAGGGTTGATGTCGCTGGCCCCGACCTTGATCGTGGCCAGTGACGAAGCCGGTCCGCCGACGGTGCTGCGCCAGCTCGAAGCCGCCAGGCTGCCGTTGCAGATACTCAAGTCAGACCATCAGTTCGAGGGCGTGCTGGAGCGCACGCGCAGGCTGGCCGAGCTGGCGGGACGGCCGAAAGAGGGCCAGGCCTTGCTGGCACAGCTGCAACAGCAGTGGCAGCAGGCCCGCGAGCAGGTCACTCGCAACAAGCCGGCCCGGCCGCCGCGCGTGCTGTTCGTGCTGTCGCACGCGCTGAACCAGGTGCGCGTGGCCGGGCGCAAGACGGCGGCCGACGCGATGCTGGGCTATGCCGGCGCCATCAATGTGATGGACAGCTTCGAGGGCTACCGCCCGTTGTCGGGCGAGGCCGTGATCGCCGCCGCCCCCGACGTGCTACTGGTCACCGACATGGGCCTGGAGGCTGTCGGCGGCATTGATGCCTTCCTGCGCATGCCGGGCCTGGCGCAAACACCGGCCGGCGCGAAGAAGCGGGTCGTCAGCATGGACCCCTCGCTGCTGCTCGGCTTCGGCCCGCGCCTGCCGCAGGCCGTGGTGCGTTTGCACGAGTTGCTGTATGTCTGAGGCCGCCGTGGTGCCGCCAGCCCGTTGGCACCAGCCCTCGGTGCCGCTGCTGCTGTGGGCCGCCGTGGCCCTGGGCTTGCTCGCGGCGGCCCATATCGGCGCCGTGCCGGTGCAATGGCGCGACTGGGGCGCTGCCCTGGCCGATGAGCCCCTGAGCGGAAGCGCCCATGTGCTGTGGCATCTGCGCCTGCCGCGCGTGCTGCTGGCCTTGGCCGTCGGCGCGATGCTGGGCCTGGCCGGCGCGCTGACGCAGGCGCTGTTCCGCAACCCCATGGCCGATCCCGGCCTGCTGGGTGTCGCCAGCGGCGGCACCTGCGCCGCCGCGTTGGCGCTGACGGTGTTCTCCGGCCTGCATTGGGCCCTGCCCAACAGCGCCCGGATGTGGGTGCTGCCGGTGGCCGCCTTCATCGGCACGCTGGGCGTCGCCTTTGCGCTCGACCGGCTGGCTCGCTGGCTGGCACCGGGCTCGGTGGCCGGCCTGCTGCTGACCGGCCTGGCCTTGAGTGCCATCACCATGGCCGTGGTCGGCTTGTGCAGCTTCGTCGCCACCGACGAGCAACTGCGCAATCTCAACTTCTGGACCATGGGCTCGCTGGCCGCCGCCAGCTGGAACCTGCTGCTGGTGCTGGGCGGAGCCCTGCTGCTGGCGGCCTTGACCGCGCATCGTGCCGCGCCGCTGCTGAATGCGCTGGCGCTGGGTGACGCTGCGGCCGCACACGTCGGCGTCAACGTCTCCATCCTGCGCAAGCAGCTGCTGATACTCGTGGCCCTGCTGTGCGCGCTGGCCGTGGCCTGGTGCGGGCTGATCGGCTTCATCGGCCTGATGGCCCCGCATATGGTGCGCCAGCAGGTTGGCGCCGACCAACGCCGCGTCCTGCCTCTGTCCATGCTGACCGGCGCGCTGCTGCTGCTGGTGGCAGACACGGTGGCCCGCGTGGTCGCAATTCCGGCCGAGGTGCCGGTGGGCATCTTCACGGCACTGATAGGCGGCCCCTGGTTCCTGATGCTGCTGCGCCACCGGCTACAGGAACAGGCATGAGCACACAGCCCCTGATGCAAATGCAGGCCGCAAGCCTGCGCCTGGGCCGGGCCAAGCGCTTCGGGCCCTTCGATCTGAGCCTGCACGCCGGGGAGCGCGTGGCCGTGCTGGGCGCCAGCGGCGCCGGCAAGTCCACCCTGCTGAAGCTGCTGGCCGGTGAACTGCAGGCACAGGCAGGCCAGGTGCTGCTCGACGGTCGCGCCCTGAAAGAGTGGCGCGCACAAGACCTGGCCCTCAGGCGCGCCGTGCTGCCGCAGTCGCATGCGGTCGCCTTCGGACTGGAGGTCGAGCTGGTCGTGTCGCTGGGCCGGGTGGCCCGCGGCCCCGACCCGGAGTTGGACAAGACCGTGCGCCAAGCCCTGCAGCTCGCCCAGGCCAGCCATCTCGTCGGCCGCCGCTTCGACACCCTGTCCGGCGGCGAGCAGGCCCGGGTCCAGCTGGCCCGGGTGTTCGCGCAGGCCTGGCACAGCGAGCAGGGCCTGCTGCTGGTCGACGAACCGCTGGCCGCGCTGGACCCCGGCCTGCAATTCGAGCTGACCGATGGCCTGATGGACTTCGCCAGGCAGCGCGGCCACGCGCTGGTGGCCGTGCTGCATGACCTGAATCAAGCCCTGTCGGGGTCGTACTCGCGCCTGTGGCTGGTGCGGGACGGCCGCCTGCTGCACGACCTCGCCGCCGACGCAGCAGCGCTGCCGGCGCTGGAGGCGCTGTACGGCATCTCGCTGCGGGCCGTACACGACGAGCAGGGTCTGGCGGTGGTGCGGCGCAGGCGGTTGGCGGCATGAACAGATTGCGGGCCGCCGGCGGCGTGGCGCTCACCGTGGCGGTGCACGGCGTGTTGCTGACGGGCTTGTTGATGGGCTTGCGAGTCACACAGGTGGCACCTCAGCGCCGCGACATGGTGGTGCGCCTGCTTGCCCAGGCGCCCGTCCCTCACCCAAGGGTCGCGCCCTCGGCGGCACCCAGGCCCGCGCTGCCGACCATCGAGCCCTTGCGTCTTGCCCACGCAGCCGTGCTGGCAGGAGCAGCGCCGGCCGAGCCGTCTGCGCCTGAGGTACAGGCCCGGCCGGCCGTCGTGATGGCGGTTGCTGCCGTGGCTACGGCGGTGGCAAGCACAGGCCCCGACTCATCCGAGCCATCCGCGCAGGCCGAGACGATCACCGCCGCCGCCCACCAGCACTGCCCCCAAGCCGACTACCCCAGCCTGCTGCGCAGCAAACGCATCGAAGGCCAGGTGCTGCTGCGCGTCCGCGTCGAAGCCGACGGCCGCCCCAGCGAGGTCGTGGTCCGACAAGGCAGCGGCTGGCGCCTGCTGGATGAAGCCGCCGCGCAGTCAGCGCGGCGCTGCGTGTTCCGGCCGGCGCGGCGCGGGCAGGCGGAGTTCACAAGCTGGGTGGAATACCCGGTGAGTTTTGCGTTGAGGAGTTGATGCGTTGAGGCGTTGAGGGCCGTCCGGCAGCGGTTGCTGCCGGTCGGCTTGACTCCGCAAGCTTGTAGTTCAGACCCGTCAGCCGCACTGCAAAGTCCAAGTCGAGTCGGCTTCAGGCCGGTCAGAGTCATTCGCGTCTGGTGGCCTCTGCGGCCGCTTCGGTCATCACCGGCCATTCGACAGGCAGTAGCGCGGACGGCCGCGGTGTTTGCCAGGAGGCTGGCAGACGCGCCCCGATCCTGAACGGCTGGTCGGGCGCGAGGTGAACGGGCAAACCCGACCCACAAGTGACATCCGTTGCCCTGATCTCGTCGCCCCACAGCTGCCCGTCGGACCGGCATGGGGGCATGCACCCCAGAAGCACCGGCTGCTTGGCGCTGCGATGGCACGACGGCCTGGCTAGCCCTTGCCGATCTGCTGTCCGTGCGTGGTGGCAAGTGCTGCGCGGGAACTGATGACTGGCCCAGGGACGCGGCCCAGCTCTTGGTTCACGGCACCCAAATCTAGGGGGGTAAAGGGCATACCCTGAAACGCGACGAGCCACCGGCTGCCCGGTCACTTTCACAATCCACTGTGCACTTTTGCACCTTGGCGTAAGGAGAAGAACATGAAGGCAATCATTGGCGCCTTGGCCGTCACGGCCATGTTCGGCGCAGCACCAGCCAGCGCAGCGGTCGACTACCTGCTCGAGATCGAAGGCATCAAGGGCGAATCGACCAGCGTGTTCCGGCCTGCGGGCATAGAAGTGGAGTCCTGGTCCTGGGGCCTGTCGAATAGCGCCCTCCCCGGTGCCCCTGCCAAGGTCAGCCTGCAGGACTTCCACTGGACTCAGCTGGTGGACAAGACGACGCCCCAGTTGCTGACCTGGGTGGGGGCGACGCCCGTGGTCCCGCGCGACGTGGTGCTTGACAGCATCAGCGTGGGAGGGGCTACGCCAGACTTCTCGTTCTTCCAGCTCAGCTTTCCGGACACCCTGCTCTCCAGCGTGCAGCTCGGCGGGTCCAGTGCAGGCGGCGGTCTGTTCGTCCAGGCGTCCGTGAACATGGCCTCGGCCACGATGCGCTACCGCAGAACGGCGGCCTCGCCCTGGACCACAGGCACCTTCACCATCGTCAACAACCAGCTGAACTTCACCGGCGACTATGCGGTGCTGGAGGGCTACCAGTACGCGCTGAGCGGCGTCGCGCCGCCTGCGGCCGTGCCCGAGCCCGGTACCTGGGCGTTGATGATCGCCGGCCTGGCCCTGACGGGGGCGGCCGCGCTGCGCCGCCGCCGAAACGGCTGAAAGCCCAGGCACACTGATGGCGGCCTCGCCACCCTCCCCCTGGCGTGTCAGGCTGGCGCTGCCCGGCAGGCGTGTCGAGGTCAGCCACCCGGCGCCCAGCGGCCCGGCTCGCCTGGATGAACTGCTGCCCTTCATGTACGCGGTGGACGAGGCCGCGATCGGCATCGCCGTGGGCCAGGCGCGCAAGGCCGGTGCCGAGGTGTCGTGCCGCAAGGGCTGCTCGGCCTGCTGCAAGCGCCAGCCGGTGCCGGTGACGCCGCCCGAAGCCCATGCGCTGGCACGGCGCGTGCAGGCCCTGCCCGAGGCGCGACGGCTGCGCGTGCAGCAACGCTTCGACGATGCGGTGGCGCGGCTGCGCGACGCCGGGCTGTTTGACCTGTTCATGCGTCAGACACCGATCGGCAGCGCGGCCGAGGCCCGCGCCGCGGCCACCGCCTATGTCGCACTGGGGCTGAACTGCCCTTTCCTCGAAGAGGATGCGTGCAGCATCCACGCCCACCGCCCCTTCGTCTGCCGCCAGTACCTGGTGAGTTCGCCACCGGCGCTGTGCGCCGACCCATTGAACCAGCCCGTGGCCGTGCTGCCGATGCCCGTGAGGGCCGCCAGCGCCCTGCTTGCCGTGATGCCGGCCGAGGCAGCCGGCGATGGCAGCGCCCCGACCGTCACCGTGCCCCTGGTGCTGGCCCTGGCCCATGTCGAGCAATATGCAGGTCAGCCGCCACGCACCAACGACGCACGGCGCACGCTGACACGCTGGCTCGAAGCGCTGGTCTGAGCCAGTGCCCCTGCTCGCACCTCGACGGGATGCAGTTGCGGCACCAGCCACATTTGCCAGGGCTTCTTGATCACCGCTGCGCGGCTGGCGGTGAGCCGGCGACCGCCCCTAGCTCTCGGCCGAAGTCCCGCACGACGAGCGCTACGGTATCGAAGGCGCGGTGTACGGGGTCGCTCGGCGCTGAGCCGGCCCAGGCCCCCGGCCCGGTGCAGCACCAGCCGCCGTGCCTACTTGGCCTTGGCGCGGCCGTACATCGCGGTGAAGCTGGCCTTACCCAGCGCGTTGGCGTTGATCATGTAGCCGCCGAGCGCAGCCGTGGCGTCGGCGGGGATCTCCATCTGGGTGCCAGCGGGGCGCCGCTCCATTGCAGGGCGGGCGACCGGTTCTCGCCCGAGCAGCCGAAGCCGTTGAACTCGAAGCGTTGTGCCATCAGGCCGCCGGCCTTGATATCCGGGCTGCTGAGCTGGAAACCGGCGGCGTAGGTGAAGGTGGCTGCACTGAGGAGCACGCTGGCCAGAAGGGTAGGTTTCATGAGGGATTTCATTCGGTCATTTGAGACGTCCGAATGATGGGCCGAGCATGGCCGAAAGTGGCCACGAAGGCCTCGTCGGCCACCGAGCTGGCGCAGCTTTGCACCGCCGCTATGCCGGCGAACTGGCCAAAGCGCTCGTGAAACCGTTCAACCAACTGCGGCGCAAAGCCCATCAAGCGCGCCTCGTAGTGGCCGCCGGGAGCGGGCTCATTGATCATGTCCCACTGGGTCGAGCGCGGCATGACGAAGACCTGGCCCGGGGCAAAGCGGGTCTCGCCAAAAGGCGTGGCCAGGCGCTTGCGGCCAGACACCACCCAGCCCACCAACTCGTCACGCACGGTGGCCGTGCGCACCGTGTGCAACAGGCGGCTAAAGATCAGCTGGGCTCTGGCGCAGGGGAGGAGACTCATAACCTAAACCCCCGGCCCCTTCGCCAACCGCGCCACCAGCTTCAGCAAGGTCGGCACCCGCTTGCGGCCATGCATCGCGCGCAGCCGGGCCTTGGCCGAGCCGAGATCAATGCCGGCGCAGGTCACGATCAGCGGGCGGGTTTCTTCCTCACGGATCACCTCGAACTGCGCCGGTGTCTCGGCCATCGCCGTCTTCGAGATGCCGATGATGGCGACGCGCCCACCGAGCGCATGGAACAGATGCTGGCCAAGGCCGGGGGTCTCCCGCGCGTCGAGGTGGACGAAGCCGTCGATGACGATGACTTCGGGGTCCAGCGCGTGCTCGCGCAGCAGCTGCAGCAGGCAGGGCAGCTCGCGCAGGTCCAGTTCGCCGCGCGGCGCTTTCTCGACATGGGAGATTCGGGAGGTGTAGGTCCGCAGGGCCTCCGCGGCGCCCCAGTCCTCGAAGGCCACGGCGGCGGCGTGGGCGCCTTCGGCGTCGTAGTGAACGTCAACTGCCAGTTTCATCGTCGTGCCTGCGTGATCATCCTGTGGTCCGGACATTGTCGCCGTCATGGGCGCCAGCGAGCCGCTTGCCGTACAGTCTTGCCCCACACCCCACTTCAAGCCGGTCTCATCCTATGTTGATCATCCAAAAACTCCTGCCCCAGGGCGAAGGCCTGGCCCCGGTGCTGCTCAAGCGCGCCGGCGTGCTGGCCCTGCCCTTTGCCCACCGCCAGCACCACGAGGCCAATCTGAGCAACGGCGAGGGCCTGGAGCTGGGCCTGCGCCTGCCCAAGGGCAGCACGCTGCGCGGCGGCGATGTGCTGGTGGCCGAGGACGGCTCGCTGCTGCGCGTCGAGGCCGCCCCCGAGCATCTGCTGCTGGTGCGGGCCAATGCGGAGCACGGCAAGCCCGGCGATCTGCTGCGTCTGGCCCATCAGCTGGGCGAAATGCATGTGCATATGGAAGCCCATGACGACCATCTGCGTCTGCCCGGCGACCCTCAGCTGGCCCAATGGCTGGAGCGTCAGCACTTCGCCCTGGCCCCCGAGGTCGCGCCCTTCGATCCGCCGGCGCTGCTGAGCCAGCTGCCCGAGGTGATGGAACACAACCACGATCATGATCATCACGACCATGACCACGGCCATGCCGGGCATGTGCACGGGCCCGGCTGCGGTCACAACCACTGACCATCTCCCCGCAAACCCCGCCGTGAGGGCAAGGTCTGCGAGCTTGATCTGCTGAAAACGCGATCACTGAACAAAACCACTGAGATACCAATTCTCAGCGCGTGAAGAAACGCACATTGCCATAAGTGATCCCCCTCGGCCAGGGGGGATCACAGCCCGACTCGCCTCCCTAGAATCCGGTCCAGTTGCAAACCAATTGCAAACCACCTGGCCGGCTCAACACGGCCGAACACTGAAAGCCACTAGGGAGATTCACCATGAATATCAAGAAGAGTCTGAATCGTTTCGCCGCCTTGGGCCTGCTGGCCGCCGCTTGCGGCGCTGCCCACGCCCTGCCCCTGATCGACCTCGGCCCGGCCGCCGGTTACAGCGGCTTCTTCTTCGGCAATGTGAATGCCGCCTCCGACGTCGAAGGCCGCCTGGCCGTCGGTGGCAACCTGACTTCCGGTTTTGACGTCGGCTACCGCAATGCCTTCGGTTCGACCGCGCCGTCGCTGGTGGTGGGCGGCAGCGTCTCGCTGACCGGTCAATGGGGCAATGCCGGCTCGATCTACAACGGCCCGACCTACAACACCAGCACCAATGCATCGATCGGCCCGAGCACCGCTCCCTGGGTGCCCTCGAACCTGAACATGGGCCAGATCGTCTATGGCACAACCCTGACCGCCGCCAGCTGGCAGTACGGCACGGCCGCCAAGAACGCCGGCTACCTGGACTTCGCCGGCGCCAAGACGCAGCTGAGCGGCCTGTCCAGCACGCTGGCCGGCCAGGCGCAGGTCGGCAGTTGGGCACTGGGCGCGGGCGGCGTGACCTTGACCGGTGACGGCAGCTCCGACGTGCAGATCTTCAATCTGGGCAACACCGCGCTGAGCAACATCACCTTGCACAACGTCAAGGCCGGCGCCCATGTGGTGATCAACAGCTCGCTGACGAATGTGGTGTTCTCCGGAAATCTGGGCGGCGACCAGGCCAATTCCAGCGACGGCCTGGCCTCGCATCGCGACCGCCTGATCTACAACCTCAGCCACGCCACCAGCGTCAATGTCGGCACCTTCCTGAACGGCAGCGTGCTGGCGGTCAACGCCAACGTCATCGGCAGCGGCCACCTGGAAGGCACGCTGATCGCCAACTCGCTGAGCGCAGGGCCTAACGGCAAGCTCGAGCTGGGCTACGAGCCCTTCGTGCCGACCACGCCGGTGCCCGAGCCCGAAAGCTATGCGCTGATGCTGGCCGGTCTGCTGACCGTGGCCATGGTCTCGCGCCGCCGCAAGGCCCTGTAAAAACAAGAAGACGTCGCTCGGGGATGGGGCGGTACAAGCCCCACAACGCAAAGAGCCGGAACCCGCAAGGGCTCCGGCTCTTTTTTTCATTGCCGCGAGGTCATCAACGCAGATTGATCACGCCCCGCATGGCCCGCACCGAGCCCTCGCCGATGGCGGCGCCAAAGCGCTTGGCCAGGCGTTCGGCGACATTGTCCTTGGGCGTGTAGTCGATCACGTCCTCGGCCTTGACGACCTCGCGGGCGACGAAGTCCAGGCTGCCGATCTTGTCGGCCAGGCCCAGCTTGATCGATTCCTCGCCGTTCCAGAACAGGCCGGAGAAGGTCTCCGTCGTTTCCTTCAGGCGCTTGCCGCGGCCGTCCTTGACCGCCTTGATGAACTGGCGGTGGATCTGGTCCAGCATCGCCTGGGCAAAGCCGCGCTGCTTTTCGCTGACCGGGGAGAACGGGTCCAGCATGCCCTTGTTCTCACCGGCGGTGAGCAGGCGGCGCTCGACGCCATATTTCTCCATCACCCCGGTGAAGCCGAAGCCATCCATCAACACGCCGATGGAGCCAACCACCGAGGCCTTGTCCACATAGATCTCGTCGGCCGCCGCCGCCATGTAGTAGCAGCCCGAGGCGCACATCTCCTCGACCACGGCATAGACCGGCTTCTTGTACAGGGCCTTGAGCCGGCGGATCTCGTCATAGACGATGCCCGACTGCACCGGGCTGCCGCCGGGCGAGTTCATGCGCAGCACCACCGCCCGCGCGCCGTGGTCCTCGAAGGCGGGGCGCAGTGCGGCCAACAGGTTCTCGGCGCTGGCCTCGGTATCGACAGCAATCTCGCCGCGCACCTCGACCAGGGCCGTGTGCGGGCCGCTGGGCGATGGCGTGTGGTGGCGCTGCAGGAACAGGAACCAGGCGAACAGGCCAAGAATGCCCAGCCAGATCAGCCGGAAGAAGCTGCGCCAGCGGCGGTCGCTGCGGCGGTCGCGCAGGTACTCGCGGGCAAACTGCTCGAGCACCGGCTCCAGACCGACCACCGAGTGGGTGGTCGGGGCGGCGGCAGCGCTTGGCGCAGGGGCGGCCACCGAAGGCGTGCCCGGCGGGGCGGGCGAGTTGTCCACGTTCAAGGTGGCCGGGCCCGGATCGGGCACCGCGCCGGGCAGATCGTCATTCGGAGTCATGCTTTGCCTTCAATGTCGTCGAACAGGGCCTGGACGGGCTTGGTGTCCCGGGTCGGGAACCAGTACACCTGGCCCTCGCGCTCCTGCACCTGGATGCGCGTGAGCTTGCCGCGTGAGCAGGGGCCGGACACGATCTGCCCGGTGCGCGGCTCGTAGGCCGCGCCGTGAATGGAACACATGATGTATTCCTTGGAACTGTCGAGAAATTCGCCGGGCTGCCAGTCCATCTCGGTGGGTACATGGACGCAGCGGTTCAGATAGGCGAACACCTCGCCGTCAAAGCGCAGCACGAAAGCCCGCGCCGCCTCGCCCCATTGCAACACATCGAACACGAAGGCCGTGCCGCGCTCGACCAACTCGTCGGAGCGGCACAACAGCAGCGGCTCCCCTGTGGGTGCTTCATGCATAGGAATCCAGCCATTGATGCAGCTCGGCCACGCTGTGCGCCACATGAACGGGTGCAAAGGTGTGGAAGCTGTCGTGTTCGTGCGCACCGTAGCTGACGCCCAGGCAGGCCGTGCCGGCGTTGACGGCCAGCTGCAGGTTGTGGGTGGTATCGCCAATCATCAGGGTGCGCTCGGGCTCGGTGCCCAGCTCGCGCATCAGCTCCAGCAGCATCTGCGGATTCGGCTTGGAGGCGGTCTCGTCGGCGGTGCGGCTGCTGTCGAACATGCCTTTCAGCTGGGCGCTGTCCAGTGCCTCGTCCAGGCCCTTGCGGTTCTTGCCTGTCGCCACGGCCAGCCAGTGGTGGCGGGCCTTCAGGCTGTCCAGCATCGCCAGCACGCCGTCGAACAGCACCAGCTCATGCTTGCGCTCGAAGTAGTGATGGCGAAAGCGCAGGCCCAGCTCGGGGTATTTGTCGGCCGGCAGATCGGGCGCGGCATGGCGCAGGGCGTCCTGCAAGCCCAGGCCGATCACATAGCTGGCGGCCTGGTCGCTGGGCACGGTGGTGCCGACATCGGCACAGGCGCGCTGGATGGCGCGGGTGATCAGCGCCGTCGAGTCATACAAGGTGCCGTCCCAGTCGAAGACGATCAGATCAAATTGGCGGGGTCGGTTCACGCGGGCGCTTTCAAAGGCATTTTCAGGACGGCGAGCAGGGCTTCGCACTCTGGGGGCAATGGTGCGACGAGTTCAATCTCCTCGCCCGTGGCGGGGTGGTTGAACTTCAGCCGACGCGCATGCAGGAACATGCGCTCGAATTTGTGGCCACCGAGACGCTCACCCCGGGCCAAGGCGTGGTTGAGCTCGAAGATGCCGTACTTGGTGTCGCCTACGATGGGGTGGCCGGCATGCTGGAGATGCACGCGGATCTGGTGCGTGCGCCCGGTCTTGATGGTCACGTCCAGCAGACTGAAGCCCTCAAAGGCCTTGGCCAGCCGGACCAGCGAGATCGAGCGGCGTGCGTCCTCGGCATTCACATCATGGGATGAGGTCACTGCGCGCACCCGGCGCTCGCCGTCAGCGTCCAGGAACTTGTGCAGCGGCACGTCGATGACCTTGTTCGACGTGTCCCAGGAACCGATGACCAACGCGGCATAGGTCTTGCCGGTCTCGCGCTCGCGGAACTGGGTCTGCAGGCCGGTCAGCGCGCTGCGCTTCTTGGCGATCAACAGCAGGCCCGAGGTTTCGCGGTCGAGCCGATGCACCAGCTCCAGGAATTTGGCCGTCGGCCGGGCCTGGCGCAGTTGTTCGATCACGCCAAAGCTAACGCCGCTGCCGCCGTGCACCGCCACACCCGCCGGTTTGTTGATGGCGATCAAGTGCTCATCCTCGAACACGATGGGAAACTCGCGCGGTGGTGCGGCGGGTGCACCGTTCTCCACCCGCTCGGGCAGGCGCACGGGCGGAATACGCACCTCGTCGCCCAGTTCCAGCCGGGTGTCGGCATGGGCCCTGCCCTTGTTGACCCGCACCTCGCCGGCGCGTATCAGCCGGTAGACGTGGGTCTTGGGCACGCCCTTGAGTTCGCGCAAGAGGAAGTTGTCCAGGCGCTGGCCGGCCGAGCCGTCGTCGATGGTGACGCGCTTGACCGCAGGTGCGGCACTGGGGGCGCTGGGCACAACGACCGCGACTGCCGGTTTTGCCACTCTGGGCTTGGGCGCAACCACCGGCACGCGAATGCCCAATGCGACCTTTTTGCCAGTTCGGCGCGGGGCTGCGCCGCCGGGCTTGGCGGCCTTGGCCGAACCCGCTGCTTTCCGCCCTATAATGCTTTGCACCACGTTTGCGCCGTAAGTATTTGATTTGCCTGAGTTTAACTGGGCAAGAGCGGTGCAAGTGGCGGCCCGTCGGGTTTGAACAAGGCAAGACGGGTCAAAAATCGGTGATGCAACGCGCCCTGCCGTGGGCGGGCGCTGTCCCCAAGTGACAGCGCGGCCAGCGGCAGCACGTGGCAGAGCAAACGTAGAACGAGCCAACCCGGCGTCCCAACAGGGACAGGGAAAGACAAAGGTTTATATAGGCATGAGGCGCGCAATTACAGCTTGCAGATCTCATGCCCGCGTTCAGTGATCAGCGGATGTTCCCCATCAATCCCTCCCCCATGCCCTCCAAACGCTTGCTGCCCCGGCTGAATGCCGGCGCGGGCCGCGCCATGGATCAGGCTTGGGTCGCGTGGCGCCCGTCGCCTACGCCAAGGGATGGGGCCACAAGCGCTGATGTTTCACTGCCACGCATGCGCCAACGCTGCTCCTCTTGATCGGCTAGACGGTCAACCGCGCAGTCCAGGGCGATTCCTTACTCGGTTCCTCCACGTTTCTCGTGCATCGGTGAGTCGCCCACGGTTCTCGGACCGCAGGCGGCGTTGATGTATGCGCGACTCAGGTCCTGTCGAACAGGCCGGGCGCGCACAGAGGAGAGTGAACATGAAACGCATGCTGATCAATGCGACGCAGGCTGAAGAGCGTCGCCTGGCCATCGTCGATGGCCAAAAACTGGTGGACTTCGAGACCGAGATCGAGGGCCGCGAACAGCGCAAGGGCAATATCTACAAGGCGGTCGTGACCCGCGTGGAGCCCTCGCTCGAAGCCTGTTTCGTCGACTACGGCGAAGACCGCCACGGTTTCCTGCCGTTCAAGGAAATCTCGCGCCAGTTCTTCCGCGAAGGCACGGACGTGCGCACCGCCCGCATCCAGGACGCGATCAAGGAGGGCCAGGAACTTCTGGTCCAGGTCGAAAAGGAAGAGCGCGGCAACAAGGGCGCGGCGCTGACCACCTTTGTGTCGCTGGCAGGCCGCTATCTGGTCTTGATGCCCAACAACCCCCGCGGTGGTGGCGTTTCGCGCCGCATCGAGGGCGAAGATCGTGAAGAGCTGAAAGAGAACCTCGACCAGCTCGAGTATCCCAAGGGCATGTCGCTGATCGCCCGCACCGCCGGCATCGGCCGCTCGGCCCCCGAGCTGCAGTGGGACCTGAACTACATGCTCAAGCTGTGGACCGCCATCGACGGCGCGTCCAAGGGCAGCAAGGGCGCCTTCCTGATCTATCAGGAATCCTCGCTGGTGATTCGCGCCATTCGCGACTACTTCACCGCCGACATCGGCGAAATCCTGATCGATACGGACGACATCTTCGAGCAGGCCCAGCAGTTCATGAACCACGTGATGCCCGAAACGGCCAATCGCGTGAAGCGCTACCGTGACGACGCGCCGCTGTTCAGCCGCTTCCAGATCGAGCACCAGATCGAAACGGCGTTCTCGCGTACGGTCAACCTGCCCTCGGGCGGCGCGATCGTGATCGACCACACCGAGGCTCTGGTGTCGGTTGACGTCAACTCGGCCCGCGCCACCCGCGGCGGCGACATCGAGGAGACCGCCACCCGCACCAATCTGGAAGCCGCCGACGAGATCGCACGCCAGATGCGCCTGCGCGATCTGGGTGGCCTGATCGTCGTCGACTTCATCGACATGGAAGAGAGCAAGAACCGCCGCGAGGTCGAACAGCGGCTGCGCGACGCGCTGCGCTCCGACCGTGCCCGCGTGCAGTTCAGCTCGATCAGCAAGTTCGGTCTGCTCGAACTGAGCCGCCAGCGCCTGCGCCCCGCGCTGAGCGAAGGCAGCCACATCACCTGCCCGCGCTGCAATGGCACCGGCCACATCCGCGACACCGAGTCCAGCGCGCTGCAGATCCTGCGCATGGTCCAGGAAGAGTCGATGAAGGACAACACCGCCGCCGTCCATGTGCAGGTGCCGGTGGAGGTGACCTCGTTCCTGCTGAACGAGAAGCGCACCGAAATCACCAAGATCGAGCTGAAGCAGCGCATCACCGTGCTGCTGGTGCCCAACAAGCACCTCGACACCCCGAATTACAAGCTGGAACGCCTGCGCCACGACGACCCGCGTCTGGAGAATCTGCAGGCCAGCTACACGATGATCGAAGAGCCGGAAGACGAGGTGGGCATCACCCGCCGCGAAAAGGCCAAGGCCAAGCAGGAGCCGGTCATCAAGGGCATCCTGCCCGAGACACCGGCCCCCGTTGCCGTGCCCAAGCCCGCTCCGGCGCCTGCCCCGGTGGCAGCACCGGTGGCTGCTCCCGCACCGGTGGCCGCACCCGCGGCCGCCGGTGGTGGCTTCTTCGGCTGGATCAAGAGCCTGTTCGGCGGCGGCGAGACTGCTGCTCCGGCACCGGCGCCGGTCAAGAAGATTGAAGCCACGCCCGACGCCAAGCCGGCGCGCGAAGGCCGTGATGGCCAGCGCGGCCGTGGCGACCGCAACGAGCGTGGCGGCCGAGGCGGCCGTGGTGGACGTGATGGTGGCCGCGACGGCAACCGCGAAGCCAAGCCGGAAGGCGCACGCGCCGAGTCCGCAGGCCGCGACGGTCAGCGTGAAGGTGGTGGCCGTGGTGGCCGTGGCGAGCGTGATGCCCGCCCGGAGAACCGTGAAGGCGGTGGCCGTCCGCGCCGCGAGCGTGGTGAGCGCAGCGAGCGTACCGAAGGCCTGGATGTCGCCGCTGGCGCCGCCATGGCTGCCGGTGTTGCAGTTGCCGGTGCCGAGGAAGCCCGCGCACCGCGCGGTGAGCGTGGCGAACGCGGCGGCCGAGGCCCCCGTGGTGACCGTGCCGAGCGCGGCCCGCGCAACGAAGAGCGCAGCGCGGAAGGCGTGGCCGAGTTGAGCGCCGAAGCCGGAGCCCAACCCGCCTTCGCCGACACCGCCCCGGCCGCCGAAGGCGCCGAAGCCGGTGAAGACCAGGGCGAACGCCAAGGCGGCCGCCGCCGCCGCCGCCGTGGTGGCCGCGACCGTGACGATACCCGTGCCGAAGGCACCGGCACCGAAGCCGACGGCATGCTGCTGGGTGATGGCGCTGCTGCGGCCGCTGCCGAGCCGGCCAATACCGAAGCGCAGCACGTGGTCGCTGCCGAAGGCAACACGGAAGGCGCTGCGGAAGGTGAGGCCCGCGAAGGCCGTCGCAACCGTGGTCGTGGCCGTGATCGCGGCCCTCGTCGCGAACGCGCAGAAGGCGAAGAGAACGTTGCCAGCGAAGCGGTTGCAGAAGCGGTTGCCGAGGCTCCGGCCGAAGCCATCGCTCCTGCTGCTGACGAACCGGCCGCGATCGAAGTGATGGTTGCCCGTCCGATCGAGGCCTCGGCCTTTGTGGCACCAGTGGCTGCCGCGTCTGAAGCTGCTCCCGTGGAAGCGGTGGTGGAGCCGGTGGCAGCACCGGCCCCGGCTCCGGTGGCGGCTCCCGCCCCTGTGGCTGCACCGGCCCCTGTGGCGGCGCCCGTCGCCGCACCGGTGGTGGTGGAAGCCTTCGCCCTGCCAATCGACGACCTGAACACTGTGGCGGCCAATGCCGGCCTGCAGTGGGTCAACTCTGACGCCGACAAGATCCGCGCGGTGCAGGAAGCGATGGCCGCCGAGGCCAAGCCCGTGCACGTGCCGCGTGAGCCCAAGCCGGTCGAGCAGATCGATCAGGGCCCACTGGTGCTGGTCGAGACGCGCAAGGATCTGGCGCAGATCACGCTGCCGTTCGAGCAACGCTGATGAGTAACGGGCGCTAAGCCCGTTGAACAACAAAAAAGCCGCCTTGCATTCAGGCGGCTTTTTTTCGTCCCAACGTCAGCGCCGTTTCACGGCAAACGCTCCAGCGCATGCTGGTAGGCCGGCTGGTGCATCAGCTCGTCCCAGGTCAGCGGCGCGGTCTGCGGCAGCAGGTCCAGGCGGCGGGCTTCGCTGTCGGGCTCGGCCTGCCAGCGGCCGGCTTTCAGGGCCTTGGCCAGGCCTTCCAGAAGGACGTCGACCGGCTTGCCGCCATCGATCTTCGATTGGTTGCACAGCAGCACCAGATCGCAGCCGGCATTCAGCGCGGTGATGGCGCCCTCCGTCGGGCTGCCGGCGATGCGCGCGCCCTCCATGCTCAGGTCATCGCAGCAGATCGCGCCGTTGAAGCCCAGCTGGCCACGCAGAATGTCTTTCAGCCAGCGGGCCGAGAAGCCGGCCGGCAGTGCATCGACCTTGGGATAGGTCACATGGGCCGGCATCACGCAGGTCAGGCTGGTGGACAGCCAGTCGTAGGGCTTGGCGTCTTCGGCCAGGATGGCTTTCAGCGAACGCTTGTCCACGGCAGCGGCCACATGCGAGTCGGCCTGGGCATAGCCGTGGGCCGGGAAGTGCTTGCCGCAGTTGGCCATGCCGGACTGCAGCAGGCCGTGCATCAGGCTCTTGGCCAGCAGCGAGACGACGCGCGGGTCGCGGTGGAAGGCGCGGTTGCCGACGACCTCGCTGCGGCCATGGTCCAGATCGACCACCGGCGTGAAGCTCAGATCGACGCCGCAGGCGCGCAGCTCCGCCCCCAGCACATAGCCGGCCGCCGTGGCGGCATTGGTGGCCCGCATCGCGTCCTGCATCCACAGGTCGCCGAGATCGCGCATGGCAGGCAGATGCGTAAAGCCATCGCTGCGGAAGCGCTGCACGCGGCCACCCTCGTGGTCGACGGTGATCAGCAGATCGGGCCGCAAGGCCTTGACCTCCGCGCACAAGGAGGTCAGCTGCGCCCGGCTCTGCCAGTTGCGGCTGAACAGGATCATGCCGCCGGTCAGCGGGTGCTGGAGGCGGCGGCGGTCATCGTCGGTCAGGCTCAGACCGGCAATGTCGAGGATCACGGGGGCGTGTTGAAGCTCGGTCATGAGTTCGTCTCTTCTCAAATGGTTTCCACCACCACGAAGGCGGCGGCATATTCGGTTTCGTCGGTGACGGTGACGTGGGCACGCAGGCCATTCGCAGCAAACCACTCGGCCAAAGCGCCATGCAGCCGGATCTCGGGCTTGCCGCCGGCGGCGTTGACGATCTCGCAGGCCCGCCATGTCATGGGCATGCGCATGCCCAAGCCTATGGCCTTGGAGAAGGCCTCCTTGGCCGCGAAACGTGTGCCCAGAAAGCTCAGCCCCCTTGCCTCGACGCGGGCGCGGCGGGCGCGGAACACGGTCAGCTCATGCGGGCCCAGCACCTTCTCGGCAAAGCGCTCGCCGCGGCGATCAAGCGTCGCGCGCAGGCGGCGGAGGTCGCAGATGTCGGTGCCGATGCCGTAAATCATGGCGCGAAGGAAAAGGCCCGCTGGATGCAGCGCTGATAGTCCCGCACGGTCTCGGCATAGCCCAGCTCCAGCGCGTCCGCGATCAGCGCATGGCCTATAGATACCTCCAGCACGCCCGGCACCTCGCGCAGAAAGCGGGTCAGGTTGTCACGGTTCAGGTCATGGCCGGCATTGATGCCCAGGCCGATGGCCAGCGCTGCCTGCGCGGTGGCGGTGAAGCCGGCCAGCACGGCCGCTTCACGCTCGGTACCGAAGGCGCTGGCATAGGTCTCGGTGTAGAGCTCGATGCGGTCGGCGCCCAGCTCGGCGACCAGGGGCATGGCCTCCGGCAGCGGGTCCATGAACAGGCTGACGCGCACGCTTAAGCGTTTGCACTCGTCAATCAGCGGCTTCAGCCGCGCCATGTCGGCGGGCAGGTTCCAGCCGTGGTCGGAGGTGAACTGGTCCTCGGCATCGGGCACGAAGGTAACCTGGTGCGGGCGGAACTCGCGCACAAAATCCATCAGGTTCTGCGTAGGGTTGCCCTCGATGTTGTACTCGACCTGGGGCCAGGCCTTGAGCAGCTCCGCCAGCTCGCGCACATCCCCGGCGCGGATGTGGCGCTCGTCGGGCCGCGGGTGCACGGTAATGCCCTGCGCGCCGGCCTCCAGGCACAGCTGCGCGGCCTTGGTGACGCTGGGGATGCCCAGGTGCCGGGTGTTGCGCAGCAAGGCGACCTTGTTGACGTTGACCGACAGGGCCGTGCGCTGGCCGTGCGAGCCGGCTTCGGGTGCGACAAGTGGATTCATGGTCAATGCCCGCCCGGCCGCCCGAAGGGCATTGAGCGCCCCCTCGGGGGGCAGTGAACGAAGTGAGCGTGGGGGTTGTTCATTTTGTATCCAGGAGTTTTTGCAGATCCAGCATCACCTGCCGCGTGCGCAGCGGCGCATGTCCCAGATGATAGTGAAGCAGGCCGCGCAAGGCCGCGCGCAGGGCCGGCAAGGCGGTGCCGCAGGCCTGCAGCAAGGCGGCATGGCTGCCATGCTCCAGCGCCGCCTGCAGATGAATCAAGGTGGCGCCGCCGAGCCTGGGCTCGTCGCCGGCGGATGCGATCACGCCGGACTGGGCTGAGAGCGCGTAGTCGCGCTCCGGCCGTAGCGCCTGCTGCGTGGTGGTGGCCAGGCTCAGGTCGGGCAGCAGGCCGATCTCGCGCAGCAGCACCAGTTCGAAGGCGCGCAGGCCGGCCTGGCTGCTGGCGTCGTCTTCGGCATGCAGCTGCGGCAGGGCCTGGGCATAGGCGTCGAACAGCAGCGGGTGCGGGTCTTGCCGGGCCAGCAGCTTGAGCAGCAGCTCGTTGAGGTAGTAACCGGAGAAGATGGCCGCGCCGCCAGGCAAGGTGGCGCCGCCACCCCATTCGGCGCTGCGCAGGGTCAGCACCTCGGCCGCGCCCTCCTCCGTCTTGCTGCCCTTGGACAGACTGACATTGATGCGCTGAAAGGGCAGCAGCACCGCGCGCAGCTGCGAGTAGGGCCGTTTGGCACCCTTGGCGACCACGGCCACCCGACCGAGTTCACGGGTGAACAAGTCGAGTATCAGACTGGTCTCGCTCCAGTCGTAGTGATGCAGCACGAACGCGGGCTGCGTGGCATGGGCCCGCGGTGCTCGAACCGAAACGCGTGTCATGCCCGGCGCCGGGCCGTCCCAAGCCGGGTTGCGCCCCTTGGGGGCAGGAGCGGAGCGACCTTGGGGCTCACGTTATCACTCGTAGCCGTAGGACCGCAGATGTTCCTCGCTGTCGGCCCAGCCGGAACGGACCTTGACCCACAGCTCCAGATAGACCTTGGAGTCCATCAGCGTTTCCAGTTCCTGGCGCGCCTCGGAGCCGATGCGCTTCAGGCGCTCCCCGCCGCCGCCGATGATCATGCCCTTGTGGGCATCGCGTTCGACGACGATGGAGGCGGCGATGCGCTTCAGATGACCCTCTTCCTCGAACTTGTCGATCACCACCGTGCAGTTGTAGGGCAGTTCGTCGCCGGTCAGGCGGAACAGCTTCTCGCGGATGATCTCGCTGGCCAGGAAGCGGTCGCTGCGGTCGGTCAGCGCGTCTTCTTCGTAGAACCAGTCCTGCTCGGGCAGGTAGGGCTTGAGGATGGCGAACAGGCGCTCGACATCGCTGGGCTTCTGCGCCGACAGGGGCACGAACTCGCTGAAGTTGCGGCGCTCCTGCATCGCCTTCAGCCACGGCACCATGTCGGCGCGGCGGTTCACCGCGTCGAGCTTGTTGGCGATCAGGATGACCGGCTTGTGCTCGGGCAGCAGGCTCAACACCTTGGCGTCATCGGTATTGAAGCGGCAGGCTTCGACCATGAACAGCACCACGTCCACATCGGACAGCGAGGACAGCACCGTGCGGTTCAGATTGCGGTTCAGCGCCGTGCCGTGCTTGGTCTGGAAGCCGGGCGTGTCGACGAAAACGAACTGCGAATCCTCTACGGTGCGCACGCCGGTAATGCGGTGGCGCGTCGTCTGCGCCTTGCGTGAGGTGATACTGACCTTCTGGCCGACCAGCGCGTTCAGCAGTGTGGATTTGCCGACATTGGGCCGGCCGACGATGGCCAGCAGGCCGCAGCGGCGGCCATTGCTGTCGTACTCGGGAGGCTCGCCCGCGCCGCCTTGCACGTCTTCAGCGCCTTCAGTGTCTTCATCTGGAAGGTCCTCCGGCAATTCAGCGGGCAAGTCGGGTGGCGATTCAGGGGTGTTGTTCATGGGGTGCGGCTTGTGACCGTTTCAGTCGCGAAGGCCGCTGCCGGGCCGGTCACGGGATTTCAATTCGTCCAGCACACGCTTGGCAGCGTCTTGCTCGGCAGCCCGGCGCGAACGGCCTTCGCCGCGTTGGGTGACGGCCAGGGCCGGCACCATGCACTCGACCGCAAAGGTCTGCGCATGGGCCTGGCCACGGGTCTCGGTAATTCGGTAGTCGGGTACCGGCAGGCGGCGCGCCTGCAGCCATTCCTGCAGTTCCGTCTTCGGGTCCTTGGCCCAGTTATCCATGCCGGTGTTGGCGATGACATCGGCAAACAGACGTTGCACCACACCCTGCGCCGCCTCATAGCCACCCTCGACAAAGGCGGCACCGATCAAGGCCTCCAAGGCGTCGGCGAGGATCGACGGGCGCTGCGCTCCACCGCCCCGGGCCTCGCCTTCGCTGAGCTTGAGCACCTGCGGCAGGCCCAGGCCCAGGGCCAAGCGGTGTAGGCTGTCTTCACGCACCAGAAGGGCACGTACGCGGGTCAGGTCGCCTTCATCGGAGCCCTGGAAGCGCTCGTACAGCAGGCTGGACACGGCCAAGCTGAGTACGGTGTCACCAAGGAATTCGAGCCGCTCGTTGTGATCCGCGCCAAAGCTTCGATGCGTCAGCGCACGCTTCAGGAGAGCCGGCTCTTTGAAGCGATAGCCCAGCCGTTCTTGCAGGGTTTCAAGCATCTGACTCACACAACATCTAATGGCCCGCAGCAGTGCTCGGGCGGAGAAGGCGCTGCTGCGCCCGCCCGCACCGGAACTATTCGGACCGCCCTTCGTACTTGATCAAGAGAAAAACCGGGCCCATCAGAGCAATTTCTTTATCGTAGGCGAAGCTGATCACGACCTTGTCACCCTCCTTGGTGACCTCAAGGTCTTTCGAGCTGATGCTGCCGATCGAGTATTCAATCTGCTGCTGACGGTCGAACTCGCCACGCACCGCCGCCACCGTCGGAGGATTGGACTTGGCGATCTTGTTGATCGCACTGCGTATCGTGTAGTACTCGTTCAGCGTTGGCAGTACCTTGATCGTGATCAGCCCGGCAAAGCCGACCAGGATGGCCCAGAAAATCAGGCCCAGCAGCGTCACGCCACGTTGTTGTTGCCGCATCAAGATCTGCACCTTTGAGGATTGCCCACCGTGGGACGCGCTCAATGAAACGCGCCGATACGCTTGAGGTTACCGAAATTCATCCACACAAAGAAGGCCCGGCCGACGATATTCTGATCCGGCACAAAGCCCCAGTAGCGGGAATCGCGCGAATCGTCACGGTTATCGCCCAGCATGAAGTAGTGGCCGGCCGGCACCTTGCAGGTCACGCCCTCGGCCGTGTACTGGCACTGGTCCTGGAACGGGAACGGGCCGTCCTTGCGATCGGGACGGTAGATGGACTGGCGCTTCGGGTCCACCAGAATCTCGTGCTCGACCTTGCCCAACTTCTCGCTGAACCAGGGCTTGTAGCGCATGCCGCTCTCGTCATAGAAGTCGCCCTTGGGCTGGACCTCGGTGGCCACGCCGTTGATGTACAGGCGCTGGTTGATGTAGCGGATCTCGTCGCCGGGAATCGCGGCTACGCGCTTGATGAAGTCGATGCTGGGGTCTTCCGGGTAGCGGAACACCATCACGTCGCCACGCTGCACCTCATTGTTGGCGATGATCTTCTTGTTGATCACCGGCAGGCGCACGCCGTAGTGGAATTTGTTCACGAGGATCAGGTCACCGACCAGCAGCGTCGGCACCATCGAACCCGACGGAATCTTGAACGGCTCGAACAGGAAGGAGCGCAGCAGGAACACGGCCAGAATGACCGGGAACAGGCCGGCCGTCCAGTCCAGCCACCAGGGTTGGCGCAGGATCTCGTCGCGCGCACCGGCCACGTCACCATCAACGCGGGCAATGCCCTGGCGCTTGAGTTCTTCACGGCGCGCGGTATCTTGCGCTTCGAGCTTGGCCGCACCGGCCACGCGGGCCGGCAGGAAGTAGAAGCGCTCGGCCAGCCAGTAGCCCAACGTGACCAGGGTCATCACGAACAGCAGCAGCGAGAAATTGCCGCTCCAGGATCCCATGTACCAGCCGCCCAGATAGGCGATCAGCACTGCGTAAAAAATTCCGGTGATTGCACTCATCAATCTTCCACTTGGAGAATGGCCAGGAAGGCCTCTTGCGGCACCTCGACGGAGCCGATCTGTTTCATGCGCTTCTTGCCGGCTTTTTGTTTTTCGAGCAGCTTGCGCTTGCGCGAAATGTCGCCGCCGTAACATTTTGCCAGCACGTTCTTGCGCAGCGCCTTGATGTCTTCGCGCGAGATGATGGTGGCACCAATGGCGGCCTGAATGGCCACGTCATACATCTGGCGCGGAATGATCTCGCGCATCTTGGCCGCCACCTGGCGGCCGCGGTACTGGGCCTGCGAGCGGTGCACGATCAGCGACAGCGCATCGATGCGATCGCCGTTGATCAGCATGTCCACCTTGACGACGTCGGCCGCCCTGTACTCCTTGAACTCGTAGTCCATCGAGGCATAGCCGCGCGACACGCTCTTCAGCTTGTCGAAGAAGTCCAGCACGATTTCGGCCAGCGGCATCTCGTAAGTCAACTTGACCTGACGGCCGTGGTAGGCCATGTTCAGCTGCACGCCCCGCTTCAGGTTGGCCAAGGTCATGATGGGACCGACATAGTCCTGCGGCATGAACAGGTGCACGGTGACGATGGGCTCGCGGATCTCGACGATCTTGCCCTGCTCCGGCACCTTGGAGGGGTTGTCGACCTCCATGATCGTGCCGTCGCCGATCTGCACCTGATAGACCACGCTCGGTGCGGTGGTGATCAGGTCCTGGTCGAATTCGCGCTCGAGGCGCTCCTGCACGATCTCCATGTGCAACAAGCCCAGGAAGCCGCAGCGAAAGCCGAAGCCCAGCGCCTGCGACACCTCGGGCTCGTAATGCAGCGACGAGTCATTGAGCTTGAGTTTTTCGAGTGCGTCGCGCAGCGAGTCGTACTCGCTGGACTCGGTCGGGTACAGACCGGCGAAGACCTGGGGCTGGATTTCCTTGAAACCGGGAAGCGCCTCGGTGGCCGGGCCCAGGTTGTTGGGCAGCTTCTTGTCCAGCGTGATGGTGTCGCCGACCTTGGCCGCCTGCAACTCCTTGATGCCGGCGATGATGAAGCCCACCTCACCGGCGCTGAGCAGCTCGCGCGGCGTCGAATGCGGCGTGAACACGCCCATCTGCTCGATCGGATAGACGGCATTGGTGGCCATCATGCGAATGCGCTCGCCCTTCTTGAGCACGCCATCGACCACGCGCACCAGCATCACCACGCCAACATAGTTGTCGAACCAGCTGTCGATGATCATGGCCCGCGGCGGTGCCTCGACGACACCCCGCGGCGGCGGCATGCGCGTAATCACCGCCTCCAGAATCTCATCTATGCCCTCGCCGGTCTTGGCGCTGCAGGGAATTGCATTGGTCGCATCGATGCCGATCACGTCCTCGATCTCGGCCCTGGCGTTGTCCGGATCGGCGTTGGGCAGATCCATCTTGTTCAGCACCGGCACGACCTCAACGTGCAGCTCCAGCGCGGTGTAGCAATTGGCCACCGTCTGGGCCTCCACGCCCTGGCTGGCGTCGACCACCAGCAGCGCACCTTCGCAGGCGGACAGCGAGCGGCTGACCTCGTACGAGAAGTCCACATGCCCCGGCGTGTCGATCAGGTTCAGGTTGTAGGTCTTGCCATCGCGCGCCTTGTACTGCAGCGCGGCGGTCTGCGCCTTGATGGTGATGCCGCGCTCTTTCTCGATATCCATCGAGTCCAGCACCTGCGCCTCCATCTCCCGATCGGACAGCCCCCCGCAGCGTTGAATGATGCGATCCGCCAGCGTGCTCTTGCCGTGGTCAATGTGGGCGATGATGGAGAAATTGCGGATGTGGTTCATGCTGATCTTTTTTGCGCCGAGTCGGGAGACACAACGGCGTAGCCGTTGCAGCGCAAGCTCTCAATCGCTGAGCGATGTGATGACCCGAAGGGTCATGCTGAGGGTAAAAAAAAGGCACGTCGAATCGGTGACGCGCCTTCCAACAAAACTTTTGGCAACTGCTTGTTGGGCCTTCATTGTAGCCAAAACCGCCGGTCTGAAAACCAGTGGGAGGCCGGAAAACCCGACGTTGCAGCCCACCAACACCGAAGTTATTCACAAGTTATCAACACGCTGTTGCGGATGACTTGGGGATAGCCTGGGGTACCAGGGGGATCCGACCGTACAGGCGTCAAAAGTCGGGCTAGGCGGCCCGCATTCTATCCGAGAAGCAGTTCAATCCCCCGCCGACCATCCCTATGTGAGTGACCACCGACCATTTCCGTCCCCGAGTTGTCAACATGCCCGGTATCAAGTTACCGTAAATATACTAGCGAAAATTCACATAGTGAAAAGACCCGGCGGCGCAGTGGGTTGAGACGCAACCCGGTCGGCGCCGCCGGAGCCGCCTATTTGGCCGGCTTCACCAGCACAAAGCTGACCGCATTTTCACGCCGCACCTGCATCGTCACGACCTTGGCCTTCTCGAGCTTGGAGACCACCGCGCCGAACTGTTTGGCATTGGCAATCTCGGTGTTGTCCACGGCGAGGATGATGTCGCCCTCGCGCAAGCCGGCACGTGCGGCGGCGCCGTCGGCGCTCTCGACGCGCACGCCGATCTTCAGCTTCAGCTCCTTGCGCTGGGCCTCGGTCAGGTCGGCCACGGTGAGGCCCAACACGGCAGGCTGTGCAGGCGCTGCCTTGCCGTCGCCCTCGGCCTGGCGGCGCGGGCGTTGCTCGGCTTCCATCTCGGCCACGGTCACGCTCAGCTCCTTGTAGGCGCCACGACGGAACACCTGCAAGGTGGCCTTGGTGCCAGGCTTGATGCCGCTGATGAGGCGGCGCAGGTCGCCGGCCTTCTCGATCGTCTTGCCGTCGACCTTGGTGATGATGTCGCCGCCCTCGACGCCGCCCTTGTCGGCCGGGCTGCCGGCCTCGACCGTGCTGACCGCCGCCCCGGTGGGCTTGCCCAGACCGATGGCTTCGGCCACTTCCTTGCTGACGTCGCCGATGCCCACACCGATGCGGCCGCGCACGACACGGCCATTGCCGCGCAGCGAGTCGGCCACGCGCATCGCCTCGTCGATAGGAATCGCGAACGAGATGCACATATAGCCGCCCGACTGGCTGTAGATCTGCGAGTTGATGCCGACCACCTCACCGCGCATATTGATCAGCGGACCGCCCGAGTTGCCGGGGTTGATGGCCACGTCGGTCTGGATGAAGGGCAGCAGCTCGCCGGTGTCGCGCGCCTTGGCGCTGACGATGCCGGCCGTGACCGTGTTGTCGAGATTGAACGGCGAGCCGATGGCGATCACCCATTCACCGACCTTGAGCCGGTTGGCGTCACCGATCTTGACCAGCGGCAGGCCGGTGCCCTCGATCTTGACCACGGCCACATCGGTGCGTGCATCGGCGCCAATCAGCTTGGCCTTGAACTCGCGCTTGTCGGTCATCGTGACGATGACTTCGTCGGCGCCATCGACCACATGGGCGTTGGTCATCACGAAACCATCGGCACTGATGATGAAGCCCGAGCCGACGCCGCGGCGCTGCGGCAGGTCATCATCATTGCGCGGCTGGCCGCGGCGCTGATTGGGCACCGGAATGCCGAAGCGGCGGAAGAACTCCTGCATCTGCTCGTCCATCTCCGGCAGGCCACGCGCATTGGCGCGCACTCGCTCGACAGTGCGGATGTTGACAACTGCCGGGCCGGAGCGCTCCACCAGTTCGGTGAAGTCGGGCAACTCCTTGCCCTGGGCGTGCCCGGCGCCAGGCGCCAACACCAGGGCGGTGCCCAGCAGCAGGCCGGTGGACAGGGTCAGCACCCAGCGGCGCAGATCCGTTGCGGGTTTAGCGTTCATCGTCGTCAACCTCGAAGAGTTCATTCGCTTGAAGAAAAGACAAAAGATCGGAAATCGGGGCTAGCGCTTGCGCTCCAACGCCGAATAGAAGCGCTGCAGCGTCGGCATGGGCACGTCGCCCATGACGGTGATCCACCAGTCCCCCTGGCGGCGCATCAACGTCTGCGTGGCACCCATCGCCGTCTGCAACGCCTTCTGGTGCTTGGCGGCGACAAAGGGCTCGATGAACAGCGAGACGTAGGTCATGCCGTCAGAGAACACCAGCTGAAGCGCACCAGCGCCAGCCTCTTCGCCGGGCATCGGTCGCTTGACACAGCTGACCTGCTGGAAACCCGGCACCAGCTCGCGCAGGGCCCAGCCCTCGGACTCCAGCTTGACGGGCGTGCTGACCTTGCGGATCACGCGCAACCCGTCCAGCTTGGGCATGCCTTGCATCAGGCTCTCGGCGCTGAGCTTGCTGCCCATCACCAACTCGGAGAAGGCTGAGGACTCCAGCACCTCCCCGCGTTCGCCCAGCACCTCGGCGCGCAGCAAGAGGCCGGTCTTGCGTTCGGCCCACAACCGATGGGCGAAACGTGCCCCATCGCGCGGCTGCAGCAGCAGCACATCGGCCTCGTGGCCCGCCACACGGTCGATGCCCAGTTTGCTCAGCTCATAGAACTCGGCAATGCGGTCGGCACCGCCATGCAGCAACGCCGGGAAGTCGGAGAGCGCGCCGCGCTGCTCGATCAGCACGGTACGGCTGTCGGGCCAGAAGGTATGGACGACACGGCTCTGGCGGTAGATCTGCCGCGGCTGGCCATCGAGCGCGTCGATGCGTTCATAGCGCTCCGCACCATTGCAGACATGGACGATGCGGGCGCTGTGCACGCCACCCCCGGCGCTGACCACCAGGGTGCCGGAGAAATCGCGCCTGCCGGCCGCCTCATGGATGCGGGACAGCCAGGCACGCACCGAGCCGGCATCGAGCTCCGTTCCTGAGGCCGGCCTGACCGGTGCAGCCACCTGGGCCTGCGAACTGCAGGCCCCGAGAGCCAGGCACAGCGCAACAGAGGCAATCGCGGAACAGCGCATGTGGAGGTTCAGGCTTGGGCTCAGGGTTGCGGCGTATCGTAACTGGCGTTGCGCAGAAAGCCGGTGGACACGCCCAGTGCCGTGCCCGCGCCTATTTCCTTGTGCGCCTGCAGATAGCGGTCCAGCCGCGCATCGCGCACCAGTTGCTGGTTGGCGGGGTAGGTCTGCATCAATGTATTGACCTGCCCGCCAACGGCGACGACGCCCACATCGGGCAGCGGCGTCGCGGCCAGTGAGGAGGCTGCGATGGCTCTGCTGTCGGGGTTGCCCGTCTGCGCCAGCGTGCCCCCCCCCTGCTCGAACATGCCACTGCCCTGCAACACCACCAAGGCACCGGCCACGACCATGAAACCCGCAGCCACGGCCATCGGCGCGGCCCAGCGAGCGCGTCGAGGAACCGGTACCTGGGCCGCCGGAATCAAGGGAGCTTGAGGCGCCAACACCACCGGTTCGAGGGCCAGCTTGGCGCTGAGGCGGCTGAGGAAGCGGACATCATGGGCTGGCCGCTGCGCCAGTTCATCGGAGCGCAGTGCGTCGCCGATCAGGTGGTAGAGCTGCCAGTCTTTCTGCAGATCCTCTTCCCGCCCCCAGGCCTCGCACAGTGCCTTGGCCTCGGCCGCACTGGCATGCCCATCCATCAAGGCCGACAGGGCTTGTGCGTCGGAAGAGGACGATTCTTGGGGTGACATGCTTGACTCCAAACGGTTCATGACGGGGCGCTCACCAGCGTGCACCATCGCGCGTGTCGAGCAAGGGCCGCAACCGAGCGGCAATTGCTTCACGTGCGCGGAAGATGCGCGACCGGACGGTCCCAATCGGGCAATTCATCGCTTCGGCTATCTCTTCGTAACTCAGGCCTTCGATCTCGCGCAGCACGATGGCCTGCCTCAAGTCCTCGGACAAGGCCTCCACCGCGGCGTTCACCGCCGTTGCAATTTCCTTGCTGGCGAGTTCGGCTTCCGGAGTGGAGGCATCGCTTAGTTCGTTCTCGGTGCGGGAAGTTTCGTCGTCATCATCCCTTGATCTAAGGGAAGACTCGGAGACGGTGGGGTCGCGCTTGAGTTCCAGCAAGAACTTCTTCGCCGTGTTCACCGCAATGCGGTACAGCCAGGTGTAGAAAGCGCTGTCGCCCCGAAACTTGGGCATGGCGCGGTAGGCGCGCAAAAAGGTTTCCTGGGCAATGTCCTGCACCAGGTCCACATCGCGCACCATGCGGCCGATCAGCCGCTCGACGCGGCGCTGGTATTTGACGACCAGCATCTCGAATGCCTTGACGTCGCCGCGCTGCACGCGTTCGACCAACAGGGCATCGGCATCTTCGGTGCTCATCGGATGGGGGAGGACTCTTGAGGGCTGGTTTCGGGACGCTCGGTGGCGACAGCGCCTGAATATAGCGTGACGCGCAACAGCGGCCATTCCAGCGGGATATCGACGCGCGAAAGTGCCAGATGGCTGCAGCGCAGCCCGAAACGGCGCTCGGGACCATCGTCAAAGCGCAGCAGCATCCAGGCGCCCAGATCCAACAAGGGCCTCAGCCTGCCCCGCCGGCTTTCACTGCCTCGGCCGGTGGCCGGCCCAAGCAGCCAGGCCTGGCCATCCCAGCGCAGGCTCTGCGGAGGCTGATGCCGCATCTGCCGGCCAGCCCACAGACCGGGCAGCGGAGCCAATAGGAGCAGCGCCGCGGGCAGGTTCAACCAGGCCATCAGCCAAGCCAGCAGACTGGCCGAGGCGAGCGCAACCAGCAGACCCCAAGCCAGGCACCAGGCCCGCCCCGGAGCCACCTCAGCCTGAAACGATGGCGGGTGGCGCATCGCCTGCCCAGTGGGTGGGGGAGCTCAGACGCGCTTGAACAGCAGCGTGCCGTTGGTGCCGCCGAAGCCGAAGTTGTTCTTCGCGGCGATGTCAATCTTCATCGGCCGCGCCTCGTTGGCGCAGTAGTCCAGGTCGCACTCGGGGTCCTGGTTGAAGATATTGATCGTGGGCGGCGCGATCTGGTCGCGCACAGCCAACACGGTGAACACCGATTCGATGCCCCCCGCGCCACCGAGCAGATGCCCGGTCATCGATTTGGTCGAGCTGACCACCAAGCTCTTGGCATGGTCGCCGAAGGCCAGCTTGATCGCATTGCTCTCGTTCACATCACCCAGCGGCGTCGAGGTGCCGTGGGCGTTCATGTATTGCACCTGGTCGGCGTTGATGCCGGCATTGCGCAGGGCCGCCTTCATCGAACGCTTGGGACCGTCCACATTCGGCGCGGTCATGTGATACGCGTCCGCCCCCATGCCGAAGCCGATCAGCTCGGCATAGATCTTGGCGCCGCGCTGCTTGGCGTGTTCGTACTCTTCGAGCACCAGCACGCCGGAACCCTCGCCCAGCACAAAGCCGTCGCGGTCCTTGTCCCAGGGGCGGGAGGCCGTCTTGGGGTCGTCGTTGCGCGTCGACAGGGCGCGAGCCGAGGCAAAACCACCCAGACCCAGCGGCGACACGGTGGCCTCGGAACCACCAGCCACCATCACGTCGACATCGCCGTACTCGATCAGACGAGCGGCTTCGCCGATGCAGTGCAGGCCTGTGGTGCAGGCCGTGACGATGGCCAGATTCGGGCCCTGGAATCCATACTTGATGGACACATGGCCGGAAATCATATTGATGATGGAGGCCGGCACGAAGAACGGCGACACGCGGCGTGGGCCGCGGGCTACCAGTTCACCATGCGTCTCCTCGATCAGTGGCAAGCCACCGATGCCCGAACCGATCATGCAACCAATACGCTCAGCTTCTTCCTCGCTGAGCTGGTCGCCGGTCGGCAGTCCAGCGTCCTGGACGGCCTGCATGGACGCCGCCAATCCGTAGTGGATGAAGGTGTCCATGTGGCGGGCTTCTTTGGCGGGGATGTAATCCTCGATCTTGAAGCCCTTGACCTCGCCCGCGAAGTGACAGGAAAAGGCCGATGCATCGAACTTGGTGATGCGATCGATGCCGGACTGGCCGGCAAGGATGTTGGCCCAGCCCTCGGCCACCGTGTTACCCACGGGGCTGATGAGACCAAGTCCTGTAACGACAACGCGACGACGGGTCATGCGGTAAGGGAATCAGTAGATTGACACGGGCGCTGAAGAATCAGCGCTCAGCTCTTCTGGCTCTTGACTGCGTAGTCAATGGCCAGTTGCACGGTGGTGATCTTCTCGGCTTCTTCATCGGGGATTTCGATGCCGAACTCGTCTTCGAGTGCCATCACCAGTTCCACCGTGTCCAGAGAGTCGGCGCCCAGATCAGCCACGAAGGCCTTCTCGTTGGTCACATCGGACTCAGGCACGCCGAGTTGCTCGGCAATGATTTTCTTGACACGTGTTTCGATATCGCTCATGACTCCTCCGGGAGGGATTTAGCTAGGTACAGCCCAGGATTCTAAGGCCTGTAGAGTGACACCTCTAGGACACCCGCAGCGCAGGGGTCCGGGTCAGGGATGTCACCCCTCAGGCCTACCGGTTGGGCGGGACCGGCGGGCGAAGGCGGAATGCCCTCTCCTCAATTCATGAACATGCCTCCGTTGACATGCAATTCGGTGCCGGTAATGTAGGCGGCTTCGGGGCTTGCCAGAAAGACCACGGCATCGGCAATTTCTTGTGGCTGGCCCAGACGGCCGACCGGAATCTGTGCGAGCAGCGCCGCCTTCTGTGCCTCGGGCAGGACCTCGGTCATGTCGGTAGCAATAAAGCCCGGCGCCACACAGTTGACGGTGATGCCGCGGCTGCCCAGTTCGCGCGCCAGCGAGCGCGTCATGCCCGCCACGCCGGCCTTGGCCGCCGCGTAATTGGCCTGGCCGGCATTGCCGGAAGCGCCCACGACCGAGGTGATGCTGATGATGCGGCCGTAGCGCTGCTTCATCATCGGGCGTATCACCGCGCGGCTCATGCGGAACACGGCCTTCAGATTGGTGTCGAGCACGGCGTCTCAGTCATCGTCCTTCATGCGCATCGACAGCGTGTCGCGCGTGATGCCGGCGTTGTTGACCAGCACATGCAGGCCGCCATGGGTCTTGGTGATGTCGTCCAGCACGGCGTCGATGGCTGCCACGTCATTGACGTTCAGCACCACGCCACGACCGCCCAGCGGTGACAGCGCCTCGGTGATGCCGGCAGCACCAGCCTCGGAAGTGGCCGTGCCGATGACGGTCAGGCCCGCCTGGGCCAGGCCCAGCGCGATCGCGCGGCCGATACCGCGGCTGGCGCCGGTGACCAGGGCCACTTGGGGCACTTCGGCCTTCGATGTAGATTCGCTCATAGTCTTCGTGTTCAGGCCAGCAGGGTCTTCACTTCGGCCAGCGAGGCCGGGTCCAGCAGGGTGGCGCTTTGCAGCTCGCCGTCGATGCGCTTGACCATGCCGGCCAGCACTTTGCCAGGGCCGCATTCAATCACATGTGTGAGGCCGCGAGCTTTCAAGGCCTGCACCACCTCGACCCAGCGCACCGGGCCGAAGGCCTGGCGGTAAAGCGCATCGCGCAGACCGTCGGCGTCGGCAGCCACGGCCACGTCGATGTTGTTGACGACCGGGAACTGCATCGCGGCAAAGTGCGTCGTCAGCAGCTTGGCCTTCAGCGCCTCGGCGGCCGGACGCATCAGGCTGGAATGGAACGGAGCCGACACCGGCAGCGGCAAGGTGCGCTTGGCACCGGCCGCCTTCAGCAGCTCGCAGGCCTTCTCGACACCGGCCTTGGTGCCGGCAATGACGGTCTGCTTCGGATCATTGAAATTGACCGCCTCGACCGCCTCGCCGCTGGCCGCAGCCGCCTGCAGACAGACCTCGCGCACGACCTGCGCCTCCAGACCCAGAATGGCCGCCATCGCGCCCACGCCGACCGGCACGGCCTCCTGCATCGCCCGGGCGCGGAAGCGCACCAGCGGCAGCGCGTCGGCCAGGCTCAGCGCGCCGGCGGCCACCAGGGCCGTGTACTCACCCAGCGAGTGACCGGCTGCTGCAGCGGGCGCGAAGCCCGTTTCCTGCATCCAGGCGCGGTAGCAGGCGATGCCGGCGGTCAGCATCACCGGCTGGGTGTTGGTGGTCAGGTCCAGCTGGTCCTTGGGTCCTTCGTGGATCAGGCGGGCCATGTCCTCGCCCAGCGCGGCCGAGGCTTCTTCCAGGGTGCTGCGCACGGCCGGGTGATCGCCCCAGGCGTCCAGCATGCCAACGGCTTGCGAGCCCTGGCCGGGGAATACGAATGCGAACGAACTCATATCAAGTTTCTCTAGTCAGTTGGGGACAGAGCATTCGGTCACGCTGCGCGTGAGTCTCAAGGTCTGTCCCGCAATATCTCAATATTCGACCAAAACGGCGCCCCAGGTGAAGCCGCCACCCACACCCTCAAGCATGAGCGTATCGCCTTTCTTGACCTGCCCGGTCTTGACCGCATGGTCCAGCGCCAGCGGGATCGAGGCGGCCGAGGTGTTGCCATGCTCGGCCACGGTCACGACCACCTTGTCCATCGACAGCTTCAGCTTCCGGGCCGTGCTTTGCATGATGCGGATATTGGCCTGGTGCGGGATCAGCCAGTCGATGTCGGCGTCGGTCTTGCCGGCCTTGGCGAGCACCGAGCGGGCCACGCTTTCGAGCACGCCGACGGCGAGCTTGAACACTGCCTGGCCGTCCATTTTCAGCAGCGGATCACCGAGGATCTGCCCGCCCGAGACATTGCCCGGCACGCACAGGATGTCGGCGTGGCGGCCATCGGCATGCAACTCGCAGGCCAGGATGCCTGGCGTGTCGCTGGCTTCCAGCACGACGGCGCCGGCGCCATCGCCGAACAGCACGCAGGTGGTGCGGTCCTTGAAATCGAGAATGCGCGAGAAGGTCTCGGCACCGATCACCAGGGCCTTGCTGGCGGCGCCGGTGCGTATCATCGAATCGGCAATTGTCAGCGCATAGACGAAGCCCGAGCAGACGGCCTGCACATCGAAAGCTGCGCCACCCGGTGCGCCAAGCTTGTGCTGGAGCAGACAGGCGGTGGACGGGAACACCATGTCGGGGGTCGATGTGGCCACAATGATCAGATCGATCTGCGTGGCATTGATACCGGCCGCCTCGAGCGCAGCACGCGCGGCATGCAGGGCCAGATCGCTGGAAGCTACATCAGCCTCAGCAAAGTGTCGTGCACGGATGCCGGTGCGCTCGACGATCCACTCATCGGACGTCTCCACCCCGCTCTTGGCCAGTTCCTCGGCCAGTTGGGCATTGCTGAGACGATTGGGAGGAAGGTAGCTGCCGGTGCCGGTGATGCGGGCGTAGCGAGGGGCGGAGTTAGTCATGCGGCGGTGGCGACCGTGACGGTCAGTGGCGTCTCATCGGCCGCGCTGGCGGGCATCGACGAGAGCGTGGAAAGAATGCGGTCGTGTACCCGCTCCAGCAGATGGTTGCGGGCGGCATCATAAGCACGGTTCAAGGCCTGCTCGAACGCGAACGCGTCCGACGAGCCATGGGCCTTGAACACCAGCCCACGCAGGCCCAAGAGCGCGCCGCCGCTGTAGCGACGATGGTCCACGCGGGCCTTGAAGCGCTTGAGCATCGGCATCGCCGCCACGGCCGCCAGGCGGGTGAAGGCATTGCGGGTGAATTCATCCTTGATGATGTTGTAGACCATCGCGGCCACACCCTCGGCCGTCTTCAGCGCGACATTGCCGACGAAGCCATCGCAGACGACCAGATCGGTCGTGCCCTTGAAGATGTCGTTGCCTTCGACATTGCCGTAGAAATTCATGTGGCCGGCGGCGTCGGCGGCGCGCAGCAACTCGCCGGCGCGCTTGATCGTCTCGCTGCCCTTGATTGCTTCCTCGCCGATGTTCAGCAGGCCCACGCTGGGGTTCTCCTTGCCATCGACCGCCGCGACAAGGGCGCTGCCCATGACCGCGAACTGCAGTAGGTGCTCGGCCGTGCAATCGACGTTGGCGCCCAGGTCGAGCACCGTGGTGAAGCCATTCAGCTGATTCGGCAGCACCGCGGCAATCGCCGGGCGGTCAATGCCCTCCAGCGTCTTCAGCACGTAGCGGGCCACGGCCATCAGCGCACCGGTGTTGCCGGCCGAGACGCAGGCATGGGCCTGAACGGCCACGTCGGCGCCCTGCTTGACCTGCGCGATCGCCACGCGCATTGAAGAGTCCTTCTTGCGGCGCAGTGCCACCTCGACCGAATCGTCCATGCTGATGACCTCGGACGCGGCCAGCAGGTGGCAGCGCGGCCACTGCGCTGCGGGCTTCAGCGCCTCGGGCAGACCGACCAGCACCACCTCGGCCTCGGGGTGCGCGGCCAGAAAGGCCTGCGCGGCCGGCAGGGTCACCGACGGACCATGGTCGCCGCCCATGCAGTCAATGGCCAGACGTATCACAGCAGGGGACGTAGGAGAGGAGATAGGCATCCGCGGGGAAAAATGAAACTCGGCAAGGCGCTGCGTGGGACGCAGAAGGTACGCGACCGTGGAGCATAGAGCAAGCGGGGCGACCCTCAAGCCGCATGGACTCGCGCTGCATCAATCACTGCGCACCAACGCAAAAACCCGGCGCTGCAAGGATTGCAGGCCGGGTGATCTTAAGCGGTCAACGAAGACATGTCCGACGGGTGACGAGTGCCTGGCACCCACCGCCCGTGCTGAGATTCAACTCAGGCGTCGGCCTTGGTCTTCAGGACCTTGCGCCCACGGTAGAAACCGTTGGGGCTGATGTGGTGACGCAGATGCTGCTCGCCGGTGGTCGGCTCGATCGCGGTGCCCGGGGTGACCAGGGCATTGTGCGAACGGTGCATACCACGCTTGGAAGGCGACTTCTTGTTTTGCTGAACGGCCATGGGGATTCTCCTAACAATGCGGCGGGGGTGGCTCTGGAAACAGACCCTGTCGATGTGATCGAGTCTGTTCGGCCCACAAGCCGCCTGCCTTCCGACTCCCGGGCCCGCTCGCGGCAACATGCCTGCAAGTTCTTCGCACCGGGGAAAGCCAAAGATTCTAGCACGATCCCGTCAAGTTGACCAGATGGCCGAACGGAGATCAGTCATTCGGCTCCGATTTCTTCAGCGCCGCCAAGGCCGCGAAGGGGTTCTTGCGCTCTTTCTCGCCGTCCTGCTCGCCTTCCAGGGCAGGCATATCCAGGTCATCGACGGGCATCGGCAAGGGCTTGGGGCAGGTCTGGTGGCGCGGCACGATGGGCAGGGCCAGCAGCAACTCGTCCTCGACCAGTTCGAGCAGGCTCATATGGCGCTGCAGGGTCAGCACATCCTCTTCGGCATCGGCATCAAGCTGGATGGCCAGTTGCTCGTCGCGCACGAAGCGGAACTCGCGCTGCAGCTTCAGCGCCGCGCGCACCGGCTGCAGGCAGCGCTGGCAGGTCAGGGCCACGGTGGCGCCAGCCTGCAGGTGCAGCCAGGTCTGCGCCTCGCCGCCGCGCGGCTGGCGCTCCTCGCCACGGGCCGACCAGGTCACCTCGGGCCAGCCGCTGGCGGGGGCCTCGGGCGAGGCATCTTCGGCCAGGCGCTCCAGGCTAGCGGCGGGCCAGGTGCCGGACAGTTCGGCGCCATCGCGCGCGAACAGCTCCATGTCCAGCTTCAGGGGATCAAATACACGAACTCTCATGGCACAAGTGTAAATGCTGGCCCGCCCGCCCGCCGCCCTGGCCCGGATGGGACAATGCCGGCATGCAAACACGCCCTGCCCTCATTCTGGGCTCCACCTCGCGCTACCGGCGCGAACTGCTGGAGCGCCTGCGCCTGCCCTTCACCGTGGCCGCACCGGATGTCGATGAAGCCCCGCTGCCCGGTGAGACACCGGTGGCGCTGGCGCGCCGCCTGGCCCTGGCCAAGGCGCGCGCCGTGGCGGCCCTGCATCCGCAGGCCATCGTGATCGGCTCCGACCAGGTTGCGGATCTGAATGGCCAAAGCCTGGGCAAGCCGGGCACCCATGAGCGCGCGGTCGAGCAACTGCGCGCGATGCGCGGCCAGGCGGTGGTGTTCCACACTGCCGTGGCTGTAGTCTGCCAGGCAACGGGTTTCGAGGCGCAAGACCTGGCCCCGGTGACGGTGCGCTTTCGCGACCTCAGCGATGCCGAGATCGAGGCCTATCTGCGCGCGGAGGAACCATACGACTGCGCCGGCAGCGCCAAGTCCGAGGCGCTGGGCATTGCCCTGGTCAGCGCGATGGAGTCGGATGATCCGACTGCGCTGGTGGGCCTGCCGCTGATACGGGTGTGCAATATGCTGCGCGCCGCCGGCCTGGATCCCCTGACATGAGCGGCAAGCTGATCCTGATCCCAAACACGCTGGACTTTGGCGTTGACGGCGCTGCGGTGGACTTGCACGAGGTGCTGCCGCTGGAGGTGATACGCACGGCCGCGCGGCTGACGCACTGGGTGGCCGAGAACGCCAAGACCACGCGCGCCTTCCTGAAACGGGTCGATGCCATCCAGCCGCTGAGCCAGCCGCTGCAAAGCCTGGACATCGCCGAGATGCCCCGTCCGCCCAAGGGCCGGGCTCAGCCGGACACCTCGGCCAGCCCTTGGCCGGCTCTGCTGGCGCCAGCACGCGCCGGGCATGACATCGGCCTGATCTCCGAAGCCGGCCTGCCGGCCATCGCCGATCCGGGCGCCTTGCTGGTGGCCGCGGCCCATGCCGAAGGTATTGAGGTCGTGCCGCTGAGCGGACCAAGCTCCTTGCTGCTGGCCCTGGGCGCCAGCGGCCTGAACGGCCAGAGCTTTGCCTTTGTCGGCTATCTGCCGGTCGATGCGGCCGCACGCACGGCAAAGCTGCGTGAGCTGGAGGGCTTGTCGCGTAGGCTGGGCCAGACCCAGCTGATGATCGAAACACCCTACCGCAACCAGGCCCTGCTGGATGGCCTGCTGGCTGGACTGCAGCCGCAGACGCAGCTGTCGGTCAGCTGTGGCCTGACCCTGCCCGGTGGCTGGACGCGCACCAGCACGGTGGCGCAGTGGAAGGCCAAGCCCAGGGCAATGCCGGACAAGGTGCCGGCGGTGTTTGCACTGCTGGCCAGCTAGAAGCCAGCACGACTCAGGACGAGGCCGAGGTCTCCGCGACCTTGGCGCCAAACAACGCGGCGACCTTCTTCTTCGGCTTGATATTGGCCGAGATGGCCTTGCCCGCCGACGGCGCATTGGCGGTCGATTCCCAGGCAGGCGCCTCGCTGGAGGCGGTGCTGGGCTCATAAGGCTTGTCGAAGAAGGGGTCACTGTTGCGCGGCGCGGTACGTGGCGCGCTGTAGCTGGAGCGTGCCGGCGCGCTGCGCTCGCGCACTTCACGCGGCGGCTCGCTGCGCGGCGCATCGGCCGAGGCCTCGGGCGTCTCTTCGTAGCTGCGGCGCGGCGGGCGTGCCGGGCGCTGATCGTCCAGCTCAATCGCCTCGAGCTCGATCTTCTTCTTGATCAGCTTCTCGATATCGGCCACCAGACGCTGGTCTTCGCGGGTCACCAGGGTCACGGCCAGGCCAGAGGCGCCAGCACGGCCGGTGCGGCCGATGCGGTGCACATAGTCTTCGGCATTGAAGGGCACGTCGAAGTTGAATACCGCCGGCAGATCGGCAATGTCCAGGCCTCGTGCGGCCACGTCGGTGCAGACCAGCACGTCCACTTCGCCTCGCTTGAAGGCTTCCAGCGCCTTCAGGCGTTCGTCCTGCGACTTGTCGCCATGCAGCGCATTGGTGCGCAGGCCGTCGCGTTCGAAAGACCGGGCCAGGCGGGCGCAGCCGAGCTTGGAATTGACGAACACGATGGCCTGGGTCAGCGCACGGTCCTTGATCAGCTTCAGCACGGCGCCGCGCTTGTCGTCGGTGGCCACGCTGTAGAAACGCTGCTCGACATTGGTGGCCGTGGCGTTCGGGCGTGCCACCTCGACCAGGATGGGGTTCTGCAGATAACTTTCGGCCAGGCGCTTGATCTCGGGCGAGAAGGTGGCCGAGAACAGCAGGGTCTGGCGGGCCTTGGGCAGGTAGCTGAGGATGCGCTGCAGGTCCGGCAGGAAGCCGATGTCCAGCATGCGGTCGGCCTCGTCCAGCACCACGTATTCCACCTGACCGAGCGAACAGTTCTTCGCCTCGATATGGTCCAGCAGGCGGCCCGGCGTGGCAATCAAGACCTCAACGCCCGCCTTCAGCTGCGCCGTCTGCGGCTTCATGTCGATGCCGCCGAACACCACGGTAGCACGCAGTTGCGTGTGCTTGGAGTAGGCCTTGACGTTGTTGGCCACCTGATCGGCCAGTTCGCGCGTCGGGGCCAGCACCAGGGCGCGCACCGGATGCCGGGCCGGCGAGGTGCTGGCGTTCTCATGCTTGAGCATGCGCTGCAGCAGCGGCAGCGAGAAGGCGGCGGTCTTGCCGGTGCCGGTCTGGGCGGCGCCCATCACGTCACGGCCGTCAAGAACGAGAGGGATCGCCTTGGCCTGGATGGGGGTCATCTCCGTGTAGCCGGAGTCGATCACAGCCCGCAAAAGCTTCGCGTCCAGCGCGAGCGAGTCAAAACGTGTGGCGAATACTTCAGGGACTGTTTGTTCGGTCATAGCCCCCGATTATCCACTTATTGAAAAACCGACCTGGGAAAGCCTCGATTCGACCGCTTCTGGCTCAGCGGCGGAAGACCAGCCAGCGCGGCGTCTTGAAGCGCACAATCATCCAGTACATGCTCACATAGGCGACCAGGAACAACCCCAGCAACAGGGCCAGCATGAAGGTGTCGTCCCACCAAATGACGGCCGGTATCGCAGCCAGCGAGCACACCACCCACAGATAGGGCGCTGTCATCGAATTGCGCCGGGTCAGGATGCGCGCATCGCGCGAACCAATGGCCCAGCGCATCAACCGCCGATAGACCAGGCTGTGCAGGTGCACACCGTCGGGCATGCCCACCGGACGGCCTCGCACCACCTTGCGCCGGTACATCGAGAACACCGTCTCGATAACCGGGTAGGCGCAAAGCAGCAGCGGGAACAGTGGCGAGACGCTGCGGTTGCGGTCGATCAGCATGATGTTGAGTTCGGCCAGCATGAACCCCAGGAAATAGGCGCCGCCGTCCCCGAGGAAGACCAGGCCCATCGGATAGTTCCAGACGAAGAAGCCCAGCGCCGCTGCCAGCACCAGCAACGCAACACTGGCCACCAGACCATCGCCGACCGTCATCGCCACCGCCGCCACGCCGGCCAGCATGACCACGCTGCACATCGAGGCCAGGCCGTTGAAGCCGTCGATGATGTTGATCGCGTTGGACACGCCGGTGACCACCAACACGGCCAGCATGAACGCGCCGACCTTGGTGGCGGCAATCGCGTCCAGTCCGGGAATGGTGGTGTGATCGATGTCTGCGCCCAGCAGCCACACGCCCAGCGCTGCTGCCATGGTGGTAGCCAGCAAGCGGCGCAACGGGCTGACCTTCTTGGTAAAGTCCTCGATCAGGCCCGAGGCGAAGGCCGGCAGACTGCACAGCAGCAGTGCGCCGATCTGAAGTCGGAACTCGGGCTGCTTGAAAGCGAGAAAGGCGGCGCTGGCGCAAGCCCCGACAAAAATTCCAAGACCGCCAATACGCGGCACCGGACGGGCATGGAATTTCTGCGGGCCGGACAGATCATGGTCCGCCGACATGCCGGCATGCAGGTGGGCTGAGCGGACGATCAGAAGCGTCGCCACGACCGCGACGGCAAAACTCAGGGCAAAGGTGGAAAGCATGGGCTAAATCCGTATTAGCCCGGGGCCGGGTGGCCGAAGGGGCTGGTGACCGGGCTTTCAGTGGCGCGTTGCATCGGGGTCGCGACGCCCACGCAGCAGAGCACCCAGTCGTGCGAGCTTGCGAGCGCGCTGCGGGTCTTGCCGCACAAGGCGCAGTTGCTGGCGAATCAGCACAAAGCCTGTCAGGGCCAGACCGGTAAGCAGTGCGGACACCAACGCAGCAATCGCGCGCTTGGGTTTGGACTTGTGGTCGGGGACCTGGGCCGCATCGACCACCTGGATGATGCTGCCTTCGCGGCTCTCGTCTACCCGCGCCAGCTCATATTGGCGAGCGAACAGCTCGAACAGGGTCTCCTGATACTTGAACTCGCGGTACTTGCCAACGTAGTCCGCATCGCCGGAGGCGTCGCTCGTCCGCTCGAGCTTGTCCAGCTGCCCGCGCAATGCGGCGACGGTGCCGCTCAATTGCATGACCTCGGGCGATTGAGACGAGAAGCTGCTGCTCAGCGTCTGCAGGCGTACCTCGGCGGATGTCAATTCGGCCTTGAGCCTGGCATAGCTCTCGGCTGCGGCTCTTGGTTCGGCCTTCAGCGCGTTTTGAGAAAACCCACTTCCTTGCAGAGCGACCTGCGCCTGGGCCAGCTTGCTCTTTGCCTGGTTCAGCTGTGCCTCGAAGAACAGCTTGCGCTGCTGCGCCTCGGTCACAGCCAGCATCGAGGTGAGGCGGCGCAGCTCATCGACAAAGGCGTTGGCCATGTCTGCTGATCGCTGGGGATCGTGGTCATCCACCTCGACGGTGATCAGGCCATCACGGCGCCCTGCGGCGACACGCAGGTTGGCCGCCAGCTCGGTCCGCAGCACGGACGGGCGTTGTTCGTCATACACCTCGGCAAGCTTGAACCGGGCAATGATGCGATCGGCAATGCTGGTGCTCTGCAGCAGGGTGACGTACTGGTCCAACGGGCTCTTCACGCCGCCGGCACCGCCGGCAAGGCCCGCCAGAGAGCCCAGCGACGACAACGCCGAAGCAACCAGCGAGCCCTGCTGCTGCGGCGGCAGCAGCAGCGTACGGGCCGTGAAGGTCGGTTTGATCAGATAGCTCGCACCCAGCGCCACAACACCCACGAACAGGGCGCCCCCCACAATCAGCCGCAGGTGCTGAGCCAAGGTCAATACGGTGTCCAGCATGCCGGTATGGGCGGCTGCGGCCTCGCCTTCAGACGCGATTTCGCGTGTTTGATTCTCTGCCATGCTCAGTTGATGCTCTTGATGGTCGCCACACCCAGAGCGAACTGGTACAGGATCTGTGCCCAGTCCTTGGTCTCGCGCATGCGGGATGTCTTGTAGATGTTCTCGGGCACAAAGATCGTGTCACCGGCCATCGCCTGCACGCCGCCGATGTCACCGTCGGTGAACCAGCCACTCTTGCGCGCCTGGCTGCTCACCACGCTGCCATTGGCACGGATCACGAACACACTGCCCTTGTCGGCCGTCTTGGTGGGTCCGCCGGACTGGCGCAGGTACTCTTCCAAATCGCGCCCGGGCGCGAACAGATAGCTACCGGCATTGAAGACGCTGCCGAACACGCTGACCGTGGTGGGCTTGGCCGGAACGTAGACGCGGTCCCCATCCTCGACTGCCATCTCGGGCAGTTCG
>Ga0187842_1000008_pt1 | contig 113509 bp, 120 predicted proteins | sample SpaLakP09_SKY_41_FD_134514 | JGI IMG/M metagenome (GOLD analysis project Ga0187842, IMG submission 134514) | Oligotrophic lake water microbial communities from Sparkling Lake, Wisconsin, USA - SP09_SKY_41 | ecosystem: Environmental > Aquatic > Freshwater > Lake | place: USA: Sparkling Lake... | reverse complement strand
GTCCGCCGTCATGGCCTCGATCTCGGCCGCCACCGCCGGACGCTCGCCGTCGAGATACCGGGCGACCGGTTCGCGCAGCGCCGGGTCGGCGATGAAGTGGGCAGAATAGACGGGCGAGGGCAGGTAGCCGCGGGCGATCTTGTGCTCGCCCTGGGCCCCGGCCTCGACGCGCGACAGGCCGCGGGCGATCGCGAACTCGATGGCCTGGTAGTAGCAGAGCTCGAAATGGAGGAAGGGCACCTCCTCCAGCGCGCCCCACTGGCGGCCGTAGAGGGCGTCGCGGCCGATCAGGTTGAGGGCGCCGGCTATGGCCTCGCCGTCGCGGAACGCCATCACCAGGGCGATGTGGTCGGCCATGGTCGCGCCGAGGCGGGTGAAGAAGTCGCGCGTCAGATAGGGCCGGCCCCACTTCCGCGCGCCGGCGTCCATGTAGAAGGCGAAGAAGGCGTCCCAGTGGGCGTCGGCGATCTCCGCACCGGTCAGGACGCGGATGTCGAGCCCCGCCTGCGCCTCGCGGCGTTCGCGGCGGATGGTCTTTCGCCGGTTCCCAGACAGGGCGGACAGGAAGGCGTCGAAGGTCGCATAGCCGTCGTTGCGCCAGACGTACTGCATGTCCTGACGCTGCAGCAGGCCGGCCCCGCCCATGGCGTCCCAGTCGTCCCGGGTCGGGAAATTGACATGCAGGGAGGAGACGCCGAGGCGTTCGGTCAGGGCGATCGCGCCCTGCAGCAGGGCCTGGCGCACCGTGGCGGCGTCGGCGTCGGGGTGGCCGAGGAAGCGGGGGCCGGTCACCGGCGTGAAGGGCACGGCGGACAGCAGCTTGGGATAGTAGCGCCCGCCGGCGCGCTGATAAGCGTCGGCCCAGCTGTGGTCGAAGACATATTCGCCCTGGCTGTGGCCCTTGAGCCAGAGGGGCATGACGCCGAGAACGCGACTGTCAGCGTCGCGCAGCGACAGGTGGCGGCCGGCCCAGCCTTCGGCCGGGACCGCGCTGCCTGAGGCTTCGCAGGCGTCGAGGAAGTCGAAGGACAGGAAGGGGTCGCCGGAGGAGGACGCGCAGGCGTCCCAGGCCTCGCGGCCTATGTCGGCGACCCGATCATGGACCTGGAGGGTGAAGCTCACCGCACCTCGACGATGGCGTCCACCTCGACGGCGAAGCCGAGGGGCAGTTTGTAGACGCCGACGGCGGAGCGGGCGTGGCGGCCCTTGTCGCCGAAGACCTCGACCATCAGGTCGGAGCAGCCGTTGATGACGGCCGGGATGGCCTCGAAGTCACCGGCGGCCTGGACGAAGCCGCCCAGCTTGACCACGCGGACGACGCGCTCGAGGTCGCCGTCGCAGGCGGCCGACATCTGGGCCAGCAGGTTGACGCCGCACATGCGGGCACCGTCCTTGGCCTGCTCCGGCGAAACGTCGGCGCCGACCGTGCCCTTGATCCCGCCGGCGGCGTCGTTCGACAGCTGGCCCGAGATGTGGACCAGGTTGCCGGTCTGGACGTAGGGCACATAGTTGGCCACCGCCTTGGCGGGTTCCGGCAGGCTGATGCCGAGTTCGGCGAGGCGGGCGGCGACGGTCATGGGCAGGGCTCCTGAAGGTTCGGCGGCGGTTTAGCGCGGGGGAGGGGCCTCGTCATGTCTTCCTTCCGCGCAAACTGCGGGGAGGGGCATCAATTCATGCGGTATTTTAATACCGTTATTAAATAAGGCAGTTATTTCAATAAGATGATGCCAAATCGTGCATCGCAGTCGCCTTGACCCCATCCCCCCTATCCTCTATCAGCGCGCCTTCCGCTCGTCCCCGTCATCGGGAGGGGCACCCGATCGTCTCCCAGGACCCTTGAAATGCTGAAGAGCACCACGGCTTCGCTGAAGCCGGCCGAGGTCACGAAGAAATGGATCCATATCGACGCTGAAGGCGTCGTGGTGGGCCGTCTCGCGACCTTCATCGCCAACCGTCTGCGCGGCAAGCACCGCGGCGACTACACCCCCCACGTCGATTGCGGCGACTATGTCATCGTGACCAACGTCGACAAGGTGGTGTTCACCGGCAAGAAGAACACCGACAAGATCTACTACCGCCACACCGGTCACCCGGGCGGCGTCAAGCAGACGACCCCGGAGAAGGTCCTGAACGGCCGTTTCCCCGAGCGCGTCCTTGAGAAGGCCGTCGAGCGCATGCTGCCCAAGGAGAGCCCGCTGGCTCGCCTTCAGATGACGCACCTGCGCCTGTTCGCCGGCGCGGCGCACACCCATGAAGCCCAACAGCCGGAAACGATCGACTTCAAGTCGGCGTCCGCCAAGAACACCCGGAGCGTCTGAGCATGACCGACGTGACTGCTGAAACCTCCGCCCCGCAGAACGACGCCCCCGCCGCGACCGGCTTCGACGCCCTCAAGGGCCTCGGCACCGTGTCCTCGGACAACGACGCTCCGGTCTATACGCAGAAGCTGGACGCCCAGGGCCGCGCCTATTCGACCGGCAAGCGCAAGAACGCGATCGCCCGCGTGTGGATCAAGCCCGGCTCGGGCAAGATCACCATCAACGGCAAGGATCAGATGCAGTATTTCGCCCGCGAAATCCTGCGCATGATGATCGCCCAGCCGCTGGAAGTGACCGATCGCCTGACCCAGTTCGACGTCGACTGCACCGTGCAGGGCTCGGGCCTGTCGGGCCAGGCCGGCGCTATCCGCCACGGCCTGTCGCACGCCCTGACCCACTATGAGCCGGCGCTGCGCCCGGTCCTGAAGCCGCACGGCTTCCTGACCCGCGACAGCCGCGTCGTCGAGCGCAAGAAGTACGGCCGCGCGAAGGCCCGCAAGTCCTTCCAGTTCTCGAAGCGCTAAGGCGTATCGCGAAAGCGGTTATGGATGGGGGCGCTTCGGGAAACCGGAGCGCCCTTTTTCTTGCCCGATTGCGAAGGCCATATCTGTGGAGACCACGCGTATGCTGAGACTGGATCACCTGACGATCCTGGTCAGTTCGATCGAGGGAAGCCGGAGCTTCTATGAGACCTTGCTTCCGCTTCTGGGATTTTCCCGCACGACCCGTGAAAACTGGACGGACGGAAAGGGCTTCTTCTTCCAGTTCCTGGAAGCCCGGGCTGGTTCGCGCCCTTATGAACGCCATGGCGCGGGGTTGAACCATATGGGCTTCGGAGCGCCTGACATGGCGACCGTCGAGCGCATCCGGGACGAGATGGCGAAGGCCGGACATGAGGCGCAGATCCAGCATCTGGGCGGTGCAGAGTGTCTGTTTCTGAAGGACCCGGACGGCATGCGGGTCGAGATCAGCTGGTATCCGCCCGGCATTGACGTGGTCGACTGAGGACTGAAATGACCCACACCATCTTCATCGACGGCGAGGCCGGGACCACGGGACTGGAGATCCGCGAGCGGCTGGAGGCACGCGGCGATCTCGAGCTGATCCTGCTCGGCGACCGGCGGCGCGAGGTCGAGGCGCGGCGCGAGGCGCTGAACGCCGCCGACGCCGTGATCCTGTGCCTGCCGGATGACGCCGCCAAGGAAGCCGTGGCCATGATCGAGAACCCCGGCGTGCGGGTGATCGACGCCTCGACAGCCTGGCGGGTCGATCCGGCCTGGACCTATGGCTTCGCCGAGATGGCCCATGCGCCGGGCCGGATGACGCAGGGTGAGAAGATCGCGGGCGCGACGCGGGTGTCGAACCCCGGCTGCTATCCGACGGGGTTCATCGGACTGGTGCGGCCGCTGGTCAGCGCGGGGATCATCCCGGCGGGCTGGCCGGTCACGGTCAATGCGGTGTCGGGCTATTCGGGCGGCGGCAAGGCGATGATCGCCGAGTTCGAGGGTGGCGGGGCCGGGGCGTTCCGCGCCTATGGCCTGTCGCTCAAGCACAAACACGTACCGGAGATGACGCTGCACACAGGGCTGGAGCGGCCGGTGCTGTTTGCGCCGGCGGTGGCGGCCTACCGGCAGGGGATGCTGGTCGAGGTGCCGCTGCAACTGGCGGCCCTGCCGTCGTCGCCGTCGGTCGAGGTGGTGCATGGAGCCCTGGCCGAGGCCTATGCCGGCTGCCGCTTCGTCGAGGTGGCCGAGCTGGAGACGACCGAGGCCATGACCGGGATCGACCCCGAGGGGCTGAACGGGACCAACCGGATGCGGCTGCATGTGTTTGGCGACCGGGCAGGGGCGCAGGTGCGGCTGGTGGCCCTGCTGGACAACCTCGGCAAGGGTGCCTCGGGGGCGGCGGTGCAGAACCTGAACCTGATGCTGGGGCTGGACGAGGGGATGGGGCTTTCGTGACGCGGGTTGAGGGGTTGAAACCCTCGCCGTCTTGCCGACGTATATCCAGCCATGACCCAGCTTTCCCGCCGCGCTCTCCTGTCCACCGTCGGTGCCGTCGCCGTCTCGGCCTGTACGCCGAAGGAGGCCACGGCCTCTGAGCGGCAGTACGCCAACTCGCCGTTCCGCCGGATCACCGACGCCCAGTGGCGCGAGCGGCTGCCGCGGGCGGCCTATGACGTGCTGCGCCATGAGGCGACCGAGCGCCCCGGCAGCAGCCCGCTGAACAATGAGCACCGCAGCGGGACCTTCGTCTGCCGCGGTTGCGACCTGCCGCTGTTCCGCTCGCAGTGGAAGTTCGACAGCGGTACCGGCTGGCCCAGCTTCTACGAGGTCATCGCCGCCAACATCGGCACCAAGACCGACTTCGCCATCGGCATTCCGCGCACCGAATATCACTGCGCCCGCTGCCTCGGGCACCAGGGGCATCTGTTCATGGACGGACCCCGGCCGACCGGAAAACGCTACTGCAACAACGGCGTGGCCCTGACCTTCCGTCCGGCCTGACGCCTCAGCGTTGCGGGGCGGCGTCGACGGCGGCGGCCACCTGCTGGAAGAAGGCTTCCCGGGCAACCCTGTGGGTCCGGCCCACCGCGCGGGGCCAGGACGACAGCAGGACGATGACAAGCCGGCGCTCGGGATCGACACGGACAGCCTGCCCGAAGATGCCGTAGGCACCGTAGACGCCGTCGTCCTGGGTCCACCACTGGAAGCCGTAGCCCTCGTTCGGCTCTCCGGTCTCGGCCTGTTTGACGACGGCCTGTGCGAACCAGTCGTCGGGCACGATGCGCTCGCCGCCCAGCTGGCCGTCCTCCAGAGCCATCAGGCCGATACGGCCCCAGTCGCGCAGGGTGGCGGACACGCAGCAGCCGCCCATCTCGCGCCCGCCCTGATCCAGCGCCCAGAAGGCGTCGGCCTCCATGCCCGCGCGGGACCAGATCCGCTCTGACAACAGTTGGGCCAGGGGCCGACCCTCGGCGGCGGCGGTCAGCGATCCGACGAGGTTGGTCTCGCCGGTCGAATAGTTCCAGCGCGTTCCGGGCACCGCTGCGCGGGGCAGCCGACCCATATAGGCGACGACGGGGTCCTCTCCGGCGCGGGCGGGCTCCTGCAGGAAGCGGGCGACGTCGGAGTTGGGGTCGAAATAGTCCTCGTTCCAGCGCACGCCGGACGTCATGGTCAGGAGCTGACGCACGGTGACGCCGTCGTAGCCACCTCCGGCGAGGGCCGGCAGATAGCGGGTGACCGGGTCCTCGAGCGACCCGATCGCGCCGCTCTTCAGCGCCGTGCCGACGAGCGTCGAGGTCAGGCTCTTGGTCATGGAAAAGGAGACCCAGTGGTCCCGCTCGCCGAGGCCGAGGCCATAGCGTTCCAGTCGGATGCGCCCGTCATGGATGACCAGCACGCCGGCAACGTTCTCGGCGGCCATATAGGCCGAGGGATCAAGCGAGATCGGCTCGCCCGGCGGCAGGGCCCGCACCGGCGTCTCGCCGCGCGCCACGGACGCGTGCGGTGAGATGGTTTCCATCTGACGGAAGGCGCGCTCACGATCCGCAGGCGACCAGAACAGCACGCCGGCCGGGTTGTTCTCCGGTGTGGGTTGCTGGGCGAGGGCCGGGGCGGCGATGGCACCGGACAGGACGACGATGGCGAGTGTGCGGAGCAGGTTCATGCACCCAGCCTTAGCAGTGGGAGGGCGGGTGTAAATGCCGGCCGGCTAGAGGCTGCGGTCCCTGGCCTTGAGCGCCGACTCGACCGTCACCCCGAACCAGACGGCGGCGATGATGATCAGCAGGCCGTAGTCGGGCCCGGGCCAGAAGACCGGGACGGCGGCGCAAAGGATCACCACCATCGGGAACAGACTGGCCCAGGCGGCCATGCCGCGCTTGTCGGGATGGATCAGCGGCGGTCGCTCCGGGCTCTTCATCGCCCGCATCAGGATCGGGTTGAGCAGGACGAACCCGCCCGAACAGATCACCGCCAGAAGCAGGTTCCGCAGCGGCTCTCCCGCGCCATAGACGCTGGCGGTCAGGGTGACGAGAACCAGGGCGAAGCCGGTGGTGACGGCCAGCAGCAGGTTCGGTTCGAGACGCTTCAACTCTTCACCTTCACATAGGAACCCGGGGCCGGTTCGATCGGCTTGAGCGGGCCGGTCTTCGGATCGCGGGCGGCGATCCAGTCGCCGGACTTCTCATGCAGCCAGTCGGCCCAGTGGTTCCACCAGCTGCCCGGATGTTCGGCGGCCTTCGCCTGCCATTCCCCGAGCGTCGCGGGCAGGGCGGGGTTGGTCCAGTGCTGGTATTTCTTCGCAGACGGAGGATTGACCACCCCGGCGATATGGCCCGACCCCGCGAGCGTCAGGGTCACCTCGGCGTTGGAGAAGGCGCGGGCCGAGCGATAGACCGAATTCATCGGCGCGATGTGATCCTCGCGGCTGGCCTGGAAATACAGGGGGATGGTCACCTTCGACAGGTCGACCTTGATACCGCCGATGGTGAACTCGCCTCGGGCCAGCTTGTTCTGGCCGTACATGGAGCGGAGGTAGTCCATGTGCAGCGTCTTGGGCATGCGGGTCTGGTCGGCGTTCCAGAACAGCAGGTCGAAGGCGGGCGGCGACTTGCCCATCAGGTAGTTCGACACGAAGAACGACCAGATCAGGTCGTTGGCCCGGAGCGCATTGAAGGTCTCGGCCATGGCCGCGCCGGGCAGGACGCCGCCGGCGGCATCCATCTGCTGCTCGACCTCGCCCAGCCAGTGCTCGTCGGTGAACAGCAGCAGGTCGCCGGCCTCGGCGAAGTCATGCTGGGCGGCGAAGAAGGTGTTGGCGGTGACCCGCTTGTCGCCCTTCGCCGCCATATGGGCCAGGGCCGCGCCCATCAGGGTGCCGCCTATGCAGTAACCGACGGTGTTGATGTGCTCGGCCTTCGACTGCTCCAGCGCCTTCTCGATGCAGCGGTAGATGCCCTTCTCCAGATAGTCGTCGAAGCCGAAGCCGGCCTTGTCGACGTCCGGATTGACCCAGGAGCAGACGAAGACGGTGAAGCCCTGGCTGGACAGCCAGCGGATCATCGAGTTCTCGGGCTGCAGGTCCAGGATGTAGAATTTGTTGATCCACGGCGGGAAGATCAGCAGCGGAATGGCGCGCTGTTTGTCGGTGGCGGCGTCGAACTGGATCAGTTCGAACAGCTCGTCACGCCAGACGACCTGGCCGGGCGCGGTGGCGACGTTCTCGCCGACGACGAATTTGCCGTAGTCGGCCTGGCTGATCTTCAGCTTGCCGGCGCCCCGTTCCATGTCGGCGGCGAAATTCTGCATCCCCCTGACCAGCGATTCGCCGTTGCTGTCGGCCAGGGCCTTCAGGGCGACCGGGTTGGAGGCGAGGAAGTTGGAGGGGGAGAAGGCGTCGGTGAGCAGTTTGGTGAAGAACTCGGCGCGCCGCTTGGTCAGGGGGTCGACGTCCTCGACGCTGGAGACGAGGCCGTTCATCCAGTCCGAGGTGACCAGATAGGACTGGCGCATGACGTCGAAGGCGGGGTTCTCGGACCAGGCGGGGTCCTTGAAGCGCTTGTCCTTCGAGGGTGCTGCGGCGGTCTCCTCGCCGGCAGCACGGCGGGTCGTGGACGCCCACAGGTCCATGTAGCGGTTGAACAGGTCGGCCTGGGCGGCGAACAGCTTGTCGGGGCGCGAGGCCAGGCTGGTCATGACCGAATTCATGGCCGGGCCCACGTGGAAGGGATCGGGCGACAGGGCGGCCGGGCGGTCGGCCTGGGACAGGGCGGCCTCGGCGATGGCCGATTGGGCCGTCATGGCGGCCTTGGCCAGGTTCATCGACAGGGTCTCGAGCATCTGCCGCTGGTCCGCGCCGGAGAAGTCGAAGGCCTCGGCGGCGGGGGCTTCGGGTTCGGGCGAAGGGGGCGGCGGAGATGCCGGTTCGGGGGCGGTCGCGGCCTTGGCGGCGCGGGGCCGCGGCGGCTTGGCCGAGGTGGGGCGTCCGGCCTTGCGCGGCGCGCGGGGCGGCGCCTCGGCGGTCGGGGGGCTTGGACGCTTGGCCATGGGAAGCTCCGGATGTCGTCAGGAACGGTCGCAAGCGCCGCGCGCGCCCTTCCGCCTGTCGCGATCATCGCATAAGACAGCCCCTGAAATGAACGCGTCGCGCCGGAAAATTGCAGTCGTCCTGTCCGCCGCCTTCGCGAGCGGGGGTCTGACGGCCTGCGTGGGCTCCTTCGATCCGGCTACAGATGCCACGTCGCCGATCGCCCCGCGGGTGCAGGCCCTGGTCGACGCCAACCGCGAATATCCGCGCTGGGCGGACTTTCCCCGAAGCGTCGAGCCATTGCCCGAACCGGTCGCCATCGCGTCGCAGGTCAACACCCTGCGGGTGACGGGCGGGGCGCTGGCCGGTGAGGTGTCGCGCATCGACTGGCAGACCACCGGGGATCCCGCGGCGTTCGCTGCGGGCGTGCAGGCCCGGATCGATTCGGTCGAGGTCGCTCCCGTGACGGCCGAGACGCTCGCGGAAATCGAAGAGTTCGTGCGTCGCACGCGCGAGCGGGGCCGCGCCCCGCCGCCGGTGGACCGCCGCTGATACCCTCATCATACGCTCGCCCGGACGGTAGACTCCGGGAACCATCGTCTCAGGAGACATCTCATGGCCAATCCGGCTCCCTACGCCTCGACGCTGGCTGCTGACGCCGCGCGGGTCACTGAACTGGCCGCCATCGCCAGCTATGCCGGCATCGGTCGTGGTGACGAGAAGGCGGCGGACCAGCTGGCCGTGGACGCCATGCGGACGGCGCTGAACGCGCTGGATATCGATGGCAAGATCGTCATCGGCGAGGGCGAGCGCGACGAGGCGCCGATGCTCTATATCGGCGAGAAGGTCGGCACCGGCAAAGGCCCGGCCATCGACATCGCGCTCGACCCGCTGGAAGGCACCACCCTGACGGCCAAGGCCATGGCCAACGCCCTGTGCGTGCTGTCGATGTCGCCGGGCGGCGGCATGCTGCACGCGCCCGACACCTATATGGACAAGATCGCCATCGGCCCGGGCTTCGCCCCCGGCACGGTCGATCTGGACATGAAGCCCCAGGATAACGTCCGGTCGCTGGCCTCGGCCAAGGGTGTGAAGCCGTCCGACATCACCGTCTGCGTCATGGACCGGCCCCGTCACGCGGATCTGATCGCCGCCCTGCGCGAGGTCGGGGCCAAGGTGGTGCTGATCACCGACGGCGACGTGGCCGGCGTGATCCATACGGCCGAGCCGGAGACCGGCATCGACCTCTATCTGGGCTCGGGCGGGGCACCGGAAGGCGTGCTGGCGGCTTCGGCGCTGAAATGCGTCGGCGGCCATTTCCAGGGCCGGCTGATCTTCCGCAACGATGACGAGCGGGCGCGGGCGGCCAAGACGGGCGTGACCGATCTGGATCGCAAATACGATCTGCACGAGCTGGTGTCCAAGGACGCCATCTTCGCCGCCACAGGCGTGACCAAGGGGGCCATGCTCGATGGGGTCAAGGTCGCAGACAGCTTCGTCTCGACCCATACGCTGGTGATGGATTCCTCGACCCGCACGGTCCAGCGCATCCGCACGATCCGGCCCCTCTGATGGCGGACGGCGGCGCCGTTCCAGCCTTCCTGGGCGTCTCCCGCTCCCTGTCCGGCCGCGAATGGCGGCAGAGGCCCGCCGAGGCCGGGCTGATCCGGGCCCATATGCAGACGCTGAACCTGGAAGAGCCGCTGGCGCGGGCGCTGGCGGCGCGCGGCGTTCGGGCCGACCAGGGCGCGGACTTCCTGACGCCGACGCTGAAGGCCCTGTTCCCCGACCCGTCCAGCTTCATGGACATGGATGCGGCGGCCGAGGCGATCCTCGACGCCCTCCAGGCGCGGGCCTCGATCCACGTCTTCGCCGACTATGACGTCGACGGGGCCTCCAGCGCGGCCCTGCTGGTGCGGTGGTTCCGGGCGCTGGGCGCCGAGCTGCCGATCTATGTGCCGGACCGCGTGACGGAGGGGTACGGCCCCAGCGCGCGGGCTTTCGATACGTTGAAGGCCTCCGGTGCCGATCTGGTCATTACGGTCGATTGCGGCGCGGCGGCCAATGAAGCCGTGGCCCATGCGGCGGCGATCGGGCTGAAGGTCGTGGTCATCGACCACCACATGATGCGCGAACATCCGCCCGTCTGCGCCGCTGTGGTCAATCCGAACCGGCCCGGCTGCAACTCGGGGCAGGGCAATCTGGCCGCGGCGGGGGTGGTGTTCGTCCTGCTGGCGGCGCTGAACCGCGAGGCGCGGCGGCGCGGGATGTTTGCGGACGTCAAGGAACCGGACATCCGCCAGTGGCTGGATCTGGCCGCCATGGGCGCGATCTGCGACGTCACCGGCCTGACCGGCTTCAACCGGGCCCTGACCAGTCTGGGGCTGCGGGTCATGTCGGACTGGGGCAATCCGGGGCTGAGGGCCCTGCTGGCTGCGGCGGGCGCCGAGCCGGGGCCGGCCAAGTCAAACCATGCGGGCTTCATCCTCGGGCCACGCATCAATGCCGGCGGACGCATCGGCAAGTCGGACCTCGGGGCGCGCCTGCTGTCGACCGACGACCCCGTCGAGGCAGCGTCGCTGGCGCAGGAGCTGGACGCCCTGAACATCGCCCGCCGCGAGGTGGAGAAACAGGTCACCGACCAGGCCACCCGTATGGTCGAGGCGACCGGCGCCCATGCCGACGGCTCGGCTGTCGTGGTGATCGCGGGCGACGAATGGCATCCGGGCGTGGTCGGTATCGTGGCGGGCCGCCTGCGCGAACGCTGGCGCAAACCGGTGGTGGTGATCGGCGTCGATGCGGTGAACGGTCTCGGCAAGGGCTCGGGGCGGTCGCAGCCCGGCATGAACCTCGGCAAGGCGGTGCAGGCGGCCTGGGAAAGCGGCGTGCTGATCGCAGGCGGCGGCCACGCCATGGCCGCGGGGCTGACGGTCCGCGCCGACGACATCGACCGGCTGCGTGACTTTCTCAATGAGCGGATGATCGGCGAGCAGGCGGCCGCCGACGCCCTCGACCACGTCGAGATCGACGCCCTGATCGATCCGGGCGCGGCCACGCGCGCCCTGTTCGAACAGTTCGAGCAACTGGCCCCCTTCGGCCCGGCCAATCCCGAGCCGCTGTTCGCCCTTGAACATGTGCAGGCGCGCGACGCAGTGGCCATGAACGGCGGCCATGTGCGCTGCCGGCTGGTCGGGGCCGACGGTGCTTCGGTCAAGGCCATCGCCTGGCGCTGCGCCGACCTGCCTGGCGGCCAGTCGCTGCTGGCGGGGCAGGGTGGACTGAGCGTGGTCGGGCGGCTGAAGGCCGATGACTGGAACGGTCGCCGCGGCGTCCAATTCGAGATCGAGGACGTGGCCGATCCGCGGATGGCGTAACCGTTCTCCCGGCTGCCCCCTCCGTCTCGTCGGCTGCGCCTCCCGGCCACCTCCCTCTTTGGTTCGCAAATGGGGAGGAGAAGGGGTTGCAAGCCCCGGAATCGGCGGCTATATCGCCCGCTCTCCGCGCAGCGGTCCCTTCGTCTATCGGTTAGGACGTCAGGTTTTCAACCTGAAAAGAGGGGTTCGACTCCCCTAGGGACTGCCAGCGCGGAGCCTCTTCCCCGACATCGCCATTCGGCCTCGCCGCCGCAGCCATTCCTGGCCGGTGGCGTCCGTTCGCCTTTCGCGATGGGAGGTCACGGGCAGGTTCCAGCACCAGGACGCCGCGCATGAGCCGGCCCTGTCCCGAAGATTTTCCGGCGGTCCGACCGGGGCCGAGATGTCGCGCGGTCGAAATCATTTCGCTTTTGCTGCGAAAATCAGCGTTTTTCGCTTTTCCGGCGTTCACAGAACCGTGTTAAATAAACTCCGCTCGCTCTGATTGCGGGCAGGGGGAAGGCTGTGTCGGACTACGAGGGCGTTGAGACAGTCGCGACGGTCCGAATCGCGGGCCGGGTGAAGTGGTTTGATCCCGGCAAGGGATATGGCTTCATCGTGCCTGACGACCCGGCCCTGACCGACATGAAGGACGTGCTGCTGCATATCTCCAGCCTGCGGGATGCGGGCCGGGATGTTGCCGCCGAGGGCGCGCCGATCAGTTGCGAATGCGCCAGACGGCCGAAGGGCTGGCAGGTTACGGAGGTCCATGACCTCGGTGAGGGCGATCCCGAGCTGGTCGCCGCTCCGCGCCGGACCGGCTATGAAGGCCTCAAGCAGACGGCGCGGGCCGCAGGCGAAATCGAGGGCCTGACATCGGGCGAACCGATGGAGGCCGCCGTCGTCAAATGGTTCAATCGCACCAAGGGCTACGGATTCGTGGTGCGCGATGGCGAACCGGGGGATATCTTCGTCCATGTTGAGACGTTGCGCCGCTGCGGGCTGGATGACCTGCTGCCCGGCGAGACGGTAACGGTGCGGTTCGCCGAGGGCCCCAAGGGGCTGGTGGTCGCGGAAATCAGACCGGGCGGATGAACCATCCGCCCCAGTGAGGGTGGATCGGTTATGTTGAACCGTCGTGGACTTCTCGTGTTGTCCGGCCTCGTGCTGCTGTCGGCCTGCGCCGGTGCCGGCGCACCGCGCGACGCCAAGGGTGACCCGCTCGAACCGCTGACCGTCACCACGTCCAGCGGCGAACACCGCTTCATGGTCGAGATCGCCGACGATGACGCGGAACGCCAGCGCGGCCTGATGGAGCGCGAACCCCTGGCCGACGACCGCGGCATGCTGTTCCAGTTCCCCGACGTGGCGGAGCGTGGCTTCTGGATGCGCAATACGCCCAGCCCACTGGACATTATCTACATCGATCCGCGCGGGCGAATCGTCTCGATCGCGAAGAACGCGACGCCCCAGTCCGACGCCGTCATCCCTTCGAATGGACCCGCCAGCGGCGTGCTGGAGCTGCGCGCCGGCCGCGCCGACGAGATCGGGGCCCGGCCCGGCGACAAGGTCAGCCACCCCTTCTTCGCCGAATAGTCACGCGGCGCGTTGCGGCGCAGCGTCGAGTGTGCCAAATCCCGCCGCCGGAGTGTAGCGCAGCCTGGTAGCGCATCTGGTTTGGGACCAGAGGGGCGGAGGTTCGAATCCTCTCACTCCGACCAATTCACCTTCTAGACGACTGTGCCGAACAGGCGGCCGATGCCGGCGGTGGCGGCGAGGGCGACGACGCCCCAGAAGGCCACCCTGAGCACAGAGCGCGGCACACTGGCACCGCCCGCCGCAGCGCCGAGCGCGCCGAGCCCCATCAGGCCGGCGAGGGCGACGGCGCTGACCCAGATCACCAGGCCGTCCAGCGGTGCCAGCAGAGCCACCACCAGAGGCGGTGCGGCCCCGAGGGCGAAGGTCGCCGCCGAGGTCAGGGCGGCCTGGATCGGGCGCGCCGTGGTGAATTCTGAAATGCCCAGTTCATCGCGCGCATGGGCACCGAGGGCGTCCTTCGCCATCAGCTGTTCGGCGACCTGCCGGGAAAGCGCCGGCTCGACGCCCCGGGCGGCATAGATGGCGGCCAGCTCCGTGATCTCCGCTTCGGGGTCGGCCGCCAGCTCGGCGGTTTCCCGGGCTAGGTCGGCTTTCTCCGTGTCCGACTGGGAACTGACCGAGACGTATTCCCCGGCCGCCATCGACATCGCACCCGCCACCAGCCCGGCCACGCCGGCGATCAGCACGCCGCTGCGCGTGGCCTCGGCCGCAGCCACGCCGACCACCAGACTGGCCGTGGACACCAGGCCGTCATTGGCCCCGAGCACGGCGGCACGCAGCCAGCCGATGCGAGCGACCAGATGGCGCTCGGGGTGACGTTCAAGGCGGCTCATGGTCTGTGACTCCCGTCAGCGCCGGCCGGGCAGCATCCGCCGGAGCGTCCCGTCCTTGAGGACGTAATGGTGGAAAACGGCGGCCAGGGCGTGCAGGCCGATCAACCAGTAGCCCGCTTCGCCGATGGTCTTGTGCAGCTCTTCCAGCTGATGGGCGAGATCCTTGTCCTGCCCGATCAGCGGCGGCAGGGACAGGCCGAAGAAGGGTATGGTGTCGCCCTCGGCACTCAGGGTCAGCCAGCCGAGCAGCGGCAGGGCGATCATGCCGCCGTAAAGCGCGACGTGCACTGCCAGGGCCGGCCATCGGGTCCAGCCACCCTCGGCGGCGAGCCAGGGCATCCGGCGCCGCGCAAGCAGCCGGACCCAGACCAGGATGAACACCGACAGGCCCAGCATGAAATGCCAGGTCTTCAGTCCCTCGCGAATGTCGCTGCCCCGCGGGTAGTTCGTCCGCAATTCGATGCAGGCGAAGACGGCGGCCAGCAGGACCAGCATCAGCCAGTGCAGGGCGATAGAGAGCCGGCTGTAGGGCCCGCTGGACGTGGACAGGTCGGCGGTCATCTGAGCCCCTTCCGGAGGAATCGTTCGAAGGATGCAGCTGATCCGCCCATCTGCCCTTGCGTCAAAGCAATTCGCGCGGCGTCAAATCGCCGCCAACGCCTGTTCGAGGTCGGCGTACAGGTCATCGGCGTTCTCGATCCCGACGGAGAGGCGGACCAGATTGTCGCCGATACCGCACCGGGCCTTGGCCTCGGCGCTGTAGTCGGAATGGGTGGTGCTGGAGGGATGGGACACGAGGCTCTCCGTCCCGCCCAGGCTGACAGCCAGTTTGAACAGCTGAAGGGCGTTGAGCATACGGAAGGCTTCGGCCTCGCCGCCCTTGAGGCGCAGGGAGAAGGTCGAGCCCGCGCCGGTGCACTGGCGCGCAAACAGGGCCTGCTGGCTCGGGGAGGACTCGGCACCGCCGGCATCCAGGACGGATTCGATCTTCGGGTGGCCACGCAGGCGGGCGACAAGTGCCATGGCGTTGGCCTGGGAGCGCTCCATGCGGATGTGCAGGGTTTCGAGGCTGCGCATCAAAAGCCAGGCGGTATGGGGGTCGGTGATGGTCCCGCAGATGGTCCGCATCTCGCCCACGCGGGCCATCAGGTCCGCCCGACCGAGGCAGGCACCGGCGATCAGGTCCGAGTGGCCGCCGACATATTTGGTCAGCGAATAGAGCACCAGATCGGCACCGTGCCGCAGCGGCTTCTGCCAGAGCGGGCCAAGGAAGGTGTTGTCCACCACCAGAAGGGGCGGCTCGGTGAGCGCGAGGTCGCGGATGGCGGCGGCGGCGGCTTCCAGGTCGACCAACTGGTTGGTCGGATTGGCGGGGGTCTCCACGTAAACCGCCGCCAGTCGGCCTCCCGTCGACGCGGCGGCCTCGGACGCCGAGCGGACTGCGGCGGCCAGGGCTTCGCCGCCATCGCAGTCGGCGACGCTGATCGTCTGAACCCCCATGCGGGGAAGGATGCGGTCGAAGAGGTATTCGGTGCCGCCGTAGGCCGGCGCGGTATAGACGACGATATCCCCGGGTCGGCTGAGAGCCATCATCGTGGTCGAGATGGCGGCCATGCCGCTGGAGAAGACCAGCGCCTTGTCGGCGGCGTCCCAGACTGCCAGCCGGTCCTCGAGGATCTCGAGGTTCGGATTGTTGATGCGCGAATAGATCAGGCCGAGGGCTTCTTCGGGCTCCTTCTGGCGCAGGCCGTAGGCGACCTCGAAGAAGCGTTTGCCGTCCTCGGCCGATTTGAAAACGAAGGTCGAGGTCTGGAAGATCGGGGCCTTGATGGAGCCTTCCGACAGGGTGGGATCGTAGCCGTAGCCCATCATCAGGGTCTCGGGCGCGAGCGTGCGGTCTCCGAGGGTGCGACTGCGGTGTCGGGTCATACAGGTGTCCTGTTTGTTACAATCTCCATAGGCCGGGTGGGCAGCGAGGCCAAGTCGGGTGCTGGACCCGGCGTCGGCCGCGCGGTATCTGGGCCGCGCGGGTTCGCCCGCCGTCGTCACGAGGACCCTCCATGCTCGCCCGCATCTATCGCCCCGCCAAGACCGCCATGCAGTCCGGCAAGGCCTCGTCGAGAGGCTGGCGGCTGGAGTTCGAGCCGGCGACGGCGCGTACCATCGATCCGTTGATGGGCTGGACCAGCTCGACCGATATGAACGGCCAGGTGCGGCTGAGCTTCGATTCGGCGGAGGAGGCGGTGGCCTATGCGGAGCGGCACGGCATCCCGTTCCGCCTGCACGAGCCGCAGGAAGCGCCGGTCATCCTCAAGGCCTATGCCGACAATTTCGCCACCGGCCGCAAACAGCCCTGGACGCATTAAAAGCGGGGTGCGTCTACCGCTCGCCGCGCGGCGGCTCGCTGCCTGAGCCGCGTCCTTGTTCGGCTACCGCGCTTCGCGCTACTTGAGCCGCGGGAACTTCATTTCGTCCCTCGGGCGCCCATAGCTCAACCGGATAGAGCACCCGCCTTCTAAGCGGACGGTTGCAGGTTCGAGTCCTGCTGGGCGCGCCATGGTCGGTCAGCCGAGGGCGGTGCGCCAGGCGGCGAGTCCGCCTTCAAGATCAGCAATCAGGTCGGCCGGGTCCTCGAGCCCGACGTGGAGGCGGAGCAACTGCCCCGCCAGGCCGGGCGGCGACCTTCGACCCGACAGCTGGCCCGTCTCATGGGTGATCAGGCTTTCGAACCCGCCCCAGGAAAAGCCGAGGCCGAACAGGTCGAGGGCCGACATGAGGGCGTGGGCGGCGGCTTCGTCACCACCCTTCATCATCACGCCGAACAGGGAGGCGGCCCCGGTGTAGTCACGCGCCCAGAGGGCATGGCCCGCAGCGCCGGGCAGGGGGGGATAGAGGATTTCGGCGACCTCGGGCCGGGCTTGCAGCCAGTGCGCGACGACGAGGGCGGACCGTGCCTGTTCCTTGTAGCGCAGGGGCATTGTGCGCAGCCCGCGCAGGGCCAGCCACGCGTCGTCGGGCGAGACGCGCCAGCCGAGGTCCTCCAGCGTCTCGGCGATCGGCCGGCCGACGGCGGGGTCGGCGACGGCGATGGAGCCCATGAGCAGGTCCGAGTGGCCCGAGACATATTTGGTCACCGCCTGGACGCTGACGTCGACGCCATACGCCAGCGGGCGGAAGGCGAGGCCCGCGCCCCAGGTGTTGTCCATCACCGTCAGCACGCCGCGTGCGCGGCAGCCGGCGGCGAGGGCGGGGACGTCCAGCATCTCGAATGTCAGGGAGGCGGGCGACTCGATCAGCAGGACGCGCGTGCGGTCGCCAAGGGCGGCGAGGATGTCGCCCGTCGAGGCACCGGCGTCGTGGAAGGCCGTGGTCACCCCGCGCGGGCCCATATGACGCTTCAGGAATCGCCGGCTGGGTCCATAGAGGGCGTCGGTGGTCAGGACCTCATCGCCGGGCCGGAGCAGGGCGGTCAGGGGCACGGTGACGGCAGCGAGGCCCGACGGGACCAGCCAGGCTTCCTTCGCGCCTTCGAGATCGCACAGGAGATCGCGGAGTTCGCGCGCCGCCGAAAGATCCTCGATGCCATAGACCGGACCCCGGCCTTCGTCGCGCATGGCACCGGGCGCGTCGTTGAGCAGGGTCGACGCCCGCTCGATCGGCGGGGCGACCGGACGGCGGCCCCGGCCGCGGCGGGTGGCAGCGGCGATCAGGCGGGTGCGGTCGGTTCGATCGGTCATGCGCGCCGGAACTGAGGGTTGCGGTTCAGCCTCCAAAGGCCTCTAAAGCAGGCGGGGCGCAAGGTCTGACGAAATCGACGAGGCGCGGATGCGGGCACTATCGACGGGGCGAAAGACGGGGGGCGGCGCTGCGTCCGCCCTGGCGATCGTGCTGGCCCTGGCCCTCGCGGGTTGTGGACGCGGCGATACGCCCGTCGACCCCGTAGAGGGGGCTGACCCCGCGGCCCAGAACCAGATCGCCGCCCCGGATTTTGCCAGCCCCACCCTGGCGGCGATCAAACGGCGGGGCCGTCTGAATTGCGGCGTGCATGAGGGGCTGGTCGGTTTCGCCTATACGGACAATCGCGGCGAATGGCGCGGTTTTGACGTCGACTTCTGCCGCGCCCTCGCGGCGGCGGTGCTCGGCAACGCCAACGCCGTCCGGTTCGTGCCCCTGACAAGCCCGCAGCGGTTCGAGGGCCTGCGCAGCGGCCGCATCGATGTGCTGTGGCGTTCGACCTCCTGGACCCTGTCGCGGGAAGCGCGGGAAGGGGTGCGGTTCGCCGGGGTCAACTATTATGACGGTCAGGGCTTTCTGGTGCGCCGGTCGCTGGACCTGGCCACGGCCGCCGAGTTGAACGGCGCGCGGGTTTGCGTACAGCGCGGCTCGACCACGGAATTGAATGTCGCCGACTGGTTCCGCGCGCGCTCGCTGGAATACACGCCGGTGGTGGCCGCAAACGAGGAAGCGGCCCGGGCGGCCTATGCGCGGGAGGATTGCGACGCCCTGAGCGCCGATATTTCCGCCCTGGCGGCGGCGCGGACGACGATGTCGAACCCCGAGCAACACGCCATCCTGCCGGATGTGATCTCGAAGGAGCCGCTGGGGCCAGCGGTGAAGCGGGGCGACGAGGCCTGGACCTCGATCGTGCGCTGGACGCTGAATGCCCTGATCCTCGCCGAGGAGCTGGGCGTGACCAGCGACAACGCCGATGAGATGGCCGAGGAATCGCCAAGCCCCGCCGTTCGCCGCCTGCTCGGCGTCGAGGGCGACGTCGGACCAATGCTGGGGCTGCGCAAGGACTGGGCGAAGGCGGCCATCAAGGCCGAGGGCAACTACGGCGAAATCTTCTCGCGGAACGTCGGGACGGATTCCTCGCTCGACCTGGCCCGTGGGCTTAACGCACAATGGAACGGAAGACCGGCCGGGCTGATCTACGCCCTGCCGATTCGCTAGGACGCCGGGACAGGTGCCAGGGGGAAAAATGGAAACGACGAAACGTGGCGGGATTCCGCTCTATCTCTGGATGCTGCTGGGCTTTGCCGTCGGCATGGGCGGAGGGCTCTATGTCAACCTGATGGGCCTTGAGGTCCTTCCCTGGGTTATGGACATCATCAAGTCCGTCGGCCAGATCTTCCTGCGCCTGCTGTTCATGCTGGTGCTGCCGCTGCTGTTCGCCGCCCTGGCTGTGGGGGTCGCCGAGATGGGCGACCTGAAGTCGCTGGGCCGGGTGGGCTTCAAGACGCTGGTGTTCACGGTCATCGTCTCGGCGATCGCCGTCGGCATCGGTCTCGGCATGGTCAACTATTTCCGTCCCGGAGACGGGGTCGACCCGGTGCTGGCCCAGCAGCTGCTGGCCCAGGGTGCCGAGGGGGCTTCGGCCATCGTCGGCAATGCGCCCAAGAGCATCGAGGCCGGCCAGTTCTTCCTCGACATGATCCCGTCCAACGTCTTCACGGCGGCGGCCGAGAACCAGATCCTGCCGGTGATGATCTTCGCCCTGATCTTCGGCATCGGCATGGTCATGGCCAAGTCGCCCGCCACGGACGCGCTGCAGCAGACGCTGCAGGGGCTGTTCGAGGTGATGATGAAGCTCATCAACCTGGTCATCAAACTGGCCCCGATCGCGATCGCGGCGCTGATGTTCAATCTGTCGGCGGTGTTCGGCTGGGACCTGCTGGTCCGGCTGGGGGCCTATGCGGGCGTGGCCGTGGGCGCGATGGCGATCCACATGTTCATCGTCTATCCGCTGCTGGTCTGGATCTTCGGCGGTATGAACCCGCTGAAATTCGCCAACGGCGTCCGCGAGCCCTTCGTGGTGGCCTTCTCCACCGCCTCGTCCAACGCCACCCTGCCCATCGCCATCAAGGCGGCGGAAGAGAAGCTGAAACTGCCGCGCCGCATCTCGCGCTTCGTGCTCACCGTCGGCGCCACGGCCAACCAGAACGGCACCGCCCTGTTCGAGGGCGTCACGGTTCTGTTCCTTGCGCAGTTCTTCGGCGTCGACCTGAACCTGCAGCAGCAGCTGGTGGTGATGCTGGTCTGCATCCTCGGCGGCATCGGCACGGCCGGGGTTCCCGCCGGTTCGCTGCCGGTCATCGCCCTGATCCTGACCATGGTCGGGGTGCCGGCCGAGGGGATCGGCCTGATCCTCGGCGTCGACCGCTTCCTCGACATGTGCCGCACCACCCTGAACGTCACCGGGGATCTGGTGGCGGCCACGGTGGTGTCGCGCGGTGAGAGCGATGCGATCGTTCCCGATGATCTGAAACTGCCGGACGTCGCGCCGGCGCACTGAGCCTCAGGCGGGCGGCGCTGACACGACGTTGGTGTCCGCCCGTCCGCCCCATTCGGCCCAGCTGCCGTCGTACAGACGCGACGGCCGGCCCAGGACCGCGAGACCCAGGCTGAGAATGGCGGCGGTGACGCCGGAGCCGCAGGTGGTCATGACCGGGTGCTCCAGGTCGATCCCGGCCGAGCGATAGACCTCCGCCAGCGCCTCGCCCTGCTTCATCGTACCGTCGGGGTTCAGGACGGCAGGGAAGGGCAGGTTGAGGGCTCCCGGCATGTGGCCGGACCGGAGACCCGGCCTCGGCTCGGGTGCGCGGCCCGCGAACCGGTCGGCGGCGCGGGCGTCCAGGACCTGATCTCCGGCCTTCAGGGCTGCGCGGACCGCGTCCAGATCGGCGACCCGATCGGCCCGGAGGGAGGGGCTGAAGATCGCGGCCCGGGGCGGAGAGGCCGGCCCGGTTTCGACGGGGTGCCCTTCCGCCAGCCATTTCGGCAGGCCGCCGTCGAGGACGCGGACGTCCCGCGCTCCCATGGTCCGGAGCATCCACCACGCGCGCGCCGATGAGCGGATGCCGACGGTGTCATAGACGACGATGCTGTGATCAGCGGTGATGCCGAGCGCCCCCATCCGCGCCGCGAAAAAATCGGGATGGGGGAGCATGTGCGGCAAGTCGCTCTCTTGCTCCGAAGACGCTTCGAGGTCGAAGAAGACCGCGCCGGGCAGGCGCGCGGTCTCGAAATCCGGTCGCGCGTCGCGGCCATCCAGATGCCAGCTGGCGTCGATGAGTTTGAGGGACGGATCGCTCAATCGGGCGGCGAGATCCTGGGTCGAGATCAAGGGGACGGCGTCGGTCATGGGTCTTTCTAGCACGCCGACGGGCGGAACCCTGAGACTGGTGCTGGGCGACCAGCTGTCCGACGGACTGTCCGCGCTGCGCGGCCTCGATGCCTCGGTCGACGTCGTGCTGATGGCGGAGGTGCGCGACGAGGCGACCTATGTGAAGCACCACAAGCAGAAGATCGCCCTGGTATTCGCCGCCATGCGCAAATTCGCGGCGCGGCTGGAAGAGCGCGGGGTGACTGTCCACCATGTCCGGATCGACGATCCGGCCAACACGGGCTCGATCGCGGGAGAGCTGGACCGTGTCCTCGCCGGGCGGCCGTTCGGCGGCGTGGTGATGACGGCGTGCGGCGAATGGCGGTTGGCCGAGGCCCTCGCGGCCTTCGCCAGATCGACCAAAGTCCCGGTGGAAATTCGCGAGGATGACCGGTTCATCTGTTCGCTGGCACGCTTCAACCGCTGGGCCGCCGACAAGAAGACGCTGACGATGGAGTTCTTCTATCGCGAGATGCGGCGGGAGACCGGTCTGCTGATGGACGGCAAGGATCCGGTCGGCGGACAGTGGAATTTTGACAAGGACAATCGCGCCGGGCTTCCCCGGGGCGTGATGCCGCCGCCGCGATTGCGGACGACCCCCGACGCGGTGACGCGCGGGGCGATGGCGGATGTCGAACGGTTGTTCGGCGACCATTTCGGCGAACTGGAAGGCTTCGGCTGGCCGACGAGCGCGGGCAAGGCGGAAGCGGTGCTGGCCGCCTTCCTGTCCGATGTCCTGCCGTCGTTCGGGGCCTGGCAGGATGCCATGGCGGCCGGGCAGCCGTGGATGTGGCACGGGATGGTGTCGACGTCGCTGAATCTCGGCCTGCTCGACCCGCTGGACGTCTGCCGTCGCGCGGAGGCGGAGTATCGCGCCGGCCGGGCACCGTTGAACGCCGTGGAGGGGTTCATCCGCCAGATCCTCGGATGGCGCGAGTTCGTGCGCGGCCTCTACTGGTCGAAGATGCCCGAGTACGGGGCGCGGAACGCCCTCGACGCGGACCGGAGCCTGCCGTGGTTCTACTGGTCCGGTGAAACGGACATGGCCTGTGTGGCCGATGCGGTGCGGTCGACCCGCGATCACGCCTATGCGCATCACATCCAGAGGCTGATGGTCACCGGCAATCTCGCCATGCTGCTGGGCGTCCATCCCGATGCCGTCGATGACTGGTATATGGTCGCCTATGCCGACGCGTTCGAATGGGTCGAGATGCCGAACACGCGCGGCATGGCCACCTTCGCCGACGGCGGCATCATGGGCACCAAGCCCTATGCGGCCTCCGGGGCCTACATCAACCGGATGGGCAACTACTGCGCCGGCTGCCGGTACGATGTGAAGCTCAAGACCGGCGAAGCGGCCTGTCCGTTCAACCGGCTCTACTGGGGCTTCCTTGAGCGGAACCGGGGGCGGCTGGCCGGCAACCCGCGCCTCGCCATGCCCTACCGGACCCTCGACGGCTGGGACGCGGCGCGGCGGCAGGCGGTGGTCGCGGAGGCCGAGGCCTGTCGCACGGCCCTGGGCGCGGTCAGGCCCGCGTAAGCGCCAGCTGGATCACATCCGTGCGCGCCGACCGGAACCCCGCCTCGCAATAGGCGATGTAGAACCGCCAGAGCCGACGGAAGCGCTCGTCGAAACTGCCCATGCGCCGGATATCGTCCCAAGCGACCTGGAAGCGCTCATCCCAGAGCTTGAGCGTGTCGGCATAGTCCTGGCCGAACCGTTCCACCTGGCTCCAGCCGAGGCCGGCGCGGTCGATGACCGGCTTCAGTCGCTCCTCGGACGGCAGCATCCCGCCCGGGAAGATGTATTTCTGGATGAAATCAGTCTTGCGATTGTAGTCGTCGAACAGGGCGTCATCGATGGTGATGATCTGCAGGCCGGCGCGGCCGCCCGGCTCCAGCACGTCGCGGATCTTGCCGAAATAGGCGGGCCAGCATTCCTGCCCCACGGCCTCGAACATCTCGATCGAGGCGACGCGGTCGAACCGGCCCTGGACGTCGCGATAGTCGATCAGCTGGATATCGGCCCGCTCGGCCAGACCCGCGTTGAACATGCGCTGGCGGGCGAAGTCGAACTGCTCCCGGGAGATGGTGACAGCGGTGACCTTCGCGCCGACCTCCCGCGCCGCGAACTCGGCGAACCCGCCCCAGCCGCAGCCGATCTCGAGCACGGACTGTCCCGATTCAAGCGCCATCAGCCGGGCGAGGGCGGCGTATTTCTCTTGCTGGGCCGCGTCGAGCGCCATGCCGGCACGGGTGAACCGGGCCGAGGAATAGGTCATCGTCCCGTCCAGCCAGGACGCGTAGAAGGCGTTGCCCAGGTCGTAGTGGGCGTGGATGTTCTTCTTCGACCCCGCGCGGCTGTTCCGCTTGCGCTTGTGCGACAGCCAGTTGATCGCCTGCATCACCGGATTGCCGTCGGCCAGACGCCGGATGTGATCATAGTTGTGGGCGAAGGACTCCAGCAGGGCCGCCAGCTGGGGGCTTTCCCACTCGCCGGCCATATAGCCTTCGGCGAATCCGATATCGCCGGACGCCAGCACGCGCCGGGCGAAGCGATAGTCCTTGATGTCAAAGATGGCGGCGGGACCCGGCTGGGGGCCGTCCAGCTGGTGCGTCTCGCCGTTGGGCAGGATGACGGTCAGGCGGCCGAAGGTCCAGTTGGCGGCCAGCAGGCGCAGCAGCAGCGTAAACCCACGCGGCGTGCGGGCGGCGGTCTGGATGGGATCTGCGGTGACCGACGTCATGGCTGGAAAGGGTGGGTATGGGCCGCCCGCCCGTCAATCCCCTTCCGCGGCGCGGCTCGCCACGACGGTCCCGAGCGCGTCGAGCGCACGCTTGCGGGCGATGTCGTGATCGACGAGCGGGCGTGGGTACTCCGCGCCCAGACGCACGCGGGCGCCCCGGAGGACTTCCGGGGGCGCGGTCCAGGGCGCGTGCAGCCAGCGGTCGGGAACTCCGCGGAGCTCCGGGACCCACCGGCGGACGTATCGGCCGTCTGCATCGAATTTCTGTCCCTGGGTGATCGGGTTGAAGATGCGGAAGTACGGAGAAGCATCCGCTCCGGATCCAGCGACCCACTGCCAATTCTGCACATTCGCCGCGATATCGGCGTCGACGAGGGTGTCGCGGAACCAGGCCTCGCCCTCCCGCCAGTCGATCAGCAGGTGTTTGATCAGGAAGGAGGCGACGATCATGCGCACCCGGTTGTGCATGAATCCGGTCGTCCAGAGCTCGCGCATGCCCGCGTCCACGACGGGATAGCCGGTCAGACCGCGCTTCCAGGCCTCGAGGCCGGCGGGGTCGTTGCGCCAGGGCATGGCGTCATACTCGGGCCGGAAGGCCGTGTCGGTGATCTGCGGGAAGGCGTGCAGCAGATGGGCTGAGAATTCGCGCCAGCCGACCTCGGCCACGAATTTGTCGGCCTCGGCGGCAGGCACCCGGCCGTCGGCGGCGGCGGAACGGGCGGCCTCGACCGCGCGCCAGGGGTTGATCTCGCCGAAATGCAGGTGCGGCGACAAGCGGCTGGTGGCCGGCTCGGCGGGAATGTCCCGGCCCTTGCCGTAGGATTTGAGGCCCCGCGACAGGAAGGCGGCGAGCGCGGCTTCCGCGCCCGCCTCGCCGGGCGTCCAGTCGAATCCACGCGACCAGTCCGGGCGGGTGGGGTGCAGGCCCCAGGCGTCGATATCGTCCGAGGCCGGCCAGGGCGGCGTGCGAATCCCGGCGGGTGCCGGGGCGGGCGACGGGGCGACCGCGGCGGCCAGGAGGGCGCGGTGGAAGGGCGTGAAGACCTTGTAGGGTTGGCCGGAGCCGTTGAGCACGGATCCGGGGCGGGCCAGCAGGGTTCCGTTCCAGCCCTTGCAGGCCACGCCGTCGGCCTGGAGCGCGTGGGCGATGTCCGCGTCGCGGGCGAAGGCGTCGGGCTCGAACCGGCGGTTCAGGAACACGGCGTCGGCGCCGGTCTCGTCGATCAGGCGGCGGAGCTCGGCCTCGCTGTCGCCGCGACGCAGGATCAGGCGGGAGCCGCGCGCCCGCAGCGAGTCGTCGAGGGCGCGCAGGGATTTGTCGAGCCACCACAGGGAGGCGGCGCCGGTCTGCCGCGTCGCGGGGCCCTGGTCGAGGATGTAGAGGGGCAGGATCGGACGGCCGGTCCCGACGGCATGGGTGAGGGCCGGATTGTCCGCCAGACGCAGATCCTGACGGAACCACAGGATGACGGGTTGTGCCTCGGCCTCGGTGGTCATGCGTGTGGGCTCCGTGATAGCTTGCGAACCTCACAGTCCGACGCCACCTGATCGCCGCATGAGTGCGGCATCAGCCGCGCGTCGCCAAGCCGCAAATCCGGGAAATCCGCCTTGTCCAAGCCAAACGCCATTATCGACATCAAGGATGGGCTGAAGCGCCCCGTTTCCATCGGCGGCGGACAGCGGATCGTCTTCATCGCCGGCCCGTGCCAGCTGGAGAGCCGCCAGCACGCGCTGGAGATGGCTCATGCGCTGAAGGAGATCGGCGAGCGCCTGAACGTCGGCATCATCTACAAGACCAGTTTCGACAAGGCGAACCGGACCTCGGCGACCGCCGCGCGCGGTTTCGGCCTGGAAGGCTCGCTGCCGATCTTCGCCGAGATTCGCGAGGTCACGGGCCTGCCGGTGCTGACCGACGTGCATACCGAGGAACATTGCCGTATCGCCGCCGAGGTGGTCGATGTCCTCCAGATCCCGGCCTTCCTGAGTCGCCAGACCGACCTGCTGCTGGCCGCCGCGGCGACGGGCAAGGCGATCAACATCAAGAAGGGCCAGTTCCTCGCGCCCTGGGACATGAAGAACGTCATCGCCAAGGTGGTCGGTGCCGGAAATCCCAACGTCATGGCCTGCGAGCGCGGTGCCAGCTTCGGCTACAACACCCTGGTCAGCGACATGCGGGCCCTGCCTATCCTGCGCGAGATCGGTTGCCCGGTCGTGTTCGATGCGACTCACTCGGTGCAGCAGCCGGGCGGGCAGGGTACGTCCTCGGGCGGACAGCGCGAGTTCGTGCCGGTGCTGGCGCGCGCGGCCGTGGCCGTCGGCGTTGACGCGGTGTTCATGGAAACCCATCAGGACCCCGACAACGCGCCGTCGGACGGGCCGAACATGGTCCCGCTGGACCAGTTCGAGGCGCTGGCCGCCGATCTGATCGCCTATGACGACCTGACCAAGGCGCGGATGGCGAAAGCCGCCTGAATCCGATAGGCCAAGGGGATGGCTGAACGGACGCTCGATCTCGGACAACTGCAGGCGCTGCTGGAGCGGGTGCGCGGACTGAAGGTCGCCTGCGTCGGCGACCTGATGCTGGACCGCTATGTCTACGGGGAGGTCAGCCGGATCTCGCCCGAGGCGCCGATCCCCGTGCTGCGCATGCGCCGGACCACGGCCATGCCGGGCGGGGTCGGCAATGTGGCGCGCAATGTCGCGGCACTGGGCGGCATCGCGCGCCTCGGTGCCGTCGCCGGCAGGGATGCGGCCGGGGACGAGCTTGCGGCCCTGATCGCGGCCGAACCGGGCATCGAGGACGCGCTCGAGCGACGTGCGGGGGTGGCGACCATCGTCAAGACCCGCTTTGTCGCCGCCGGCCAGCAACTGCTGCGGCTGGACGAAGAAGCGGCGGCATTGATGGGCGACGAAAGCGACGCATTTACGGGTGCTTCTGTCTACCTTCTTTCAGATTACGCGAAGGGTGTGGTCAGCGATCTGGTGATCGCCCAGGCGCTGGCGGCGGCCGAGGAGTCGGGCGCGCCGGTGGTGGTCGACCCCAAGGGGCGCGACTTCGCCCGCTATGGCGCGGTCGATCTGATCAAGCCCAACGCCAGCGAACTGGCCGGGGCCACGGGCCTGCCGGTCGAGACCGACGCCGAGGTCGAGGCGGCGCTCAAGGCGCTGCTGCACGAGACGACAGCAAAGGCCGTGGTGGTCACCCGCGCGGGCAAGGGCATGAGCCTGATGCGGCGCGGCGGACCGGTACGGCATTTCCCCGGACGGGCGCGGGAAGTCTTCGACGTCTCGGGCGCCGGCGACACCGGACTGGCGGCCCTGGGACTGGCGCTGGGCGCGGGCACCTCGCTGGAGACGGCGGTCGAGTTCGCCATCCTCGCCTCGGGCGTGGTGGTCGGAAAGGCCGGCACGGCGGTCGTCACGCCGGCCGAACTGATCGACGCCGAGATGAGCCAGCACGCCGCTGGAGCCCACGCCAAGGTCATGCCGCTGGAGGAGCTGGCGCATGTGGTCGAGGGCTGGAAGCGGCAGGGGCTGAAGGTCGGCTTCACCAACGGCTGTTTCGATATCCTGCACCGCGGCCACGTCGCCTATCTGGCCCAGGCGCGAAGCTGGTGCGACCGGCTGGTGGTGGCGCTGAACACGGATGCGTCGGTCCGCCGGCTGAAGGGCGAGGGCCGGCCGATCAATGATCTGGACAGCCGGGCCGTGGTGCTCGGCGGGCTGCAGTCCGTGGACCGCGTCACGGCCTTTGATGATCCGACGCCCATCGCCCTGATCGAGCGGCTGCGTCCCGATGTGCTGATCAAGGGCGCGGACTATACGCGGGAGGGCGTGGTCGGCGGCGACCTGGTCGAGAGCTGGGGCGGGGAGGTCAGACTGGCCACCTTCGAGGACGGCTATTCCACCACGAAGACGATCGAGAAGATGAAGGACGAAGCATGAGCCGGCGCATGATCGTGGTCACGGGCGGCGCGGGCTTCATCGGCTCCAATATCGTCGCGCGGCTGTGCGCCGAGGACCGGCGCGACGTGGTCGTCTGCGACCGTCTGGAAGACGCCGCCCTGGGCAAGTGGAAGAATATCGCCAAACACCCCATCGCCGACTTCTGGCAGCCCGAAGAGCTGTTCGAACAGCTGGAGCGGCATGCCGAGTCGGTCGAGGCCGTGGTGCATATGGGGGCCATCTCCTCCACCACGGAGCCGGATGCCGACCTGATCCTGCGCACCAATTTCAGCCTGTCGCGGGACATCTGGGACTGGTGCGCCCTGCGCGACGCGCGGATGATCTACGCCTCGTCCGCAGCCACCTATGGCGATGGCGAGGCGGGGTTCGAGGATGATGACAGCATTGAGGCATTGGCTTCGCTCAGGCCGCTAAACGCCTATGGTTATTCAAAAATGCTGTTCGATCAGTATGCGGCACGCCAGTCGGACCGCGGTCAGTCGCCGGGCCAGTGGGCCGGGCTGAAATTCTTCAACGTCTATGGCCCGAACGAGGGTCACAAGGGCGGGATGAAGTCGGTCGTGGCCCAGATCTGGCCGAAGGTGCAGGCCGATGAGCCGGTCACCCTGTTCCGCTCGCACAACCCGGCCTACGCCGATGGCGGCCAGATGCGCGACTTCGTCTTCGTCGACGACGTGGTCGACATCATCGAGTGGCTGCTCGACACGCCCGGCGTCTCCGGCGTGTTCAATGCCGGCTCCGGGCAGGCGCGCTCCTTCCTCGACCTGGCCAACGCCACCTTCGCGGCGGCGGGCAAGACGCCCCGGGTCGAATATGTCGACACCCCCGAGAACATCCGGGACAAATACCAGTATTTCACCGAGGCCCGGATGGATCGGGTGCGGGCGGCGGGCTTCCAGGGTCAGTCGACCCCGCTGGAGGAAGGCGTGCGCCGCTACGTCCAGTCCTTCCTGGCGACGGCGGACCCGTATCGATGACGCCCGGCCGGATGAGCCTGCGCCAATGGGCCGGCTGGATCGGCCTGACCTTCGTGCTCGTTCTGGTCACGGCGGTGGCGGTGTGGCGCGGTGACATCCTGAGGGCCAGTCTGGATCCGCAGGTGCCGTTCCAGACCTATACGCCGCCGCCGGCCCCCGACTATGGCGACCCGAGTGCCTGGGCGCTGCGCGACACGACCGGACCGGAGTCAGGGCCTGCGGCCATCTTCTTCGTGCATTCGACCACCTATGACGGTGGTCGCGAGTGGAACGGGCCGATCGGCGATCCGGCGGCGGATGCCTGGCTGAAGCGCGTCGTCCTGCCCAATTATGCCGGACCCTTCGCCCGTGCGGGCGGGATCAGTGCGCCGCGCTATCGGCAGGGCAGCCTCTACACCCGGCTGACCCTGCGCGACGACGCCCGCGAGGCGCGGGCCTTCGCCTGGCGCGACATCGACGCGGCCTTTACTGCGTGGATCGCGCGACACCCTGACGGCCCCATCGTTCTGGCCGGGGTGGAGCAGGGTGGCGATCTGGTCGAGCGGCTGGTGCGCGAGCGGGTGGCGGGTGACCCCACCCTGCGCGGCCGGCTGGTGGCGGCCTATCTGATGGATGTCGTGGTGGCGGCCGACGGCCTGTCGCCGCAGGTTCCGGCCTGCGTCAGCCGCGATCAGGCCGGCTGCATCGTCGCCTGGTCGCCGGTCAGCGAGGACAATGACGGTGCCGGGCGCCGGCGATTGCGCCGGGCGCTGGTCTGGGACGGGCGGGGGCGGCTGGTCGACCTCGGAGAGCGGGCGGCCCTCTGCGTCAACCCGGTGACCGGTTCGACCGACACGGCCCTGGTCGAGGCCCGGCTGCATCAGGGCGCGACCAATGCGACGGGGCTCGAATGGGGTGTGCGACCGGCCCTGATGGCCCGAGAGATCGCTACCCAGTGCCGGGGCGGCCTGCTGCGCCACACCGAGCCGCGAACGGAGTCATTCCGCGAGACGGGCGGCTGGGCCGATCGAAGAAAATCACGGCCTTACAATCTGTTCTATGGCGATATTGAAGCTGATGTTCAGGCACGGCTCGCCGTCTGGCAGGCACGCGGGCCGGCCTAGTCGATCCCAGGCCGGTCGTTGCGCCAGTCGAACAGGGCTTCCAGAACCTTGACCGCCTCACCGCGCGGGCTGCTCAGGTCCGGGTCGCGGCCCAGTACCAGACGGGCATCGTCCGCCGCGGTCAGCAGCAGCGACCGGTGCCGTATCGGGTCGGCGAAACGGTAGGCCGGGAAGCCACTCTGTTTGAGACCTAAAGGATCACCGCCGCCGCGCAGGCGGAAGTCCTCCTCGGCGATCTCGAAGCCGTCCTCGGTGCGGCGCAGGGTTTCGAGCCGCAGCCGCGCCGTCTCACCGAGCCCGTCGTCCCCGCCGCCGTACAGCAGGATGCAGGCGCTGGCCTTGGCACCGCGACCGACCCGGCCGCGCAGCTGGTGCAACTGGGCCAGGCCGAAGCGGTCGGCGTGTTCGATGACCATGATGGTGGCGTTGGGCACATCGACCCCGACCTCGACCACGGTGGTGGCCACCAGCAGCGGGATACGTCCGTCAGCGAAATCGGCCATCACGGCCTCGCGCTCGGCACCCGGCATCTGGCCGTGGGCGAGACCGACCTCGATCCTGAGGATGCGGCGCAGGTCGGCGGCGCGGGCCTCGGCGGCGGCGAGGTCGATGGCCTCGCTCTCGGCCACCAGCGGGCAGATCCAGTAGGCCTGGGCACCGCTGTCGATCGCCGCCTTGAGCCGTTTGGCGACCTCGCTGATGCGGGCCAGCGGCAGGACGGCGGTGGTGATCGGTGTTCGGCCCGGCGGTTTTTCGTTCAGGCGGGAGACCTCGAGCTCGCCGTACTGGGTCAGTTCCAGCGTCCGCGGGATCGGCGTGGCCGACATGGTCAGCAGATGGACGCCGCCGGTGCGGGGATCGCCCTTGGCCTGCAGCCGCTGGCGCTCATTGACGCCGAAGCGGTGCTGTTCGTCGATGACGGCGAGCGCCAGCCGGTCGAAGCGGACGGCGTCCTGGAACAGGGCGTGGGTGCCGATGGCGACCTGGGCCTCGCCCGAGGCTAGGGCCGCCAGTCGGACGCGGCGCTCGGCGGGGGTGTCGCGGCCAGTCAGGAGAATGGTCGATACCCCTGCCGCTTCCAGAAGCGGTGCCAAACGCTGCCAGTGCTGGCGGGCGAGGATTTCGGTCGGGGCCATCAGGGCGGCCTGGAAGCCGGACGCGGCGGCATCCGCCAGGGCCAGGGCCGCGACCGCCGTCTTGCCCGAGCCGACGTCTCCCTGCAGCAGCCGGCCCATCTGTTCGCCCGAGGCGAGGTCGCGGCGGATCTCGGCGACGGCCTGTTGCTGGGCACCCGTCAGGTCGAACCCCAGGGCGGCCTGCAGCTGGGCGGAAGCCTCGCCCGGCGCGATGCGCGGTCCCGGCGTGATCTGGCGCGCGCGGCGACGGCGGGCGAGGGCCAGCTGGTGCGCCAGAAGTTCATCATAGGCGAGCCGCTGCCGGGCCGGGGCGTCGGGCTCCAGCTCGGGTTCGGAAGCGGGGGCGTGCAGGCTCTCGAGCGCGGCGCGCCAGCCGGGCCAGCGGGTCTTCGCCAGCCAGGCCGGGTCCTGCCACTCCGGCAGTTCGGGGGCGTGGGTGAGGGCGGCCTGAACCAGTTTGCGGACCACGCGCGAGGAAAGGCCGGCGGTCGCCGGATAGACCGGCTCGATGGCGGCGATCTCCCCGGCCTGTTCGGGGGTGAAGATGTCCGGATGGACGATCTGGACCTCGGCGTTGAAGCGCTCGACCTTGCCGGAGACCAGCCGCTTCTGACCCTTGGGCAGGAGGCGGTCGATGTGCTGGGCCGAGCCACCGAACCAGATCATGTGGACGAAGCCGGTGTCGTCGGACGCCCGGACCTTGATCGGCGCGCCGGGCTTGCCGGGCACGAACAGCCGATCGATGACGACCTCGAAGATCCCGACCTGCCCCTCGACCGCATTCACCGCTGTCATCGGCTGGCGCACGATCAGGCCCGAGGGCGACAGGAAGGCCACGTCGCGGACCAGCGGCCCGGCCAGTTTCTGGACGAGCGGCAGGATCTTCGGCCCCACGCCCTTCAGGCTGGAAACCTCCGCGAACAGGGGAAAGAGAATCTGCGGCCGCATGCGACGACAGCATAGCTGGCGAAAGCGCGTCTGGAACGCTATCTCCGCAGCGCGATTGAACCTCACCGACCGGGCAAGGAACCTTGTGGCCGATATTGACGCACGTCTGAAGCAACGACTCGGCCGGATCACCTTCCGGGCATGGCGGCGCGGGTTCCGCGAGGCCGACCTGGTGCTGGGCCCCTTTGTCGACCAGGTCGGTCCATCGCTGGACGAGAGCGAGCTGGATTCGCTTGAAGCCCTGCTGGCCGAGGACGACGATCACCGCATCTACGCCTGGATCACCGGGACGGAGCCCACGCCGGCGGTCCACGACACGCCCGTGATGATCAAACTGCGGATCTTCATGCGCGACCATGTCGCCGCGGCTGTGGCGGAGGGGGCCGGCTGATGGACGGCGCGCTTCCCAAACGTAGTGATCAGGACCTGGGCGGCGCGCCGGAGGGGCTGGATGCCCTGGTCGTCGCCGAACGGCTGAAGGCCGACGGCGGTGTGGGTCTGTTCGTCGCGCGGGACTACGCCCGGATGGGCGAGTTCGTACAGGCGTTCGGCTTCTTCGCCGACGATATCGAGATCGTGGAGTTCCCGGCCTGGGATTGTTTGCCCTACGACCGGTTGAGCCCGACCTCGTCGGTCTCGGCCGAGCGGATGGCGGCCCTGACGCGGCTGGCGCAGCGCGCGCCCGGCGACCGCAAGCCGGTGCTGGTCGTCACCACGGTCGGCGCGGCCATGCAGCGGACGCCGCCGCGGGAAGTCACCAACGGCGCCGGGTTCCAGACCACGGTCGGGCTCGACCTCGAGACCGCGGCGCTGGAGCGGTATTTCGCGGCCAACGGCTATATGCGCGCCTCGACCGTGTCGGAGAAGGGCGAGTTCGCCGTGCGCGGCGGGGTGATCGACGTCTATCCGCCGGGCTTTGAGGAGCCGGTGCGGCTGGACATGTTCGGCTCGGAGCTGGAGTCGATCCGGACCTTCGACCCGGCCACCCAGCGGTCGACCGGCCAGTTGCGCGAGGTGCATCTGGCGCCCGTGTCCGAGGCCCTGCTCGACCCCGAAAGTATCTCCCGCTTCCGCACCGGCTACCTCGGTCTGTTCGGCGCGGCGGGAGACGATCCGCTCTACGCCGCCATCAGCGAGGGTGCGCGGCGGCAGGGCATGGAGCACTGGCTACCGCTGCTCTACGACCGGCTCGAGACCCTGTTCGACTATCTGCCCGACGACGCGCGGCTGTTCCTCGACAATCAGGTCGAGGCGGCGCGGGCCGAGCGCTGGACCCTGACCCGCGACGCCTATGAGGCGCGTCGTGATGCGGCGATGGGCAAGGGCGGGGCCGCCTATCGCGCCCTGCCGCCCGAGCGGCTGTATCTGGGCGAGAGCGACTGGCACAGCGCCCTGGCTGGCCGCTGGGTGCGGCGTCTGTCGCCCTTCCACGGCCCGGGCGACGATGCCGGCGGGCGGCTGGGCCGCAGCTTCTCGGCCGAGCGGGCGCAGGACAGCGTCAATCTGTTCGAGGCCGTGGCGCGCCATGCCGAGGCGATCAAGGCGGCCGGCAAGCGGGTGCTGTTCGCCTCCTGGACCGAGGGATCTTCCGAGCGGCTGGCGGCCATGCTGGCAGACCACGGGCTGGAACACGTCGTGGCGGTGCGCAACTGGGCCGATGTCCAGACGGCGCCGAAGGACATCTATCTGCGCGGCGTCCTGCCGGTCGAACATGGCTTCGAGACCGACACGATCGCCGTCATCTCCGAGACCGACATGCTGGGCGACCGGCTGGCGCGGCCGAAGAAGAAGCGCCGGGCGTCGAACTTCCTGGCCGAGGCCTCGGCCCTGACGACCGGCGATCTGGTGGTCCACCTCGATCACGGCATCGGCCGCTATGAGGGGCTGAAGACGCTGGAGATCCAGCAGGCGCCGCACGACTGTCTGGAACTGCTCTATGCCGGCGACAGCAAGCTGTACCTGCCGGTCGAGAACATCGACCTGCTGACCCGCTACGGTTCGGAGACCGACGGGGCGCAACTGGACCGGCTGGGCGGGGCGGGCTGGCAGGCGCGCAAGGCCAAGGCCAAGGCCCGACTGCGCGACATGGCCGAGGGGCTGATCGCCCTGGCCGCCAAGCGGTCGCTGCGGTCGTCCGATCCGATCACGCCGCCGCACGGCCTGTTCGACGAGTTCTGCGCCCGCTTCCCGTACGAGGAGACGGACGACCAGCTGAACGCCATCGGCGACGTTCTGGAGGACCTCGGCAAGGGCACGCCGATGGACCGGCTGATCTGCGGCGACGTCGGCTTCGGCAAGACCGAGGTGGCGCTGCGGGCGGCCTTCGTGGTGGCCATGACCGGCCAGCAGGTGGCCATTGTCTGCCCGACGACCTTGCTGGCGCGGCAGCATTTCAAGACCTTCAGCGAGCGGTTCGCCGGCTGGCCGGTCAAGGTCCGCCACCTGTCCCGGATGGTCACGGCCAAGGACGCGGCCGAAACGCGGGCGGGGCTCAAGGACGGCTCGTTCGAGATCGTCGTCGGCACCCACGCCGTCCTCAGCGAACAGGTCGGGTTCAAGGATCTGGGCCTTGTTATTGTTGATGAAGAGCAGCATTTCGGCGTCAAGCACAAGGAGAAGCTCAAGGGCCTCCGCGCCGACGTTCACCTGCTGACCCTGACGGCCACGCCGATCCCCCGGACGCTGCAGATGGCGCTGTCGGGCATCCGCGAGATGTCGATCATCGCCACCCCACCGGTCGATCGTCTGGCGGTGCGGACCTATGTCACGCCGTGGGACCCGGTGCTGGTCCGCGAGGCCTTGCTGCGCGAGAAATATCGCGGCGGTCAGGCCTATTATGTCGTGCCGCGCCTGTCCGACCTGCCGGACATCGAACAGTTCCTTCGCGAGAAGGTGCCGGAGATCAAATTCGTGGTCGGTCACGGCCAGATGTCGCCGACCCAGCTGGAAGACGTGATGAGCGCCTTCTACGACGGCAGCTACGACCTGCTGCTGTCGACGACGATCGTCGAGAGCGGGCTGGATGTGCCCACGGCCAACACCCTGATCGTGCACAAGGCCGACATGTTCGGCCTGGCCCAGCTGCACCAGATCCGCGGCCGCATCGGCCGGGCCAAGGCGCGCGCCTTCGCCTATCTGACCACGCCGCCCAACAAGCCGATGAGCCTGTCGTCCGAACGGCGGCTGCAGGTGCTGCAGTCGCTGGACAACCTCGGGGCCGGCTTCCAGCTGGCCAGCCACGATCTGGACCAGCGCGGCGGCGGCAACCTGCTGGGCGACGAACAATCGGGCCATATCCGCGAGGTCGGGGTCGAGCTGTACCAGCAGATGCTCGAGGATGCCGTGGCGGAACTCCGCCAGGCGGGTGAGGGCGGCGGGCTGGTCGATCGCGGCTGGTCGCCGGCGATCAATGTCGGCGCAGCTGTATTAATTCCAGAGGATTACGTCCCGGACCTGAATGTTCGCCTGAGCCTGTATCGCCGCCTGTCGGACGCCGAGAATTCGCAGACGCGCGAGGCGCTGGCGGCAGAACTGATCGACCGGTTCGGCCCGCTGCCGGACGAGGCGAAACAGCTGCTGCGCATCGTCGGCATCAAGGCCAACTGCAAGACGGCCTGTATCGAGCGGATCGATATCGGTCCCAAGGGGGCGGTGTTGACCCTGCGCAACAACGCCTTCCCCAATCCGATGGGACTGGTCGGGCTGATCCAGAAGAACCACGCCTTCTGGAAGATCCGGCCGGACCAGAAGATCGTGGTCAAGGGCGAGTGGGACACGGCGGCCGACCGGCTGAAGGTGGCCGAGCGGATCACGGCGGACCTGGCGCGGGTGGCGGCGGCCTGAGCCGGGAACGCATGGCTGTGATCGGCACTTCAGTCGATCTAGGCTGAACCCGCGAGTCGCGGCGGATGGGCCGGGACAGGAGGGGACGGCCATGGCGCGCAAGCCCACGACATCCGCCGGCGCGGGCAAGCGCGCGCCGGCTGTGAAGCGGGTTGCGCCGGGCGTCGCCGTGCCGGAACCGGCCGCGCCCCTGCCGCCGCCCGTTCGCAAGCCGATCTGGAGCCATCTGTATTTCCAGGTGCTGGTCGCCATCAGCCTCGGGGCCCTGATCGGGCATTTCTGGCCGGTCTTCGGCGAGAGCCTGAAGCCGCTGGGCGACGCCTTCATCCGGCTGGTGAAGATGATCATCGCACCGGTGATCTTCCTGACCGTGGCGACGGGGATCGCCCACCTGCGCGACCTCGGAAAGCTGGGCCAGGTGGTGGGCAAGGCCTTTGCCTATTTCCTGACCATCTCGACCCTGGCCCTGATCATCGGCCTGGTCGTCGCCAATGTGGTGAAACCCGGTGCGGGCATGAACGTCGATCCGGCGACGCTCGATCCGGCGGCGGTCGAGACCTATGTCGCCAAGGCCCACGACACCGACATCGTGGCCTTCCTGATGAACATCATCCCCGAGACCGTGGTCGGGGCCTTCGCCGGCGGCGAGATCCTGCAGGTGCTGTTCTTCGCCATCCTGTTCGGCATCTCGCTGGCGATCATCGGCGACCGGGCCCAGCCCGTGATGACCGTGCTGGAGAGCGTATCAGAGGCCTTCTTCAAACTGGTGGCCATCCTGATGAAGGCGGCCCCGATCGGAGCGTTCGGGGCCTTCGCCTTCACCATCGGGCGGTACGGCATCGAGTCGGTGATCAATCTGGCCGCTCTGGTGGCCACCTTCTACCTGACCTCGGCCCTGTTCGTGGTGGTGGTGCTGGGGCTGGTCGCCCGGTTCAACGGCTTCTCGATCTTCAAACTGATGCGCTACCTCAAGGAGGAGCTGCTGCTGGTGCTGGGGACCTCGTCGTCCGAGGCGGCCCTGCCCAGTCTGATCGAGAAGATGGGCCGCGCCGGCTGTGACCGGTCGGTGGTCGGCCTGGTCGTGCCGACGGGCTATTCGTTCAATCTGGACGGCACCAACATCTATATGACGCTGGCGGCCCTGTTCATCGCCCAGGCCTGCGGGGTCGAGCTGTCGCTGGGCGACCAGCTGCTGCTGCTGGCGGTGGCCATGCTCAGCTCCAAGGGCGCGGCGGGCGTGACCGGGGCGGGCTTCATCACCCTGGCCGCGACCCTGGCGGTGGTGCCGAGCGTGCCGGTGGCGGGCATGGCGCTGATCCTCGGGGTCGACCGGTTCATGAGTGAATGCCGCGCCCTGACCAATTTCATCGGCAATGCCGTGGCCACGATCGTGGTGGCAAGGTGGGAGAACGGACTGGATCGCGAGGCCTTGAACACGGCGCTCGCAGGCGGTTCGACGCCGATCGTCGCCGGCAGCCGGGAAGCGGACGACGACTAGACCCGCTCCGCCTTGCCGCCGCCGGACCGTCCGGGCAAAAGGCGCGCATGACCCACACCCTCTACGGCATCCCCAACTGCGACACGGTCAAGAAGGCCCGTGTCTGGCTGGAGCAGCACGGCGTCGCCTTCGCCTTCCATGACTACAAGAAGGTCGGGATCGACCGGCCGCGGCTGGAGGCCTGGGTGGCCGAGCATGGCTGGGAGACGGTGCTCAACCGCGCCGGCACGACGTTCCGGGCGCTACCGGACAGCGACAGGGCCGATCTGGATGCGGGCAAGGCCGTCGATCTGATGCTGGCGCAGCCGTCGATGATCAAAAGGCCGGTGCTGGATCTGGGTGACCGGACCCTGGTCGGGTTCAAGCCGGAGCGGTACGCCGCCGTCCTGATCTAGCCTTCGACGTCGACCTCGGGCCGGTCATGGCCATCGGCGCGTTCGGTGATCCAGTTGCCGGACGGGTCGGCATATTCGATCAGCGTGTTCTCGTCGGGCACCTTCTGCTCGCGCGCAACGGCGATGGCGGCGGCGCGGGCCGTGTCATGGTCCGGGTAGGTCTCCGAATATGTGCCGCCCAGCTGATAGGCCCAGCCGCCGTCGTGTTCGACGATGCGATAGGTGATCTGGACCATGGGGCGAGGCTCCGGCTCGGGTTGGGTGGACGACGCCAGTTCAACGCGGGGCGGGCAGGGGCGTTGCAGGGAAGGCTCGATCCCGCCGGCTTCAAAAATATTGAAGCCTCCGCATCCACTGGCGAGGCCGGCGCCGACTACCCTATGAAAGCGCGGGCGACGGGCCCGGCGCGGTGAGGGGTGAAGACGATGGAAGACCTGTTCCGTTCCTACTGGTGGCTGATCTTTCCGCTCGGCTGGTTCGTGGCGTCCGGCTTTTCGAGCCTGCTCAACTACCGCCGGCAGAAGGATACGCTGAAGCTGATCCAGACCTATGCCGAGAAGGGCCAGGAGCCGCCGGCCGCCCTGCTCAAGGTGCTGGACCGCCCGATCGATGCGGATGATGACTCCTGGCAGACCCGCAACCAGGGCGGCCGCCCCGGTGACGGCTCGTGGTTCTCGGTGGTGCTGTTCGGCGTGATGTCGGCGGGCTTTGGCTACGCCAGCTGGTCCGACATGTATGGCGCGGGCGACGCCTTCCTGATTGTCAGCTTCGTGCTGGGTGCCCTGTGTCTGGCCTCGCTGGTCTCGGCCCTGCGCAGCGGCGGGCGCGGTCCGCGGACCTGATGCCGGCCGGGGGCGCGCGCCATGGGGGGATTGCAGACCGACGCCGAGCTGGTGGGCCGCGCGCTCGCCGGCTCGGACGCCGCCTTTTCGCGGCTGATCGAGCGGCACCAGGCGGCGGTGCGCGGCTTTCTGCGGCGGATGCTGGGCGGCGGCTGGGCCGAGGCGGACGATGTGGCGCAGGAGGCCTTCCTCGCGGCCTGGCGTTCGCTTCGGTCGCTCAAGGAGCCCGCCGGAGTCCGCGCCTGGCTGTGCGGTATCGCCTGGCGCAAGGCGCAGGACCGGATCCGGTCCGCACGGCGCGGCGCGGCGCGCGACAACATCTGGCTCGAAACAGTCGTGACGCCTGCCGGGGTTTCGCCGGAGGACAGGATGTCCGTCGAGGCCGCCATGGCTGAATTGCCGTCCGATGTGCGCGCCTGCGTGGCCCTGTGTCTGGGCGACGGCTGGTCGCATGGCGAGGCGTCGATGGCTCTGGGCTTGCCTCTCGGCACGGTGAAGTCGCATGTTGCCCGCGGACGGGCGCGTTTGCTCAAGGCGCTGGGAGGTCCGGATGACGCCTGAACAGAAACTGGCCGCCCTGTTCGCCGCCGAGGCACCGCCCGCGCGCGACTATGCCTTTCAGGCCCGGATGGCGCAGGCGATCGCCCTGCGCCGGGCGTGGATGACCGTGGCCGCCCTCGTGCCCTGGGCCGTGGCCGCCGTGGCCGTTTTGTGGGCGCTGATCCCGGTGGTTGGGCCGATGAGCGACAGTCTGGGTGCCGCGCTCCAGCCCGCCGCCGCCATGCTGGCCGGAGCGGCGGTCACCGCCGCCGCCGCCCTGTGGCTGTCGCGCCGCTTCGGAAGAGGTTTCCGGGTCCCGTTCAGCGCACGCTGACCGTTGCGGCCACGCCGAAATGGTCGGACGGATATTCGCCGTTCACCGGCTCTGAGCCGATCACCGCGGCACGCGCCGGGGCGAAGCGGGCCGTCTCCGCGAAGATGTGGTCGATCACGCGGTCCGGGTGTCCCCTGGCAGGGTTGAGTGTCGTCTGTGCCGCGCCGCGGGGCAGGGCGCTGAAGAAGCGGGGTCCGGTGAGGGCGGCGAGGCCGGCGTCCGCTTGCACCGCATTGAAGTCCCCCATGACGATCAGGGGCGTTCCGTCCTGCGGCAGCATGGAGATCAGGTCGGCGATCTGGCGCGCCCGGACGGCGGCCGCGTCCTCCTGCCAGACCAGATGGGTGTTGACGACGTCCACGGACTGTCCGCCCAAGGTGACGCGGACCCTGAGGGCGGTGCGGTAGTCGTCGAGCGGCTGGAGTTTGCGCGACTCGACGTCGGTAACCGGCAAGCGGCTGAGAATGGCGTTGCCGTACCGCCGCGGGGCACCTTCAGGGTCAGTCGAGACGAAATTCACGGAATAGCCGCCCAGGGCGTCGGCGATCGTCCGCGCCTGGTTGGGCAGATCGACAGCGGCGTCCTCGAGCACCTCCTGCAGGCCGATAACGTCGGCGTCCCCGGCCCGGATGGCGGCGACCAGCAGCGGCAGGCGCGCGGCCCAGTCACCCTGGTTATGCCAGATGTTGAAGGTGACCAGCTTCAGGTCGGTCCCGGCGTGACCGGCAGGCATTGAAGCACAGCCGGCCAGCGGGGCGGCGGCCAGTCCGGCCAGCAGGATGCGGCGGTCGATCATGGTGCTTCCCCGGAGTTGCGGCATTTCTGGCGAATTCGCCTGCCTTACGAAAGTTTCACCTGCCGGTTCGCATCCGTACGGCCTCCCCGCCGCCTCTTGTCGTCAGAAGGCCGAAGCATCACGCTCCGGTCGAACACAAAACCAGAGGATTTGCGAGATGAATGAGGTCATGATCCCGATCACGATGTTCGCGATGATCGCCGCCATCGTGATCGTGCCGACCTGGCTGAAGAGCAGGGAACGGCGTGAGATGCAGGCGACGCTGCGGGCGTCGATCGACAAGGGGCAGGCGCTGCCGCCCGAGGTCATTGATGCCCTGACCCGCCAGACCGTCAAACCGCCTGCGACCGCCGGCCGGGACCTGCGCATCGGCGTGATCCTGCTCGCGCTGTCGCTGGGCATTGCCGCGACCTTCTCCTTCATCGGCTTCAAGTTCGGTGAGTCCGAGGCCTGGGGCTTCGGGGCCTTCGCCGCCATCCCGGGCTTCATCGGCCTGGCCTTCATCATTCTGAGCGCCTTCAACAAGAACAAGGGCTGAGTCGGGGCGGGCAGGGGGAACCATCATGACCCAATCCCTGGTCGACCGGCACGACGTCGAGCTCGCCGCCCTTGCGGCGGCGGGCGGACGGCGGGAGTTCGGAGAACTGGTGCGTCGCCACGGTTCGGCGGTGCGCGGCCTGCTGCGGCGAATGGGGGCCCAGCCATCGCTTGCCGACGACATCGCCCAGGACGCCTTCATCCAGGCGTTCGAGCGGTGCGCTGAGTTCCGCGGCGAGGGCACTTTCGCCGCCTGGGTCAAGCGGATCGCGGCCCGGCTGTACATCAAGCGGGTGGCCAAGGAAGCCCGCTACGTCGCCGAGGTCGAGAATGAAGACGCCGCGCCCGCGACCGATCATGCGGGTCTGGTGGATCTCGACGAGGCCCTGAAGGGCCTCAGCGAGGCCGAACGACTGTGTGTCTCCCTTTGTCACGGGGCCGGCATGGCGCATCCAGAGATCGCCGCGGCCCTCAATTTGCCACTCGGCACGGTGAAGTCTCATGTCAAACGTGGTCTGGATAAACTCCGTGCGCGGCTCCAGCCGGCCGGACAGCCCTTGGGGAGCGCGCAGCATGTCGGCTGACGAGTTCGATCCTGACATCGAGCGCCTTTTCGCGCGCGCGCCCCAGATGCCCGACGCCGCCCTGTTCACGGCCCAGATCGAGCAGCGGCTGCAGAAGGGTTCCAACGTTCGGTTCCTCACGCTGGGTCTCGCCGGCCTTGTCGGCGGCGTCGTGGCTATTCGTGAAACCATGACCGTCAACCTCGGGTCCGGAGACGGCGTCGTGGCCGGCAATGCGCTCGGTCAGGGCATCCGCACCGCCTCTCTCAACACCCAGGGCGCGGTGCAGACCGGCCTCGACCAGCTGGGTCTGGCCAATCTGGAGCTGGGCTCCATGGGCGGAATGCACATGTTCTGGATCGTCGCCGGGGCCCTGATCGCCGTGGCCGCCGCCGGGGTGATGAAGCTGTCGCAGGACATCTGATCCGACGCCCCGTCTTACCAAGGGATGACGGGGCGGTCCCCCGGGACTATCAAGAGGTCCAAACAGGAGGACCTCCCCATGTCCAGCCAGAAGCAGGAAGTCGTCAAACGCATCGCGGCACCGGACATCCGGGCCCGCAAGGGCGGCGAGCCGATCGTCTGCCTGACCGCCTATGACGCCCCGACGGCCGCCCTCCTGGACGATCATTGCGACCTGCTGCTGGTCGGCGACAGCGTCGGCATGGTGGTCCACGGCATGCCCAATACCGTCGGCGTCACGCTCGAGATGATGATCCTGCACGGCCAGGCCGTCATGCGCGGCTCGCGCCGGGCCATGGTGGTCATCGACATGCCCTTCGGCAGCTATGAGGGCGGCAAGGAGCAGGCCTACCAGAACTGCGCCCGCGTGATGAAGGAGACCGGTGCCCAGGGGGTGAAGGTCGAAAGCGGACCCACGGTGGCGGAAACCATCGCCTATCTGGTCCAGCGCGGCATTCCGGTCATGGGCCATGTCGGCCTGCGGCCCCAGGCCGTGCTGACCGACGGGGCCTTCAAGGCCAAGGGCAAGACGGACGAGGAACGGCTGCGGGTGATGAGCGAGGCCGAGGCCACCGCCGACGCCGGGGCCTTTGCCGTTGTCGTCGAGGGCGTGGCCGAGGGGCTGGCGCGCGACATCACCCTGGCCATCGACAAGCCCACCATCGGCATCGGCGCCTCGTCCGCCTGTGACGGTCAGATCCTCGTGACGCCCGACATGCTGGGCCTGTTCGACTGGACCCCGAAATTCGTGCGCCGCTACGCCGATATGCGTGGCGACATCGACAAGGCGGTCGCCGCCTATGCCGCTGATGTCAAAGCCCGCCGTTTTCCTGCCGAAGTCGAGACCTACTTCTCGAAAAAGCCCGCCACGCCCTAAGCCGTGCGTTGCGGCGGGGCAGGGGACCCTCTAGGGTCCGGCCGGACTGAAATTCAGCGGCCTTGCAGCCGTTTTCTGGGGGCGACGTATCCGTGGTTGATGTCTTCGAGCAGGTCGAGGAGGAGCTTCGCTCCGACCGCTACAAGCGGCTGGCCCGCACCTGGCTGCCCGTCGCGGGCGGCGTGCTTCTGGTCGCACTGGTCGCGGCTCTCGCCTTCTGGGGCTGGGACAGCTGGCAGACCTCCAAGGCCGACAAGGCCTCGGTCGCCTATGACCGGGGCATGGAATCGCTCGAGGCCAACAACCCGATCGGGGCCGACGCGGCCTTCGTCCAGGCGGCCAAGGAAGGCAACGGGGCCTACAAGGTCCTGGCCCTGAGCCAGCGCGCGGCCATCGCCCTCGCCGCCAACCGCGTTCCCGACGCCATTGCCCTGCTTGACGAGGCCGCCAAGGCCTCCAGCGATCCGCTCATGTCCGATCCCGCCGCGCTCAAGGCCGCCTGGCTGGCAATGGACAGCGAGACCCTGGAACAGGTCCAGGCCCGTCTGGAGCCGCTGGCCAAGGAAGGCCGTCCGTTCAGCGCCTTCGCCCTGGAAGCCCTCGCCATGGCCCGCCTGCAGCATGGTCAGGTCGCCCCGGCCCGTGAGGCACTGGTCCTGCTCAAGAACGGTCTGGACACGCCCGAGATCGTCACCCAGCGCGCCGACCTCGCCATCGCGGCGATCGATGCGGGGGGCGCCGCCGGTCTCGCCGACATCGTTCGCGCCCAGGCTGCCATCCCTGTCGCCCCGCCCGCGCCGGCCGCCCCCGCGGCGCCCGCCGCTGCTCCGGCTCGCCCGTGATCACCGCTTTCAGGACGTACCCCATGAATCGCGTGCTTAAAGTCGCCCTGCTGAGCGGGCTCGCTGTCACCCTCGCCTCGTGCAGCACGGTGCAGGGGATGCTGCCGTTCGGCCTCGGCCAGAACAACGAGCCGCAGGCCACGGCCACGGAAGGCCAGCGGATTTCGGTGCTCGAGTTCGAACAGGCGCTGGTGCCTTCGGCCGCCCTGTCCGGCCGTGACTTCTTCATCCCCGGCCCCCAGGCGGCGATCGCCTGGACCCAGCCGGGCGGCAACGCCGAGAACGCGGTCGAACACGTGATCGCGGGGGCGGAGTTCACCGTCGCCTGGCGTCGCGGCGTCGGTGCCGGCTCTTCGCGCACGCGTCAGGTCATGGCCCCGGTCGTGGCTGACAATGGCCGCATCTTCGTCCTGGACGGCGAATCCACCGTCTCGGCCCTCGACGCCGGAACGGGTGCCCAGGCCTGGCGGGTCAATATCAAGCCGGCCGAGGATTCGCGCCGGACTGGCTTCCTTGGCATGGGCGGCCGTTCGGATGGCGGCGGCTTCGGCGGCGGCGTCGCCGTCGGCGGCGGCAAGGTCTTCGTGGCCTCGGGCTACCGCACCGTCACCGCCATCGACCAGGCGTCCGGCGCAGTCATCTGGACCACCCCGGTTGATGTGCCGATCCATGGCGCGCCCACCGTCTCGGGCGGCCGGGTCTTCGTCGTCGACGTCTAGAACCAGATCCAGGCCTTCGACACCACGACCGGTGCCCAGGACTGGTCCTATCGCGGCATTCCGGAGCCGGCCCGCCTTCTGCGCGCCTCCAGCCCCGCCGTGACCGGCGATACGGTGATCGCACCCTTCTCGTCCGGCGAAGTCGTCGCCCTGCGCGCCTCGACCGGCCAGTCGCTGTGGCAGCAGGTCCTGTCGCGCACCAGCCGCACCAGCGCGCTCTCGGAAATCCGCGACATCGCCGGCCGTCCGGTGATCAGCCGCGGCGTCGTCTACGCCGTGAGCCACTCGGGCGTGCTGTCCGCCATGGACATCCGCTCGGGCCAGCCGAAATGGGCACCGCTGCCGATCGCGGGCGTCAATGCGCCCCTGCCGGTCGGCGACGTGATCTATGTCGTGTCCAAGGAAGGCGAACTGACCGTCATCAACCGCGAGAGCGGTCAGATCTACTGGACCCGCGACCTGAACGAAGGCCGCGTGCGTCAGGAGGGCGGCATGTTCGGCTTCTTCGATCGCACGGCGCGTCCGGTCTGGTCGGGCCCGCTGATGGCTTCGAACCGGCTGGTGCTGACCAACTCGGATGGCGAACTGGTCGCTTTCGATCCCAAGACCGGTGCCCAGACCGCCTCGATCCGCCTGGGCGGACCCGTCTATATCGCCCCGGCCGCCTACAACGGCGCCCTCTATGTTCTCACCGACAAGGGCGATCTCGTCAGCATTCGCTGACCTTTAGCCCCCGAACTGCGTTAGAAGGCCGACATGGCTCTCAAAGTCGCCATCGTTGGCCGCCCGAACGTGGGCAAGTCGACACTATTCAATCGCCTCGTCGGCAAGCGCCTTGCGCTGGTCGATGACCGGCCGGGCGTGACCCGCGACCGCCGGTACGCAGATGGCAACATCGGCGACATGGACCTGACCCTGATCGACACGGCGGGCTATGAGGACGTCACCGACGACAGCCTCGAATCCCGGATGCGCGAGCAGACCGAGGCGGCGCTGGAGGACGGCGATCTTATCCTGTTCATGATGGACGCCCGTGAGGGCGTGACCTCACTGGACCAGATCTTCGCCGAACGACTGCGCCGGCAGCACAAGCCCGTCATCCTGCTGGCCAACAAGTCCGAGAGCCGCGAGAGCGGCGGCGGCATCGGCGAGGCCTATTCCCTGGGCTTCGGCGAGCCGGTCGCCATCTCGGCCGAGCACGGCGAGGGCATGGCCGACCTCTATGCGGCGGTGGTCGCCGCCAGTGCCGACATCTTCGTCGAAGAGGTGGATGAGCCCGACAAGCCGATCCGTATCGCCATTATCGGCCGTCCCAACGCCGGCAAGTCGACCCTGATCAACCGCCTGATCGGCGAGGACCGCATGCTGACCGGCCCCGAGGCCGGCATCACCCGCGACTCCATCTCGGTCGACTGGGAATACGAAGGCCAGAATATCCGCCTGGTCGACACCGCCGGCATGCGCCGCAAGGCCCGGGTGCAGGAGAAGCTGGAGAAGCTGTCGGTCGCCGACACCATCCGCGCCATCACCTTCGCCGAGGTGGTCGTTCTGGTGATGGACAAGGACGACGCCTTCGACACCCAGGACCTGCAGCTGGCCGATCTGGTCGAGCGCGAAGGCCGGGCGCTGGTCTATGTCGCCGCCAAATGGGACCTCGAGGAGAGCCCGCAGGCCAAGCTCGCCAAACTGACCCAGATGGCCGAGGACAAGCTGCCCCAGCTGAAGGGCTCGCCCTTCGTGGCGCTGTCGTCGCACAGCGGCCGCGGCGTCGAGCGTCTGATGCCGGCCGTGCTTCAGGCCCACGCGACCTGGTCGGTCAAGGTCAAGACCAAGGACCTGAACACCTGGCTGTCCATGGCCACCCAGAGGCATCCGCCCCCCGCCGTCGACGGCAAGCGGATCAAGCCCAAATACATGGCCCAGACCAAGGCCCGTCCGCCGACCTTCGTGCTGATGGCAAGCCGCGCCGAGTCCATGCCGGAGCAGTACAAGCGCTATCTGGTCAACAATCTGCGTGAGTCCTTCGACCTGCCGGGCACGCCGATCCGCCTGCTGGTCAAGTCGGGCAGCGAGAACCCCTATGCGCCGGGCGGCTCCAAGTCGGGCCCCGAACGCTACAAGGGCGACGCCAAGACCGCGCCGCGCAAGGTCATCAAGAAGGCTGAACGCGCCGAGATGCTGTCCAACCTGCCCGGCAAGGCGCTGGAGCAGAAGAAGGCCGGCAAGACCAAGCTGAAGCCGCTGGCGGGGCTGAAGGCCAGCGCCAACAAGAAGGCGGGTTCCTCGGTGGCCGTCCAGAAGGGCGCCCGCGGCGGGGCCCGGCAGGTGTCGCGCTCGGGGCGCGTCCGGACGGGCCAGAAGCACGCGCCGAAGAAGTGACGTCCCATTGACGGGCCTGTCCCGGCTCGCCCATCCTCCCGTAAAGGTGGAGGAAGAATCGTGGCGTTTTCGACAGGGCTGATCGCGGCAACAGTGCTTCTGACCGCGGGAGGGGTTGTGCAGGACGGGGCCTGCGTCGCGCCGGTGGTGCCCGCTGTCGAACGGCCGGTGAAGCCGACCCGTCCCGCGACGCCAGGTTGTGTGGATGAGGCGCGCAGCCGGCACAACTGCAGCCGGCGGATCATCAACGCCTACAATGCCGAGATGGAGCAGTACGGCCAGGCGTTCACCGCGCACGTGGCTGAACTGAACGCCTATACTCGGAAGCTGGCGGTCTATGTCGAGGAGGCCGCCGCCTATGCGCAATGCGAACAGCGCGTGGTCATGCCGTCGGTGCTGATCGAGGGCTGACGCGTCAGATCAGGGCCGCCACGCCCGGCCCGTGGCTCCAGTCCTTGAAGCTGACCTGCAGCGGCGGCTCCAGATCGCCCCGCGACAGTTCGACGATCAGCGGACCGATGGCCGAGGGATGGACGACGTCCTGCGGGTCCTCACCCGGGAAGGCCTGGGCCCGCATTGCTGTGCGCATCCGGCCAGGATCGACGATCGAGACCCGGATCGGCATGGACTCGATCTCGTCCGCCCAGCATTTGAGCAGCGCTTCAGCCCCCGCCTTGGTCGCGGCATACATGCCCCAGAAGGCCCTGGGCGCGGCGGCGACGCTGGTGGTCAGATGGACGACCCGACCGGCGTCGGAGGCCTTCAGCAGCGGCTCCAGCGAGCGGATCAGGCGGTAGACGGCGGTGAAATTGGTCTTCTCGACCTTGGCCCAGATACGGGGATCGGCATGGCTGACCGGCGTGAGGCCCGAGGCCCCCATGGTCGCCGCCGCCTGCACCCAGATGTCCAGCCGTCCGAACCGCTCGAAGATGGCCCCGCCCAGACGGTCGATGGCACCGCCGTCCACGAGGTCGAAGGGGATCAGCGTCGCGTGCTTGCCGGTGGCGGCATGGATGGCGTCGTCCAGCTCTTCCAGACCGCCGACGGTGCGTGCGGTGGCGATCACATGCGCGCCGGCTTTCGCCAGGGCGAGGGCGCTCTCGTAGCCGATGCCGCGCGAGGCCCCGACGACGAGGGCAATACGGTCCTTGAGGGGGAGGTCGGTCATGGCGGGCCTGATAGCGCGCCCGTCGGTCCGGAGGAAGTCAGAACCCCGGTGCCGGTTGCCACAGGCTGAAACTGCCGCCCTGGTCGTCGCTGACCACGACCGAACGGCCGGTGGCGCTGTCGGACGGAACGGCGGTCCGGCCGCCCAGTTCGGTCACGCGCTTGCAAAGGGCGTCGACGTCCTCGACCCGGAAATACAGATGCGGCAACTGGCTGGGCCGCTCTGACTTGGTGAAGCCGAAGGGCGGATCGCTGTCGGTGACGTGGGCGTAGGTCGGGCCGGAGGCGTCTTCGTCGAAGGTCCAGCCGAACAGGGCGCTGAAGAAGGCGCGCGCCTTGTCGATGTCGGGCGTGTCGACGGTGAAATAGCCGAGCTGGACCATAAGGCCTCCTGCCGCGCGAAGATCCGGGCCCGGACGCTTTGCGCGTCCGGGCCTATTTCGCTCTTAAGCGCTCACCAACAGCGAAAGTTGCCGAGCGGCGACCTCGCGGCCACCCTCCTCGATCTCGCGGTCGAGCAGGCGGGTGGGGTATTCGCCGGTGAAATAGTGGTCGGTGAACTGCGGATTGTGCGGATCGCGCGGCCCGGCCTCCATGGCGTCATAGAGGCCCTCGACCGACAGGAAGCCGAGGGAGTCGACCTCGAGGTGGGCCCGCATCTCTTCCAGGGTCTTGTTGGCGGCGATCAACTGGTCCCGCTCGGGCATGTCGATGCCGTAGAAGTCCGGCCAAAGGATCGGCGGCGATGCCGAGCGCAGGTGCACCTCGGTCGCGCCCGCGGCGCGGACGGCGCGGACCAGTTTGACCGAGGTCGTGCCGCGCACGATGGAGTCGTCGATCAGGACCACGCGCTTGCCTTCCAGCACCGAGCGGTTGGGGCTGTGCTTCATGCGCACGCCCTTCTGACGGGCCCCCTGGTTCGGCTGGATGAAGGTGCGGCCCAGATAGTGGCTGCGGATGATCCCCATCTCATAGGGAATGCCGCTCTCCTGGGCGTAGCCGAGGGCCGCGGGCACGCCGGAATCCGGCACGGGCACGATCACATCGGCGTCGATGGCATGTTCGCGGGCCAGCTTCATGCCCATACGCTTGCGCACCCCATAGACGGAGCGGCCGTTCACCACGCTGTCGGGGCGGGCGAAATAGACGTATTCGAACAGGCAGGGCCGGGCCCCGCGGGTCGGGAAAGGCTTGAGCGACTTCAGCCCCTCGTGGTCGATGACCACGACCTCGCCGTGCTCCACATCGCGTTCAAAGGTCGCGCCGATGGTGTCCAGCGCGCAGGTCTCGGACGCCAGCACCCAGGCCTCGCCGAGCTTGCCCAGCACCAGCGGGCGGATGCCCAGAGGATCGCGGGCACCGATGAGCTTCGACCGGGTGGCGCAAACCAGGGCGTAACCGCCCTCGATCCGGCCGATGGCGTCAATGAAGCGGTCGACGATCTTGGCCTTACGGCTGCGGGCGATCAGGTGAAGGATGACCTCCGAATCCGAGGTCGACTGGAAGATCGCGCCTTCGCCGACCAGCTGGTTCCGCAGATAGAGGTGGTTGGTCAGGTTGCCGTTGTGGGCGACGGCGATACCGCCCTGGTCCAGATCGGCGAACATCGGCTGGATGTTGCGCAGGAAGCTGCCGCCGGCGGTGGAATAGCGGGTGTGGCCGACCGCCGCCGAGCCAGGCAGGCGCTCCGGCAGGTCCGATCCGCCGAACGCCTCGCCGACGAGGCCCATGTGGCGTTCGGTGTGGAAGCGGGTGTCGTTGACGCTGGCGATGCCGCAGGCTTCCTGGCCGCGATGCTGCAGGGCGTGGAGGCCGAGCGCGACGATGGCCGAGGCCGCGTTCTTGTCCGCGCCCCAGACGCCGCAGACGCCGCACTCCAGCCGCGGCCGATCGTCGTCGGGGTCGCGATGATGCGCCCGGTGGACAACCGGGTCAGCGATGGAATGCACGGGACTGCTCATCGTGGGGCTCCGATGATGCGGGGAACGCTAGTCGGCGGCGGACGCGGGCGGAGTATTGTTTGTTTGGGGCGAGGGCAAGGCTTCTTCGCCGGAAAAGCCCTCGTTCACGGACGAAGTCACGACCGGTGCCAGGGCGTCAGCGCCCCGGCCGATGCCCGGTAGCACGATCTGGATAAGCCGCGCGGCACCGGCGGTGACCGGCCTGAGGGTCGCCTCGCTGAGCCAGCGCGGCGTGCGCTCGCCCGGCATGGCGGCGACGACGACCAGATGGATGGCCCCCAGCAGGACCAGCGACCGCGCCGCGCCGACGAAGACGCCAAGGAAGCGGTCGATCCCGCCCAGCTGCGGATGGGCCTGGGCCCGCTTCGACAGCACCGAGCCGAAGATGCGGATGCCGAAATAGATCAGCAGGAAGGAGGCGACAGCCGCGGCAATGGTGCCCGCCCAGTCCGGATTGACCAGCGCCCGCCCGAGCGGGGCGGTCAGTGGCAAAGCCACCAGGGCGATGAAGGCGGCCAGCACGAAGCTCAGGAGGGTGATGATCTCGCGCGTGCCCCCGCGCACCCAGCCGGCCGCGGCCGAGGCGAGGATGACCAGAATGGCGATAACGTCGAAACCGGTCATGCGCGCCCGAACTGAGATCAGTCCGGTCTCAATAGCGGTTTTGCGAGATTCGTTCGACCGCTTCCGCAAGCCGCGTCACCGATGTGACCCCGACGCCCTTGTGCTTGACCGTCAGGGGTGGGGTCAGGGCCCGGTCGAAGCCCAGTTTCTGCGCCTCCCGCAGCCGCGCCTCGGCCCGACCGACGGCGCGTATCTCGCCCGACAGGCTGATTTCGCCGAACACCACACAGCCCTGGGGCAGGGGGGTATCGGTCGCGGAACTGATCAGGGCGGCCGCCGCCGCGAGATCCGCGGCCGGCTCGTTGATGCGCAAGCCGCCGGCGACGTTCAGATAGACGTCCTGATCCCCGAAACCGAAGCCGCAGCGCGCTTCCAGAACCGCCAGCACCATGGCCAGCCGGCCCGTATCCCAGCCCACGACGGCCCGGCGAGGCGTGCCATAGGCCGATTTCGAGACCAAGGCCTGCATCTCGACCAGCACTGGCCGCGAGCCCTCGATCCCGGCGAAGACCGCCGCGCCCGGTGCCCGGTCCTTGCTCTCGCCGAGGAACAGGGCCGAAGGGTTGGCCACCTCGCGCAGGCCGGCGTCGCCCATTTCGAACACGCCGATCTCGTCGGTGGCGCCGAAACGGTTCTTGCCGGCGCGCAGGATCCGGAATGGATAGCCCCGCTCGCCCTCGAAGCTCAGCACCGCATCCACCATGTGTTCGACCACGCGCGGCCCGGCGACCTGGCCGTCCTTGGTGACGTGGCCAACGAGGACCACGGCGACGCCCTGCGACTTGGCGAGGCGCACCATCTCCCCGTCGCAGGCGCGAACCTGGGTGACGGAGCCGGGGCCGGCCTCATGGGCATCGGACCACAGGGTCTGGATGGAATCGACGATGACGATGTCGAATTTCTCGCGCTTCAGCGTGGCGAGGATTTCGCGCAGGGCGGTGGCCGAGGCCAGTTCGACGGGGGCCTTCTCCAGCCCCATCCGTTTGGCGCGGGCGCGGATCTGTTCGACAGCCTCCTCGCCGGAGATGTAGGCCACGCGCCGCCCGGACAGGGCCGCGCGGCCGGCGACGTCCAGCAGCAGGGTCGACTTGCCGACGCCGGGGTCGCCGCTGAGCAGGATGGCAGAGCCGGGCACCACCCCGCCGCCGCAGACCCGGTCGAACTCGGCCACGCCGGTGATGATGCGCGGCGGCTCGGGCGTGTCGGACTGAAGGGTCTCGAACTGCAGGCCCCGGCCGCGCGCCGCGGCACCGGTGGCGGGCTTCATCGCACCCGGCGGAGCCGAGCGGCTCTCCTCGACGATGGAGTTCCACTGGTTGCAGGCCCCGCACTGGCCCGACCATTTGCCATGGACGGCCCCGCAGGCCTGGCAGACATAGATTGCGCCGTCACGAGCCATGGGACCGGCTTACAGGAGTCGCGCGCCGCGGGGCAGGGGGCGTTCGCGGGCCTGCGTCCGAAACTGACGTAGACCATTCTCCGGCCCGCCCTTTGCGCAACCGGCGGCGCGGTCCATATCTCCGCGCATGGCGATGCGAGGCGAACGGGCAGGGCGGCGGGGGGACTCCGTCGCCAAGGCAGCACAGGCGGGAGCGCCGGCACCGGTCGCGGATGGCCCTCCGGCCTGGCGGGCGCTCGGCGACCTGATCCGGCTCGTCGGCCGGTCCAACGCGCCCCAGCTGCGCCTGCGCCTGACCGGGGCCATCGGTATGACGCTCGGTGGCAAGGGGCTGGGGGTGCTGGCGCCTCTGGTCCTCGGTGCCGCGGTCAACCATCTGGCGGCGGGGCAGGGGGCTGCGGTGGCCGTCGGCATGGGCTTCGCCGGTTTCGCCGTGGGCTGGGCCTTCGTCCGCCTGTTGTCGGCCATCGCGCCCAATGCCTCCGACGTCGTCTTCGCCCCGGTGCGATCGGCCGCCCAGCGGCGCGCGGCGACCGAGACCTTCGGCCATGCGCTGAGCCTGTCGCTGGACTTTCACCAGACCAAGCGGTCCGGCTCCCTGTCGCGGACCATGGATCGTGGCTCGCGGGCCGTGGACTTCCTGTTGCGCATCCTCGCCTTCAACCTGATCCCGACCGGGGTCGAGCTGGTGCTGGCGGCCGGTGTGCTCGGAGGACGCTATGACTGGCGCTTCGGGGCTGTGGCGGTCGGGGTCGTGGCGGTCTACGCCGCCTCGACCTTCGCCCTGGCCAACTGGCGGCTGGAACACCGGCGCGAGATGAACGCCGCCGACACCGAGGCCGCGGGCGTCTCGGTCGACGCCCTGCTGAACTATGAGACGGTCAAATCCTTCGGTGCCGAGGCGCGGGCCGCCGGTGCCTATGACCGGGCGCTGGGCGACTACACGCGGGCCGCCCTGAAGGCCAACAGCTCGCTGGCCATGCTGAATATCATCCAGGCGGTGATCATGAACATCGGCCTCGCTGTCATGGCGGTGATGGCCGGGTTCGAGGCCGCAGCGGGCCGGATGGGGCCGGGCGACGTCATGGCGGCAGTGCTGATCATGATCTCGCTCTACGCCCCGCTGAACATCCTCGGCTTCGCCTACCGCGAAATCCGTCAGTCCTTCATCGACATGGAGGAGATGCTGAAGGTGACCCGCCAGACGCCGCAGGTCGCCGATGCGTCGGATGCTGTCCCGCTGCCGCGGCCCACGGACGCGCGCGGCGCGGCCCTGGCCTTTGAGAACGTCGGCTTCCGCCATGACTCCCGCGCCAACGGCCTTGAGGACGTCAGCTTCATCGCCCCGCCCGGGACCACGACCGCCCTGGTGGGCCCATCAGGCTCCGGCAAGTCGACCATCGTGAAGCTGGCCCTGCGCTTGCTGGACCCGCAGGAAGGGCGGGTGCTGATCGACGGGCTGGACGCGCGGCAGGTGACCCAGGCCTCGCTGCGCGCCGCGGTCGCCCTGGTGCCGCAGGACGTGGCCCTGTTCAACGACAGCCTCCGCGCCAACATCGGCTTCGCCCGGCCCGACGCCGGGGAGGCGGACATCTGGGCGGCGGCCGAGGCGGCGGAACTGGCGAGCTTCATCCGCGAACTGCCCGAAGGCATGGAGACCCGCGTCGGCGAGCGCGGCCTGAAGCTGTCAGGTGGTGAACGCCAGCGCGTCGGCATCGCCCGCGCCCTGCTGGCCGATCCCTGCATCCTGATCCTCGACGAAGCCACCAGCGCACTCGACAGCCGCACCGAGGCCGCGATCCAGAAGACGCTGCGCAAGGCGCGGGCCGGCCGCACGACCCTGGTCGTGGCCCACCGTCTCTCGACGATTGCCGACGCCGACCAGATCCTGGTGCTCAAGGCCGGGCGGATCGTCGAGCGCGGCGCTCACCATGAGCTGGTGGCGCGTCTGGGCGGAGAGTATGCGGCGCTGTGGCGGAAACAGACGCGCGGCGCCCGCACGGAGCGTCAGCCGGGCTGAGTGAGCTTGCGCTCGATAACCTCGTTGAGGCTTTCGAGGATGCGCGCGCGCTCCTGCACGGCTTCCGGCGGCAAGGATTGCAACAACCGCAGCGACCGGGCGTGTACGGTGACGATGCGCCAGTCGAAGGGCTGCTCCGGGTCGGTCGCGCCGATCAGGTCGCAGAGGCCGGCGGCGGCGCGGCACAGGTCGAACAGTTCGAAGGGGCCGGCTGCATCGAGCAGGCTTGTTGCCGCGCGATAGACCTGGTCGAGTCTCCCCGGTGTTTCGGCAAGGGTGGATGGGGCCGGCATGGCCTCAAGGGCTGCAATACCGGCGTCCACAACGGTCATGGCCTGGGCGCGCATCACCTCGATATTGGCGCGGGCCTGTTCGAGAGCCACACCGACGCTGATCCCGCCGGGGGAGTCGATCATGCCCGCGAGCCGGCTTTTGCGACGCGGATGGGTAATGACGGTCAAGAGGCTTCTCCCTCGGCCGAAGAGGCGGCCTGCCTGTCCTCGAATTCCTTCTTCCGGATCAGATCCGCGCGCCGCTCGACCGGCGGCGTGGGGGTGTTGCGGAAGCGGCGGTCCGATCCGAAATAGTCGCCCACCTCGAGGAAGGGGCGACCGTCCCGGGCCACCCAGACGATCCGTTCCAGCAGGGTGGCCGCGCTGAACGGTTTGGTGATGATGAAGCTGGCACCGCAATCCCGGGCATCGGACACGCGCGCGCGGCGGATGTGGGCCGCGGTCATGATCACGGGCACAAAGGCGTTCGGGTCCAGGCCTGAGCGGCGCAACCAGCGAACCAGTTCAAAGCCGTTGATCCCCGGCATTTCGCAGTCGACCACGAGCAGGTCGACGGTCTGCTCCTTGAGGATATCCATGGCCTCCGCGGCACCCAGGCAGGTGTGTTTGGGGCGGATGCCGAACCCCATCAGGGCCTGACTGGTCAGTTCGATTGCGAAGGGCGAATCGTCCACCACCATGGTGACCGCACCACTGAGGTTGATCACCGCGCTCTTGCGTAGCGCCTCGCCGATGGCACTCATTGCAGACGCCGACGCATGGAGGGAGACCGGAAAGCGAACATCACGCGACGGTCGCAGCTTCCGGTAGATGAGTGATTAACGCGAGGCCCGGCTCGCTCAGCCGGCGCGGCCGATGGCGTAGAAGCGGTCCGCCCGGGCCTTGCGCAGTTGATCCGGGCTCAGACCGGACAGGGCCGCCAGTTCCTCGGCGAGCACATTGCCCACTGTGGCGATGGCGGCCTCACGGTCGGCGTGGGCACCCCCGATGGGCTCCGGAATGATCCGGTCGACGATCTTGAGCTCGACCAGGTCGGGTGCGGTGATCTTCATGGCCATGGCCGCGTCACGCGCGCGCGCGCCGTCGCGCCAAAGGATCCCCGCGGCACCCTCGGGCGAGATCACCGAATAGATCGAATGTTCGAGCATCAGCACCCGGCCCGCCGCCGCGATGGCGATAGCGCCGCCGGAGCCGCCCTCGCCGGTGATGGTGGCGATGGAGGGGACGCCGAGGGTCAGGCAGCGTTCGGTCGAACGGGCGATGGCCTCGGCTTGGCCGCGCTCTTCAGCGCCGAGGCCGGGATAGGCGCCGGCAGTGTCCACGAAGGTCAGGACCGGCAGGCCGTAGCGTTCCGCCAGATCCATCAGGCGAACGGCCTTACGGTAGCCCTCGGGCCGGGCCATGCCGAAATTGTGGACGACACGGGTCTGGGTGTCGTGCCCCTTCTCATGGCCCATCAGGACAACGGGCGCGCCGCGGAACCGCGCGAGGCCGCCGATGATGGCCTGGTCGTCGCCGAACTGCCGGTCGCCCTTCAGCTCGACGAAATCCGTGAACAGGCCCTCGACATAGTCGACGAAATGCGGCCGCTGCGGGTGGCGCGCGACTTGGGTCTTCATCCACGGGTCGAGGCTGGCGTAGGTCTTCTTTCTGAGCTGCTCGGCCTTCTTGCGCAGCTGCTCGACCTCGGCGTCGAACGAGCCGGAGGTCGCGGAGAGCAGGTTCAGCTCCTCGATCTTCGCCTCCAGATCGGCGATCGGCTTTTCAAACTCGAGGTAGTGCACGGCCATAAGGCGTCCGGAACAGGCGCGCCGCGTGGCGCATCGGAAGGCGGCGGAACCTAGTCAGGTCAACGCCGGGGAGCAAGCGCGGGTTCATTCATCCCGCGCCAGGGGGTGTTTGTCACGCACCACCTGGGCCAGACGGTCGGTGGCGACGTGGGTGTAGATCTGGGTGGTGGCGATGTCGGCATGCCCCAGCAGGGTCTGGACCACCCGAAGATCGGCGCCGCCTTCCAGCAGATGGGTGGCGAAGGCGTGGCGCAGCACGTGGGGGCTGATCCGGGCCGGGTCGATGCCGGCGTCGAGAGCGGCCTGATCCAGCAACTGGGCGAAGCGGCGCGGGGTCAGATGACCCCTGGCCGAGGCTGAGGGGAACAGCCACTGGCTGTCGGGGGCCTTTTCCGGGCGGGCGGCGTCACGGGCGATCAGCCAGACCTTCACCGCCTCCCGGGCGGAGGCGTTGAGCGGGGCGAGTCGTTCCTTGCCGCCCTTGCCACGGACGATCAGGAAGGCGGGGTCGCGCCGCACGGCCTCGACCTTCAGCCCCAGCAGTTCGGAAACCCGCAGGCCCGAGGCGTAGGCGAGCTCCACCAGGGCCACCATCCGCAGGCCGGCGGCTCCGTCATGGGTCGCGGCGGCGGCCAGCAGCCGTTCCACCTCGTCGCCGCTGAGCGTCCGGGGCAGGCTGCGGCCCTGTTTCGGGGCGTCCAGCCGCCGGGAGGGGTCGTCGGCGCGCCAGCCCTCGCCGAGCGCGAAGCGATAGAACTGTCGCACCGCCGATCGCCGCCGGGCCTGGGTGGCCGGCGAGAGGCCGCGACGGCCCAGATCGGCATACCAGGCCTCGACGCCGGCCTCGTCGCCGGTCATCAGGCCACCCGCGATTCCCGCCTCGGCGTCGGCCAGATCGCGGCCATAGGCGGACAGGGTGTGGGGCGAGGCGTCGCGTTCGACCGCCATCATTTCCAGAAAGGCCTCGACCTGGGGCGTACTCATGCGCGTCGGCGCTTTGCGAAGTCGGCGCTTGGTGTAGAGGGTGGTGGGGTCATGCCGTGCCTGCCGCCGCCCGCTCTGTCGCCGTCCAGCCGCCTCCCGCGAGGCCGGTCATGAGCCCCGTGGCGATCGATGACGCACCGATTCCCGTTCATGAGCGCACCATAGCCCTCGTCGGCCTGATGGGCGTGGGCAAATCGACGGTGGGGCGCCGGTTGGCCAAACGACTGGGCCTGCCCTTCGCCGACGGCGACATCGAAATCGAGTCGGCGGCGGCCATGACCGTCTCCGAAATCTTTGCCCAGCTCGGCGAGTCGGAATTCCGGGCCGGCGAGGCGCGGGTCCTGAAGCGGCTGCTGCACGCCCCGCGGATGGTCCTGGCGACGGGCGGCGGCGCGGTGCTCAATCCCGAAACCCGGGCCGAGCTGAAGGCGCGCGCCGTCACGGTCTGGATGCGGGCCGATCTCGAAACGGTGGCAAGCCGGGTGCAGCGTCGCGACACCCGGCCCTTGCTGCGGGGCCGCGATCCGCTCGAGGCGCTGAAGGCCATGGCAGAGGTGCGCTACCCCTTCTACGCCTGTGCCGACGTCGTAGTGGACGTGGCCAGCGGGGCCCATGGCGAGGCCGTTGAGGGCATTGTGCGGGCGCTGGAAGCCTACTGGACCGAGGCGGCGGTATGAACACAGTCATTCCGGTCTCGGGCGACGGCTTTCAGCCTTATGACGTCGTTATCGGCCGCGGTCTGCTGCCCGATCTGGGCCGACGGATCGCCGGCCTCGCCAAACATCGGACGGTGGTCGTTACGGACGAGACCGTCGCCGCCCTGCACGGACCGGCGGTCCTGGCGGCGCTGGAGGCCGCGGGAGTTCGCGCCCGGCTGCTGACCGTGCCGCCGGGCGAGGCCTCGAAATCCTTCGGCGAGCTGGAGCGGGTGATCGATCGGCTGCTGGCCTTCGGTCTCGACCGGCGCGACCTGATCGTGGCACTCGGCGGCGGCGTGGTCGGCGACCTGGCGGGTCTGGCCGCGGCCCTGTTCATGCGTGGGATCGATTTCGTGCAGGTGCCCACGACCTTGCTGGCCCAGGTCGATTCTTCGGTCGGCGGCAAGACGGCGATCGATACGCCCCGGGCAAGAATCTGGTCGGGGCCTTCCACCAGCCGCGGCTGGTGATTGCCGACATCGACCTGCTGGCGACCCTGCCGTCCCGCCAGCTGCGGTCCGGCTGGGCCGAGGTGCTGAAGCACGGCCTGATCTGCGACGCGGCCTTCTTCGACTGGCTGGCAGGCGTGGGGGCCTTGGGCGCGACCGGCGACCAGGCCGCCCTGACTCGCGCGGTCGAACGATCGGTCGAGATCAAGAGCGCCATCCTCGGCGAGGACGAGAAGGAGGCCGGGCGGCGCGCCCTGCTGAACCTCGGCCACACCTTCGGCCACGCCATCGAGGCCGAGCTGGGCTTCGACGAGACCAGGATCACCCACGGCGAGGCGGTGGCGCTGGGTTGCGCGATGGCCTTCCGCTTTTCCGCGGCCACCGGCCTCTGCGAGGGAAGCGTGGCCGACCGGGTGGAACAGGTCACCGCCGCCGCCGGTCTGCCGGCCCGGCTGGCGGATGTCGGAGCCTTTTCCGCCGAGGCGCTGGTCAAGCGTATGGCGGGCGACAAGAAGGCGGAGGGTGGGCGTCTGACCCTGATCCTCGCCCGGTCGGTCGGCGACGCCTTCGTCGACAAGGCCGTCGACCCCGGCACCCTTGCGGGCTTCCTGATAACGGAAGGCGCGACGTGAAGATGCGTCTGGATACGGTCCCGCTCGAGAACCGCTTCGTCCGGCTTGAGCCTCTGACGGCCGCGCTGGAAGACGAGATGCGCGGTGCCCTCGATTGCGACGCGGCGTCCTGGGACGTCATGGTCGCCGCCGCCTACGGTCCGCATTTCGAGGGCTGGTGGCGCTCGGCGCTCAAGGCGATGGAGCAGGGGACCCGTATCGCCTGGGCGGTTCGTCGGCTGAGCGACGGTGCCATCGTCGGGACGACCAGCCTCTATGAGATCAAGCCGGACTATCGTCGCTGCGAGATCGGCTCGACCTTCTATCGGCCCGAGGCGCGTGGCGGAGCGGTCAATCCGTCGTGCAAGCGGCTGCTGCTGGGCCACGCCTTCGAGGGCGGTGCGGTGCGGGTCGAGATTCTCACCGACGCGATCAACCCCGGCAGCCAGGCCGCGATCCGCAAGCTCGGGGCCCGCGACGAGGGCGTGTTGCGCAAGCACAAGATCACCTTCAAGGGCCGGATCCGGGATACCGCCCAGTTCGCGGTCCTCGACGACGACTGGCCCGAGGTCCGTGCGCGGCTGGAGGCGCGACTGGCGGCGTTCGGCTAGTCGACGGCCCGGCAGTCGGTCGGCGGGCGGCCGTCCGAGGTCCAGGTGGCCATCACGCCCTTGCCACGCAGCTCATAGCCCGAGGCCTTGTACCAGATGCCGTCGGCGGCGCGTTCCTGGTAGAGGTCCACGGCCTCGCCGCTGGAGTTGCGGACGGTCGCCATCTGGCGCGGGTTGTCGAAATCCACCGACAGGCGTTCGCTGTTGTTGCACAGATAGACCGTGCGGATGACGCGGTTCAGGGCGCGGTCCTGGGCTTCCGCTCCGGTTCGGCGTCGTGCCGTCTGGGCTTCCTGGGCCCGTTCGCGCACCGAATCACCGTCCGTCGGTGCCTGTGCCGGCTTCTGGCCGCAGTCTGCGGTCGCGAGACCGGTCAGGATGACGATGGCGGTGGCGGTCAGGCGCTTCATGCGGACTCTCGAACAAGCGGTGCCGTAAGGCCCGGCGGACTAACGTGCGTCGGGTGCCGCTGTTCCCTTGCGCCGGGCGCGGAAGAAGGCGCGCAGGATGTCTCCGCCCTCTGCGGCCAGGACCCCGCCTTCGAAGGCGGGCTTCCAGTGGCAGGTCGGCTGATCGAAAAATCGGGGACCGTGCGCCACCGCGCCGCCCTTGGGATCGTCCGCGCCCCAGACCACCCGGCCGATGCGTGCGTGGCTGATGGCCCCGGCGCACATGGCGCAGGGCTCGAGCGTGACATAGAGGGTCAGTCCGGTGAGACGGTAGTTTCCGAGTTTCGCGGCCGCGGCGCGCAGGGCGACGATCTCCGCGTGGGCGGTCGGGTCATGGGCGCCGATGGGGCCGTTCATGCCCTCTGAGACAACCTCACCGGTCGATTCGTCGACGATCACACAGCCCACGGGAGTCTCTCCCGAGTCCGCCGCCGCTTGCGCACACGCCAAGGCCATGTGCATGAACCGCTCATCATGGCCAGCCATCCCCGAGACAACGACAAGAAGCCGCGCCCGCGTCAAGACGACAGCCGCGATGGTCCCCGCAAACCCTACGTCAAGCGCGTCGAGAGCAGCGATGATCGCGGCCCGCCCAAGGGCGGCAAGCCCTTCGGCAAACCGGGCGGCAAGCCCGGTGGAAAGCCGTTCTCCAAGGACGGCAAACCCGGTCCGAAGGCCGACGAAGGTCCGAAGCGCAGCGAGCGGATCGCCAAGGTTATGGCCCGGGCCGGCATCGCCTCGCGTCGCGAGGTCGAACGGCTGATCGGCCTCGGCAAGGTCGCCGTGAACGGCAAGATCCTCGACACGCCCGCCGTGCTGGTGACGCGCGACGACGTCATCACCGTCGATGGCAAGCCGATCGGCTCGGCCGAGGCGACGCGGGTGTGGCGCTATCACAAGCCGGCCGGCCTGCTGACCTCGCACACCGATCCGGCCGGACGGCCGACCGTCTTCGACGCCCTGCCCAGCGGCCTGCCGCGGGTCCTGTCGGTCGGGCGGCTCGACCTCAACACCGAGGGCCTGCTGCTGTTGACCAATGACGGTGAGCTCAGTCGTGCCCTGGAGCTGCCCTCGACCGAACTGGTGCGTCAGTACCGCGCCCGGGCCCGCGGCCGGGTCAGCCAGTTGCAGCTCGATTCGCTCAAGGACGGCGTCACGGTTGACGGCATCCATTACGGGCCGATCGAGGCGACGCTGGACAAGGCCAAGGACAGCGAAGGCAATGCCCCTGCCAACCTGTGGATCAGCGTCTCGATCACCGAGGGCAAGAACCGCGAAGTCCGCAAGGTGCTGGAGCATCTCGGCCTGACGGTGAACCGGCTGATCCGCCTCGCCTATGGTCCGTTCCAGCTGGGCACCCTGCCGGTCGGTTCGGTCGAGGAAGTCGGCCCGCGGGTGATCCGCGAAATGCTGGCGGACCATATCCGGCCCGAGAACCTGCCGACCGGAAACAGCGTGTCGACGCCCGCACCCATCCCCGGTCGCCGGACCTCGGCCCCGATCAGGAAGGGCACCTCGGGCTCGGCCATTTCCGATCCGTCGCGCAAGCCCAGCCGGGTCCGTGCTGCCGGAGCGGCCGCTGACGCCGCCGCTGACCGCGCCGCCCGTCCGCAGAAGAAGGCGGGCTGGGCCAAGGCCGCACCCAAATTCGAGCATCCGAAGAAGAATTTCACCCCGCGCGCCCGGCCGGAAGGTGCTGAGGCGGCGGGTGAGCGGCCCAAGCGCGTGTTCAAGCCGCGGGAGGACCAGTTCATCGACCGCCCCCGCGGCGATGCCCGCACCGGCGCGCGGCCTGCGGCCCGCTCCGACGACCGGCCGGGCGACAAGCGCCCGTTCGACCGGAAGCCCGGCGGCAAGCCGCCGTTCGCGGGCAAGACCGGCGACCGTCCGGGAGGCTTCTCGAAGCCGGGCAGCCCGCGTCCCGGCGCCGGCCCGGCCGGCGGGCGCGGTTCGCCGCGCGGTCCCCGCTCCAAGGGCTGATCCGTGCGGATCGTCGCCGGAAGCCTGAAGGGCCGGACCATCGTCGCGCCGGAGGGGCAGGGCACACGCCCGACCTCCGACCGCGCGCGTCAGGCCGTGTTCAACGTGCTGGAGCATGCCGCCTGGGCCGAGCCGCTGGACGGCATGCGGATCATGGACCTGTACGCCGGCTCGGGTGCCCTCGGGTTCTAGGCCATCAGCCGGGGTGCCGCCTTCGCCCTGTTCGTCGAGACGGATGAGGAGGCGCGCGGGGCCATCCGCGAGAATGCCGACGCCTATCACGTCATGGGCCGGACGCGGGTGCACCGGCGCAGCGCCACGGACCTGGGGCCGCGGCCCGGCTCGGACGGCGAGGCCTTCGACATGGCCTTCCTCGATCCGCCCTATCGCAAGGGGCTGGGCGAACAGACGCTGCTGCGTCTGCTGGAAGGCAACTGGCTGAAGCCCGGCGCCATCGTGGTGTTCGAGCGCGGCTCGGACGAGCCCGAGATCGACACGCCCGGCTATGAGCGGCTGGACGCGCGCGACTATGGCGCCGCGCGCGTCCTTTTCCTCAGGGTTCTACCAGCGGCGGGCTGAGACACGATTGTCGAGCTGGCTGCGCATGCGCGCCAGGCCGTCGCGGTTGACCCGGTAGGGCCCTCCGCCGATCGAGGCGATCAGCCCCTTGGTCTTCAACTTCTTCCAGACCGACAGATTGCAGTCGGTCAGCAGGAAGCCGTCGCGGGTGAAACAGTCGGCGCGCAGGATGCGGCCGTCGACGTCGCGTTCGAGGACGATCGCGCCGCCCTGTGCCAGGGCGTGCAGCGTGCGCTGCTCCGCTCGGGAGATGTTCATTGTGAGATATCCGAAAGGCGTGATGACGCTCGCCGGCGCAGTCACGCCGACGGGTGGATCAGAGGCTCTTCTCAGCGCAGTGAGAGGCCTCAGGCCTTTCGCGCAATCTCGGACATAGGCTTCCTGTCGGGATCATCCCGAGGTTTGGACGTCGCCCTATAGCGTGAAACGGCGTCCGGGGCCAAGCGGCAGGGGCGGCGCCGGCACCTGACTCGCCGCCGCCGGAGGGGCGGTCGAAGCGCGGGTCTCCTGATCGCACGGGTCAGATCAGGTCAGGCCGGGCGGACTTGCAAGCGCCTTACGGCCTGACATACCGTTGGTATCTGCAACGGGGTGGATTTCATGAAGGCGCGCCGGCCCGGTTTGTCACCCACGCTGATCAGTGTCCTCGCCCTGGTCGTCCTCGGCCAGTCCGCGGTGCTCTTTCTGTTGCTCGTCGTGCCACCGGATCAGGATCCCATCCTCGGGCGTCTGCGCGAGTCCCGGATCGTCGGTCAGGTGATCGAGATGTGCCTGCCCGCGGCCGGCTAGGTCACCGCCGCCCGAACAGCTTCTCGAGGTCCGCCAGCTTCAGCTCGACATAGGTCGGGCGGCCGTGGTTGCACTGGCCCGAGTGGGGCGTGGCCTCCATTTCGCGGAGCAGGGCATTCATCTCGGGGGCCGAGAGGACGCGGCCGGCGCGGACGCTGCCGTGGCAGGCCATGGTGCCGCACACCTCGCCCAGCCGCTCTGACAGGGCCAGGGCCGCGCCGTGTTCGGCGAGGTCGTCGGCGATGTCGCGGATCAGGCCCTGGACGTCCGTGTCGCCGAGCAGGGCCGGGGTCTCGCGGACCAGCACGGCGCCGACGCCGAAGGCTTCGACGATCAGCCCCAGCTCTGCCAGTTCTTCGGCACGGGCCGAAACCCGCTCGGCCTCGGCCGGGTCCAGTTCGACCACTTCGGGGGTCAGCAGGGCCTGACGGGTCACCGAACCGCGCGCCATCTGCACCTTCATCCGCTCATAGACGAGGCGTTCATGGGCGGCGTGCTGGTCGACGACGACGAGGCCGTCGCGGGTCTGGGCGACGATATAGGTGCCGTGCAGCTGGGCCCGGGCGGCACCGAGGGGATAGTCGATCAGATCGGCGGCAGCCGGGGCGGCGTCGGCGGGCCAGCCGGCGTTCGGGCCGGGTGCGTAGCCGGGTTCGACACGCGCGGAGCGTTCGCTCAGACCCGGGATGACCTGGGCGTGGGCGCTCGCCGGTGCCGCCCAGCCCTGCCAGCCGCTCCAGCCCTGCGCGGAGGGTGACGAAGGGCTCCAGGCAGGTCCGGAAGCAACCCCTGTATGCGGTGTGAACCCCGCGAGCGCGTCCGCCGCCACGGTCGTCGAGGCCCTGTGCCCGGCCGCGGCGAGGGCGTGGCGCAGGGCACCGACGATCAGGCCGCGCACCAGCGCCGGGTCGCGGAACCGCACCTCGGCCTTGGCCGGATGGACGTTCACATCGACGTAGAGCGGGTCGATCTCGAGGAAGAGCACCGCCGCCGGATGGCGGTCGCGGGCGAGGAAGTCGGCGTAGGCCCCGCGCAACGCGCCTTGCAGCAGCCGGTCCTTCACCGGGCGGCCGTTGACGAACAGATACTGGTGGCCGGCGTTGCCGCGCGAGTAGGTCGGCAGGCCCGCGTAGCCGGTCAGGCGGACGTTGTCCCGCGCCTGGTCGATCAGCAGGGCGTTGGCCTCGAAATCCCGGCCCAGCAGGGCCGCCAGCCGCTTCAGACGTCCCGCGTCGCCCGGATGCTCGGCGGGCAGCCGCAGGGTGGTCTTGCCGTCGAGGTCGAGGGTGAAGGCCACGCCCTCGTGGGCCATGGCCTGGCGTTTGATCTCTTCCGAGATGGCCATGGCCTCGGACCGCTCGGATTTCATGAATTTCAGCCGGGCGGGGGTGGCGTAGAAGAGGTCGCGGACCTCGACCCGGGCTCCGTGGGGACCGGGGAAGCCGGCGGGGGCCACCGGGCGCTGGTCGCCGCCCTCGACGGTGATCTGATGGGCGTCGCCGCCTTCACGCGGCCGGCTGGTGATCGTCAGCCGCGCCACCGAGCCGATCGAGGGCAGGGCCTCGCCGCGGAAGCCGAGGGTCGAGATACGCAGCAGGTCGACGTCGCCGGCGTCGTCGGCCTCCAGCTTGGAGGTGGCGTGGCGTTCGACGGCGAGGGCCAGCTGGTCCGCTGCCATGCCGTGCCCGTCGTCGGCGATCAGGATGCGTGTCAGCCCGCCGCCGTCAGCCTGGACCTCGATCCGGGTCGCCCCGGCGTCGAGTGCGTTCTCGACCAGCTCCTTGATGGCGCTGGCCGGGCGTTCGACCACCTCGCCGGCGGCGATGCGGTTGACGGTTTCAGGGGGGAGGCGGCGGATGGGCATGGATTCGCAAGTATGCCGCTTTCCGGCATCCGGAAGTAGCGAAGTGTGACGCAGACCTAGCTGCGTTCCAGACCCGCGAGGGCTTCGTTGATGTCCTCAGCCTTCTTCGCCACCACCGCTTGGGCGTCATAGACGGCGCGGTTGTAGAAGAACGGTCCGATCTCCCGGCCCAGGAAATCGAGCAGCAGCTCCGCAGGCAGGGCGGCGAGGTCCATGTCCAGCTCGTCGCGGAAATAAGCCCGCAGCTTCGCGGTGATGTCAGCGGTCTCCTCGCGGCTGAACTGGATCGGCTTCATCTCAGCTGTCCTCCGCCAGGGCTTCCTCCGCCGCAACCCAGGCCGCTTCCGCTGCGTCGAGGTCGGACTGGGTCTTGGCGCGGGCACGCGTCAGGCCTTCCAGCGCCTTGGGGTTGCTGACCGAGGCATTGGCCATGTCGTCGTCGATGCGGGCGATCTCGGCGGTCAGCTGGGCCATACGTTCTTCGGCCTTCTTGACCGCATGGCGCAGGGTCGAGGGCGAAGGGCCTGACTTCTTTTCGTTCTTCTTGCCCTTGTTGTTCGATGCGGGCGCGGCCGCGGCGACCGTCTCGTCCTTGATCTGGCTCGGCTTGACCGCCGCCGCCTTGGCGCGGTCGAGGACGAATTTGGCATAGTCGTCCATGTCGCCCTCGAAGGGCTTCACCGTGCCGTCGGCGGCCAGCCACAGGCGGTCGGCGACCATCTCCATCAGCGAGCGGTCGTGGGTGATCAGGATGACGGCACCCGAATATTCGTTGAGGGCGTCGAGCAGGGCGCGGCGGCTGTCGATGTCGAGGTGGTTGGTCGGTTCGTCGAGGATCAGGACATGGGGCGCGTCCATGGCCACCTGGTTGAGCAGGAGGCGGGCGCTCGCCGCCGGACAGGCTGGCGACCGTGGTTTCCTGCTTCTCATAGCCCAGACCCCATTGGGCCAGTTTCGAGCGGCGGCTGCTCTCGGAGGCCTCGGGCATGGCGCGGCGGATGATCTCCAGCGGCGTGTCCGTCGGGTCCATGGCCTCGATCTGGTGCTGGTGGAACCAGCCCACCCGCATCTTGCGGTCGCGGTGCAGTTCGCCGTCCGAGACGTTCAGGGCACCGGCGATCATCTTGGCGAAGGTCGACTTGCCGGCGCCGTTGACGCCCAGCAGGCCGATGCGGTCGTCCAGGTCCATGCGCAGGTTGAGATTGCGCAGGATCGGCCTGCCGGTCTCATAACCGACATTGGCCCGTTCCAGCCGGATCAGCGGCGGGGCCAGCGGACGGGGCGGCGACGGCAGGATGAAGGGGGCGACGCGCTCCTCGATGGTCGTGGCCACCGGCTGCATCTTGGCCAGACGCTTCATACGCGACTGGGCCTGGGCGGCCTTGGAGGCCTTGGCCTTGAAGCGGTCGACGAAGGCCTGCAGGTGGGCGCGCTCGGCGTCCTGTTTGGCCTTGGCCGACAGCTGCAGGCGTGCCTTTTCGGCGCGGGCCTTTTCGAACTGGTCGTAGTTGCCCGTGTAGAGGGTCAAATTGCGGTTCGCGAGGTGCAGGATGTGGGTGCAGACCTCGTTTAGCATCTCGCGGTCGTGGGAGATGATCAGGGCCGTGTGCGGGTATTTCTTGAGGCGGGCCTCAAGCCACAGGGCACCCTCGAGGTCGAGGTAGTTGGTCGGTTCGTCGAGCAGCAGCATGTCCGGCTCGGCGAACAGGGCCGCCGCCAGGGCCACGCGCATCCGCCAGCCGCCGGAGAATTCCGACATCGGCCGCTGCTGGTTGTCATGGTCGAAGCCCAGGCCGACGAGGATTTCGGCGGCGCGGGCCGGAGCGGCGTCGGCGTCGATCTCGATCAGACGGGTCCAGATCTCGCCCATCTCCTCCGGTTCGGCGGTCTCGAGCCGGCCCAGCAGGCTGTGGCGCTCCTCGTCGGCCTCGAGGATGGTCTCCAGCACGCTGACCGAGGTGGCCGGGTGTTCCTGGTCGACCGAGCCGATGCGGGCCGTCTTGGGCAGGCTGATCTCGTCACCGCCGGCCGCCAGTTCGCCGAGGATCAGCTTGAACAGGGTCGATTTGCCGATGCCGTTGCGGCCCACCAGGCCGACCTTGGCACCGGGCGGCAGGGAGACGGAGGCGTCCTCGAGGAATTTGCGGCCCCAGGCGTTGAAGGTCAGGTCGGTGATCTGGAGCATGGTCGGTCGTAATCTCGGGCGGCCACTGACGCATCGAACCGCCTTGCGGCGCGCGAAAGAGGCAAAATTGTGTGGCGGTTGGAAACCGGGGAGGGCGCCGCTATAAGCCCGCGACCTTCAATCTCCCAACAAGAAGTCACTCCCATGACCGAACGCACCTTCTCGATCATCAAGCCCGACGCCACGCGCCGCAACCTGACCGGCGCGATCAACGCCGTGATCGAGGGCGCCGGCCTGCGCATCGTGGCCCAGCGCCGCGTGCATCTGACCGACGCGCAAGCCAAGAAATTCTACGAAGTCCACGCCGAGCGCCCGTTCTACGGCGAGCTGGTCGGCCAGATGACTGCCGAGCCGGTCGTCGTTCAGGTGCTGGAAGGCCCGAACGCCGTCGCCGCCTATCGCGAAGTCATGGGCGCCACCAACCCGAAGGACGCCGCTGACGGCACGATCCGCAAGCTGTTCGCCCTGTCGATCGGCGAGAACTCGGTCCACGGCTCGGACAGCCTCGAGAACGCCGGCATCGAGATCGCCCAGTTCTTCACGGACGACCAGATCGTCGGCTAAGGCCTCTGGCCAAATCGACTGACGGCGGCCGGATCGGTGACGATCCGGCCGTTTTCGTGTCAGGCTGGGACTTCATCGGGGAATCGCCGTGAAGGACTACAGCCGCAAGGGCGTGATGCTGGCCGCGACCCTGTCGGCCCTCGCCGGCTATGTCGACGCCGTGGGGTTCATGACCCTGGGCGGCTTCTTCGTCTCCTTCATGAGCGGCAACTCCACCCGGCTGGGCGTCGGCCTGGCGCTGGGGGAATGGGACCAGGCGGCGATCGCCTTCGGGCTGATCGCCCTGTTCGTGGTCGGGGTGGTCGCGGGCGCGACCGTTGCGCGGCGCTTCGGCGAGGAACGGCGCTCGGCCGTGCTGGCGGTTGAGGCGGTCCTGCTGCTGACCGGCGCGGGCCTGTGCACCGCCGGCTGGCGCGAGCTGGGCATGCTGGCCGTGGTCATGGCCATGGGCGTCGAGAATGCCGTGTTCCAGCGTCAGGGCGATGTCGGGGTCGGCCTGACCTATATGACCGGCACCCTGGTCCGCATGGGCCAGCGGATCGCCACCGCCCTGCACGGCGGCGCACGCTGGGACTGGGTCCCGTTCCTGATGCTGTGGCTGGGGCTGGCGACAGGCGGGGCGATCGGGGCGGTCAGCTTCCTGCGCTTCGACGTCCTGGCGTTGTGGCCGGCCTTCGGGGTCGTGGCGGCTCTCGCCCTGCTGGTGGCCGGGGCGGAAGCGAGGGCCCGGCGTCCCTGAACGAAAACGGCCCCGGCGATCGCTCGCCGGGGCCGTCGTCGTTTGTGCAGGGCTTCGTCTACCAGATACGGGCGCGGGCCTCGGGCGCGAGGTATTGTTCGTCGCCCGGCTGGACGCCGAAGGCGGCGTACCAGGCGTCGATATTGCGCGGCGGCACCGCGGCCCGGTACTGGGCCGGCGCGTGCGGGTCGACGGTGACCTGCTGGCGCAGGGCCTCGTCACGCGAGTTCTCACGCCAGACCTGGGCCCAGCCGAGGAAGACGCGCTGATCGCCGGTCAGGCCGTTGATCACCGGGGCCTCAGCCCCGTTCAGCGACAGGTGATAGGCGTCCAGCGCCAGCAGCAGGCCGCCCAGGTCGGCGATGTTCTCGCCCATGGTCAGGTCGCCGTTGACATTGGTCCCGTCGAACGGGCTGAGGGCCGAGTACTGGGCCCCCAGCACGCGGGCGCGTTCCTCGAACTTGGCCGCGTCCTCGGCGGTCCACCAGTCGCGCAGCACGCCGTCGCCGTCGACCTTGCGGCCCTGGTCGTCGAAGCCGTGGGTGATCTCGTGGCCGATGACCGCGCCGATGCCGCCGTAGTTGATGGCCGGGTCGGCATTGGGATCGAAGAAGGGCGCCTGCAGGATGGCGGCCGGGAAGACGATCTCATTGCGCGGCGGGTTGTAGTAGGCGTTCACGGTCTGGGGCGTCATGGCCCATTCCAGCGGATCGACCGGCTCGTTGACCTTGGCGACGCTGTAAGCCCATTCGAAGGCCGACGAGCGCTCGACATTGCCATACAGGTCGCCCTCGACCAGCTGCAGGCCGTCGTAGCTGCGCCACTGGTCGGGATAGCCGATCTTCACCCCGAAGCGGCTCATCTTGTAGAGCGCCTGCTGGCGCGTTTCCGGGCTCATCCAGTCGAGCGCCTCGATGCGGGCAGTCATGGCGCGGCGGAGGTTGGCGACGAGGGCCTCCATCTGGGCCTTGGACTCGGCGGGGAAGTGGCGCGCGACGTATTCACGGCCGAGCACTTCGCCCAGCGAGCCGTCGACCAGCGAGACACCGCGTTTCCAGCGGGGCCGGTTCTCCGGCTGGCCGTTCAGCGCCTTGCCGTAAAAGTCGAAGCGCGCGTCGACGAAGGCCTGGGACAGATAGGGCGAGGCCTGGTCGATGATGTGGAAGGCCTGCCACGACTGCAGCGTCTCAACCGGGGTCTCAGAGAAGACCCGTGCCATGCCCGGGAAGGCGGTGTCGTTGGAGCTGACGAGGCGGTTCGCGCCGGCGATGCCCGCGGCCCCGGCCCAGGTGGCCCAGTCGAAACCGGGGGCCTGGGTGCTCAGGTCGGCGATGGTGGTCGGTTTGTAGCCGGCCTCGATGTCGCGGTTCTGGACCTGGGTCCAATGCTGTTCAGCGATCCGCGTCTCGAAGGCGATGATGTCGGCGGCGGCCTGTTCAGGCGCGGGCCAGCCGGCCAGTTGCAGCGCCTTGACCACATAGACGCGGTAGGCCTCCCGCTGGGCGGTGAAGGACTCTTCCAGATAGTAGTCGCGATCGGGCAGGCCGAGGCCGCCCTGGACGATAAAGGCGCTGTGCAGATCCGGCTGCTTCAGGTCCTCGGCGATATAGACGCCGAAAAGGCTGGAGCCGAAGCCACCCTGGGTACGGCCCATCAGGGCGGCGATTTCCTCGCGGGTGTCGGCGGCGCGAACCTCGGCCAGATCGGCCTGCAGCGGGCTGGCACCCAGCCGCTCGACCGTCGCCTCGTCCATGAAGCTGCCGTAGAAGGCGCCGATCCGGGCGGCGTCGGGGCTGGCGCCCGGATTTGCGGCGCTCTCCTCGATCAGGGCTTTCAGATTGTCCTGCGAGCCCTCGTAGAGCATGTCGAACACGCCGAACGACGCCTTGTCGGCGGGGATCGGGGTGTTGGCCAGATAGACGCCGCTGGCGTAGCGGTTGAAGTCGGCACCGGGACGGATCGAGGTGTCCATGCCGTCGGTGTCGAGGCCGAAGGCACCGATCCGGGCCTGGTCGGTCGCCGGAATCTCCACGATCGGCGGGGCCGTCTGGGCGGCGACCTCGCCGGCGGCGAACAGGAGGGCGACGCCGGCGGCGCAGGCCAGGAGTTTGGATTTGAGCATGGATGCCCCCATTTGAATTTCGGCGGCACGCTGCCTCAGGCTTCCGCGGTTGTCGCCGGAAATTGCGTGAGATTACGAACTTCTAATCTGGTGCCCGGCAGAAGGCGGCGAGGGCCTGCGGATAGAGGGTGTGCTCGGCGGCCAGCACGCGCTGCGCCAGCGAGGCGGGTGTATCGTCTGCGAGTACGGGCACGGCGGCCTGCCCCAGTACCGGGCCCTCGTCGACGCCCTCGGTGACGAGATGCACGGTGCAGCCGGCCTCGGCGTCGCCGGCGGCGATGGCGCGCGCGTGGGTGTCCAGTCCCGGGTATTTCGGCAGCAGGCTGGGATGAATGTTCAGCATCCGGCCTGTCCAGCGGCCGACGAGGAAGGGCGTCAGCAGCCGCATATAGCCGGCGAGCGCCACGACCTCGACGCCGTGGGCTTCCAGCACGGTCTGGATGGCCTGTTCGTGCGCGGCACGGTCCTTGCCGAAGGCGGCGTGGTCGACCACTGCCGTGGCCACGCCCTTGGCCTGCGCCACAGCCAGGCCGCCGGCGTCCGCCTTGTTCGACAGGACAATGACCACCTCGAACGGCGCATCGGACGGCCCGGCCGCGTCGATCAGGGCGGCCATGTTCGAGCCGGCACCGGAAATCAGGACGGCGATCCGTCGGCGGGCGCTCATTGCGCCGGGCGAGGGGCCGGGTCGCCGACCGAGACGAAGGATCCTGCCGGTCCGGGGAAGACGACCGGGCTCTCATAGCCGTCGTCCGACACGGCCGAGACCCCGAAGAAGTAGTCGTCGATGACGATCCCCGGCAGCACCAGTTCGGTCGCCGGTCCCGCCCAGCGGCTGTGGGTCCATTGCGGCGCGGTGGTGGAGCGCCACCAGACGCGATAGCCGGCGGCACCGGGCACGGCCCGCCATTTCACGGTGGTGTCGGGCTTGACCGCGCCCTCGATGGTCACGCCCAGCGGGCTGGCGGGCGCGTTGGCGAGGGCGGCCATGGCGACGATGTTCAGCCGCGCGACCTGGCCCAGATAGTCGAAGTCCACGCCCTCGACGGTGTCGCCGTATTCCACGCCGTTCTCGGTGCGCAGGTCCTGATGCTGGCGGTCATAGTTCTCGGCGCCTTCGGAGATGCGGACAGCGGGGAAGCCGTGGCGCAGCATCTCGACCTGGTCGCCGCCGCGGCCGTAACGGTCGGTGCGATAGATCATCTCGACGTCGAAATTGGCCAGATAGCGGTCGGCCAGTCCGTCCACGAACCGGGCCAGATTGCGGGACGAGGAATCGACCTCGCCGCCGTTGTAGCGCCGGCGCTCTTCCTGGGCCTCGGTCTCGACGGTCTTGGTGCCCTCCGAAAAGACGCGGACGCGGGTGGTGTCCCGGACGCCCGACTGGCCTTCGGAATTGCCGACGATGTCGTTGTTCAGATTGGCCTCGACCCGCCAGCCCTGGGCCTGGGCGTAGTCGGCCAGGATCTTGCCGCCCAGCAGGCCCTGTTCCTCGCCGGACAGGGCGGCGAAGACCAGGGTGCGTCGAACCTGTGTTTCGAGAGAACCCGCGCGGCCTCGAGCACGGCGGCCACACCCGAGGCGTCGTCATTGGCGCCGGGGGCGTCGGCGGTGAAATTCATCACGTCGGTGACACGGCTGTCGATGTGGCCGGAAATGATGATGACCCGGTTGGGATCGCCCGTACCCCGCCGGATGGCGACGATGTTCACCACCTCGGTCGGTGTCGGCACCCGGGCCGCGGTGACGGTGTCAGACGGCGTCACGATCGTCAGGCAGCCGCCGCAGTCGCGGCTGATCGCCTCGAACTCGCGTTGGGCCCAACGCCGCGCGGCCCCGATGCCGCGGGTGTCGGACAGCGTGTCGGACATGGTGTGACGGGTGCCGAAACCGACAAGGGCCTCGATGTCGGCGCGCATCCGCTCGGGTCTGACCTCTCCCGTCAGCTGGTGCAGAAGGGCCTGTTCCTCGACGGTCTGGGCCGCGGCAGGGGCCGAAGCCAGGATCGCTCCGACCAGGGCGATAGACAGCGCACGCATCGGCGACCTCTCGAACTACGGAAGGCGCGGACCTTGCCGGGCGGGTCGGGCCGGGTCAACGGCCGCGGGCGCGGGGGATGCTTGCGCTTGGCGACGGCCTCGGAAACAGTGCGGCCGCCGCTCCGGAGTTCGCCCATGCTTGCCCTTGCACTCGCCGCCGCGCTGTTCACGACCGCTGCGCCGCCCCCTGACGTCACACGCAGCATCCTGACCGACGTCTGCCTGCCCTATGTGACCGGCGAGACCAGCGATACCGCCGCGCTTGAGTTCCTCGGCTTTGTCGAGACACCCGCGCCGGAAGCCGACACCCGCACCTTCCAGAGCGAGGACCAGGCCCATCTGCTGCGTCTGACGACCGAGGGCAGCGTCGCCGACGGCAATCTCAACCGGGTCTGTGTGATCCAGGCGCGACGCGGCGGTTTCGACGCCGCGAAGGCGTCCATACTACCGGTCATGCGTGACCAAGGCTTTGCACCGGAGGCGGGGCTGCCCGCCAACCGTCCCAGCTGGACCAAGGCGGGCATCACGGTCTCGCTGCGGCAGAATCCCGGCGCGGCGGCCCTTGTCCGGGTGACGTTCAGCAGCCTGGACGCCGAAGGCTCCTAGGCGGCTTCCAGCTGGCCGCACACGAAGGCGGCCTCGCCGGCGTTGAGCAGGCCTTCCAGCACGGGCTCGGCGTTCTCGGGCGAGACGATCAGGATGAAGCCGACGCCGCAGTTGAAGGTGCGCCGCAGTTCGTGATCCGAAATTCCGCCGACCTCGCCGAGCCACTGGAACACATGCGGCACCGGCCAGGCGTTCCAGTCGAATGACGCCTGAAGACCCTCGGCGATGCAGCGAGGCGGGTTCTCGATCAGGCCGCCACCGGTGATGTGCGCCGCACCCTTGATCAGGCCGGCCTTCATCAGGGGCAGGACCGGCTTCACATAGATTCGGGTCGGCTCCATCAGCGCCTGGGCCAGGGTGCGGTCGCGGGCGAAGGGGGCGTCGTCGCCCCACGCCAGACCGGACTTCTCCACCACCTTGCGGATCAGCGAATAGCCGTTTGAGTGCGGGCCCGAGGAGGCGAGGCCGATGATGATGTCGCCTGCGGCCTGACGGTCGAGGTAGGGCAGGGCGTGTCCACGCTCGACCGCGCCGAGCGAGAAGCCGGCCAGGTCATAGTCGCCGCCGGCATACATGCCGGGCATCTCGGCCGTCTCGCCGCCGACGAGGGCGCAGCCGGCCTGACGGCAGCCCTCGGCGATTCCCGCCACGACCCGTTTGGCGGCATCGATCTCGATCTTGCCGGTGGCGTAGTAGTCGAGGAACAGCAGCGGCTCGGCACCCTGGGCCAGCAGGTCGTTGACGCACATGGCGACCAGGTCGATTCCGACCCCGTCATGCCGTCCGGTCTCGATTGCGATCTTCAGCTTGGTGCCGACGCCGTCAGTGGTGGCGACGATCAGCGGGTCCTCGAATCCCGCCGCCTTGAGGTCGAACAGGGCCCCGAATCCTCCCAGCGAGGCCTCCGCGCCGGGCCGCCGGGTCGACTTCGCCAGCGGCTTGATCGCGTCCACCAGCATCTCGCCGGCGTCGATATCCACGCCGGCATCGGCATAGGTCAGGCCGTTACGCAGGCTCTCGGGGGTGTCGCTCATCGGTCACGGGCCTGAATCAGTGGGCGGATTTCTGCGGCGGCTCTTGCCACAACCACATCGCGCGGGGCTATAGCATCCGAATGACGCCGATCACCACCACCGAGGCGCTTCGCGCATTCTGCGAACGCCTGGCCGACCAGCCCTTCATCACCGTCGACACCGAGTTCATGCGGGAGACGACCTATTGGCCGCGCCTGTGCCTGATCCAGGCCGCGTCGGCCACGGACGCCGCCATCATTGACCCGATGGCCGAGGGACTGGACCTCGAGCCCTTCCTCGACCTGCTGCGCGATCCGAAGATCATCAAGGTCTTCCATGCGGCGCGTCAGGACACCGAAATCTTCGTCAAGCTCGGGGCCATGCCCAAGCCGATGTTCGACACCCAGGTCGCCGCCATGGCCGCGGGTTTCGGCGACCAGGTGTCCTATGAGGCGCTGGTCCGCCAGATGCTGCGCCAGGAAGTCGACAAGGGCAGCCGGTTCACCGACTGGGCCCGCCGCCCGCTGTCGGAGGCCCAGCTGGTCTATGCGCTGGGCGACGTGACCCATCTGGCCGCCCTGTATCCCAAGCTGCGCGACCGGCTGCAGAAGGAAGGCCGTCTGGACTGGGTCATGGCCGAGATGGAGGATCTGACCGATCCGGCCCTCTATGACACCGAGCCGGAAAAGGCCTGGAAGCGCCTGAAGCCCAAGAAATGGTCGGCCAAATACCTCGCCGCCTTCGTCGCCACCGCCGTCTGGCGCGAACGGACGGCGCAGGATCGCGACCAGCCGCGCGGGCGAATCCTCAAGGACGAGGCCATCGACGAGATCGCGGCCCAGGCCCCGACCGATCCGGATGCCTTCAACCGCCTGCGCTCCGTGCCCAAGGGCTTCGGTGCCTCGCGCCTCGGGCTGGAGCTGTCGGCCGAGCTGAAGCGGGTGCTGGCCGATCCGGAGGCCCATGCGCCCAAGCTGGACCGTCCGGCCCACAACCAGCCGGCCCCGCCGTCTGTGGTGGAGCTGCTGAAGGTGCTGCTGAAGGCCAAGAGCGACAACGCGGGCGTGGCCACCAAGCTGATCGCCAATGTCGCCGACCTCGAGAAGATCGCGCTCGACGACGCCGCCGACATCGACGCCCTCAAGGGCTGGCGGCGTCAGCTGTTCGGCGAGGATGCGCTGAAGCTCAAACGCGGCGAGATCGCCCTGGTGCTGAACGGCGCCCGCGTCGAGGTCGTCGAGATCGAATAGCCGGTCACGCGGTCAGGGCGGCGATCTCGCGGGCCAGGTTCGCCCGGGCCTGCGATTCGAATCGTTCGGCCCAGACCGGGTCGGCGAACAGGCTCCCGCCTTCGAGAAATCGACCGAGAATGGCGGCGCGCCCGGCCCGGTAGAGGGGCTCGGGGACGTGGCCATACTCGAACCGGATGGCGGCGGCGTAGACGTCATATCGGTCCGCATCCGCGCCCAGGATCGAAAGATCGATCGACACCAGGCGCGCGCCGATGAGGTCGCCGGCCTCTACCGAATGGCCAGAGGTCAGCAGAATCAGCCGGACGACCTCGTCGATGAACGCCTGCGGTGCGCCCTCGGCAGCGAGCCGCTCCGCAGCCAGCTTCGCGCTCTCGGCTTCGTTGTCGTTCCGGGTCGCGTCGTAGATCGCGTCGTGAAACCAGATCGCGGCCTCCATCAAAGCCCGCTGGTCTTCGTCCATGTCCGTCGAGGTCGCGACCTGCGCCAGACAGTCCTCGATATGGACCATGGTGTGATAGCGCCGGTGCGGCTCGCTGTAGCGCGCGATCAGCTCATCGCGAACCGCACCGGAGATCGCGAACCGCACCGGAGATCATGGCCTCAGTTCACCGTCGCCTTGACGATCTTGCCCGGCGACCGCGGCGGCTCGCCCTTGGGCAGGGCGTCGACGTGGTCCATGCCTTCGATCACCTCGCCCCAGACAGTGTACTGGCCGTCGAGGAAGGAGGCGTCGTCCAGGCAGATGAAGAACTGGCTGTTGGCGCTGTTGGGATCCGAGGTGCGGGCCATGGAGCAGACGCCGCGGGCGTGGCGCTCTTTCGAGAACTCGGCCTTCAGGTTCGGCTTCTTGGAGCCCGAGGTGCCGGTGCCGGTCGGATCGCCGCCCTGGGCCATGAAGCCGGCGATGACGCGGTGGAAGACCACGCCGTCATAGAAGCCTTCGCTCGCCAGCTCGGTGATGCGGGCGACGTGGCCGGGGGCCAGGTCAGGGCGAAGCTTGATCACGACGTCGCCGGTGTCGAGGGTGAAGGTCAGGGTCTGGTCGGCCATCGGCGCGCTCCTTGTGAATTGTCGCGGGTCCATAGCCCGCAAACCCGCTGACGGCTATGTGGATGCGATGACTGACGAAGAAAAGCCCGCTGAGCGCAGACGGATGGTGCGCCCGCCCTCGGGCGGCACCGCCGCCGGCCGTGGCATGGGCACCAAGATGAAGACCGCGGACACCAAGTCGATGTCCAGCCAGCAGTGGATCAAGCGGCAGCTGTCCGACAAATGGTCCGAGCGCGCCCGCGCCGAGGGCTGGCGCAGCCGCGCGGCCTTCAAACTGCTGGAGATCGACGACCGGTTTCACCTGATCAAACACGGCAGCCGGGTCATCGACCTGGGCGCCGCGCCGGGCGGCTGGGCCCAGGTAGCGGTCAAGCGCGGGGCCATCGCGGTGGTGGGCGTCGACCTTTTGCCGGTCGAACCGGTCCCGGGCGCGATCATGATCCAGGCGGACTTCACCCATCCGGGAGTCGATCAGCAGATGATGGACCTGCTGGGCGGAGCGCCCGACCTGGTCCTCTCCGACATGGCCCACAACACCGTCGGCCACCGCCAGACCGACCACCTGAAGATCATCGCCCTGATCGAGATCGCGGCCGATTTCGCCATCCGCACGCTCAAGCCGGGCGGGCATTTCGTGTCGAAGAATTTCCAGGGCGGCGACGCCGGCGGGGTACTGGCGCGGTTGCGTGCCGAGTTCGAGACGGTGAAATACGTCAAACCGGAATCGAGCCGTAAGGACAGCGCCGAGGTGTTTCTTGTGGCGATGAACCGGCGATGAGCCTGGTTGCATTGCTCGCCGGGCTGGCAGTCGCCCAGGAGCCGGGCGTCGTGACCGCCGCGCCGGTGGCCGAGCTGATCGGGCAGACTGTGGCCCAGGCGGCGTCCCGGATGGGGGCCACACGCGATCCTGCTCCGGCCATCACTATTGTGGAAGACGGAAGCCGGCTGGACATCTATCCCGCCGCCGAACTGGTTCCGCCCGCGCCTCATCCGCTGAGGTGCGACGTCGCCCTTGTGCCGGCCGAGGTGCTGACCGAATTGCGGGAAAGCCGCATCCCACTGTTCGCCGGTGGCCGAAGCGCAGCGCGGTATCGCCGGGTCGCCGCTGTCTATGTGGCGGCTCGCGATGGCGTCGTGGTCTCGGTGCTCAATCCCCCCTTGACCGAAGTCGCTCCGGCGCGGTCCGGCGAGAGTTCCCGTGATCAGGTGCGACGGGTCCTGCAGGAGAACCGGGATCCGTGGCTGTCCGTGGCTCCGGGACGGCTGCCCCTCTCAGACGGCGGCGGGTTTCTGGAACGGCGGCGGGACCTGGCGGCTCCGGACGGCGCGGTTCTGGCGCACCTGTGCGAGCCGGCCGTGATCATCGCGTTGCCCGTCCCGCCCGCACGGGACGACGCCGGACTGCTTCAGGGCCTGTCCCTGCTGCCGTTCGCCTGGCAACTGAAGGGGCTTAACGCGGAACGGGAAACGAGTCGTCTTGAGGGCGCGGCCCTGTTCGCGACCCTGAAGCCCGGCGATCCGCTCCCGGGCGGGCTGAACGCCTTCCTGTCGAGCCATCCGGCGGTGCGCCGCTACATCGATGAGCAGGATCCGGGCTACGCCGTGCTGGTCGTCAATCTGGGCGCAGCGGCGAGTCAGAACCTCGCGCGAATGAACGGGGCCGCCCTGGTCGGGGTCCGCGGCGACCGGATCGTCTGGACCGCCGACGGAGACGCGGCGGCCGGGCTGGGTCTGACCGCGGCCCTGTGCGTCGACGAGCGGGCGACGGCCGGAGCAGTGCGGCCGGGTTGCTCGACGACCGGCTATTTCAGCCCCTAGACGGCGGCTATCTCCGCCGCCCGTGCGGCCTTGCGCGCCTCGATCCGGCTCCAGATGCGGTCGTGGATGGTGAAGAAGACCGTCTGCACCAGCGGCTCGATGATGCCGATGGCCAGCGACACCCGCCAGTCGCGGGTCAGGGCGAAGGCGACGGTTACGGCGACGACGAAATGCATCACGCCATAGGTGACGGACTTGGCGGCAATCTGCTTCAGCGAGCGGGGCAGGGCGTGGCTGTGGCCGTCGTGGCCATGGGCGCGCGTCTGCTCCTCGGGGGCCATGATCTGCAGGCGGGCGGTGAAGGCTTCCGACGCCTCTTCCAGCCCTGACAACATCCGCCGCCGCTCGATCCGGTGCCAGACCCGGTCGTGGATGGAATAGGCGATGGTCTGGAAGAAGGGCTCGACGACGCCGACCGCCAGGGCCACCCGCCAGTCGCGCGTGATGGCGAAGGCCACCAGGATGGCGACCACCAGGTGCATCACGCCATAGCTTGCGATCTTGAGCGCGAGGCGGCGGGCGGTGCTGATGAGCATACGGACCATGAGAGACCCAGATGTGGGGCGGGCGCCGCATACGGCAAGCCAATTGTTCTTATCGTCACGATAAGGGCGGGCGGCCCTTGCGGTTCCATACCGCTCACCGCTATACGCGGCCCGCAAAACGGAGACTCCTCATGGAGATACGCGAAGGGCTCACCTTCGACGATGTTTTGCTGGAACCCGGCCCGTCAGAGATCATGCCCGCTGAGGCGGACGTCTCGACGAAGCTCACCCGCGACATCAGGCTGAACATCCCGCTGACCTCGTCCGCCATGGACACGGTCACCGAAAGCCGGCTGGCCATCGCCATGGCCCAGGCCGGCGGTCTGGGCATCCTTCACCGCAATATGACGGTCGAGGAACAGGCGGACATGGTCCGCGAAGTCAAACGCTACGAAAGCGGCATGGTCATCAACCCGGTGACCATCACGCCGCAGACCACGCTCGGCGAAATCCGCGCCATCGTGGCCAAGCGGAAGATCTCGGGCTTCCCGGTCGTGGATCCGGTGACCGGCAAGCTGGTCGGCATCCTGACCAACCGCGACATGCGGTTCGACACCGACCCGAATCGCAAGGCCATCGAACTGATGACCACGGGCGATCTGGTCACCGTGCGCGAGGGCGCGGGACGCGATGAGGCGCGGGCCCTGCTGCGGGACCGCAAGATCGAACGCGTCATCGTCGTGGACGAGGACTATCGCGCCACCGGCCTGATCACGATGAAGGACATCGAGAAGGCCCAGGCCCATCCCCACGCCGCCAAGGACGATCAGGGCCGGCTGCTGGTCGGTGCCGCCTCGACCGTGGGCGACGCGGGCTATGAGCGGGCCATGGCGCTGGCCGAGGCGGGCGTGGACGTGGTCGTGATCGACACCGCCCACGGCCATTCGATCCAGGTCTCGCGCGTCGTCGAGCGCATCAAACGCGAATCCAACCGCATCCAGATCATCGCCGGCAATGTCGCCACCTATGATGCGGCGAGAGCCCTGATCGATGCGGGTGCCGACGCCGTCAAGGTCGGTATCGGCCCGGGCAGCATCTGCACCACCCGTATCGTTGCGGGCGTCGGGGTGCCGCAGCTGACGGCCATCATGGAGGCCGCGCGCGCGGCGAAGGCGTCGGGCGCACCGGTCATCGCCGACGGCGGCATCAAGTATTCGGGCGATCTGGCCAAGGCCATCGCGGCCGGGGCCTCGGTGGCCATGATGGGGTCGATGTTCGCCGGCACCGACGAGAGCCCGGGCGAGGTCTTCCTGTACCAGGGCCGGTCCTACAAGTCGTACCGCGGCATGGGTTCGGTCGGGGCCATGGGCGCCGGTTCGGCTGACCGCTATTTCCAGAAGGAAGTCGAGGACACCCAGAAGCTGGTGCCCGAGGGCATCGAGGGCCAGACGCCGTACAAGGGGCCGATCGCCCCCGTGCTGCACCAGATGGTCGGCGGCCTGCGGGCGGCCATGGGCTATGTCGGCGCGGCGACCATCGCCGACCTGCAGGAGCGCGCACGCTTCGTGCGCATCACCGGTGCCGGGCTGCGTGAGAGTCACGTCCATGACGTGATGATCACGCGCGAGGCGCCCAACTATCGTCAGGGATGAGCGGGGAGGCTCAAGCCATGGATATGACGCCTGAATTCATCGTGTTGGCCTTCGTGCTGATCCTGGCCATCGTCCAGATCGGCTGGGCCGCCAGCGCCCGGACCGCCGAACTGGGCCTGAAATGGAACGCCGGCGCCCGCGACGGTGACACACCGCCGCCCGGGAAACTGGCCGGCCGGCTGATCCGCGCCCAGGCCAATCTGTTCGAAACCCTGCCGATCTTCGCCGCCGCCGTGATTATGGCGCATGTCGCAGGCAAGGACGGCGGCCCCCTGACGCTCTGGGGCACGCATCTCTATCTTTTCGGGCGGCTGATCTATCTGCCGCTCTACGCCCTCGGCACGCCCTATGTTCGCACCCTGGCCTGGCTCGCCGCCTTCGCCGGGCTGATCATGGTGCTCGTCGCCCTTTTCGTCTGAAAGCCCGCATTGACCCCAGCCGCCCGTCTCGCCGCCGCCGCCTCCGTCCTGGACAGCATCGCCCAGGGCCGCGCCCCCGCCGAGGTGGTGATCAAGGCCTGGGGTGCCGCCAACCGCTATGCGGGGTCCGGTGACCGCCGCGCCGTTGCCGAGCGCGTCTATCAGGTGCTGCGCGCGCGCGGCCGTCTGGTCGCCGCCATGGGTGGCCGTGAAGACGGCCGGGCGCTGGTCGTCGGGGCCCTCGCCTTCCTCGACAATCTGTCGCTGGAAGAGATCGAGGCCCTGCACTCGGGCGAGGGCTATGGCCCGCGGCCGCTGTCAAAGCAGGAGCGCGCCCGGATCGCGGCGGGGGAGGGCGACCTGCCCGAAACCGCGACGGACCTGCCGGCCTTCGTCATCGAGGACCTGAAGGCGACCTTCGGCGACCGCTGGAGCGAGGAGGCGGCCGGCCTGATGGCGCGCGCCCCGGTCGATCTGCGCGTCAACACCGCCAGGACCACAGTCGAGGCCGCCCGGGCCGAGTTGAAGGCCACAGGCCTCACACCCCAGCCGACGCCCTGGTCCGCCGTCGGCCTGCGTCTGCCGTCCGAGCCTGCACCGAACGTCCAGGCGCTGGATGCCTTCAACGCCGGCCGGATCGAAATTCAGGACGAGGGCAGCCAGCTGACGGCCTGGGTGGCCGGGGCCGGCCTGTCGTTCACACCGGACAGCATCGTCGTCGATTATTGCGCGGGCGGCGGCGGCAAGACGCTGGCGCTGGCGGTGCAGGGTCTGCCTGCCGCCGACCCGACGCGGGTCGCCGCACCCACCCCCGCAGGCTGGTCGCCGACCGGCGCTGACGAACTGGCGGCAGCGAAGTCCGCACCGGCGGCTGCGCCCATGCGGCTGATCGCCTGCGACGTGGTGCAGAAGCGGCTCGACAACATCAAGCCGCGCCTCGCCCGGGCGGGTGTCGCCGCCGACCTGCGGCTGATCGGCCAGAACGGCGGCGGGGTCGAGGAATCCAACGGCAAGGCCGATCTGGTCTTCGTCGACGCGCCCTGCAGCGGCTCCGGTGCCTGGCGTCGTCGTCCCGAGGACGCCTGGCGGCTGAAGGCCGACGAGATCGAGCGGCTGCACGCCCTGCAACTGCGCATCCTCGGTCAGGCCGCCGCGCTGGTGAAGCCGGGCGGGCGACTGGTCTATGTCACCTGTTCGGTGCTGGCGCGCGAGAACGAGGCCGTCGCCGACGCCTTCGAGGCGGCCCACAAGGGTTTCCAGCCTCTGCCGGTCGCCGACGTTCTGGCGACCCCGACGCTCACCGACGCGGCGCGCACCCGCCTTGCCGGAGCCGCAGCGGGCGGACGGCTGCGGCTGTCGCCCGCCTCGACCGGGACCGACGGCTTCTTCGTGGCCCTCTACGAGCGGCGGGCGTGAGCCGGGACTGGAACCTTTCCCGATTCGGTCCGAAGACCGTTCTCTGCGTCATGGCCGCCGAGCCTGAATACGGCCCGGCCCTGCGCAGCCACATCCGTCCGCTGATCACCGGCGTCGGTCCCGTCGAGGCCGCCGCCGCGGTGGCCGCGGCGCTTGCGACATTGCAGGCCGAGAACACCCTGCCGGACCTGATCGTTTCGCTCGGCTCGGCGGGCTCGCGCACGCTCGATCACGCCAGGGTCTATCGGGTGACCGAGGTCAGCTACCGCGACATGGACGCCAGCGTGCTCGGTTTTCCGAAGGGCGAGACACCCTATCCGCGCCTGCCCGCCGTCTTGCCCTTGTCGGGCGGCCCCGCGGGCCTCCCGACCGCCCGGCTGGCCACCGGCGGGAGCGTCGTCTCCGGCGCCGGCTATGACGCCGTCGACGCTGACATGGTCGATATGGAGACCTTCGCCGTCGTCCGCGCCGCCGCCCGCTTCGGCGTGCCGGTGATCGGCCTGCGCGGCGTCTCGGACGGCCGCACCGACCTGTCCCGCCTCGAACACTGGACCGACGCCCTGGCCGAGATCGATCTCCGGCTGGCCGAGGCCCTCGACCTGCTGCATGACCATTTCACGCCTGTTCTCACGGAGCCCGCATGACCGCCCCCGCTGATCACCAGAAGGTCCTGATCGTCGACTTCGGCAGCCAGGTCACCCAGTTGATCGCCCGGCGCCTGCGCGAGGCGAGCGTCTATTGCGAGATCCATCCCTACGCCAAGGCGGAGGCTGCGCTGGCGTCGATGAAGCCGCAGGCGATCATCCTGTCGGGCGGACCCGAGAGCGTGCACGAGGAAGGCAGCCCGCGCGCGCCGCAGGGCGTGTTTGAGGCCGGCGTCCCCGTTCTGGGCATCTGCTACGGCGAGATGACCATGTGCGAACAACTCGGCGGCAAGGTCGAGGGCGGCCACACCCGCGAGTTCGGCCGCGCCGAGATCACCGTCGAGAAGGCTTCGCCCCTGCTGGCCGGTCTGGCTCCGGTCGGCGAGGACGAGACGGTCTGGATGAGCCATGGCGACAAGATCGTCGCCATCCCGTCCGGGTTCGAGGTGGTCGCCAGCTCGGCCGGCTCTCCCTATGCCGTCATCGCCGACGAGACCCGCCGCTTCTACGGCGTCCAGTTCCACCCGGAGGTGATGCACACCCCGCGCGGCGCGACGATGCTGAAGAATTTCACCCATGGCATCGCCGGTCTGAAGGGCGACTGGACCATGGCCGCCTATCGCGACGAGCAGATCGCGAAGATCCGCGAACAGGTGGGGTCAGCGAAAGTCGTCTGCGGTCTGTCAGGCGGCGTCGACAGTTCGGTGGCCGCGGTCCTGATCCATGAGGCGATCGGCGATCAGCTGACCTGCGTGTTCGTGGACACCGGCCTGCTGCGCAAGGACGAGGCGACCCAGGTCACGACGCTGTTCCGCGAGCACTACAACATCCCGCTGATCCACGTTGATGCATCGAAGGAATTCCTTGGTGCCCTGGCCGGCCAGTCGGACCCCGAGACCAAGCGCAAGACCATCGGCCGGGTCTTCATCGAGATCTTCGACCGCGAGGCCGGCAAGATCGACGGTGCCGAATTCCTCGCCCAAGGCACCCTCTATCCCGACGTGATCGAGAGCGTCTCGTCCTCGAGCGGCAAGGCTCACGTCATCAAGAGCCACCACAATGTGGGCGGCCTGCCGGACTTCATGAAGCTGAAGCTGGTCGAGCCGCTGCGCGAACTGTTCAAGGACGAGGTCCGCGCCCTTGGCCGCGAGCTCGGCCTGACCGACGCCTTCGTCGGCCGCCACCCGTTCCCCGGGCCGGGTCTGGCCATCCGCATCCCCGGCGAGATCACGCCGGAGGCCGTCGAGACCCTGCAGCAGGCCGACGCCATCTATCTCGACGAAATCCGCAAGGCGGGCCTCTACGACAGCATCTGGCAGGCCTTTGCGGTCCTGCTGCCGGTCAAGACCGTCGGCGTCATGGGCGACGCCCGCACCTATGAGAAGGTGCTGGCCCTGCGTGCGGTGACCTCGACCGACGGCATGACCGCCGACTTCTTTGAGTTCCCGTGGGACGTTCTCGCGCGCTGCGCCACGCGCATCGTCAATGAGGTCCGGGGCGTGAACCGCGTCGTCTATGACGTGACGTCCAAGCCGCCGGGGACGATCGAGTGGGAATGATTCAGGGCTTTCGGAATCTTTCGACGGCGCTTCGGAGTGTCGAGCTAAATCACTGACTTACAAGATAATTGATTTCGCAGCCTCTCGATACCTTTCGAGGGGCTGCTTTCGTCTGCGTCGGTCGCTCCGACGGTCCCGCCGCCATTGCTCGCGAAGACTCCGCTCCATACCGTCATAGGGCCGAGGGCGCCCTGACGGTCTTTTTCCTGAGCCAAACTGTGGATTTGGCTCAGGAAAATGGTCCCGAAAGGCCGCGAAAGCGCCTGACGGTCTTTTGGAGTGAAAACAGCATGCTCACCGACGCAGAATTGCGAAATACACGAGGAAAATCCAAGCCTTATAAAAAGACCGACAGGGACGGTTTGTACGTCCTCGTGACACCGACAGGCGGCATCGCTTTCAAGTACGACTACCGCTTCAACGGGCGGCGGGAGACGGTCACCTTCGGCTCCTATGGCCCGACAGGGCTGTCGCTCGCCAGGGCGCGGGAGAAGCTGATCGAGGCGAAGCGCCAGATCGCCGAAGGCGTTTCCCCGGCCTTGGACAAGCAGCGCGTCAAGCGCCGGCTGAAGGAGGCCCAGAGATTCGAACAAGTGGCGATCCGATGGATGGAACACGCCCCGATGGCGGACAGCACCCGCAACATGCGGCGGTCCATCTTCAACCGGGAAATCCTGCCGCAATGGCGCACACGGCTGCTGAACGAGATCACGCCCAACGACCTGCGCGCCCACTGCAAGACCATCGTCGAGCGGGGCGCGCCGGCGACGGCCGTCCACGTCCGCGACATCGTCAAACAGATCTACGCCTACGCCATCCTGCACGGCGAGACGATCGACAATCCCGCGGACGGGGTGGGGCCGGCGTCCATCGCCACCTTCCGGCCGCGGGACCGGTCGCTGTCGCCGACCGAGATCCGGATCGCGCTGAACCTGCTGGGGGAGGTCGCCACTCTGCCGACCATCCGCCTCGGCCTGAAGTTCATCCTGCTGAGCATGGTCCGGAAGAGCGAGCTCCAAGACGGGGTCTGGAACGAGGTGGATTTCGCCAACGCGGTCTGGTCCATCCCCAAGGAGCGGATGAAGCGGTCGCGGCCGCACAACGTCTACCTCTCGACCCAGATGCTCGACATCCTGATCGCGCTGAAGACCTGCGCCGGGAACTCCCGCTACATCCTCCCGTCGCGTTATGACGCCGACGCGCCGATGTCGCGAGCGACCTTCAACCGCGTGACGAGCGCCATCGCCGACCGGGCGCGCGAGCGGGATCTGCCTTTGGAGCCTTTCACCGTCCACGACTTGCGGCGGACGGCTTCCACACTGTTGCACGTGATGGGCTTCAACTCGGACTGGATCGAGAAATGCCTCGCTCACGAGGAGCGGTCTTCTCGCGGCGTGTACAACAAGGCCGAATTCGAAGCCCAGCGGCGCCACATGGCCCAGCAATGGTCCGACGCGGTGGACGCCTGGGAGGCGGGGCGCGCGTTCACGCCCGTGCTCGTCATCCCGGAAACGGCCGGCCCTCGCTTCGATCCGCGTCTCTGACCGGTCGGGTGATCCGCTTGCGGACATCGGGCGGGGGCGCGCGACGGATGGGCTTGGCCCGGCGAAGCGCCAGCCAGGCCTCGACTTCGGCGAGATCCCAGACGACGCAGCGCGGCGTCAGTAGAAACCGCCGGGGAAACTGGCCGCGCTGCTCCATCTCCCAGATGGTGCTGTCGGCCAAGGGCACCATCTGACGCAACTGCGGCTTCTTGATCGTGCGCCTCAGCGGCGGGTCGGCTTGGGCCATGGGGAATCTCCACACTGTCGTGGGAATCGAAGGCGAAAGGCCGCGTCAGGTCCAGCCGCCAGCTTCTCCACCGCAGGCTTACGGGGCCAGGTCCAGTGGAGGGCTTGCAGATATCGATATTTCGACTAATGCAGAACTATGGAAACCGAACCCGCAATCCTCGCACTGTCGGCGCTGGCCCAGTCGACACGGCTGGAGGCGTTCCGCCTTCTCGTGCGCCATGAACCGGCCGGCCTGCCGGCCGGCGAGGTCGCCAACCATCTGGCGATCCCGGCCAACACCCTGTCGTCGCATCTCGGCGTGCTCTCGCGCGCAGGATTGATCAGATCGGAGCGGCGCAGTCGGTCGATCATCTACCGCGCCGACCTAGACCGGCTTCGCGACTTGGTCCTGTTCCTGCTCAAGGACTGCTGCGGGGGCCGGGCGGACCTGTGCGAGCCCCTGCTGGCCGAACTCGCGCCCTGCTGCCCCTGAGGATCCCGTGGACATCGTCATCTATCACAACCCTGCCTGCGGGACGTCGCGCAACGCGCTCGAGCTGATCCGCCACGTCGGCATCGAGCCGCATGTCGTCGAGTATCTGAAGACGCCGCCGTCGCGGACCATGGTCGCCTGGCTGGCCGAACGGACGGGCAAGCCCCTGCGCGACCTGTTGCGCGAGAAGGGCACGCCCTTCGCCGCACTGGGCCTCGGCGATGCGGACCTGACGGACGACCGGTTGCTAGACGCCATCGAGGCCCACCCGATCCTGCTCAATCGGCCGATCGTCGTCAGCCCCAAGGGCGTGCGGCTCTGCCGGCCGTCGGAGGTCGTGCTCGACCTTCTGCCCGCCGACGATCTCAAGCCGTTCACCAAGGAGGACGGCGAGATCGTCATCGACGCCACCGGACAGCGGGTGACGCGATGATCGACACCCCCGTGGCGGACGCGTCGCCGCGCCGCTTGTCCTTCCTCGACCGCTGGCTGACGCTTTGGATCTTCGTGGCCATGGGCCTGGGCGTGGCTCTGGGGACGCTCGCGCCCGGCCTGCCCGCCTGGGTCGACGGCCTCTCGATCGGCACGACCAACATCCCGATCGCCATCGGTCTGATCCTGATGATGTACCCGCCGCTGGCCAGGGTCCGGTATGAGGAACTGCCGCGCGTCTTCGCCGACAAGCGGGTGCTGACTCTGTCCCTGTTCCAGAACTGGGTGCTGGGCCCGGTGCTGATGTTCGCGTTGGCGGTCATCTTCCTGCGCGATCAGCCGGAATACATGACTGGGGTGATCTTGATCGGCCTGGCGCGCTGCATCGCCATGGTGCTGGTGTGGAACCAGCTGGCGCGGGGCGACAACCAGTATGTGGCCGGCCTCGTCGCCTTCAACTCGATCTTCCAGATTCTGTTCTTCAGCCTCTACGCCTGGATATTCCTGACGGTCCTGCCGCCGCTGTTCGGCCTGCAGGGCAGTGTGGTGGACGTCAGCGTCTGGACCATCGCCGGCGCGGTGCTCGTCTATCTCGGCCTTCCGTTCCTGGCCGGCTTCCTGACCCGGCGCAGCCTGATCGCCCGCCGGGGAGCGGACTGGTACGAGCAGTGCTTCCTGCCGCGCATCGGGCCGATCACCCTGATCGCCCTGCTGTTCACCATCGTGGTGATGTTCAGCCTCAAGGGCGGCGAGGTGGTCGCCCTGCCGCTGGACGCCCTGCGCATCGCCATTCCGCTGACGATCTACTTCCTCGTCATGTTCGTGGTCAGCTTCCTCATGGGTAAGCTGATCGAGGCTGACTATCCGCGCACCACCGCCCTGGCCTTCACCGCGGCCTCGAACAATTTCGAACTGGCCATCGCGGTGGCGATCGCGGCCTTCGGGCTGACTTCGCCGGTCGCCTTCGCGGCCGTCATCGGCCCGCTGGTCGAGGTGCCGGTGCTGATCCTGCTGGTGTCGGTGGCGCTGTGGATGGGCCGACGCTGGTTCCCGGATACGGCTCCGCCTGCGGACGCCATCTGATGGTCGTCCTGCATCTTCTGGACGCGGATGACGCCGGCCTGATCGCGGCCCTGCGCGGCGAAGGCCTGCCGGACGCCGGCGACGGCCGCTACTTCACCGCCCACGAACACGGCGACCTCGTCGGCTACGTCGGCCTGGAAGGGGAGGGGCGGGATCTCTTGCTGCGCTCCCTGGTCGTGCATGCCGACCGGAAGGCCCAAGGGATCGGGAGCCGCATCCTGACCGCCGCCGAGGCCGTGGCGAGCGATCTGGGCGGGGAACGGCTTCACCTGCTCACCACGACGGCCGAGCCCTTCTTCGTCCGGCGCGGCTTCGTCGCCGCCGATCGGGCGACCGCGCCCGCCGAGGTCCGGCGAACCCGCGAGTTCGCGGACGTCTGCCCGGCGTCGGCGGCCTATCTGACCAAGGACCTCTGATGAGCTTCGCCCGACTGCGATCGCTGCCGGATCCGGATCATCTGCCAGCCCTGGACGCGGCCTATCTGGCCGTCGATCCGGCCCGCGGCCTGGGTCCGCACAACCACCCGCCGCGCGTCCTCCTTCTGTACGGGTCGCTGCGCGAACGGTCCTATTCGCGCCTCTGCGTCGAGGAGGCGGCCCGCCTGCTGAAACGAATGGGCTGCGAGACGCGCATCTTCGATCCTTCCGACCTGCCCCTGCCAGGCGCGCCCGGCGACGACGACCATCCGGCGGTGCGCGATCTGCGCGAGCACGCCTTTTGGTCGGAGGGCATGGTCTGGTGCAGTCCGGAACGGCACGGCCAGGTGTCCGGGCTGATGAAGCTGCAGATCGATCACCTGCCGTTGAGCCTGGGCGGCATGCGCCCGACACAGGGCCGGACGCTGGCCGTCATGCAGGTGTCGGGCGGGTCCCAGAGCTTCAACGCAGTCAACACCCTGCGCCTGCTCGGACGCTGGATGCGGATGATCACCATCCCCAACCAGTCGAGCGTGGCCAAGGCCTTCCAGGAGTTCGACGAGGCCGGCCGCATGAAGCCCTCGGCCTACTATGAGCGCATCGTCGATGTGATGGAGGAACTGGTGCGCTTCACCATTCTGGTCCGACCCCACGCCGTCCAGCTTGTGGACCGCTACTCCGAACGCAAGGCGGCGGGCGTTCCGGTCGACGCCGCCGCCGATCTCTCGGCCATCGCCATCGCCGCCCAGTAGGAGCGCCGGTCTAGAAGGCTGTTCTGAGCGACGGATCGATGGATCGGCGCCAGCCCTCGTCGACCTCCGCGGCCTCGGCGAACTCGGGCCAGCGTGCGACGGCCTCGCGGACTTCCTGGACAATGGCGCGGGCGCGACGGGCGTTGATCGCGGCCGTCCGGGCGCAGGCGTCGAAGTCGTCCAGGGTGAAACCGTCGCGCTTGCCGTTCATCGACATCTGGTGCCGCGCGGTCCAGTCGCCGTCGGGATTATAGCTCCAGGTGATGTCGAAGGCCGGTGACAGGCTCCAGGCGCCGGTCCGGTTCATCAGGAAGGCGATATTCTTGACGTGGTCGTCCTGGTTGCGGGCGACGATGTTGAAGGCCATGCGCCGGAACTGCTCCTCCAGCGCCTCCATCGGCAGGCCGAGGCGGCGCATGACGAACAGGGCCTGTTCGTAGGACCAGGCGTTCTGGTCGTTGAAATCGTAATGGGCCAGCGCGGCCAGGGACTGCATGTGCAGCTTGCCGCCGCCGGGGAGGCGGTCGAACCGCTTGGTCATGAAGTGCCGCCGGCCGCCTTCTTCCAGGAGGCGGCATTCGGCGACGTGGACGCCGGCGGCGGCCGCCATCCGGGCGTAGGCGTATTCGACCGCGCCATAGCCCTGCGGATCGGTCAGTTCCTTGTCCTTGTTGCCCTTCACGCCGTCGAACTTGAGCAGCCAGTACTCGAAACCGTCGCCGGCCTCGACCTGGCCCGAGCGGACCTCGTTGGTTTTGGCGTTCCAGGCGATCACCGCCTTGGCGCGCGCGCCGCCGGCGGAGGTGCCGACCCGAAGGATGTCGCGGAGAGCCTCGGCCTTGGTCTCGTCGGCGAAGGAGGAGCGCAGATCGTTGCGGTGGGTCAGGACTTCCGACGCCAGTTCGACCAGGGCATCGAGCTTGATCTTCGTCGCCGCCTTGCGGCGCGGCCCCTTGGCCGGGGCGAACTCCAGCGCGCCCATGCCGCGCGCGCCGGTGTAGCAGAGGCGCTCGACGGCGTTGAAACTCTCCGGCGTGCGGCCCTGAGTGGCCAGCCAGGCGTCGATCAGGGTGTTGCCGTACTTGTCGGGCAGGGCGTCGGCCAGCAGGCCGGGCAGGCCGTGGAAGCTGCGCGGGTTGAGGTCGGGGAAGGTGTAGATGTCCGGGCCCAGCGGCATCATCAACGGCGCCACCTGGATACCGCTGGTGATGAAGGCGGGATCATAGGCGAAGGCGGCGACGTCGGCGCCGTCTCCCAGAGACACGGCGCCGATGCGGCTCCCCCAGAGCCGAACCTCGGCGACGGTGGTCATTGGTCGTCGCCCCAGGTCCACGGCGTCGCGGCCTCGGGGGCCTCGACCGGGCGGGCGCGTTGGCGCGTCTTGCCGTGGCGTTCGAGCAGGGCGAGGGGATTGGGCGGGGTTTCGGGCAGAAGTCGGTCGAGACCGTCCAGCCTATCCAAGGCTCTGAGGCAACGGATCAGATTGCCGAACTGGGTCGAGGCCCCGTCCTCGAGGCGCTCGATCGTTCGCTTCGACACGCCTGCCGCTTCGGCGAACTGGGCCTGGGTCATCTGCCGCGTGAGCCGCGCGTCGGCGATCCTGCGGCCAAACTCGACCAAGGCGGCGTCATCGGTGGTAAGATTGGTGATCTTCATAATTCGCCACTTTCGACGAGTTATATGCCCTACGTAGATTAAGTCGTCAATAATGGCGACTTATAAATATCATTCTAGGCCCTGCATAATTCGCCAGCTATGACGATTTATCTCCCGGACTTCGCCATAAATCGCCAAAAATGACGACTTATAGTAGGGTGGACTGTCAGGCTCGCGCCCTCAAGCCGTAGCCTTACGAACCGTAGACCCGCGCTTAAGAGGACGACCCAGCGGTCTTCGGCGCGGAGGTCCGGGCGAAGCCGACCACGAGGACCACGATCGTAAGGAACTGAACGGCGACCCCTTCGAGGGTCGGATACAGGCCGAGGATCTCAATGCGGGCAATCCAGGCCAGCGGATGGACATCGAGCCACCCCGCCTCCTGCAGCGCCGCCACTCCCTTGCCGACGAGGATGACGGACAAAACGGCCATGAGGATCGAACTCAGGGAGAAGAAGCGGCCGATCGGCAGGCGCTTGCTGTAGGCCAGCAAGGCCCAGGCCACGACGGCCAGGATCCCCACGGCCGTCAGGGCGCCCGCCAGCATGCCGAGATGGCCGCCCTGGCTCCAGATCGCCGCATAGAAGAGAATGGTCTCGAAGACCTCCCGGTAGACGACCACGAAGGCCAGCAGGAACAGGAACCAGGCCGATCGCTTGGATAGCGCATGGGAGAGCTTGTCACGGATATAGGTCTGCCAGGCGTCGGCCTGCGACTTGCCATGCATCCAGATGCCGACTGAGACGAGCACGACCGCCGCCAGAAGCGAGCCGAATCCTTCTGTGAGTTCCCGGCTGGCCCCGCTGATGGAGATGAAGAAAGTCGCGGCCGCCCAGGTGGCGCCGCCGGCGACCAGCGCGGCCACCCAGCCGCCGTGGACGTAGCGCAGCACTTCGGGCCGTTCGGCCTTCCGGAGGAAGGCGATCATCGCCACCACGATGAGCAAGGCTTCCAGCCCTTCGCGTAGCAGGATGGTGAAGGCGCCGAGGAAACTGGCGACATTGTCTGCCTCCTGGGGCGCGAGCGCTCGCTCGGCCGTGTCCAGCAGGGCGTTGAGACGGGCGACCCGATCCGACACCTCCTGGGCGGGCGCGCCCTTGCTGATCGAGGCGCGCAGGTCGGTCATGGCGGTTTCGACCCGACGCAGAAGCGCACCGTCGCGGGCGCCGAGCGCGGGCTCCACCGGTTCGAAGCCGTCAAGATAGGCCGAGAGCGCCAGGTCGGTGGCGACCTTGCGGTCGCCCCGGCGATAGGCGGCCTCGCTTTCGGCCAACCGCGTCCGCGCCAGCGTCAGGGTCGATCCCTTGACCTGCCCCGTCGCTTCCGGATGGCGACGCAGATAGGCCGTTACGGCCCGCGCCTTCGTCTCGCCGATCCGGCTTGCCAGTTCCGCCGGCGTGGCTTGGGTGACGGCGGCCAGCTCGGGGAAGGCGGAGCGGATCGCCGGATCGGCCTTCCAGAGGCGCTCGCCATCGGCGGCTTCGGCGTCGGTGAAGGCGAACCTGCCCACATAGAAGGCCAAGGCCCAGCGATCCTCGGCCGGCAGATGCGAGAAGCTGGCCATCGCCGTGCCGTCCAGCCCTTGGTCGTTCACCTGATAGAGGCCGAACACGCTGCGCTGACGGGCGCGTTCCACGTCGGCGAAGGCGATCGGCGGGGGATCGAGTCCCTCGGCGCCCGGCCCGTCGGCGCGGCCCGTCGCGCCGTGGCAGGCCGAGCACTGTCCCGCATAGAGAGCCGCGCCCCGGGCGAGGTCAGGCGGAAAGGACGGCGCCAGCGGGCTCGGATAGGCCGCCAGAACCGCACCGGCGAGAGCTTTGGCCTGATCGCCGACAGTGCGTGGCTCGGCCTTGCCCCGGATCGCCGCCTGCAGCGCGACGGCGTTCCGCAGCAGGCCAGCCTTGGCCGGATTCGACGGAAGGGCCTGCAGGCGGGTCAGGATCTGGCCGCTGAACTCGACCATTTCGCCGTATTCGGCCGGATTGGTCACCTGACCGTCGGCCACCGCGCCGGCGTAGTCGACGGCCACATAGTCCAGCAACCGCCAGGCCACCTGGGCCTCAGAAGCGGACGGCGACTGGGCGAGGGCGGGGGAGGTCACGCCCATTGCGAACAGCACGGCGAGCAGGCGGAGCAAAGGACGCATGAAAGATCCAGTTGTGAACGGCTCGCATTAGCATTTATGCCGAACGGCTGTCGCGCTTAAAGCGACGCCGATGGGTCGTGCAACGCCTCGATCACCTTGCAGGCCGATACGCGGCCGCCGGCGCATTCCGCCGACATTCGCGACAGTTCGGTCTGCAGCGCCTGGAGTTGCGCGATCTTGTCCGTGACGTCGGAGAGATGCCGTTCGGCGATCGCATTGGCCTCGCCGCAGGGCCGGTCGGGATGGTCTGACAGATCGAGCAGGGAGCGGATGGCGTCGAGGTCGAACCCCAGCTGACGCGCATGGCGGATGAAGGACAGCCGGCGCAGGGCGGCATCGTCATAGAGGCGTCGGTCGCTGGCCGTGCGAGGCGGCGGCGCCAGAAGGCCGATCTGCTCATAGAAGCGGATGGTCGGGACCTTCACGCCCGTGGCCGCGGCCAACTTGCCGATGGATCGAAGAGGCGAGGGGACGGAAGAAGCCATGGTGTGAGAATAGGTGCTTGATCCTCTAGCCGCTAGAGGATGCATAGGTCGTCCGACGCGTAGCCGGAGCCTCCGATGACCGAGCCCCTGATCCAGGACAGACCCGCAGCCGCCTGTTGCGGCGCGACCGTCAAATTCGACGGCGCCTCGCCCGCCTACCGCCGCATCCTGCTGGCCGTGATCGCCATCAACGCGGTGGCCTTCGTGGCCGTGGCGGGCGGCGCGCTCGCCCAAGGCTCGGCGTCGCTCGGCGCCAATGCGCTGGACTTCCTCGCCGACAGCGCGACCTACGCCATCAGCCTGTGGGCGATCGGCAAGTCCGTGCGGGTCCGTTCCGGCGCCGCCCTGCTCAAGGGCGCGAGCCTGGGGCTGCTGGCCGTGTTCATCCTCGGCTTCGCCATCTGGCGGGCCGTGTCGGGCGCGCCGCCCGAAGGGACGGTGATCACCGGCCTTGGCCTGTTCGGTTTCCTCGCCAACGCCGTCGCCGCCCTGCTGCTCGTGCGTCACCGCGATGGCGACGCCAACGTCCGCTCCGTCTGGCTCTGCACCCGCAACGACCTGATCGAGAGCCTGGTCGTCGCCGCCGCTGGGGGGCTGGTCTGGCTGACCGCCTCGCGCTGGCCCGATCTGATCGCCGGCGGCATCCTTGCCGCAGTGTTCCTGCAGTCGGCCTGGTCGATCGTCAGCCAGTCGCGGGCGGAACTGAAGGCGGCGCTGTGACCGCCGTCGCTGCGGTGCGACGACGGTGGCGGTTGATGTCACGGACCCGCGTGGTATGGGACGGCATGGGATTCCCCTCGGTCAGACATGGACTGATGACGGCGCTGCTCGCGGCGTTCGTGTCCCTGTTCGTCCTGGTCTCCGCCGTCGATGCTGCGACCTGCAGCCCCGAAGCGATGGCATCCCCCGCCTCCAGCGCCCTGGCCGACATCCCCGTCGATCAGGACGACGGCGGCCCGGCGGACAACCACGCCATCTGTTCGCACGGCCACTGCCACCACGGCGGCGTCGCCGTGCCCCAGACGCCTGACGCCCCGGTCGTGACCCATGCCGGGGCTGACCTGAACGCCCGCCTGCTGGCGGACGGCTTGCCGTCCCGCATGCCGGCCGGACCGGAACGACCGCCCCGAGGCTGACGGGACCGCGCGCGACCGCGCGCCTTCCACGTCAACCATCCGGGAAACAGGACCTATGCCATCCCCTAAACGCCGTCTGCCGCACCCCGCGGCCGGCGGAGCCGCGATCGCCCTCGCGGCGATCCTGGCCATGCTGGCCCCAGGGTCAGCCTTCGCCGAACCCGTCACCCTGGCCGAGGCGCTTTCGCGCGCCGCGGCCTCCTCGCCAACCTTGGCGGCCGCAGAAGCCGACGTGGCCGCCGCCGTCGGCCGCGCGCAACAGGCCGGGTTCCGACCCAATCCCGAACTCGGGCTCGAGGTCGAGAATTTCGCCGGCACCGGCGGCTTCTCCGGCGTCGATGACGCCGAAAGCACCCTGAGCGTCGGCCAGCGGTTCGAACTCGGCGGCAAGCGGCCCGCACGCGAGCGCGCCGCCCAGGCCGAGGTGGACGCCGCCCGGCTGCGCCTCGCGGTCGCGCGGGCGGACCTGCAACAGCAGGTGCGTGACGCCTACGCCGAGGCCTATGCGGACAGCCGCCGGGTCGAACTGGCCCGCGATCAGTTCATGCGCGCCGATAACCTTCAGACCATCGCCACCGAACTGGTGGACGCCGGTCGCGAACCGCCGTTGCGGGCTCTGCGAGCTCGCACCGCCGCCCTGGAAGCGGTCGGACGGGTTCGCGCGGCTGAAGCCGAGTATGCTGAAGCCCAGCGGGCGCTCGCCGCCCTGTGGGGCGGCGGCGAAGACCTGCCCGAACCGACCGCCGCTGAAACCTTGGCGGCGCCTAGCGCGGTCATCGACCCGGCCAGCGCGCTGGACGTGCGCCTCGCCGAGGCCGAGGTGGCGACCTCCATCGCCGTCGTCGAGCGTGAACGGCCCCTGTCCCGCCCCGATGTGACCGTCAGCGTCGGCGCCCGCCAGTTCCGGGGCACGGACGACACGGCTCTGGTGTTCGGCGCTTCCATGCCGATCGGTCTGTTTGACCGGAACCAGGGCAATATCGCCGCCGCCAACGCGGAGCGCACCGGAGCCGAGGCCCGCCGCAACGCCGCTCTCGCCGGCGCGATCCGGCGGACGCGCGACGCCCAGGCCGCCCTCCGGACGGCCGAGGCCCAGTTGGCCTTCCTCGAAACCCAGGCCGAACCGGAAGCGATCGAGGCCGTGCGCATCGCGCGTGAAGGCTTCTCGGCCGGCCGCTTCACCCTGCTGGACGTGCTGGACGCCGAAGAGGCGCTCAACACCGTTCAGGCCGACATGATCACCGCCGAGATGGAGCGGGCGCAAGCCGTCGCCGCCCTGACTCGCGCCACCGAAACCGAAGGATCCGCCCAATGAAGAGACTCACAAACCAGCAACGCCTCCTCGGCGGCGCGGCGGCGGCCGTGATCGTCTTCGGCGGCGGGTTCGCCGTCTGGAGCATGACGCGTGGTCCGGAAGCGCCGGCGGAAGCCGCTGCGGAAGCCGAAGAAGAACACGGCGCCGGCGAGGCCCTCGAGATGGACGCCGCCCGTATCCAGGCGGCCGGCATCATCCTCGCGCCCGTGGGCAGCGGCTCTCTCAGCGCCGAGATCGTGGCCCAGGGCACCGTCGTGGGCACGCCCCAGGGCGAGGCCGTGCTCGCGGCCCGCGCCGACGGCGTCATCACCGGCGTTTCGCTGCGCCTTGGCGACAGCGTGCGCGCCGGCCAGACCGTGGCCCTGATCGAAAGCCGCGAGGCGTCCTCCATCGCCGCCGAACGGGCGACCGCCCAGGCCCGGTTGACCGCGGCCCGACAGGCGCTCGCCCGCGAGCAGCGGCTGTTCGACTCGCAGATCACCGCGCGACAGGATCTCGAAGCCGCCCAGACCGTCATGGCGGAAGCGGAGGCGGAAGCGCGACGGACCTCTGCCGCCGCCGCCGCCGCCCGGGTCTCCGGGGACGGCCGCAGCACGGGCGTCGTCAGCCCGATCAGCGGGCGGGTGACGGAATCCAACGCCACGCTCGGCGCCTTCGTGACGGCGGGAACTGAACTGTTCCACGTCGCCAACGCCAGCCAGATCGAAATCCAGGCCTCGGTCTCCGCCGAAGACGCGGCGCGGATCGCCCCGGGCGACCGGGCCAGCATCACCCTGCCGGAAGGCGAGGTGCAGGCCACCGTGCGATCGATCACGCCGGGGGTGAATGCGGAAAGCCGCGCCGCCACCGTGCTGCTCAACATCAGTGGGGTCGGGGGCCTGCGTCCCGGCCAGGCGATCGCGGTGCGCATCTACACCCGCGACGCCCAGACTACGGGCGGCGTTTCCGTCCCTGAGGAGGCCATCCAGACGGTCGAAGGCCGCGAAGTGGTGTTCGTCCGGACCGCCGAGGGCTTCACCGCTGCGCCGGTGATCGTCGGCCAGCGCAGCGCCGGCCGGGCCCAGATCACCTCCGGCCTGACCGCGGGCCAGATCGTCGCCACCCGCAACGCCTTCCTGCTGAAGGCCGCGCTCGGCGCCGGCGAAGTGGAGCACTAGCCCATGATCGCCAATCTCATGGCCCTGTCGGTGCGGGCGCGATGGATGATCATCGCCCTCGTGCTGGTTGTCTCCACCTACGGCGCGTGGCAGCTGACCCAACTGCCCATCGACGCCGTGCCCGACATCACCAACAACCAGGTGCAGATCAACACTTCCGACGCCTCGCTCTCGCCCGTCGAGATCGAGAAACGCGTCACCTTCCCGGTCGAGACCGCGATGGCCGGCATCCCCGGCCTGCAGTCGACCCGCTCCCTGTCGCGTAACGGCTTCTCGCAGGTGACTGTGATCTTCGAGGAGAACGTCGACCTGTATTTCGCGCGCCAGCAGGTCAGCGAGCGGCTCGTCCAGGCCCAGGAAAGCCTGCCCGAAGGCGTCCAGCCCCAGATCGGCCCCGTCACCACGGGCCTGGGCGAGGTGTTCATGTACGCCATCGACTACACCCATCCGGGCGGACGAGGCGCCACCGTGCGCAACGGCCAGCCGGGCTGGCAGTCCGATGGATCGTTCCTGACCCCGGAAGGCGATCGCCTGACGGACGACATCTCCCGGGCCGCCTATCTCAGGACGGTGCAGGACTGGATCATCGCGCCGCAGCTGCGGTAGGTGAACGGCGTCGCTGGCGTCGACACCATTGGCGGCTTCGAGAAGCAGTATGTCGTCGAGCCCGACCCGATCCGGCTGGCCCAGTATGGCGTCTCGTTCGGCGAGCTGGCCGAGGGTCTGGAGGCCGCCAACCTCTCCGTCGGCGCCAACTTCGTCGAGCGCGGCGGCGAGGCCTATCTGGTGCGGGCCGACGCCCGCATCCGCAGCCTGAGCCAGATCGAGGAAGCCATCGTCGCCACGCGCGGCGGTGTGCCCGTCGCCGTTCGCGACGTCGCCGCCGTCCGCCTCGGCGGGGACCTGCGCACCGGCGGGGCGACCATGAACGGCCACGAGGTGGTCATCGGCACCACCCTGATGCTGATCGGCGAGAACAGCCGCACCGTCGCCCGCGCGGTCGGCGAACAGCTGGAGACGACCGTTCGGTCGCTGCCGCCGGGGATCAAGGTCACCCCCGTCCTCGACCGCTCCAAACTCGTCAACGCCACCATCTCGACCGTTCAGCGCAACCTGATCGAAGGCGCCATCCTGGTCGCCATCGCCCTGTTCCTGCTGCTCGGCAACGTCCGCGCCGCCCTGATCGCGGTGGCGATCATCCCGATCTCCTTCTTCATGACCGCCATCGGCATGAATTTCATGGGGGTGTCGGGCAATCTGATGAGCCTGGGGGCGCTCGACTTCGGCCTCATCGTCGACGGCTCGGTGATCATCATCGAAAACTGTCTGAGACGGCTGGCCGAGCGACAACACCACGAGGGCCGGCTGCTGAGCCTGCGCGAGCGGCTCGAGGAAACCACCATCGCCACCCAGGAAATGATCAAGCCGACCGTCTACGGCCAGGCCATCATCCTGCTGGTCTTCGCCCCGCTGCTGACCTTCCAGGGCGTGGAGGGCAAGACCTTCTCGCCCATGGCCATCACTCTGATGCTGGCCCTCGTCGCGGCCTTCATCCTGTCCATCACCTTCATCCCGGCGATGGTGGCCCTGGTGATGCGCAACAAGGTCTCCGAGAAGGACGTCTTCGTCATTCGCTGGATCAAGGCGAGGTACGAGCCGGTGCTGCGTCAGGCCGTGGCCCGACCCTGGCCCTTCGTTGGCGGCGGTCTGGCCCTTTTCGCCGTGGCTGGCGTGATCTTCACCATGCTCGGTCAGGAGTTCATTCCGACCCTGGACGAACGCAACCTCGCCATGGCGTCCCAACGGGTGCCGTCCACGGCGGTGGAGCAGTCGATCCGCATGCAGCGGGGCGTGGAGAGCGCGATCATCGCCTTGCCCGAGGTCGAGCTGATGTTCTCCAAGACCGGCACCGCCGAGGTGGCCACCGATCCGATGCCGCCCAACATCTCCGACGGCTTCATCATCCTCAAGCCGCAGGATCAGTGGCCTGACGGTGTGAACACCAAGGCCGATGTGATCGAACGGATCGAGGCCGTGGCCAACGCCCAGGTTGGTCAGGGCTATGAGCTCAGCCAGCCGATCGAACTGCGGTTCAACGAACTGATCGCCGGCGTGCGCGGCGACGTGGCGATCAAGATCTATGGCGATGATCTCGACAAGCTGACGGCCACGGCCAACCGGATCGCGGCGCAGCTGAACGCCACCCCGGGCGCGGCCGACGTCAAGGTTGAACAGACCGACGGCGCGCCGTCTCTGGACGTGACCTTCGACCGGGCCGCCATCGCGCGGTTCGGCCTGACGGTGGAGGAGGTGGCCGACACGGTCGCCGCCGCCATGGGCGGGCGCGAGGCCGGGCAATTGTTTGAAGGCGACCGCCGCTTCGACGTGGTGGTCCGCGTGCCCAACGCCAGCCGACACGACCTCGACGCCCTCGGCGCCATCCCTGTGATGTTGCCGGAAGCGGAGGGCCGCACCCGGGCGCCCGTCCCGTTGCGGCAGGTGGCGTCGTTCCGCTTCGCCGAGGGGCTGAACCAGATCAGCCGCGAGAACGGCAAGCGTCGCGTCGTGGTCCAGGCCAACGTCCGAGGCCGCGACGTCGGGTCGTTCGTCCGGGAGGCCATGCCCAAGGTGGAGACGGTCGCCTTGCCGGCCGGCTCCTGGATCGAGTGGGGCGGCCAGTTCCAGAACCTCAAGGCGGCCTCCGACCGCCTGTCGCTGGTCGTGCCGATCTGCTTCCTGGCCATCTTCGCGGTGCTCTTCCTCGCCGTGGGGACGTTCGGGCGGGCGGTCGCGGTCTTCCTGACCGTGCCGCTCGGTCTGGCGGGCGGCGTCTTCGCCCTGGCCCTGACCGGCATCTCCTTCTCGGTGTCGGCGGCGGTGGGCTTTATCTGCCTCGCCGGGGTCGCGGTGCTGAACGGCCTGGTGGTGATGTCGTCGATCCGGCAACGGCTCGACGACGGCATGGAGCTTTCCCGCTCCATCATCGAGGGCTGCATGGAGCGGGTTCGTCCGGTCATCATGACCGGTCTGGTCCCGGCCATCGGCTTCGTGCCCATGGCCCTGGCCCACGGCCCCGGCGCCGAGGTGCAGAAGCCCCTGGCCATGGTCGTCATCGGCGGCCTGGTCACCGCCACCCTGCTGACGCTGCTGGTCCTGCCGGCGATGAGCCGGCTGGTCCTCGGCCTGACCGAGGGACGGCGTCCCAAGCCCACCGACGCGCCGGCCGGCGAGCCGGTTCCGGCGGAATAGTCCCGGTCCCCGCCGTCGCGTTGGCGGCGGGGATCTCCCTTTTCTGGAGGCGATCATGTCCGACCCCATCAAACTGATGCGCATCTACACCGACGAGGCCGCCTATTTCGGCGACCGCAAGGTCTTCGAAATCGTGGCCGAACGCGCCCGCGCCGCCGGCCTGGCCGGGGCCACGGTCCTTCAGGCTCTCGTCGGCTTCGGCCACACCCCCCACCTGCATCGCCGCCATGTGCTGGACGACGACCAATCTCTCATCGTCGAACTGCTCGACCACGAATCCAAGCTTCGGGCGTTCCTGGAGACCCTCGCCGATCTCGAACACCTGGGTCCGGTCACCCTGGAGGCGGTCGAGGTGTTGCGCTGGCCCCAGCCGGGCGCGGCGGGCGCCCGCTAGGGATCAGGGATCGATGGCCTCAGATCAGGAAGACCGACGCCAGCGTCGCACGCTGCTCACCGTCCTTGGGCTCAACGCCGGGCTGGCGGCGGCGCTCGGGGTGGGCGGCGTCTCTGCCGATTCCAGCGCCTTGCTCGCCAACGCCGTGGACAACGCCTCGGACGCGGCGGTCTATCTGATCAGCTTCCTGGCCATCGGTCGCCCCGGGTCGTGGAAACGGGGCGCCGCCCGTTTGTCCGGGATCATGCTGCTGATCTTCGCCGCCGGCGTTCTGCTCGACGCCGGGCGCCGGTTCCTCGTCGGCACCGAGCCGATCGGCCCGACCATGATGGGGCTGGCCGTGGTCGCCGCCGTCGTCAACCTCATCTGCCTGCAACTGATCCGGCGCCAGCAGAGCCGCGACGTCAACATGAAGGCGGCCGAGACCTTCAGCTTCAACGACTTCGCCTCGAACGGCGGCATTCTCGTCGCCGGAGGACTGGTGATGTGGCTGGACCAGGCCTGGCCCGACCTCGTCGTCGGGGTGCTGGTCGCCGCCATCGCCGCCAAGGGCGGCGTCGAAATCCTGCGCGACGCCGCTCGCGCCAAATCCGACAAGGAGAGCGGCGTATGACGTCGACACATTCGTCCGAAGAGCAGCCCAAGGCGGCAGACCACGGTCCTGGTGACGGCCACGATCACGGCCATGGCGGCATCCTCGGTCCCAACACCGAGGTGATCTTCGCGCTCTCGTCGGGCGCAGCCTTGGGTGTGGGGTTCGCGCTGGAGAAGCTCGCGCCGGGCGCCCCGACCTGGATCCCGCTCGCGCTCTACCTTGTCGCCTACGCGTTCGGCGGCTTCTTCACCGTCCGCGAGGCGGTCCAGAACCTCCTGCAGAAGCGGTTCGAGATCGACACCCTGATGCTCGTCGCCGCAGCGGGCGCGGCGGCGCTCGGCGCCTGGGCCGAGGGCGCGCTCTTGCTGTTCCTGTTCAGCATCGGCCATGCCCTTGAGCACTACGCCATGGGGCGCGCCAAACGGGCGATCGAGGCCCTGGCGGATCTGGCGCCCCGGACCGCCCATGTACGGCGTGACGGGCAGGTCGTCGAACTGCCGGTCGAAGAACTGGTGGTCGGCGACACCGTGGTGGTGCGTCCGAACGAGCGCCTTCCGGCCGACGGCTTCGTCGTGGTGGGAACGACAAGCATCAATCAGGCCCCGGTGACTGGCGAGAGCATGCCGGTGGACAAGCAGCCGGTCCCGGACGCGGCTGCGGCCCGCGAGCGGCCGGCCCAGGTCGGATCTGCGTCCCTCGTCTTCGCGGGCACCATCAACGGCGCCGGTGCGATCGAGATCGAGACCACCCGCAAATCGAGCGACACCACCCTGGCCAAGGTGGTCCGGATGGTGAGCGAGGCCGAGACCCAGAAGTCGCCGACCCAGCGCTTCACGGACAGGTTCGAGCGCATCTTCGTGCCTGTCGTCCTGGGCTTGGCCTTCGTGTTGTTGTTCGCCTGGGTGGTGGTCGATGAGCCGTTCCGCGACAGCTTCTATCGCGCCATGGCCGTCTTGGTCGCCGCCAGCCCTTGCGCGCTCGCCATAGCCACCCCGAGCGCGGTCCTGTCGGGCGTCGCCCGTGCGGCGCGCGCGGGCGTTCTGATCAAGGGCGGCGCGCCGTTGGAGAATCTCGGCTCGCTCAACGCCATCGCCTTCGACAAGACCGGGACCCTGACCGAGGGTCGGCCCCGGATCACCGATGTCATGCCGGTGCGCGGGACGACCGAAGCCGACCTCCTCGCAATCGCGGTCGCCGTCGAGCGGCTCAGCGACCATCCGCTCGCGGAAGCGATCGCCCGCGACGGCGCCGAACGGCTGGGCGATACCGCGCTCGTGGCCGCAACCGAGCTCAAGAGCCTGACCGGCAAGGGGGTGACGGCCCAACTCGGCGGCGAGACGATCTGGATCGGCAAGCCCGAGATGTTCGGGGCCGACGGCGTGGCGGGTCTCGACGACGAAACGACGGCCGTCGTCGCGCAACTGCGCGACCAGGGGCGGACCCTGATGGTGGTGCGGCGCGGGACGCGAGACCTCGGTGTCATCGGCCTGCTCGACACGCCGCGCGCTGCGGCCGGGGCCGCGCTCGCGGCGCTCCGGGCCCTCGGCGTCCAGCGCATGATCATGATCTCGGGAGATCACCAGAAGGCCGCCCAGGCCATCGCGGAGCAGGTCGGGCTGACCGAGGCGTGGGCGATCTCATGCCGGAGGACAAGGTCGACGCCATCAAGAAACTCCGCGCGGACGGCAAGATCGCTATGGTGGGCGACGGCGTGAACGACGCCCCCGCCATGGCAACGGCCACGGTCGGCATCGCCATGGGCGCGGCCGGGTCCGATGTCGCCCTCGAGACCGCGGATGTCGCCCTTATGTCCGACGACCTGTCGCAGCTACCGTTCACGGTCGGCCTTAGCCGGCAGACCCGCCGGATCATCCTCCAGAACCTGTACGTCAGCCTCGGCGTCGTCGCCTTCCTGGTGCCGGCGACCATCCTCGGCCTTGGCATCGGTCCCGCCGTGGCGCTCCACGAAGGCTCGACCCTGCTTGTGGTGTTCAACGCCCTTCGGCTGCTCGCCTACCGCGATCCGGCCCGGACGGGCGTCTCAACCGCAATCCCGGCGGGCCCCACGGCCTCTCCGGCGCTCTCGAGGACATCGACATGAAAGGCTTCGGGTGGGTTTCCGTCATCGCCGTCTTCCTCGCCCTCTCGGCGTTCGCCTTCGGCATGAGCTCGCGGCAGGCCCGCGACGTCCCCGATCGGGGCCCGGCCGTGGACGCCCGTCCGATCGACACCGGGGCGAGCCACGCTGGAGGGACGACCGACAGCCCCTCGACGGCGGCCTATCGCGAGGCGAGCGCCCAGATGCACGCGGCCATGAGCATCGACTACACGGGCGATCCCGACATCGACTTCCTGCGCGGCATGATCGCCCACCATGAGGGCGCTCTCGCCATGGCCAAGGTCGCCGTCGAGCATGGCGAGGCGCAGGACGTGCGAGCTCTCGCCGAGGAGATCATCGCGGCCCAGGAAGCCGAGATCATCCGCATGCGGATCATGCTCGCCCGGCACGAGGACGCCCCCGCGCCCGCCGCGAGGCCCTGAGGCGTGGCCGGCAAACGCTTCACCGTGCGAAGCCGCGATCTGCGGTGGCGGGAAGGCCGCTACGGCAAGCGCCGGCGGTCGCGGCTCCTGACCCGGCCGTCGGAGCCGCGGCCCGTGCTCGACGCGATCATCGCCGTCGTCGTCAGCCTGATCGCCGCCGGCATCGTGTTCTGCATGGCCTTCCTGTTGTTCGGCTCGCACAAGGTGCCGCTGCATTTCGGCTACGGCGCCATTCTCGGCGTCGTGACCGTGGGCAGCCTGCTGCTCGGGCCCCGTGACCGCGGCGGACTGCTGATGGCGACCGCCGTCGCCGTCGTTTGGGTTTTGGGAACCGCAGGTCTGTATGGTTTGCGGGATCAAATTCACCTGCGCCCGCACGAGCACCACAAACCCGCCGCCGTCGCCTTTGGCCGGAAACCCGCCTGAATGTTGGAAGACGCCCCCGCCGCGCCGTCGCCTCGTCCCGTCCGGATCGCGCGCGGCGGCTGGCTGGACGCGCTGCGCTTCATCGTCGGGGCGCTGATCATCCTCTACCATTTTCGCGAGGCCTCGCCGGTCCCGCTGCCGCAGCTGCATCCGGTGTTCGACCGCGGCTATCTGCTCACCGACTTCTTCATCATCGACTCCGGCTATGTCCTGGCCCGCATCTACGGTGATCGCCTCGCGTGCGGACAGGCCTCTCTGCGCGCCTATGCGCGCCAGCGCCTGCTGCGGGTCATTCCGGCCCATCTCGTTGTTAGCCTCATCCTCGTGGCGATTGTCGGCGGCGCCGCCCTGGCCGGCGTCACGCCGAGCAATCCGCGCTGGTTCGACTGGTCGCAGTTGCCCGCGCAGGTCCTGCTGGTCCAGGCCTATGGCGTGCCAGGCGGGCAGGGGTGGAACGCCCCCACCTGGACCCTCTCGGCCCTGATAGGCTGCTATCTCCTGCTGCCGTGGATCTGCCGCGCCCTGTGGCGTTGGCCGCCGGTCATGGCGGTGATCGGGGCGATGCTCCTGGTCGTCGCCGCCGACGTCGCGGCCGCGCTGTGGCTCGGGGATCCGATCTACCGCCTGCCGATGCGCTACGGCATCCTGCGCGCCCTGCCGCTCTTCCTGCTCGGAGTCGCGGCGGCCTTCTACGGCTCGCGAGTCTATGTCGCGCCGCGCCGGGCCGGGGCGATCGGCGTCGTCGCCGCCGTCGCTCTGGTGGCCCTTCAGGCCCTCGGCGCCTTCAGCCTGCTGTCGCTGGGGCTCATGACCGTGATCATCTGGGCCGCCGGCGCCGTGCCCGTGCTCCGGCCGTCGCGCCTGGTCGAACACCTGGCCCTGATGTCGTTCTCGATGTTCCTGACCAATGAGGTGAGCCGCATCGTCTGGTTCGGCCTGCTGGACGCCCTGGGTCAGGAGGCCCTGTCGTCCGGTCTCCGCTGGGCGCTGTGGTCGATCGGCTTCGCCGGGGCGTTCGTGGCGGCGGCGGCGTTCCGTTACGGGTTCGACCGCCCGGTGCAGACCTGGCTCAATCCGTCACGCTCAAAGTTGGCGGTTGGGGATAGGGAGGCGCCCGTGATCTCTCAAACGTCAGGCGCCGTTGTGGCGGCCGAACACGCGCGTTGAGCCGTCGTTGAGGATCAGGACGGTTGTATAGGGTTCGCGCCCGGCGGCTTCCATGCCGGGCGAGCCCGCGGGCATGCCGGGCGCGCTGAGCGCCCGGGCGGCCGGACGCTCGCTGAGCAGCCGGTCGACATCGCCGGCCGGGACATGGCCCTCGATGGCGTAGGCGCCGACCACCGCTGTGTGACAGGAGGCCAGCCGGTCGGGGATCCCGTGCCGGGCGCGGATCGGCGCGAGATCCTCGCGCTCGACGATCTCGACGCTCCAGCCTGCCTCGCGCATGTGGGCGATCCAGCCCCCGCAACAGCCGCACCACGGGGTCTTGTAGGCGGTCATCCGCTTCGGCGGCGCGGCGAGGACCGGGCCGGCCACGGCGGTGAGGGAAAGGCCGAGCAGCAGGGCGCGGCGCAGCGGCGAGGCGCAGGTTCGGGTCATGTCAGATCCTCTGTCGAAGTTGAGCTTTCGGCCGGGACGCCGGCAAGACGAAACGAAGCGGCGTGGCCGAACGTACGGGCGCTCGGCCGCGCCGTCCCGACCGCCTATTCCGGGCTGATGGCGGTGATCTCTCCGGTCCCGCCGGTCATGGCCAGATCGAACTCGACCCGGTCGCCGGCCTTGGTCGTCGTCAGCAAGGCGGGGGCCGCCTTGAAGCTCATGGTCATGGCCGGCCAGCCCATCTCCGGGATGGGTCCGTGATCCAGGGTCACCGTGCCGGCGACCGGGTCGACCGCGGTCACGACGCCGGTTCCGTGACCGGTCTTGGCGGGCGTGGAGGCGGGGCCCATCTGCGCCATCGGGGCTTCGGCCGCGACGGGTTCGGCCGCCGGAGCGGCCGCCTTGTCGGCCGGCTGGCCGCAGGCGGCGAGCAGGGCGGTCGTGGCGAGGGCGGCGGTCAGGATCAGGCGTTTCATAGAGGGTCTCCTTGGGTTGAAGCGGTGGCGGGGGAACGTCGGCGTCTGAGCAGCAGGTAGGCCGCGGGGATCACCAGCATCGAGAGCAGGGGGGCGGTCAGCATGCCGCCGATCATGGGCGCGGCGATCCGGCTCATGACCTCCGAGCCGGCGCCGTGGCCGACCAGGATGGGGAACAGGCCGGCGAGGATCACCGCCACCGTCATGGCCTTGGGGCGCACCCGCAACAGCGCGCCCTCGCGCACGGCCTCGGCGACCTGGTCCGGCGAAGGATCGGCGCCCCGGTCGGCCAGGGCGTGTTTGAGGTAGATCAGCATGACCACGCCGAACTCGGCCGAGACGCCGGCCAGGGCGATGAAGCCGACGCCGGTCGCGACCGACTGATGATAGCCCAGCAGATAGAGGATCCAGATCCCGCCGGTCAGGGCGAAGGGCAGGGTGCCCATGATCAGGGCCGCCTCATCGAGCCGGCCGAACGTCACATAGAGCAGGACGAAGATGATCAGCAGCGTCGCCGGCACGACGATCATCAGCCGGGCGGCGGCGCGTTGCAGATATTCGAACTGACCGGCGTAGGCCAGGCTGACCCCGGGCGTCAGGCGGACGTCCCGGGCCACCGCCGTGCGCAGATCGGCGACGACGGAGGCGAGGTCGCGGCCACGGACATCGACATAGACCCAGGTCGAGGGCCGGCCGTTCTCCGTCTTCAGCATCGGCGGACCGTCGGCGATCCGGACCTCGGCGACGGTGCCCAGGGTGATCTGCTGTCCCGACGGGGTCAGCACCGGCAGGGCGCGCAGTCCCTCGAGACTGTCACGCAGTTCGCGCGGATAACGGACGTTGATCGGATAACGGGCGAGGCCCTCGACCGTCTGTCCGATGGTCTCGCCGCCGATGGCGCCGGCGACGATGGACTGCACGTCGGCGATGTTGAGGCCGTAGCGCGCAGCGGCGGCCCGGTCGATGTCGACATCGACATAGCGCCCCCCCGTCAGCCGCTCGGCAAGGGCCGAACTCACCCCCGGGACGCTCTTGGCCGCCCGTTCCACTTCTCCGGCGATACGGTCGATCTCGGCCAGGTCCGCGCCGGAGACCTTGACCCCGATGGGGCTCTTGATCCCCGTCGCCAGCATATCGATGCGGTTGCGGATCGGCGGCGCCCAGACATTGGCCAAGCCCGGGACCTGGACCGCCCGATCCAGTTCCTCGACCAGCCGGTCCGGCGTCATGCCGGGACGCCACTGGTCGCGCGGCTTGAACTGGATGGTGGTCTCGAACATCTCCAGCGGGGCGGGGTCGGTCGCCGTCTCCGCCCGTCCGGCCTTGCCGAACACCGTCTCGACCTCGGGCACGGTGAGGATCATGCGGTCGGTCTGCTGCAGCAGTTCCGAGGCCTTGGCCGCCGACAGGCCGGGCAGGGCGGACGGCATATAGAGCAGGTCGCCCTCGTCCATGGTCGGCAGGAACTCGCCGCCCAGCTGGCTGAGCGGCCAGGCCGTTGTGGCGAAAGCCAGCACCGCCAGCAACAGCGTCGTGCGCGGACGCCCCATCACCCAGTCGAGCGCCGGCTGATAGGCCCGGCTCAGCGCCCGGTTCAGCGGGTTGTCGCGTTCGGCCGGGATGCGGCCGCGGATCAGATAGCCCATCAGCACCGGGACGAGAGTGACCGAGAGGATGGCGGCCGCCGCCATGGCGTAGGATTTGGTGAAGGCCAAGGGCGCGAACAGCCGTCCCTCCTGGGCCTGGAGGCTGAACACCGGCACGAAGGACAGGGTGATAATGACCAGGCTCAGGAACAGCGCCGGCCCGACCTCGGCCGCCGCGTCGGTGACGACCCGCCAGCGCGTCTCGCCGACCAGTGACTCGTCCGGATGCGCATGCTCCCAGCGCTCGATATGTTTGTGGGCGTTCTCGATCATCACCACCGCAGCGTCGACCATCGCCCCGACGGCGATGGCGATGCCGCCCAGCGACATGATGTTGGCGTCCACGCCCTGGACCCGCATGACGAGGAAGGCGGCCAGCACCCCGAGCGGCAGGGTCAGGATGGCCACCAGGGCCGAGCGCGCGTGCCAGAGGAAGAGGCCGCAGACCAGGGCCACGACCAGGAACTCCTCCAGCAGTTTGGTGCTGAGGTTGGCGATGGCCCGGTCGATCAACTGCGAGCGGTCGTAGGTGGTGACCACCTCCACCCCGGCCGGCAGGCTCGCCTTGAGGGTCTGGAACTTGTCGCGGACGGCGGCGATCGCGGCCCTGGCGTTCTCGCCGGACCGCAGGATCACCACCCCGCCGGCTACCTCGCCCTGACCGTTCAGTTCGGCGATGCCCCGCCGCATCTCCGGGCCGACCTGAATCGTCGCCACATCGCCGAGGCGGATCGGCGCGCCGCCGGTGGCCGTGCGCAGCGGGATGGCCCGGAAATCCTCGAGATCGGTCAGATAGCCGTTGGCCCGGACCATGTATTCGGCCTCGGCCAGCTCCAGCACCGACCCGCCGGTTTCCTGGTTGGCGCGCTGGATGGCCTCGACCACGGCCTGATGGGTGACGCCGTAGCCGGCGAGCTTCACCGGATCGAGGACTACCTGGTATTGCCTGACCATGCCGCCGACGCTGGCTACCTCGGCCACGCCCGGCACAGTCTTCAGCTCGTAGCGCAGGAACCAGTCCTGCAGGCTGCGCAACTGCGACAGGTCGTGCCGGCCGGTGCGGTCGACGAGGGCGTACTCATAGATCCAGCCCACGCCGGTGGCGTCCGGCCCCAAGGCCGGCCGGGCCGCCCCGGGCAGGCGCGCCTGCACCTGGTTCAGATATTCCAGCACCCGCGACCGGGCCCAGTAGAGGTCGGTTCCGTCCTCGAACAGCACATAGACGAAGCTGTCGCCGAAGAAGGAATAGCCCCGCACGGTTCGCGCTCCCGGAACCGACATCATTGTCGTGGCCAGGGGATAGGTGACCTGGTTCTCGACGATCTGCGGGGCCTGGCCCGGATAGGAGGTGCGGATGACGACCTGGACATCGCTGAGGTCCGGCAGGGCGTCGACCGGCGTGCTGCGCGCCGCCCAAAGGCCGGCGGCGAGCAGGGCGAGCGCCACCAGCAGGACGAAGACGCGCGCCCTCACCGAGGCGCGAATGATCGCGGCGATCATCGCGGGGCCTCGATGCGCGACAGGCGGCGGCCGGTCGCCGTCCCGTTCCTCATCTCGAACTCCAGGCTCACGCGGTCGCCTACGGCCAGACCGCGCGGGCGGGCGGCGTCTGGGAGGGCGAAGGCCATGGTCATGGCCGGCCAGCCCAGGCTCGGGATCGGCGGGTGCGAGAGCGTGACCGCACCCGGCGCCAGCGCCTCGACCCGGCCGGTCGTCCGGTGGACCCCGACCGGTTGCGCCTGCGCCGGCGCCGTCGCTGTAGCCGCGGCGATCGGCCGGGCCTGAACGCCTGACAGACTGGCCTCGGAGTCGATCAGGAACTGCCCCGAGGCGACCACCCGTTCGCCCTCGGCGAGGCCCGCGAGGATCTCGGGCTGGCCCCCGGCCTCGCGGCCGACGCGGACGTCGGCCGGGCGGAAGCGGCCGCCCGGCTCGGCCAGCATCACCAGCGTCCGTGTCCCGGTGCGGATGACGGCTTCGGAGGGCGCCAGCAGGGCCTCGTCCGCTTCGCCGCCGAACGCGATCTGGCCGAACATGCCGGGCCGCAGCCGGCCGCCCCGGTTGGCCAACTCGACCCGCCCCGTGATCGTGCGGCTGTCTCCGACCACCTCGGGCAGCAGGGCCGTCAGGCGTCCGGTGAAGCGCTCGCCTGGGAAGGCGGCGAGCGTCACCTCCACGCCCTGGCCCGTGCGCAGCCGACCGGCGAGCGCCTCGGGAATGGCCGCGTTGAGCCACACCGTCGAAAGGCCGTTGATCTCCGCCAGGGTGGCGCCGGCCGGGACGCTCATGCCGGAACGGACGCCGAGGGTGCGGATCGCGCCGCCGATCGGACTTGTGACGACCACGACCGTGCGCGGCCGCCCGCTGCGCTCGACCGACGCGATCAGGCTCTCGGGCATGCCGAGCAGCACCAGCCGTTGACGCGCGGCCTGGACGAGGCGGTCGTCGCCGGTCCGCCGAACCGCCAGATACTCAACCTGCGCCCCGCCCCAGTCGGGAACGAGCAGATCGACCAGCGGCGCGCCGGCGGCGATGACATCGCCGGGCGCTCGGGCATAGACCCGCTGGACGAAGCCGGCGGCGCGGGCCTGCACGATAGCGACGTCGCGCTGGTTGAAATCGACCACGGCGGTGGCGGTCAGGTCGTCGCTCAGCCGGCCTCGCCGCACCGTGGCGAACCGGACGCCCAGGTTCTGGAGTCTGGCCGGATCGATGCGGACGCCGGGCGCCGCGCCCGCCTCGTCGGCGTAGCGAGGGACCAGTTGCATGTCCATGAAGGGCGACTTGCCGGGCGCGTCGAAGCGCTGGTCCGGGACCATCGGATCGTACCAGTAGAGCACCCGTCGGCCCTCGGGCGCATCGGAGGCCGGCGCGCCGGCGGCCGGGAGCCATCGGCTGGCCAGCAGCCCGCCCCCGAGACCGGCCGCGAGCAGCAGGACGGCGGCCGCGGCCAATCCGACGCGGGGCGAGATCGGGCGGGTCATTGGTCGGTGCTCCCATAGAAGAGGGTGAGGCGCACGGCGTCGCGGGCCACGGCCGCCTCGCGGTCAAGCGCCTCGAGCCGGGCGTCGGCGACGGCGGTGAAGGCCTCGAGCACCTCGCCCAGGCCGGCGCGGCCGGCGCCGTAGCTGGCGGTTTCGAGGTCGGAACGCCGCACGGCGTCCGGCAGGATCACGTCCCGCGCTCTCAGCCACTGGTCGTGATGCATGACATGGTCGGCCAGGTCGCCCTCGAGCCGGGCGCGGAGCTCGCGCAGGGCGGCGTCGCGCTCGACCCCGACCCGCGCGGCGTCGGCGGAGCGGGCGGCGATCAGCGGGTCTTGCCGCTGGTCGGCGAACAGGGGCAGCCGCACCCGCGCGCCGACCGAGACCATGTCGCCGAACATCGGATCGCGGCGGCCATAACTGGCCTCGAACGTCCAGTCCGGGCGGCGTCCGGCCTGGGCCAGGCTCACGTCGGCCTCGGCGCGCGCGCCGACGGCGCGATAGGCCTGCAGCGACGGCAGACGGTCGAGGCCGGCCCGCAGCGCCCCCGGATCGAGTTCGCCTTCGGGCGGGGGGCCTTCGGGCGTCGGCGCCGGATCGTCCGTCCAGCGGGTCAGTTCGGCCCGGGCCCGGGTCTCCTCGGCTCGAAGGGTGGCGAGGCGGTCTTCCAGGGCCGCCCTGAGCCGCACGGGCGCCAGTGCGGTCGCGGGCCGGTCAGCGCCGGAGGCGACGGCGGCGGGGGCGGCCTCCCACAGCGGCTCCAGCGTCGCGAGGATCTCCTCGACCGTGCGCCGCTTGCGGTCCGCATAATAGAGATCGATCCAGGCCAGGCCTGCGGCGAGCCGGACATCCCGCCGAGCGATCCGGGTCCTCGCTTCGGCCACGCCGATGTCGGCGTCGGCGACCGCGCGTTCGGCGCGCCGCCGCGCGCCGCTCGGCACGCTCTGCATCAGGCCGATGCGGGCCATGGTCATGTCGTCGTCGCCGAAGCGGCCGGCCATGGGGCCCGACACGGGGAAATTGTCGACGCCGAAGGTCAGTTCGGGGTCCGGCAGCCGTCCGGCCGCCGTGGCGCTGGAGCGGGCGGCGGCGATCGACAGGTCGCTGGCCCGCAGATCGGGCGCCGCCTCGGCGCGCGCCAGGGCCTGCGCGAAGGTCAGAGGGTCGGCGAGGGCCGGCCCGGACGCCTGGAGCAGGGCGATCAGGCTGGCGGTCGCGAGACCGGCGGCGCGTGCGGCCGGCCGGAAAGGAGTCGGCATGGATCAAGGTCCGAAAGTTGACGAGGCTCGGGCGAGCGCCGACGGACGGCGGCGCGGACGCGGGGCGTCAGCGGCGGCCGTTCAGGGCGCGGCTCAGGCCTGGGGTTTCGGAGGTCCTTGGAGCGGCGGCGGTCCCGCGCCGTCGCGATCGGTGTCGGCCGGACGGGCTCCGGTGAGCCGCCCTGTCCGGAGCGGCGTCTTGAGAACCGCGGACGTCGGCAGGGGAATCGCGGCGGCGGCGCAGCCCATCTTGGCGGGGCAGGCGGGGCCCATGTCCTGGCACGGGGCCCTGGACTTCGACGCCGGGTCCGAGGCCGGCGCGCCGGTCTCCGGGCAGTCCGGACAGCAGTCCGACAGGTCCATCGCGGCGTCCGCGGCCATCGCCATCGACGAGGCCATCGCCGCCGGCGGCGTCGCATGCGCCATCGACTGGCCGGAGAAACCGGTCAGGGCCAGGGCGACGAGAAGGGTCCGGATCAGGGTCCACATGCCGATGCGGACTAGGCTCCGCCCGCCGGCCCGAGTCAACAGCGGCAAGGTCGCACGGCGCGGGCCCGATGGGGCCCCGTCGACGACGCCGATCTCCGACAGGGCTAAGGGCTCCGCCCTCGCGCGGGCCAGGGTGAAGCGGCTCTGCCGCCGGACCGGCCGGTCTCCCCGGCCTTCCGCGCGGTCATGCTGTTCATGATCGTCATCGTCATCGGCTTGTGCAGGCCGGGCGATCCCCCTCCGGCCGGTCCGCCCTGGCCCTTGCTACCCCGGTCTCGCCGACGGGCAGGGTTTCAGGCGCGCAGTTCGCGTGCCTGCAACCCATGCCCAAAGGAGGCAGACATGACTGCTCAATCCATCGAAACCGCCGC
>Ga0187842_1000007_pt1 | contig 115549 bp, 97 predicted proteins | sample SpaLakP09_SKY_41_FD_134514 | JGI IMG/M metagenome (GOLD analysis project Ga0187842, IMG submission 134514) | Oligotrophic lake water microbial communities from Sparkling Lake, Wisconsin, USA - SP09_SKY_41 | ecosystem: Environmental > Aquatic > Freshwater > Lake | place: USA: Sparkling Lake... | reverse complement strand
GATTGTGATTCCTGTTGTCGTGGGTTCGAGTCCCATTAGCCACCCCATCTGAATATTTCATGACGTGTCATGAAGACCAAAAAGCCCTAAGTAAATCAATGACTTAGGGCTTTTTTCATGCCAGGGCGTTTCATGCCGTCTCGTTGCAGCGCAGCCGAACAAGGGGCACATTTGGGGGAACGCGGGCCATTTCGGCCCTCCGAACAAAATTTGTTCCCCTATAGCCCTCACCGACGCCCAGTGCACGAACGCCAAATGCCGCGCTGATGAAGCCCGAGTTCGCGGTGTGGACGGCGCCGGCGGCTCAGTTCTCGGTAGGCGCCAACACGCATGGTGTCAGCCGCATCGCTTGCACCCGCAAACAGTGCGTCAGATTCATCCCGTGATGATGGGCCGCAGAGTCTCGATCTCCTCGACGATGAAATCGAAGAACGCGGACACGCGCGGCGTTCGCCGCAACTCACGCGTCGTAAGCAGGCGCCAAATCCGTGACAACTCGGCCACCGGCCCCAGCACCCTCACGAGATCGGGCTCTGCGTCGCCTAGTGGCAGCGGCAGAGGCCCGATACCGATGCCCGCCTTGACCGAATAGATCAGGCCGAGGACGCTGCTGCTGCGTGCTGCCATGGGCGCGTCCGGTGCCACCTGGCGCAGCCATTGAGCGATGCGATGCTTCGCCATCGTGTCGTCGAAGCCGACCAGCGCATGTTTGGCGAGATCCTCGATGCTGGCGGGTTGGCCATGACGTTCGATGTAGGTCTGGCTTGCGTATACCGCCCAGATGGAGTCGCCGATCTTGCGACCCACCAGTTCGTCGTCATCGGTGTCGCCCGAGCGCAGCGCGACATCCGCGTCGCCCTGGCTGAGATCGACGTACTTGTCGCTCATCACGAACTGCACGCGCAGCGTGGGGTGCCGGGCGTGGAAACGATCGAGCAGCCCAGTCTGCATGATGCGATTGACGATAGGCTCGGGGCAGGTCAGGCGAATCACGCCGGCCGTCTCGGTGCCGAGCGTGCTCAGCTGTCGCTCAAACGTCCGCACCGAGCGCTCAACAGCCTCGGCGAAGGGCAGCATCTCCTGGCCGAACTCGGTCAGGCGGTAGCCCGTCGGTTGACGCTGCACGAGCGACTGCCCAATGCGTCGCTCCAGTTCGACCAGGCGCCGCTGCACGGTGGACTGGTCGACTCCGAGCGCACGGCCGGCGGCCAGCGTGCTGCCATATCGCGCAACCGCCAGCAAATACTTGAGATCGTCCCAGTCGAAGCCGTCCGGGCTATGCGTCATTGCGGCCCCCTCTGCAGTTCTGCGCCTTCCGCCAAGAAGCCTCGGCACCTAAGCTGTGGACATGAACTCATCCACCGACGACCCCAGCCACGCCGGCCAAGCCTACAAGGCAAGTATGCGCGCGCAGTGGGACACCGCCGCTTCAGGCTGGAGCGCCCACACGCCTGACATCCACGCTTGGCTGCACGAGCCGACCGTTGCCATGTGCCGCATGGCCGGCGTGAGGGCGGGCGCTCGCGTGCTCGATGTCGCAGCCGGCTCGGGTGACCAAACCCTGGAGATTGCGCGGGAGGTTGGAGCGCTCGGCTACGTGCTCGCCACCGACTTGTCACCCGCGTTCGTAGCGCTGGCACGGGACAACGCCGCGCGGGCGGGCTTTGCCCAGGTCGAGACCCGGATCGCCGACGGTGAAGACCTGGCCCTACCCGAGGCCTCGTTCGATGCCGCGGTGTGCCGGCTGGGGTTGATGTTTTTTCCTGATCCGCTGCGAGGCTTGCGCGAGATGCATCGCGCGCTGCGGCCCGGTGGTGGCGCGTGCACGATGGTGTTCTCGCGCCCCGAGAAGAATCCGTGCCTGACGATCCTCATGTCCACGGCCCTGAAGCACGCCGGCTTGCCGGCGCGCGACCCTTTCCTTGCGGGCGGACTGCTCAGCCTGGGCCAGCCAGACTGTATCGACGCGCTGTTCAGAACGGCCGGATTCGAGGATGTGGCGACCACCGCGATCGGGGCGGTGTTCCGACTACCCTCGGTTGACCACTACCTCGCCTTCGTCCGCGATTCGGCGAGCCCGATCCTGCAAATCCTGGGTAAGCTCGACGCGGCTGCGGCCGAAGCGGCCTGGAGCGAGATGCGCGAGCGGTTGATGCCCTACACCACGCACGACGGGTGGGCAGGCCCGAACGAGTTGCTGTTGACGGCAGGACGCCGCGCCAAGGAGACGACGTGACCCGTTCGGTTGACGGCGAGGGAGTAGGTCTGCGCGCGACCGTCAACGGCACCGAACGCAGAGGCTTTCTGCACGCCAGTGCCCGCGGGCTGGCGACCTTCTCAGCATTGTCGTTTGGCCGTCGTGCCGACGCGGCGCGCAACGCTCCGATGCACATCCTCTGCAGCGGACCGGCCGGCAGCGTCCCCGACCTGGTCGCTCGCACCGTCGCCAATCAGTTGTTGGTCACACTCGGGCTTCGCGCAGTGGTCGACAACCGGCCCGGTGCTGCCGGGCAGATCAGTATCAGTGCTTTGAAGGGCGCTGCGGCGGACGGGTCGACACTGTTGCTGGCACAGGGCGCCATTGCCACGCTCTACCCGTACTTGTACCCAAAGCTGGCCTACGACGCGGTGCAGGACCTGGCGCCGGTGTCGCTGGCCGGCGAGATGGCTCTCGCGCTGGCAGTGGGCCCCGCCGTGCCCGTGTCGGTGGCCACCGTCCGCGACCTGGTGGCATGGATGCGCGGCCATCCTGAACTCGCCAATGTCGGCTCACCCGGCAGCGGCACGCTCCCGCACCTGCTGGAGGCGATGCTGATGCGCGAAGCCGGCACGCCTTGGCAGCACATCGTCTATTCCGGCGGGCCGCCGGCCGTGGTGGCGCTGCTCGGCGGACAGATCGCCGCGCTGGTCTTGCCCGAAGGGCTGTTCAGCCAGCACCGGGCCGAAGGGCGGCTGCGGGTGCTGGCAACCTCAGGCGCCCAGCGCACGACCCTGATGCCCGACGTGCCTACGCTGGTCGAGCAGGGCTACGCTGACCTGGTGTTGCGCGAGTGGTTCGGCTTCTTCATGTCGGGCCGGGTCACGCCGCAGCAGATCGAAGAGCGTTCGAAGATGTTGCGGCTTGCTCTGGTGCAACCTGCATTGACGGCTGCCTTCAGCAACGCCGGCATGGTTGCCACGTCCAGCACGCCCGAGGCGCTGGTGGCCCGTATTGCCACCGAGCGGCGGGCTTGGGCCCCGGTCCTGCAAGCGCTGGGTGTGCAGATCGAGTGAGGGGCTGCCCGCCCCATAGCAACCACTCCCCCAACCCCCAAATCCTGAGGCACCGCCATGAAGCTTGAACACACCCGCACCCAGTCCAGCACCTGCAGCCGGGGGCTTTCACTGGCCATTGCACTCGCCGTTGACTGTTCGGCCGGCGCCGCCTTGGCCGCCCCAACGCTGGACGTCTACGCCGCGTCGGCCGGCGGTCAGTCGGCCTTCGGCTCGCTGGGCGGCCCGTTTTCCTGCTCCACCTTCGTAGTTGACCCGCGCACCGACCGCTACAACCCTGGTTTCCGGATCGGGCTGCCGAGCGACGGCCCGGGCTGCGGCGTGGTCAACGACGTTCGTTCGCAGGTTGGCAACAGCACACCTGTGGCGACGTTGGCCACCGTCACGGCAACATTTGGCCAGCCCACCGATGCGCGCGCATTCACCGGCTCCGCAGCGGCGCGAGCTGCCTACGGCAACATCGGGGTGCGCTCGGTCGGCAGCTACAGCGGCACCACCGATTCTTCGGTCGTCACAGGCAGTACCGCCGGGGCGCTGCAAACCGAGGCTTTCACGTTCAGCGGCGCAAGCGGCAGTGGCACCTTCAGGCCCACCTTCACGCTCGACGGCGCGCTGTTCACCCAGGGCCGCACCGACAACCAGATCGTCTTTTCATACAGCATCGGCAAGGGACCGATGTTCACGACCTTCCGCCTGCAAGATTCGCGCGGGGACTTCTCGATCTACGCACCAGGGGGCTATGTGGCCTCGTATCCCGGTATCACTGTCAGCGGTAACAATACCGTGGGCCGGCTGGCCAGCGGCAGCGCCAACTTCCAGATCGACGTGCCCATTATCTTCGGCGCCACAGTGGATCTGAACTTTGCCCTGTGGGCCGGCACACTGCCTGCCAGCAGCGTGGGACAGGCATTCGCCAGCAACGGCAGCGCCAGCTTCTACAGCAGCGTGCGCATGACAGGCATTCAGGTGCTGGACAGCGGCGGCAACGCAGTGCCAGGGTTCAGCGTGGCCTCGGGCAGTGGCACGCTCTACAGTGCAGCCGGTGCGGTGCCCGAGCCCGGCACCTGGGCGTTGCTGCTGTGTGGGCTGGGCGCGTTGGCGCTGCGATCGCGCCACGCGTGCGCGGCGCAACCAGCCCGGCAATCGCGGTCGGCTGGCGCAGGTGTAGCTGTCGATCGAGACTGCAGTCCTCGAATGACCGCTTAGCGCGGACGCCGCTGTTCACTTTGAACTGCTCGATGTCGCAGATCAGCCTTCAGCTGAAAGCCGGCCTGGGCAGCCTGCGTGTCAGCGGCATCTTTCGCACCTGTGACAACGCCAGCTTCGCCCGCGCCATGGCCACGTTGCACGGTTTGGCGGTGCTGGAGCGGCCGAAGGGGCTGGCGCTGAAGTAGGAAAAGGGGCCGGCGGCCTACGGAGATGTTGCTGATTCCATAGGTGCGTGCGTCGCCATGAGTTCGTCAATCCATTCCATGAATACGCGAAGCTTGGCGCTGACATGTCGTGTCGGCGGGTAGGCAGGGTACATCGGCATGGGGTCGGGTCGCCAACTGTCGAATAACGGTATGAGCTCAGCGCGTGCAGCATGGGGCGCGGCCATGTAACGCGCCAGCCAAAGCACGCCCATGCCGGCGAGCCCTGCCGGGAGATAGGCGTTGCCGTCGTCGACCGCAATGACGTAGCGGCCACGGACCTCGACCGACTCCTCGGTCGAGCCTTGGCCGCGCCGCATCGGCATCGCCGCCACCCGGCCACTGCTGGAGCGTAGAAAGCCGACGATGCGGTGGTGCGTGGCTCCGTCCAGCCCGCTGGGATGCTGGCGCCGGCGGCGGAGCCCGGCGATGGCAGTGCTCAACCGCGTATGGGCCGCGTGGCGCCATGCCGCCTGGGGGCTGGCGGCCGTGGCGCCACGGGTGTGGCGGACGTAGGCAGCGGCCCGCACACAGGCCACTCGCTCCCCGCCCGGCAGTGCCTCACTTCTTCTTTTCCAACACATCCAGGCGCTTCTTGAGCGCCGCAATATCGGCCGAGCCGATGCTGTCTCTCTTCAGGGCCTCGACTTCTCGCGTCAAGGCGGCAATCTGCCCCTCGGTGACCTTGCGCTTCACTTCCTCGGACTGAAGCTTGGTCTGGGTGGCCAACAATCCGTTCATCCAGTCCTTTCTGGCCGCAAGAAGCCCGTTCTCGGCGGTCTTTCCGTTCTCTTCCTTGACCGTCTTGATCAGCGCCGACCACTCCTTCCAGTTCTCGTCCAGCATTTGCTTGACCAGCTTCTTCGTCTCACTCATGAACTGAGTGAGGTCCTCTTTTCCTTGCGCCATTCGTGCCTCGCATGCTTGTAGAGACCTTGGTTGGTCATTTCGGCAATCGGTTGCCGGGCCTGGCTCCGCCCCTGCGTTGGACGGTTGCTGAACGATTGTCGGCGGGTCAATCGTCTGTTGCTGTGCAGTCGATAGCCGCCGGCTCCGCCGCGACGATTCTATGCGCCACCGCCTGGGATTGCTGATCGGCGCCACGCGAGCGCGGCACTAGGCACCAGCACTCCACTCGGCGCAGCGCGTCCTCGCTAACCACGCGGGCCATGCCCAGCGCTTGCGCGGCCACCGCGCCGCCGCGCAGCGCGGTGATGAGCGCATAGCGCCGGTGCCCGGCCAGCAGAACCAGCTTCAGCATGCCCAGCACGTCGCGCTTGTCCGGTGCGTTGCCACTGCGCTAGGCCAGCGGGTACTGCGACACCCAGCGCACGAACACGCTGGTGGTGGCCAGGAACTCGGCGAAGAACATCAGTTGGCCGTGCGGCGTGTCTGCCGCGCACTCATCCCAGCGCACGTGCATGTGCCCGCCCAGCGTGTCCACCACGTGCGGCTGGCCAGACCCTTGGCCTTCACCTCGGCGCGCTGCCAGCGCCCTGCGTTTTGCTTCACCAATCGGGAGAGTGTGCCGCAGTTGGCCAACCGCTCCATCAGCGGCGGGGAACTGCCGGAATTAGGTTCATAGGGCTGCAGGACGAACGGCGAGAAAGCTGCCGATCGCAGGCTTCAGCGGTTGGCCGCGAGGCGCAGTCCCGTCGGCACTTCTGGACGGCAGCTTCGGGCACGAAGCCGTCCCACAGACGTCATGTATGAACGGCTGCACCCGCTGCGTACCTTCTGCCGAAGTGCCATCCAGAGGTCGAAAATTTCTGCTGAATGACACCGGTTCAAGGCCCCTCAGATCCAAAAATCGTAGGGGAACAAGCAGGGGGACGACGAAAAACCACACAGCGGAGAGCCAGCGTTGGCGCGGCCTGCATTGAATTGTTCAATCTCCATCAGCCTCCGAAAATTTCAAAGGCCTGACGTCGAAAGACGCCAGGCCTTTTGTCTTTCTTGGCCGGCGAAATTTGGCCTGAGGATTCGTCGAGCCACTGGACTGAAGGTCTAATCAGGGCCGCGTCACATCCAGCCCGCGCCGTTCGGGGTTCAGCTTCTGGATATGAATGTCGCACAGGATGCCGGCGCCGGGCTGGGCCTGCCAGCGCACGCTGCCACCGAGCTGCTTGACCCGCTTGCGTATGCCACCCAGGCCAAGCCCATGGGTCCACAGCTCGGGTGCCTGGCCAAGGCCGTTGTCTTGCACGCGCAAGGCCAGCTGACCCTGCTCCAGGTTCAGCTCTATGCGCACTACCGAGGCCTGGGCATGGGCGATGGCATTGCTGACCAGCTCGCGCAGGATGCGCGTCAGCGCCGACCATTGCACCACCGTCAGCTCGAGGTCCTGATCCCAGCCGGCCAACCACTGCAGTTCGCAGTCCACCGCCGCCAGGCGCTGGGCCATGTCGGATTTCCACTCCGCGCAGGCGAATGACAGGCTGTGGTTGCTGGCCGCGAGGCCGCGGGTCAGTGTCTTCAGGTCCTTTAACGTGTGACGGATGTATTCCTCCATCTCCGGCGTGGAGGCCTTGTACATCAGCGTCAGCAGGCGTGCGCCGATGTCGTCGTGCAGGTCCTGTGCCAGACGCAGCCGTTCCTCGCTGCGGCCCTGCTCGCCGGCCTTGTCGAACAGCACGGCGCGGCGGATCTGCTCGATGATCAGATCGGCCAGGCGGGCGTCTTCCAGCGTGAACAGGCGCCGGCCGGACTGCGAGCCGTGCAGTATCAGGGAGGTGCGACTGCCGGCACTAGGCGGCTCCCCGCGGTGCAGGCTGGGCAGGGGCACGATCATGCCGGTGCCGTCGCGCACGATCAGGCTGCGGCGCAGCTCCCGCTCCAGCGTCTCGACCTTCAGCGGGGCGAACATGCTGCCCAGCAGCGTGGTCACTGCGGCCTGGGCCTGTTGCGGTTGCGTGTCCACCAGACGGATGGTGCGGTAAAGCTCATCGAACAGCTGCGCCGCGCGCAGCGGGCGGCGCTCGAACACGCGGTGTATCAGCCACCAGCGGGCGACCACGCCCAGCGCAATCGCCGCCAGCACGCACAGGGTCAGCACCGGCAGCGGCATGCGGATGCGCATCGCCGACCCAAGCAGCGCCACGGCCAGACTGCCCAGCGCCAGCGCCGACCAGAGAATGACTTCGCGTGCCACTCGTTGTGAGCGGGCCATGAAGGGCAGGGCCATGAACAGCACCGTCATCCCCGCGGACCAGATCTGCGGCGCGACCTCGCGCAGCGCGTGGGCCTCCTGGGGCCAGCCGTCGGTGCTGATGACGGCCCAGGTGATCAGGGGCCAGATCAGCACGGCGGGCAGTGTGAAACGGGTGAACAGCGTCGTCCAGGGATGTGGCTGCAGGCGCTGTGAACCGTACTGCACCAGCAAGGCGGCCGTGCCCGCCAATTGCACGCCGGCCTGCGTCCAGTACCAGGCGTGCGGCAGCACATCGATGCTTAGCAATAGAGCCAGCAGACCCATGGTCAGCCAGCACAGGGTATTGATGCGACGCGCCAGGTATCGGGCCGTCATGTGCAGGCAACTGGCCTGCACGATCGATCCGACCATCGCCAGTTCGGCTGTGCTGCGCAGGTTCAGCTCCAGGCCCAGAAACGCCAGGGGCATCGGGATGCCCAGGCCGGCGTCGAGCGCATCCAGGGCCACCAGCGCCGCCTGACAGGCGGTCAGCAATGCAAGGGCGCGCCGGGCCTGTGGCACCGGCACCAGCAACCAGGCCAGCGCCGCCACCGCCAGCGCACTGGCCACCAGTGCGCGCAACCAGAAACCGACGGGCAGGCTAGACGGTCCGGGCGGTGAGGTCGACACCGCAAGTACCGTGCCGTCGCTGAGCTGCAGGCTCAGTGCTCCGGCCTCGGCCATGCGACGGAGTTGCTGCTGCTGCGCCAGAAAGAGGCTGCGCTGCGCGTCCTCGGGCAACCAGCGGGCCGAGTGCTCGGCGAGCAGGCCGGAGGGGGGCAGCAATTGTTCGTGCTCGCCGCGAATGGCGAGAATCACCTTGCCCAGATGGGCCTGCAGCTCGGGCAGAGGACTGGCCTTCAGCAGCAGCTCATGTTGGGCACTGCTGGCCAGTTGCAGCGGCAGTCGAGGTAGCTTGCCCAACCACTGCGCCGCGCTGAACCACAGGAGGCTCGTCAGCAGCAAAAGAATCAGCAGAGGCACCAGCGGTGGACGCGGCCATCCGGGCAGCGCCGGGCCGGGAGGTTCGACCTTTACCGGCGAAGGCCCCAGATTGAGGCTGGACTCGGTGAAGTCGAGGCTGCTCTGGCCGAATTGATTGGGAGGAGCGCCGCGCATGGCTCAAAGAGTGACTCGGGCGAGTGTTCAGCCGGGCGGCAGGCCACTCGCCCGGCGAGGCTTCAGACCAGGCCCTGCTTGCTGGCCAGCACGGCCGCTTCGGCGCGACTGGACACATTCAGCTTCTTGTAGATCGACTTGATGTGGTCGTTTACGGTGAACCACTTGATGCCCATCAGGTTGGCGATTTCCTTGATGGTGAAACCCTTGCTCAGATAGGTCAGCACCTCGCTCTCGCGGGGCGTGAGGCGCTCCCACTCGGGCGCCGGCTCCATCCACACCGAGCGCGAATTCGGGCCGGAGGACGAGGCTGCGCTGCCACCCAGCGGCGCAAAACCGGAATCCAGCGGCGCCATGCCCGAGTTCGGGCTGCTGGCGGGGCGGAAATGTGAGAGCAGGCGCCGCGCGATCGCAGGAGACAGCGGCGGCTGGCCGCGCACGATCTTCTGCAACTCCTCGACCAGCACCTCGAAGCGGTCTTCCTTCAGCAGATAGCCATCGGCACCGCACTGCAGGGCCGGGAACAGGTGATCGTCGTCGGAATATAGCGTGGTGACAATCTTCACAGCCGGATAGCCGCTGACCTCGGTCAGCAGTTCCAGGCCGCTGCCGTCGGGCAGCTCCAGATCGACCAGGATGAGCTTGAACACATGCTGGCTGTCCTGCTCGGCCTCGAGCTTGGCCTTCTCGAGCTGGCGCCGAGCGCCCAGCAGATCACCGACTTCGGTGATCTCCATCGGGTCGCTGAAGCTTTCCTTGACGACACGGTTCAGGAAACTTCTTGCAACCGGGTTGTCTTCGACGATCAGAACTTTGACAGCCATTGAATGTGCGCCTCCTGCGCAGCCGCATGTTAGCTCAGGCCGGAGGCAATCCCATGCCTCGCCCCCTAATTCGGCGCCGGGAGTTGCACGACGCTCAAGCGTTGACCAGCACCAGCTTGCCCACCACCTGGCGGCTGCCCATGCGGGCGAAGGCCTCGGGCAGCTGCGACATCGACAGCACCTGGTCCAGCACGGGCTTGACCTTGCCCTCGGCATACCACTGCGCCAGCTGTTGCATTGCTGCTGCATTGCGGCGCGGTTCGCGCCTGGCGAATTCGCCCCAGAACACGCCGACAACGGAAGCGCCCTTCAGCAAGGCCAGATTCAAGGGCAGGGCAGGGATGGAGCCCTGGGCGAAGCCCACCACCAGATAGCGGCCGCGCCAGGCGATCGAGCGAAACACCGGTTCGGCCAGATCACCGCCGACCGGGTCATAGACCACATCCGGGCCCTTGCCGCCGGTCATTGCCTTCAGCTCGTCCCGGACATTGGCCTTGGTGTAGTTGATGGTCGCATCGGCGCCGATCTCGACGCAGCGGGCGCACTTTTCGTCGCTGGAGGCTGCGGCAATGACACGCGCGCCGGCCGCCTTGGCAATCTGTATCGCCGCCGTGCCCACACCGCCGGCCGCGCCCAGCACCAGCACCGTCTCCCCCGGCTGCAGGGCGGCGCGGTCGATCAGCGCGTGGTGGCTGGTGGCATAGGTGCAGACAAAAGCCGAGGCGTCCTCGAACGAGAACCCCGCCGGCAAGGGCATGGCGACCATCGCGCTGACGTTGGCATGGGTGCCGAAGCCGCCGGTGCCCGAGAACGCCGCCACCGTGTCGCCGACCTTGAAGCCCTTGACGCCTTCGCCCAGCGCCTCGACCACGCCAGCGAACTCGGTGCCGGGCACGAAGGGCAGCGGCGGCTTCATCTGGTACTTGTTCTGCACGATCAGCAGATCAGGGAAGTTCAGGCTGGCCGCCTTGATGGCCACGCGCAACTCGCCCGGGCCGGGCGGCAGGTCGGGCAGGTCCTTCCAGGTCAGCGCCTCGACGCCGATGGGGTTTTCGCAGAGCCAGGCTTTCATCGGGTGTCTCCAAAGTGATCCCGGATCATAGGCAGCACTTAAAGTTGTGCGCGTCACGTTGGCGACGCGGGCCGGGTGCCTACAATGGCCGCATGCGCATTCTGATTGCCAATGATGATGGGTACCTTGCCCCTGGCCTGCTGGCCCTGGTCAAGGCTTGCGAGGGTTTGGGGGAGATCGAGGTGATCGCGCCCGAGCAGAATGCCAGCGGCACGTCCAATGCGCTGACCCTGAACCGGCCGCTCAACGTCTACACCGCCAACAACGGCTTTCGCTATGTCAACGGCACACCGTCGGACTGCGTCCATGTGGCACTGACCGGTTTGCTGGAGCAACGGCCCGATCTGGTGATCTCCGGCATCAACAACGGCGCCAATATGGGCGACGACACGTTGTACTCGGGCACTGTGGCGGCCGCCACCGAGGGTTACCTGTTTGGCATTCCGTCGATCGCCTTCTCGCAGAGCGAGAAGGGCTGGACCCATCTGGAGGCCGCCGCGCAGACGGCGCGCGCCATCATCGACCAGGTGCTGGCCAGTGGCGCCCAGGCGCCGTACCTGCTGAACGTCAACATCCCGAACCGCCCCGATGCCCCGAACCTGCCCCGCGTCGTCACCCGTTTGGGGCGGCGCCATGCCAGCGAACCGGTGATACGCCAGACCAATCCGCGCGGGGAGGCGATCTACTGGATAGGCCCGGCCGGCGATGCCCGCGAAGCGGGCGAGGGCACGGACTTCCATGCGACGGCGCAGGGCCGGGTCTCGATCACGCCGCTGCAGGTCGATCTGACCGAGCATGCGGGCCTGAGTGCCTGGCGCCAGCGCCTTGGTGGTGCCTGACCATGAGCGAAGGGCGCGCCAAACGCTTTCCACTGCCCTTGAACAAGGTTTCCCGGCCGGCGGCGGGTCCGGTCCGCTCGGTGTTGCGCCCGCAGCTGCATCTGCAGCAGGCCGCCGACCATGCTGCGCGCCAGACGGCGCCCACCGGCCTGGGGCTGGACTCAGCCGGCGTGCGCCTGCGCATGGTGCAGCGCCTGCAGCAGGACGGCCTGCGCGACGAGCGCGTGCTGCAGGCCTTGAGCACCGTGCCCCGCCATCTGTTCGTTGACACGGCTCTGGCCACACAGGCCTATGAAGACACCAGCCTGCCTATCGGCCATGGCCAGACCATTTCCAAACCCTCGGTCGTCGGGCGCATGATCGCCCTGCTGTTAGGCGCTGGCCACGCTCAGACCAGCGGCCAGCTTGGCAAGGTGCTGGAGATAGGCACCGGCTGCGGCTACCAAGCGGCGGTGCTGGCCCAGCTGGCGCGCGAGGTGGTGTCGATAGAGCGGCTGCGGCCGCTGCACGACAAGGCACGCGAGAATCTTGCGGCGACGCGTGCACACAAGATTCGTCTGATCTATGGTGATGGTCGTCTTGGGCACAGGCCCGGCGCGCTCTACGACAGCATCATCGCCGCCGCTGGCGGTGACGACCTGCCGGCCGAGTGGCTGGCACAGCTGGCGCCCGGCGGGCGACTGATCGCACCCATGTCACAGGCCACCGGCCAGGGTCAGGTCTTGGTGGTGGTCGATCATGTGCTGGAGCGCGGCGTTACAAGATTTGTACGCAACGCCTATGAAGCCGTGCACTTCGTCCCCCTAAAATCAGGGGTCATGTAGACGGCTCATGGTGCTAGATCCAGCCCAGAATCGACATTCAGTATCGGCCCTAATCGGGGCGCAACGACAGGCTATGACCCAATCCGTGAACTCCGCTGTGAAATCACCCTCGCTGGCAGCCCTGCTTTCTGGTCTGGCGGCTGCAGCCCTGTTGTCGGCCTGCGGCTCGACGCTGAACCGCGCGCCGGTCGAGCAGCGACCCACTGGCCCGCAGGTGACCAGGCCGGCACCAAGCACCGCTCCGAACGCCACCCCGGCCGCGACACCCGATGCCGGCAAGGTGCTGCCCGGAGCCGAGAACGCTGGCAAGCCGGGCTACTACACGATCAAGCCTGGTGATACCTTGATCCGCATCGGCCTGGACAATGGCCAGAACTGGCGTGACCTGGTCAAGTGGAATGGTCTGGACAACCCGAATCTGATCGAGGTTGGCCAGGTGCTTCGCGTGCTGCCGCCCAATGTTGACGCCGCCGCCGCCAGCACCCGAGGGGTGAACAGCGCCAAGGTAGAGACCCGGCCCCTTGACGCCAAGTCCGGCGCCGTGGCCGCCTCCGGCTCGGTCGCGACTGTCGGCACAGCCGCGTCGGCGGTGGCCGTCACAGCGCCTGCCTCACCCAAGGATGGCGACGAAGATGTCAACTGGGCCTGGCCGGCTTCCGGCACCCTGTTGGCCGGTTTCGACGAAGCCCGCAACAAGGGCTTGGCCATTGGCGGCAAGCCCGGGGATCCGGTCCTGGCCGCGGCCGACGGCCGTGTGGTCTATGCCGGTTCCGGCTTGCGCGGTTACGGCAATCTGGTCATCATCAAACACAACACAACCTACCTGACGGCCTATGCCCACAACCAGACGTTGCTGGTCAAGGAAGACCAGGCCGTGAGGCGCGGGCAGAAGATCGCCGAGATGGGATCCAGCGACGCCGATCAAGTCAAGCTGCATTTCGAAGTGCGCAAACAGGGCAAGCCGATAGATCCGGCCAAGCTGCTGCCGGCGCGATAGTCAAGAGCCCTGGGTCCCAAGAAGTGGAGCGCGACGATGAGTGGCTCAAAGCGTGCTGCACCCAAGATCGGTTTGCCTCAGGGGCCGCGAGGGCCTGACCTTGACGGCATGGCCGAGGGCGCGCCCAAGGCCGATCTCGACGATCTCACGCCACCGGCGCTGCTGCAGCTGGACGCCGCCGACAACGTCACCGGCAATGCGCTGCAGAGCTACCTGCGCGATATTCGCCGCACGCCGCTGCTGACCCCCCAGGAAGAGTACGACACTGCGCTGCGCGCCCGCGCCGGCGACTTCGAGGCGCGGCAGGCGATGATTGAACACAATCTGCGCCTGGTCGTCAGCATTGCCAAGAACTACCTCGGCCGCGGCTTGCCGATGAGCGATCTGATCGAGGAGGGCAATCTCGGCCTGATGCACGCCATAGGCAAGTTCGAGCCCGAGCGCGGCTTCCGCTTCTCGACCTATGCCAGCTGGTGGATACGCCAGAGCGTTGAACGCGCGCTGATGCACCAGGCCCGCCTGGTGCGTCTGCCGGTGCATGTGGTGCGCGAGCTCAACCACGTGCTGAAGGCGCGCCGCATGCTGGAGGCCGCCCATGGCCACCCGGGTTCAAGCAGCCTGGACGGTACCGATCCGGCGCCCGGTCTGCACGCACCCGATGGCGGCGAAGGCACGGTGCGTGCCGAAGACATTGCCAAGGTGCTTGGCCGCCCGGTGGCCGAGGTGGCCGAGTTGCTGACCTATGCCGAGTATCCGACCTCACTCGATGCGCCGCTGGACCGCAATGGTGGCGATGGCGGCGAGTCGATGCTGGATCTGGTGGCCGACGAGCATGCGCTGGACCCGCTGGGCCTGACCCTGAGCCACGAGCTGGACCTGCTGCTCAAGCACGGCATGGAGGGTCTCAACGACCGTGAGCGCGAGGTGCTGTCGGGCCGCTACGGCCTGGCCGACCGCGAGCCCGAGACCCTGGAGCTGCTGGCCCTGCGCCTGGGCCTGACCCGCGAACGAATCCGTCAAATCCAGCAGGAGGCGCTGGTCAAGCTCAAGCGCAATATGGTGCGTCATGGCGTCGACAGGGACGCTATCTTCTGACGCTGTCGCCCGTCGGATGCCCGGCTCAAGGCAGGCTCAGCACCTGTTTCGAGAACTCCAGCGTCGCGCGGAACAGAAATGTGGCGTTGGCGCTCTTCTTGAAACCATGCCCTTCGTCCTCGGCGGCCAGAAACCACACCGGCGTGCCATTGCGGCGTACGGCCTGCACCATCTGCACCGCCTCGGTGTAGGGCACGCGCGGGTCATTCATGCCATGAACAATCATCAGCGGCTTGCGGATGCGATCGGCGCGTGTCAACGGTGAGATGCTGTGCTGGAACTGGCGCATCTCCGGGATGCGTTCGTCGCCATACTCCAGGCGCCGATTGTCCCGTCGGTAGCTCTCGGTGTGCTCCAGGAAGCTGACGAGATTGGACATGCCCACGCGCGCGATGCTGCCGGCGATGCGCTCCGAGTAGAGCGTGGCCACGGCCAGGGCCATATAGCCGCCATAGCTGCCACCCTGGACCAGCACCCGGCTGGCATCGAGCTCCGGCTGCAGGGCGATCCAGTCCAGCAGCGCGCCCACATCCTTGACCGCGTCCTCTCGTTTGCGGCCATTGTCCAGGTCCTGAAAGGTCCTGCCGTAGCCGGACGAGCCTCGCACATTGGGATAGATCAGGGCCACCCCCATTTGCGCCGGATAGGCATTCATGCGGCCGAGAAATCCCGGTCGCGCCTGGGCTGCGGGCCCCCCATGCAGATTGATGATCACCGGTCGCTTGCCCGGAAAATGGGGGCCCGCGGGATAGTAGAAGCCGCTGATTTCCCGCCCGTCAAAGCTGGTCCACCGGATCTGGCTTGGCTCAGCCGGGCCAATGCTGCTGATGCGCGAGCGGCGCCCCGTCCAGGCGACGAAATTACGCTCGGCGTGGTTATAGACAATCACCTCACCGGGGCTGCGCGCCGAGCTGTGGCTGAAGGCCAGCAATGAGCGCTGCGGATGCCATTGGGGGTTGCTCATGATGCCTGCCGGCAGGTCCAGCTTCAGCGTCGGCAGGAAGCTGCTGCGCTGCGGGTCGAACAGGCGAAGCCGAGAGATGCCACCCTGATTGATCAATGTCGCCACCGGCTGTTCAGGGTGCCGTGGGCTCGCGACAGCCTCCACGTCGTAGGGCTGACCCAGCTCGAAGCGGCGCTTCTCACCGCTGACGAGGTTGAGTACCTGCAGTTGCTGGAACTCTGAGCCCGGCGCACTGGACCATAGCTGGTTGTCGAACGCCTCCGGCCGCTCCGGCTCGGAGCCATCATCGGCTGCGGCTGTCAGGCGGGACAGCCGGCCAGTGCCCACATCCACCCGCCAGTTGCCGCTGGACGAAGCGCCCTCGGAGTGGACGAACAGCAGAGACTTGCCGTCGGGGCTGAAGTGCAGCCCCGACAGCCGCTCCTTCTCGATTTTCAGCAGCAGCCGCTGGGACTGCGAGTCCAGCGGATTGAGCAGGCGCAGCTCCACATTCGCATGGCGCGCACCGCCCTCGGCTTCCGTGTTGCTGGCGTCCAGACTCAGCGAGGTGTAGGCCAGCCACCGGCCGTCGGGCGACAGCCGGTAGTCGCCCACCTTGCGGCCACGCTCGCTGAGCGCCTCGATGCGGCGGCTGTCAGGGTCGAGGCGAAACAGCTGGTAGGCCTCGTCACCCCCTTGGTCGCGAGTGAAGACGATGAAGTTGCCGCGCTGCGGTTCGTAGCTGGCCGAGGCTACGGGGTCGGCGCCGTCGGTCAGCGGCTCCATGCGGCCCATGGGCTGGCTCAATCGATGCAACTGACGGGCATCGCCATGAGGCGCCAGCACCAGCATCTCCAGCCTCGCCGGGTGCCAGGCGACAAAGCTGTGGGGCGTCAGGTCCTGGTACTGCTGCAGCAGAGGCTCGGGCCGGGCCGACAGCGCCGGCAAGCCCTCGGCGCGCATACCTGTGGGCACAGCCAAGGCCTGTGACTGGGCCGGTCCGTGCAGGAGCAAACCACAGAGCCCCAGGATGGCAAGACGTTTCAGCATGGATCGGATCGTTCGTTTCGGCAATCGCGTGGACCGGCATTATGAAGACCCGCCGACCCAAGGACCACCTGCAAGCCAGGGGGCAGCGATAATTGCGTCCATGACGACAGATCAAGAATGGCTCAACGTAGAGTCGCTGGACCTCGAAGCCCAAGGGGTTGCACACAGCAGCGAGGGCAAGGTGGTGTTCATCGAAGGGGCGCTGCCGGGCGAGCAAGTCCAGGTCAATGCCGGACGGCGCAAGAAGAATTGGGAGCAGGCCACGATGACGGCGATGCGGCGCGAAAGCTCGCAGCGCGTCGAGCCCGGCTGCCCTCACTTCGGCCTGCATGCCGGCGCCTGCGGTGGCTGCAAGATGCAGCATCTGCATGTGGCGGCCCAGGTGGCCGTCAAGCAGCGGGTGCTGGAAGACAATCTATGGCACCTCGGCAAGGTCAAGGCCGAGACGCTGCTGCGCCCGATCGAGGGCCCGGCCTGGGGCTACCGCTACCGCGCGCGCATGTCGGTGCGCCATGTCCACAAAAAGGGCACGGTGCTGGTCGGCTTCAATGAGCGCAAGAGCCGCTATGTGGCCGATATGCAGAGCTGCGCGGTGCTGCCCAAGAAGGTCAGCGACATGCTGATGCCCATGCGCGAGCTGGTGCAGAGCATGGATCAGATCGAACGCCTGCCGCAGATCGAGCTGGCCATGGGCGACCAGGTCATCGCCCTGGTGCTGCGCCACCTCGAGCCCTTGACCGACGCCGACCTGGCCCGCCTGCGCGCCTTTGCCGCCGAGCACGGCGTGCAGTGGTGGTTGCAGCCCAAGGGCCCTGACACCGTCCATCTACTGGACGAAGGCGGCCCCGAACTGGCCTATTCGCTGCCCGAGTTCGGTGTCGTGATGCCTTTCAAGCCGACCGACTTCACCCAGGTCAACCATTCGATCAATCAGGTGCTGGTCGGCCGCGCGCTGCGCCTGCTCGATGCGCAAAAGGACGAACGCGTGATCGACTGGTTCTGCGGCCTGGGCAACTTCACCTTGCCGATTGCCACTCAGGCGCGCGAGGTGCTGGGCATCGAGGGCAGCGAAGCCCTGGTGCAGCGCTCGCGCGAGAACGCCCTGCGCAACGGCCTCAGCGAGCGCACGAGCTTCGTCGCCCGCAATCTGTTCGAGATGACGCCCGAGTTGCTGGCCGCCGATGGCGTGGCCGATAAATGGCTGATCGACCCGCCGCGCGAGGGCGCTTTTGCCCTGGTCAAGGCGCTGGCCGACATCCATCTGAATCCGGAGCTGGCGCCGGGCTGGCAGCCGCCGAAACGCATCGTCTATGTCAGCTGCGGGCCGTCGACTCTGGCGCGCGATGCGGGCCTGCTGGTACACCAGGCCGGCTACCGCTGCGTGTCGGCCGGGGCGGTGAATATGTTCCCGCATACTGCGCATGTGGAGAGCATGGCGGTCTTTGAGCGGATCTAATTGCTTGCGTGCCGGACCTTGCCGTACTCGGCGAGCTCGGGCACCAACTGACTAAAAAAGAAAAGGGGCCCGAGGGCCCCTTTCGCTTGGGAAGGGCTGCGAGATCAGTCGCGGTCACCACCAAAGATGCCCAGCAGGGCCAGCAGGCTCTGGAACACGTTGTAGACGTCCAGGTACAGGGCCAAGGTGGCGCTGATGTAGTTGGTTTCGCCGCCGTCGATGATGCGCTTGATGTCGTACAGCATGAAGGCCGAGAACACGGCGATCGACAGCACCAGCATCGTCAGCATCAATGCCGAGGACTGTACGAAGATGTTGACCAGGCCGACCACCAGCAGAATCACGGCGCCGACCATCAGGAACTTGCCCATGCCGGACAAGTCGCGCTTGATGACCGATGACAGCGAGGCCATCGCGAAGAACACGCCTGCCGTGCCGCCAAAGGCCGTCATGATCAGCGAGGAGCCGTTCTTGTAGCCCAGGATCACGGCCAGCATGCGCGACAGCATCAGGCCCATGAAGAAGGTGAAGCCCAGCAGCACATAGACGCCGGTGCTCGACTCCTTGGTCTTCTCGATCGCGTACATGAAGCCGAAGGCGCCGGCCAGGAACAGGATGGCGCTCATGCCATTGCCCATGGTGGACAGGATGCCGGTGCTCACGCCGACCCAGGCACCCAGCACGGTGGGTACCAGGGACAAGGCCAACAGCCAGTAAGTGTTTCGCAGCACGCGCTGGCGCTGGGTCGTGACGGACCCGGCCGATGCGTCGCCACCCAAGACGGTGTGCAGGCTTTCATTCATGAATAAAACCTCCTATGTGAGAGAGCGGGCCGTGTCACGGCCCCGGCGGCATTCTATGGCGAAGCCGTTCCCGAGTAGATGCGGGCTTCTCGGTACTTTCCAAGGGGTAGAGCCCACAAGATGACGCATCGAAGCTGTAACAGCTTTGCGTTCCCGTGGCTGAAACAGCGCCGCACCTTGTCGTAGAGTGCACTTTTCTCTTCGAGTTCAACCGCCATGAATCACAAACCCGTTCTGACCCTTGCCGATGTGCGCAGCATCGCCGCCGCAGCCGAAGCCGAGGCGGTGGCCAATCAGTGGGCCGTCAGCATTGCTGTTGTCGATGACGGCGGCCATCTGCTGTGGCTGCAGCGCCTGGACGGCGCCGCGCCGATCTCCGCCCAGATCGCCCCGGCCAAGGCCAACACGGCAGCGCTTGGTCGCCGCGAAAGCAAGATCTACGAGGACATGGTCAACCAGGGCCGCGTCTCCTTCCTGAGCGCGCCCGGCCTGCAGGGCCTGCTGGAGGGCGGCGTGCCAATCATGGTCGAGGGCCAGTGCGTCGGTGCGGTGGGTGTCAGCGGCGTCAAATCCACCGAGGATGTGCAGATTGCCCGTGCCGGCATTGCCGCGTTGCAAGGCTGATTCTGCTCGCAAAAGGCCTGTCATGACCCGGTCATCAAGGTCTGCTGAGCGCGTGAGTTGAGTCCGGGCTAACCCTGATCGGTTAGAATCCAAAGGTTTACCCGCCAACACCCACGCACTCAGCGAAACTCCCGTCGTTTCCTCACCGGACTCAGGCTCATACGGACTCAAAGTCGGAGCAGAGCTGGGCGCGCACAACCCGGAGTTTCCCGTGCTGCCAGTTCTGCCCCCCGCACTCCTCGCACTTGCAGACGGCACGGTCTTCAAGGGCACCTCGATCGGCGCCGCCGGTCACACAGTCGGCGAAGTGGTGTTCAACACCGCGCTCACCGGCTACCAGGAAATCCTCACCGACCCCAGCTATTGCCAGCAGATCGTCACCCTGACGTATCCGCATATCGGCAATTACGGCGTCTGCGATGAGGATGTCGAGGCCTCGAAGACCTTTGCCGCCGGCCTGATCATCAAGGATCTGCCGCTTCTCGCCTCCAACTTCCGCATGAGCCGCACGCTCGCGCAGTATCTGCAGGACGAGGGCACGGTTGCCATCGCCGACATCGACACCCGACGCCTGACCCGCCTGTTGCGCACGACCGGCGCCCAGAACGGCTGCATCATGACGCTGGCCACCGGTGAAACGCTGAGCGACGCCCATGTGGCCGATGCCGTCGCCAAGGCCCGCAGCGCGCCGAATATGGTCGGCCAGGACCTGGCCAAGGTGGTGTCCGCCAAAGAGGGCTACGCCTGGAGGCAGACCGAGTGGCAACTGGTCGTCGGCTACGGCGAGCAGACCGAGCCCAAGTTCCACGTCGTCGCCTATGACTTCGGCGTCAAGTACAACATCCTGCGCATGCTCGCATCTCGCGGCTGCAAGATCACCGTCGTGCCTGCGCAGACGCCCGCTTCGGAGGTGTTCAAGCTCAAGCCCGATGGCGTGTTCCTGAGCAACGGCCCCGGCGACCCGGAACCCTGCGACTACGCGATCGCCGCAGCGCGCGAGATCATCGAATCCGGCATCCCGACCTTCGGCATCTGCCTGGGCCACCAGATCATGGCACTGGCCAGCGGCGCCAAGACCTTCAAGATGAAGTTCGGCCACCACGGCGCCAACCATCCCGTGAAGGACCTGGACGACGGCCGCGTCAGCATCACCAGCCAGAACCACGGCTTCGCGGTCGATGCCAGCACCTTGCCCGGGAACATGCGCGCCACCCATGTGAGCCTGTTCGATGGCACCTTGCAGGGCCTGGCCCGTACCGACAAGCCGGCCTTCTGCTTTCAGGGCCACCCGGAGGCCAGCCCCGGCCCGCACGATATTGCCTATCTGTTTGACCGCTTCATCGGTCTGATGACCAAGGTCTGACGGAGACACTCATGCCAAAACGTACCGATCTCAAAAGCATTCTCATCATCGGCGCCGGCCCGATCATCATCGGCCAGGCCTGTGAATTCGATTACTCCGGCGCCCAGGCCTGCAAGGCGCTGCGCGAAGAGGGTTACAAGGTCATCCTGGTCAACAGCAATCCGGCGACCATCATGACGGACCCGGAGATGGCCGATGTGACCTATATCGAGCCCATCACCTGGCAGGTGGTCGAGAAGATCATCGCCAAGGAGCGCCCGGACGCCATCCTGCCGACGATGGGTGGCCAGACCGCGCTGAACTGCGCGCTGGACCTGCACAAGCATGGCGTGCTCGACAGGTACAAGGTCGAGATGATCGGTGCCAACGAGCACGCGATCGAGAAGGCCGAGGACCGCCTGAAGTTCAAGGACGCGATGACCAAGATCGGCCTGGACTCGGCCAAGTCGGGCATCGCGCACTCGCTGGAAGAAGCCTGGAGCGTGCAAAAACGCATCCAGGCCGACATTGGCGGTAGCGGCTTTCCGATGGTCATCCGCCCCAGCTTCACGCTGGGTGGCACCGGCGGCGGCATCGCCTACAACCCGGAAGAGTTCGAGGAGATCTGCAAGCGCGGTCTGGACCTGTCGCCGACCAAGGAGTTGCTGATCGAGGAGTCGCTGATCGGCTGGAAAGAGTACGAGATGGAGGTCGTGCGCGACCGCGCGGACAACTGCATCATCATCTGCTCGATCGAGAACCTGGACCCGATGGGCATACACACCGGTGACTCGATCACCGTGGCCCCGGCGCAGACCTTGTCCGACAAGGAATACCAGCTGCTGCGCAATGCCTCGATCGCCATCCTGCGCGAAATCGGTGTGGACACCGGCGGCTCCAATGTGCAGTTCTCGATCAACCCGGCCAATGGCCGGATGACGGTGATCGAGATGAATCCGCGCGTATCGCGTTCGTCGGCACTGGCCTCCAAGGCAACGGGCTTCCCGATCGCCAAGGTTGCCGCCAAGCTGGCCGTGGGCTACACGCTTGATGAGCTGCGCAATGACATCACCGGCGGCGCCACGCCGGCCTCGTTCGAGCCCAGCATCGATTACGTCGTCACCAAGATTCCGCGCTTTGCGTTCGAGAAGTTCCCGGCCGCCGATTCGCGCCTGACGACGCAGATGAAGTCGGTTGGCGAGGTGATGGCCATGGGCCGCACCTTCCAGGAATCGTTCCAGAAGGCCCTGCGCGGCCTGGAGACGGGCATCGACGGCCTGAGTGAACGCTCGGCGGACCGTGAAGAGATCGTGCAGGAAATCGGCGAAGCCGGCCCCGAGCGCATCCTCTTCGTCGGCGATGCCTTCCGCATCGGCATGAGCCTCGAAGAGGTGTTCGAGGAGACCAAGATCGACCCCTGGTTCCTGGCCCAGATCGAGGACATCATCAAGACCGAGAAGGTGGTGGCGGCGCGCACCCTGGAGAGCCTGAGCGCCGACGAGCTGCGCTTCCTGAAGAAGAAGGGCTTCTCCGACCGCCGCCTGGCCAAACTGATGGGCACCAACCAGCATGTGCTGCGCCAGAAGCGACATGCGCTGGGCGTGCGCCCGGTTTACAAGCGGGTGGACACCTGTGCGGCCGAGTTTGCCACTCAGACCGCGTACATGTACTCGACTTACGACGAAGAGTGCGAGGCCGAGCCGACCAGCAGCAAGAAGATCATGGTGCTGGGCGGCGGGCCGAACCGCATCGGCCAGGGCATCGAGTTCGACTACTGCTGCGTGCACGCGGCGATGGCGATGCGCGAAGACGGCTACGAGACCATCATGGTCAACTGCAACCCCGAGACCGTCTCGACCGACTACGACACCAGCGACCGCCTGTACTTCGAACCGGTCACGCTCGAGGACGTGCTGGAGATCGTCGCGAAGGAAAAGCCCGTTGGCGTGATTGTCCAGTACGGCGGCCAGACGCCCTTGAAGCTGGCGCTGGACCTGGAAGCCAATGGCGTGCCCATCATCGGCACCTCGCCGGAGAGCATCGACATCGCCGAGGACCGCGAGCGCTTCCAGAAGTTGCTGCACGAACTGGGTCTGAAGCAGCCGCCCAATCGCACCGCCCGTACCGAAGAGCAGGCGCTGATACTGGCCCAGGAGATCGGCTATCCGCTGGTCGTGCGCCCGAGCTATGTGCTGGGCGGTCGTGCGATGGAAATCGTCCACGGCGACAAGGACCTGGAGCGCTATATGCGCGAAGCGGTGCGCGTCTCCGAGAAGTCACCGGTGCTGCTGGACCGCTTCCTCGACGATGCGGTCGAGGTTGATGTGGACTGCATCGGCGACGGCGTCGATGTGATGATTGGCGGCATCATGGAGCACATCGAGCAGGCAGGCGTGCACTCGGGTGACTCGGCCTGTTCGCTGCCTCCCTATGCCCTGTCGGCCGCGCTGCAGGACGAGTTGCGCCGCCAGACCAAATTGATGGCCAAGGCCTTGAAGGTGGTCGGCCTGATGAACGTGCAGTTCGCCATCCAGGGCGAGGGCGAGAACGCCGTCGTCTATGTGCTCGAAGTGAATCCGCGCGCTTCGCGCACTGTGCCCTTCGTCAGCAAGGCGACCGGCCAGCCGCTGGCCAAGATCGCGGCGCGCTGCATGGCCGGGCGCAAGCTGGCCGATCAGCTGAGCCCGAATGGCCGAGCGCCGGCCGAGGTGGTGCCGCCGTACTTCAGCGTCAAGGAAGCGGTGTTCCCGTTCAACAAGTTCCCGGGCGTCGACCCGGTGCTTGGCCCGGAGATGCGCTCCACCGGCGAGGTCATGGGGGCAGGGCGCACCTTCGGCGAGGCGATGCTGAAGAGCCAGCTGGGCGCCGGCTCACGCCTGCCCAGCCAGGGCACGGTGCTGATCACGGTGAAGAACGGCGACAAGGCCCGTGCCGTCGTCGTCGCCCGTGATCTGGTCGCGCTGGGCTATAGCGTGGTGGCGACGAAGGGCACGGCCGCGGCGATTGCCGAGGGCGGCGTGCCGGTGCGCACGGTCAACAAGGTCAAGGACGGCCGGCCGCACATCGTCGATATGGTCAAGGGCGGCGAGATCCAGCTGGTCTTCACCACGGTCGATGAAACCCGCACTGCGATCGCCGACAGCCGCCACATCCGCCAGGCGGCTCTGGCCAACCGCGTGACCTACTACACCACCATGGCCGGCTGCGAAGCCGCCGTGGAGGGTATGAAGCACCAGGACGATCTGGTGGTGCAATCCCTGCAAGAGTTACACGCGGAACTGCACTAAACTTCGGCCCATTCGTTCGTTTTCCGCCGCCGGGGCTTGGCTCAGCCGACCCGGGCGGCGGTTTCATTTTGTGTCAACCAGTTGAGGACAGAGCACTTCGTGGTCCGTCCCCCAATGTCATCAGGTTCTCCCCCATGGCCACGATTCCCATCACCAAAAACGGCGCCGAACTGCTCAAGGAAGAGCTGCACCGGCTGAAGACCGTTGAGCGCCACGAAGTCATCAAGGCCATTGCCGAGGCACGCGCCCAGGGTGACCTGTCCGAGAACGCCGAATACGAGGCCGCCAAGGACAAGCAGGGCTTTATCGAAGGCCGCATCCTGGAAGTGGAAAGCAAGTTGGCGGCGGCCCAGATCATCGACCCGAGCACCCTGGATGCCGGTGGCCGCGTGGTGTTCGGTGCCACCGTTGATCTGGAAGAAGAAGAGTCGGGCTCGGCCGTGACCTATCAGATCGTCGGCGAAGACGAGGCCGATTTGAAGAAGGGCAAGATTTCGATCGGTTCGCCGATTTCTCGCGCAATGATCGGCAAGGAAGTCGGCGATGTGGCCGATGTGCAGGCGCCGGGCGGGGTGAAACGCTACGAAATCATCCAGGTTCGCTACCTCTGATGGCCTTGCTGCCCCGGCTTCGTGCGCTGCTTAGCGCGGCCTGGCTGGGCATCGTGATCTGCGTGGCGGCCTTTGCCGCGCCGGCCGCATTCGCGGTGCTGGAGCGCGCCGATGCGGGACGCTTCGTGGGCCGCCTGTTCGCAATGGAGGCGGCCACCAGCCTGGCGCTGGCCATGTTGCTGATACTGATAGAGCGGCGCCTCACTCGCGATGAACCCAAGGTCATCACGACCGAGTTCCTGCTGGCTGCCGGCGCCCTGTTTTGCACCGTGGCCGGCTACTATGCCGTGCAGCCGCAGATGGAAGCCGCGCGCGCCGGGCAGGGCGCCCTGAGCTTCGGCGCGTTGCATGCGATTTCCGCCGGCTTTCTCGGGCTCAAGGGCGTGCTGCTGCTGGTTCTGGCGTGGCGCAGCAGCGCCGCGCACGCCAGCAGGCAGCCTACTGTTCCTGAACGTTCGACTTCTTGATGCTGCCGATGCGTTTCTTGGCACGCTTGATCTCGCCGCCCTGGGCTACGCGCTGGTTGCCCAGCACCTGCACCTTCTTCACCTGAGGGCGGTTGTTGCCGCTCTTGGAGAATTTGACGATTTTGACCGTGCGCGGCCCCGGCTTGCGGTTTTCGTCTTCGGTGGCCACGGGGTCGGGTATCGGCCGCCACAACACCAGCAGCTTGCCGATGTGTTGGATAGGGGCGGCACCGAGTTGATCGCACAGTTGTGCGAACGCGGCCTCGCGCCCATCGCGGTCATCGGAGAAAACGCGTACCTTGATCAGGCCATGGGCCTTCAGGGCGGCGTCAACTTCCTTGACGACATTGGGGGTGAGTCCATCGGAGCCAATCATCACCACCGGGTCAAGGTGGTGGGCATCAGCGCGTTTTTCCTTGCGCTGGGCAGGGTTCAGTTGAATTGCAGACATACCGCTATTATCGACGCAGCATGAAGATCGACACAAAAAGTAAGAAAGTCAATAAAGCCTGGATCAATGAGCACCTGTCGGATGCCTATGTCCGCATGGCTCAAAAAGACGGTTACCGTGCCCGCGCGGCCTACAAGTTGAAGGAGATTGACGAGACCTTGCAACTGATACGGCCCGGCCAGGTGGTCGTCGATCTGGGCGCCACGCCTGGCGCCTGGAGCCAGTATCTGCGGCGCCGCTTCGCACCCAAGGAGGCCGGTGTGGGCGGTGCGGCGGTGGGCGGCCTGAACGGCACCATCATCGCGCTGGACATTCTGGAGTTCGAGCCCATCGAGGGTGTCGTCTTCATCCAGGGTGATTTTCGCGAAGAGTCCGTGCTGGCCCAGCTGGAGGCCGAACTGGCCGGCCGGCCGGTCGATCTGGTGGTGTCGGACATGGCGCCCAATTTGTCGGGCATCGAGGGCGTGGACTCGGCGCGTATCGCCCATCTGGTGGAACTGGCGATCGAATTTTCGGTCTCTCACCTCAAGCCCGAGGGTGTGCTGGTCAGCAAGGTATTCCACGGCAGCGGCTACAGCCAGCTGAGCGACCTGTTCAAAAAGACCTTCAAGCGCGTCAAGGCGATCAAGCCCAAGGCTTCGCGGGATCGTTCGTCGGAAACATTCCTGGTCGGCCTCGGGCTCAAGTAGGGATCAAACGCGGTCGAAGATGCGACAAATGGCCTTGGGTTAGGTCAATGTTCGCAATCTCCGCGGGGGCGCAGGGTCATAGCCCGTGATTGCCCCTACTTGACTGCAATAGAATCAACCCCATATGTCGTGGACAGGCCGAAGTTGCGAGGCAACGCGGTGCCTGCCGGCAATTGACAGGAACAAGGAGTCGCGGTGAACAATCAATGGTTCTCGAAGGTAGCTGTTTGGCTGGTGATAGCGTTGGTGCTATTCACCGTGTTCAAACAGTTCGATCGGGGCGCGACCACGGGTAACCAGATTGGTTACTCAGACTTCCTGGAAGAAGTCCGCGCCAAGCGTGTGAAGAGCGTGGTGATACAGGAAGGGCCTGGTAACGTCGAGATCAGCGCCGTCACCATTGACGACAAGAAGCTGCGCACCATCGGGACCTATACCGACCGCGGCCTGACCGGCGACCTGCTGGCCAGCAACGTCAAGTTCGAGGTCAAGCCCCGCGAAGAGCCTTCGCTGCTGATGAACATGCTCGTCAGCTGGGGCCCGATGCTCCTGCTGATCGGCGTATGGGTCTACTTCATGCGGCAGATGCAGGGCGGTGGCAAGGGCGGAGCATTCAGCTTCGGCAAGTCCAAGGCGCGCATGCTCGATGAAGCCAATAACACCACGACCTTCGCCGATGTCGCCGGTTGCGACGAGGCCAAGGAAGAGGTCAAGGAGCTGGTCGACTTCCTGAAGGACCCGCAGAAGTTTCAGAAGCTGGGTGGCCGTATCCCGCGTGGCGTGCTGCTGGTCGGCCCTCCTGGCACCGGCAAGACCCTGCTGGCCAAGGCCATCGCCGGCGAGGCCAAGGTCCCGTTCTTCTCGATCTCGGGTTCGGACTTCGTTGAAATGTTCGTCGGCGTGGGCGCGGCCCGCGTTCGGGACATGTTCGAACAGGCCAAGAAGAGCGCCCCCTGCATCATCTTCGTTGACGAAATCGACGCGGTCGGCCGTCACCGTGGCGCCGGTCTCGGCGGCGGCAATGACGAGCGCGAGCAGACGCTGAACCAGATGCTGGTCGAGATGGACGGCTTCGAGACCAATCTGGGCGTGATCGTGATGGCCGCGACCAACCGTCCGGACATCCTCGACCCCGCCTTGCTGCGCCCGGGCCGTTTCGACCGCCAGGTCTACGTGACCCTGCCGGACGTGCGTGGCCGCGAGCAGATCCTGAATGTGCACATGCGCAAGGTGCCGGTAGGACAAGACATCCGTGCCGACATCCTGGCCCGTGGCACGCCCGGCTTCTCCGGTGCTGATTTGGCCAATCTGGTCAATGAGGCTGCCTTGTTCGCCGCACGGCGCAGTGGCCGCGTAGTCGAGATGATCGACTTCGAGAAGGCCAAGGACAAGATCATGATGGGCCCCGAGCGCAAGTCCATGATCATGCCCGAGGAAGAGCGCAGGAACACCGCCTACCATGAGGCCGGCCACGCGCTGGTCGCCAAGCTGATGCCCAAGACCGACCCGGTGCACAAGGTCACTGTGATACCGCGTGGCCGCGCGCTGGGCGTGACGATGCAGCTGCCGGAAGGCGACCGCTACAGCTTGGACAAGGAGCGCATGCTCAGCACCATCTCGGTGCTCTTTGGTGGCCGTATCGCCGAAGAGGTGTTCATGCACCAGATGACGACGGGCGCCAGCAATGACTTCGAGCGCGCCACGGCGATTGCCCGTGACATGGTCACCCGCTACGGCATGACCGACGAGCTTGGCCCCATGGTCTATGCCGAGAACGAGGGTGAAGTGTTCCTCGGCCGTTCGGTGACCAAGACCACCAGCATGTCCGAAGAGACGATGCGCAAGGTCGATCTGGTGATCCGTCGCATCATCGACGAGCAGTACACGATTGCCCGCAAGCACATCGAGGACAACCAGGACAAGATGCACGCGATGGCCAAGGCCTTGCTCGAATGGGAAACCATCGACGCCGACCAGATCGACGACATCATGGCCGGCAAGCCGCCGCGCACGCCCAAGGACTGGGTGGCGCCGCCCAACAAGCCGGACGGCACGCCGCCGGCCGTCACGGCCGGCAACGCACCCGCAGCAGCCTGATCGGCTGCCCGGACCACAACGGGGCTTAGGCCCCGTTTTTCGTTCCCTGGTTGATTGATAAACAGATAGAGCAGGCCATGTTCTGGCAGACCCGCAGATTCCGCATTGACCTGAGCCAGCCCCGCGTGATGGGCATCGTCAACGTCACGCCCGATTCGTTTTCGGACGGCGGTCAGTGGGCCGATACAGGCACGGCGCTGAAGCATTGCGAGCAACTGGTGGCGGAGGGGGCTGACATTCTGGACATCGGCGGCGAGTCCAGCCGGCCCGGCGCTGAAGCGCTGTCGGTCGAGGATGAGCTGGCCCGCGTGCTGCCGGTCCTGCAGGGCGCTCTGACCTTGGGTGTGCCGGTATCGGTGGATACCTTCAAGCCGGAGGTGATGCGTGCAGCTCTTCATCTGGGCGCCGACATCATCAACGACATTCATGCACTGCAGCGTCCCGGTGCGCTGGACCTGCTGGCTGAACATGACTGTGCCGGCCTGTGCCTGATGCATATGCGCGGTGAGCCCGGCACGATGCAGACCCTGCTGGACTACCAGGATGTGACGGCCGAGGTTGGTGCCTTTCTGGCTGCACGCGCCCAGGCCGCGCGGAACGCTGGCATCGCGGCCGAACGCATCGCGCTCGATCCGGGCTATGGCTTTGCCAAGTCGCCCGCGCAGAACTTCCAACTGCTGCGTGAACAAATGCAGCTTTGCGCGCTGGGCTATCCACTGTTGGCAGGCTGGTCGCGCAAAGCGTCACTGGGCGCGGTGACCGGGAGGGCGGTGGGCGAACGTTTAGCGGGTAGCATTGCGGCCGCGCTGGCCGCCGTGGCCCATGGCGCACGCATCGTGCGGGTGCACGATGTGGCGCCCACGGTGGACGCACTCAAGGTCTGGCGGGCCGCCGGCGCTCCGACAGGCATGCCGGCCCAGGACAAGAATTCAGAAGAGGACGAGAACACATGACACGCAACTATTTCGGCACCGACGGCATTCGCGGCACGGTGGGCCAGGCGCCCATCACCCCGGACTTCATGCTGCGCCTGGGCCATGCCGTCGGTCGCGTGCTGCGCGCCACGACGCCTGGCCGCCCCCGTGTTCTGATCGGCAAGGACACGCGCGTGTCGGGTTACATGATCGAGGCAGCGCTGGAAGCCGGCTTTGCGTCTGCCGGCGTCGATGTCTGGCTGACCGGCCCGCTGCCCACGCCGGGCGTCGCCTTCCTGACCCGCGCGCTGCGCCAGGATCTGGGCGTAGTGATCAGCGCCTCGCACAACCCCTTCGCCGACAACGGCATCAAGTTCTTCTCGGCCGCCGGCCAGAAACTGCCCGATGCCTGGGAGATCGAGGTCGAGCGGGTGCTCGCCGAGCCGCCGGTGTGGGTTGATTCCTCCAGCCTGGGCAAGGCGCGGCGCCTGGAAGACGCACGCGGCCGCTATATCGAGTTCTGCAAGAGCTGCTTTGGCTCCGAGCTGTCGCTGCGCGGCTTGAAGCTGGTGATCGATGCGGCGCACGGCGCGGCCTATCACGTGGCGCCCGATGTGTTCCATGAGCTGGGTGCCGAGGTGATCTCGATTGGCGTCAGCCCGGACGGATTCAACATCAATGCCGGCGTGGGTGCCACGGCACCGGCCGCGCTGGTGGCTGCCGTCAAGGAGCATGGGGCCGACTATGGCATTGCGCTCGACGGCGATGCCGACCGCCTGCAGTTCGTCGATCGCGATGGCCGCCTGTTCAACGGCGACGAGCTGTTGTACCTGATGGTGGCCGACCGCCTGAACCATGGCCTGGCCGTGCCCGGCGCCGTTGGCACCCTGATGACCAATATGGCGGTCGAGCTGGCCCTGAAGGCCAGGGATGTGGACTTCGTGCGCGCCAAGGTCGGCGACCGCTATGTGCTGGAGGAGTTGATCGCCCGTGGCTGGCAACTGGGCGGCGAGGGCTCCGGCCACCTGCTGGCGCTGGACAAGCACACCACCGGCGACGGTATCGTCAGCGCGCTGCTGATCTTGCAGGCGATCTGCCGCAGCGGCCGCTCGATGGCCGAGCAGTTGCAAGATGTCACCCTGTTCCCGCAGACGCTGATCAATGTCCGCCTGCAGCCCGGCCAGGACTGGAAGAGCAATGCCCGCCTGGCTCAGGAGCAGGCCGAGGTGACCTCCGAGCTGGGTAACCGCGGCCGCGTGCTGATACGTGCCTCGGGCACCGAACCGCTGCTGCGGGTGATGGTGGAGGCCAGCGATGCGGCTGTGGCCAAGCAGTCGGCCGAGCGTTTGGCGCAGGCCATCCGCGCCTGATCGTCGAAGGCGCCGCGCCGCCGCAAAGCCTGGCTCTCGCCAGGCTTTTTTCTGCCCGAAAGGTCTTTGTGACAAGTCGGCGACGAATTGTGACAATAGCCGCCTCACTCTCCACCGGGTGCGAATGGGTCTGTTTATGACAGGCTGTGTCACATCACTGTCATCAGACGTCCCTACAGTGCGTGGCATTGCCAACCTCTACACCGCGACAGGTGAATCATGAAAATTGCCCAGATTTCTAGCGTTTTGATTCTCTCGGCCTCGATGGCTCTGGCAGCCTCGGTGCAAGCTCAGGATGTCACCGGTGCCGGTGCGAGCTTCCCCGCGCCGGTGTATTCGAAGTGGGCCGATGCCTACAACAAGGCCACCGGTGCCCGTATCAACTACCAGTCGGTTGGTTCCGGCGCAGGCCTCAAGCAGATCCGCGCCAAGACGGTGGACTTTGGTGCCTCCGACATGCCGCTGACCGACGAAGAGCTGGCCAAGGACGGCCTGGTGCAGTTCCCCACCGTGATCGGTGGCGTGGTACCCGTCGTCAACATCAAGGGCATCCAGCCCGGCCAGATCAAGCTGACCGGCCAGCTGCTGGGCGACATCTATCTGGGCAAGATCGCCAAGTGGAACGATCCGGCGCTGACCGCGCTGAACCCCGGCGTGCCGCTGCCCGACGAGGCGATCGCTGTGGTGCGCCGCGCCGACGGTTCGGGCACCAGCTTCATCTTCACCAACTACCTGTCCAAGGTGAACGCCGAGTGGAAGAGCAAGGTGGGCGAGGGTGCGGCAGTGAACTGGCCGACCGGCGCCGGTGGCAAGGGCAATGAGGGCGTGTCCGCCTTCGTGCAGCGCCTGCCCGGCGCGATCGGCTACGTCGAGTACGCCTATGCCAAGCAGAACAAGATGTCCCATGTGCTGATGAAGAATGCTGCGGGCGTCTTCGTGGGTCCGGATGACCTGAACTTCAAGGCCGCTGCCGCCGGCGCCGACTGGAGCAAGACCTTCTATCAGGTGCTGACCGAGCAGCCTGGCAAGGAAAGCTGGCCGCTGACCGGCGCTACCTTCATCCTGATGCACAAGAGCCAGGACAAACCGGTGCAGGCCACCAATTCGCTGAAGTTTTTTGACTGGGCCTACGGCAATGGCGACAAGATGGCTGCCGACCTGGAGTATGTGACCCTGCCGGACAGCGTGAAGAACCTGGTGCGCAAGCAGTGGGGCGAGATCAAGGACGGCGCCGGCAAGGCCGTGGCGTTCAAGTAATCGGATCCTATCGTTGAGAGCAGGCATGCCGGACCCTCGCGTCCGGCATGCCATTTGACCGAGGACAGGCCGTGGCCGCAACTCTTCCCGCTTCACCCTTCCCTCAGGCGCAAGACAAGCCGCGCACCGAGCCCGTCGGCGAGCCGCCGGTGCAGCGCAAGGCCTCGCCCTGGGCCGATATCGTGTTCTCTGCGCTGGCGCATGGTGCCGCCTGGCTGGTGCTCCTGCTCCTTCTGGGCATCATCGGCTCGCTGCTGATCAGCGCAATGCCGGCGATTCGCGAGTACGGCCTGAGTTTTCTGTGGCGCAGCGACTGGGATCCGGTGAAGAACCAGTACGGCGGCCTGGTGATGATTTACGGCACCTTGATGACCTCATTCATCGCGCTGCTGATCGCCGTGCCGGTGAGCTTCGGCATCGCATTGTTCCTGACCGAGCTGTCGCCGGGCTGGCTGCGCCGGCCGCTGGGCATTGCTGTGGAACTGCTGGCCGCCGTGCCATCCATCGTTTACGGCATGTGGGGCCTGTTGGTGTTTGGGCCCATCCTGGCCACCTATGTGCAGCAGCCGCTGCAGAAGTTGCTGCACGGTGTGCCCTATTTGAGTCGCCTGGTTGAAGGCGCTCCGGTCGGCATAGGCATTTTCTCCGCCGGCGTGATCCTGGCCATCATGATCATTCCGTTCATCGCGGCGGTGATGCGCGATGTGTTCGAGACCACCCCCGCGATGCTGCGCGAGTCGGCCTACGGACTGGGCTCGACGACCTGGGAGGTGGTGTTCCGGGTGGTGTTGCCCTACACCAAGGCCGGCGTGATTGGCGCCGTCATGCTGGGCCTGGGCCGGGCCTTGGGTGAGACCATGGCCATTACCTTCGTCATCGGCAATATGAACCAGCTCGACTCGCCGTCGCTGTTTGCTGCGGCCAACAGCATCACATCGGCGCTGGCGAATGAATTTGCCGAGGCCGAGGAGGGGCTGCACCAGGCCTCGCTGATCTACCTGGGCTTGATCCTGTTTTTCATCACCTTCGTCGTGCTGGCGCTGTCCAAAGTCTTGCTGTCGCAGCTGAAGAAGGGCGAGGGGAGCCGCACATGAGCATCAACTCCTTGGATGCCAAGCGCATGTCCATGCACATGCGCCGCAAGCGGGTCAATGCGATTGCGTTGACCCTGTCGCTGGGCGCGATGGCCTTCGGCCTGTTCTGGCTGATCTGGATTCTGTTCGAGACCTTCCGCCTCGGGCTGGGCGGTCTGTCGCTGGCGCTGTTCACCGAGATGACGCCGCCCCCGATGGCGGAGACCGGCGGGCTGGCCAACGCGATCTTCGGCTCGCTGACGATGGTCGCTCTGGCGACCTTCCTGGGCACCCCGATCGGCATCATGGCCGGCGTCTACCTGGCCGAGTATGGCCAGCGCACCTGGCTGGGCAGTGCCACACGCTTCATCAACGACATCCTGCTGTCAGCCCCCAGCATCGTCATCGGACTGTTCATCTACGCGCTGGTGGTGGCCCGCTTCAAGGCGTTCTCGGGCTATGCAGGTGTGCTCGCCTTGGCCTTGATCGTGATTCCGGTGGTGATACGCACGACCGAGACCATGCTGAGCCTGATTCCGAACGCGATGCGCGAGGCGGCCTATGCCTTGGGCACCCCGAAGTGGAAGGTGATCTCCAACATTACCCTGAAGTCGGCCCGTGCCGGTGTGGTCACCGGCATCCTGCTGGCGCTGGCCCGCATCGCCGGCGAGACGGCACCGCTGCTGTTCACCGCACTGTCCAACCAGTTCTGGAGCATGGACCTGAGCCGCCCGATGGCCAGCCTGCCCGTGACGATTTTCAAGTTCGCGATGAGCCCCTATGAGAACTGGCAGCAGCTGGCCTGGGCCGGGGTGTTCCTGATCACCATGGGTGTGCTGGCACTGAATATTGCCGCCCGTGTGATGTTCCGCAACAAGCACTGATTGAAGAGAAAAGAGGATCCCAGATGGATGCCCATGTGAACTCCCCCGCCATCGTGGCACCCAAGGTGTCGGTACGGGACCTGAACTTCTATTACGGCAGCTTTCACGCGCTGAAGCACATCAACCTGGACATCCCGGAAAAGAAGGTCACCGCCTTCATCGGGCCGTCGGGTTGCGGCAAATCCACCTTGCTGCGTTGCTTCAACCGCATGTACGCGCTGTATCCCGAGCAGCGCGCCGAGGGCCAGATCATGCTCGACGGCGAGAACATCCTGCAAAGCAAGCTGGACGTGAGCCTGATACGGGCCAAGGTCGGCATGGTGTTCCAGAAGCCGACGCCGTTCCCGATGTCGATCTACGACAACATCGCCTTCGGCGTGAAGCTGTTCGAGACCCTGCCGCGCGTCGAGATGGACGAGCGCGTCGAATGGGCGCTGAAGAAGGCGGCACTGTGGACCGAGGTCAAGGACAAGCTCAACCAGAGCGGCGCCAGCCTCTCCGGCGGTCAGCAACAACGCCTGTGCATTGCGCGTGGCATCGCCATCAAGCCCGAGGTGCTGCTGCTCGACGAGCCCTGCTCGGCGCTGGACCCGATCTCGACCGGCAAGATCGAGGAGCCGATCCACGAGCTGAAGAGCGACTACACGGTGCTGATCGTCACGCACAACATGCAGCAGGCGGCGCGTTGCTCGGACTTCACCGCCTATATGTACCTGGGCGACCTGATCGAGTTCGGGCCGACCTCGGATCTGTTCATGAAACCCAAGAAGAAGGATACCGAGGACTACATCACTGGCAGATTCGGTTGAACCTGTCAGTCTGACATTTCCGGACTATCCAACATCTTTGATCGGGAGCAACTCTCATGGTTGACAAGCATCTTTCCACCCAATTCGACGCCGAGCTGAGCGGCATCTCCACCCGCGTGCTCGAGATGGGCGGCCTGGTCGAGTCTCAGGTGGTTCAGGCCATTGCCTCCCTGACCCAGTTCAATGGTGATCTGGCCAGCACCGTGCTGAAGGTCGAGGAGCAGGTCAATGCGATGGAGATGGAGATTGACCGTGACCTCTCCAGCATCATCGCCCGCCGCCAGCCCACGGCCCGGGACCTGCGCCTGCTGATCGCGATCTCGAAGGCCATCGCCAATCTGGAGCGGGTCGGCGACGAGGCTGCCCGCGTGGCCCGCACCGTGCAGCGCCTGATGAACTCCGGCGTCTCAAGCCGCTTGCGCCTGCCAATGGCCGACCTGGCATTCGAGGCCGACCTGGCCACGGCACAGCTGCGCAAGGCCTTGGACGCCTTCGCCCGCCTGGATGTCGAGCGTGCGCTGGAGGTGCTCAAGCAGGACGACCAGATCGACAAGGAGTTCGACGGCCTGATGCGCAAGCTCATCACCTACATGATGGAAGACCCGCGCACCATCTCCAGCAGCATCGACATGATCTTCGTGGCCAAGGCGATCGAGCGTGTGGGCGACCATGCGAAGAACCTGGCCGAAGTCATCATCTACGTGGTCAAGGGCACCGATGTTCGTCACAACACGCCTGAGGCGGTTGAGACGATGGTCCGCTGATCCCTGCAACCCTATCCCTGGAGTTCAACGCATGAGTCGCGTTCTAGTGGTCGAAGACGAATCGGCGATTGCCGAGCTTATTTCCATCAATCTTCGCCACGCCGGTTTCGAGGTCACCATCGCGGCCACGGCCGATCAGGCCCAGTTCGAGGTGGACCGCGTGCTGCCCGAGCTGGTGGTGCTGGATTGGATGCTGCCCGGCCAGTCCGGCCTGGCGCTGGCGCGCCAATGGCGCGGTCAGGCTCGCACCCGCGATCTGCCCATCATCATGCTCACCGCCCGCGCCGAGGAGACTGACAAGGTGTCGGGTCTTGACGCTGGAGCGGACGACTATCTGACCAAGCCCTTTTCGACCAATGAGCTGCTGGCGCGCATCCGTGCGGTGCTGCGCCGCAAGGCACCCGGGGCGCTGGATTCGCTGGTCGAAGTCGGCGGCCTGAGCCTGGACCCGGGCACGCGCCGCGTCACCCGCGACGGGGTCGAGGTCAAGCTCGGCCCGACCGAGTTTCGCTTGCTGCACTTTTTCATGACCCACCCGGAGCGCGTGCACAGCCGCTCTCAGCTGCTGGACCGCGTCTGGGGTGACCACGTCTTCATCGAGGAGCGCACGGTGGATGTGCACGTCAAACGTCTGCGCGGTGCGCTGGAGCCCGCACAATGCCACCGCATGATTGAGACCGTGCGCGGCGCGGGTTATCGCCTGACCCAGCACGTCAGCGCCACGGCTGAATAAACCTTGCGGAAATCCTTGTGAGCTGGTTCGCATCGCGTCTGTTTCTGGCGGCATTTGCCGTGGCTCTGGGTGGCGTTTTCGGTATGTGGGCCGGCACGCTGTTTCGTGTTCCGCTGCTCAGTGCAGTGATTGGCGCGGCCATCAGCGTTGGAGTGCTGGTGCTGCTGGATGCGGTGCGCGGTCACCGGCTGATTCTCTGGCTGAAGGGGTCGCAGCAGGACGGAGCGCCACGCGACGCCGGCCTGTGGGGCGAGTTGGCCTACCGCGTTGAGCGACTGGTGCGTGACCGCGACAAGATCATCGCCCGCGAGCGACTGCAGCTGGAGCAGTTCCTTTCCGGCATCGAGGCCTCGCCCAATGGCGTGCTGCTGCTCGACGCGCAGGAGCACATCATCTGGTGCAACAAGGTCGGAGCCGACCACTTCTCGCTTGACCCGCTGCGCGACCGTCAGCAGCGCATCACCAATCTCGTGCGCTTTCCGGCCTTTGTCGCCCATCTGCAGTCGGGGCGCGACGACGACACCCTGATGCTGAGCAATGCGCGTGGACCCGGCACCTTGTCGGTTGTGCTGCGTAGTTTCGGCGAGGGCATGCGCCTGGTGCTGTCACAAGACGTCACCGAGCGCGAGCGCTCCGAGGCGATGCGGCGCGACTTCGTTGCCAACGTCTCGCACGAGATCCGCACGCCGCTGACGGTGCTGGCCGGTTTCATCGAGACCATGGATTCGCTGCCGCTGACCGAGGTCGAGCGCAAGCGCGTGCTGCACCTGATGACGCAGCAGACTCAGCGCATGCAGACCCTGGTCAGCGACCTGCTGACCTTGGCTCAGCTGGAGGGCAGCCCGCGTCCGAGTGCCGACAGCTGGGTCTCGGTCGATGCCCTGCTCAAGCGCGTAGCCGCTGATGGTCAGGCGCTGTCGGCGGGCCGGCATGAAATCAAGCTCCGGCAAACCATGCCGGCGCAGTTGGCCGGCCAGGAGTCCGAGCTGTTCAGCGCCATGGCCAATCTGGTCAACAACGCGGTGCGCTACACGCCGGAAGGTGGCCAGATTGATATCGCCTGGGCCGTGCATGCCGACGGCTCGGGCGAACTCAGCGTGGCCGACACCGGCCTGGGTATTGCCCGCGAACACATTCCCCGCCTGACCGAGCGCTTCTACCGCGTTGACGGCAGCCGCTCGCGTGAGACCGGCGGCACGGGCCTGGGCCTGTCCATCGTCAAGCATGTCGTGCAGCGCCATGGTGGCTCGCTGGACATCCAGAGCGAGCCCGGCAAAGGCTCGCGCTTCAGGCTGATGTTTCCGGCCGCGCGCGTGCGCGAGGTGGCGGCCGAGCCGGTGGCAGCCTGAACAAGAATCCTCAGAGCCGCCTGTACAGCAGGGTGTAGGCCTGCTTGTCGCTGGGCCGACGCAGTTGGGCGATCAGGTGCCAGCCAGCCAGCGCGGGCACAGCCGGGCCCACACTTTGCTGTACCAGGTAGTCGCAGCGGCTGGCAGCCAGCGGCGTCATGCCATCGATATGCCAGGACCAGTTGCTCTGCAGCTCCATCGCGGCCAGATGCGACAGCGAAACGCCGGGCGCGGCCAGGCAGTTGATCTGTGTCGGCAATTGAGCCTGCAGACGTGCCATCAGCGGCCGGTTGCTGCGCACATAGTCCAGCAGCGGCAGCCACAGGGTCATCAGCAAGAGCCAGCACAGGGCGACACCGCCGGCTGGCAGCACCAGACTCTTCCACAGCGCGTGTTGATGCTTGGCGGTGCGCCAGCGCACCAGCCACATCCAGGCCAGTGTTGCGGCCGTCGCAAACACCAGAGCCACCGCACCGAACTGCGGCTCGAAGCCTTCGTACAGCCGCTTCAGGCCACGCAGCGCCCAGGCTGGGCTGCCGGTGTGCATGCCGCTGTAGTACAGCCAGCCGATCAGCGCACAGGCCGAGAAGAAGAACACCGAGAACCAGTCCACGGCCGCAGCCACGCTGCGGCGCAGCGTGGGCAAGGCGAAGGTGGCCAGCACGGCCAACGGGGGCAGGGCCAGCAGCAGCGCCCGGTCCGAGCCATTCATCATCAGACTGGTGACAAAGCCAACCAGGACACATACCGCCGGCACCAGGATGTGGCGGCGCTGCCAATAGGTGCGCCAGCGCCATAGTGTCCAGGCGGCCAGCGGCCAGGCCGGCCAGGCGAACCAGGCCGTCATCGTGAGCATCTGCTGGGCCAGCTCCAGCGCCGATACCGGCGCGGCGACACGCCAGCGCCAGGCGCCCGTGGCCCAGGCCGCCAGCGCCGCGAGCAGGGCCGCGCCCATCAGCCAGGCGACCATCCGGTGCACCTCGTCATAGCTCGAGCGAAAGCAGATCAGCGCACCGAGCAGGCCCAGGGCCACGGCCACCGCCGGCGCGCCGCTGATGGCCAGCACCGGCAGCGCCAGCATCACCGCCAGCCGCGCCTTGGTGGGCTTGAACGGCGCGGCGGCCAGCCCGTAGAGCAGCAGGGTGGCGGCCAGCAACTGGGCCAGCTCGGGTGTCGTCTCGTGGCCCAGCTGCAGCAGGCCCAGGCTGGCGATCAGGGCCAGGAGCGAGCCATCGGCGAGCGCCCGCGCATAGTCGATCGCATGGGCCTCTCCGCCGAAGGCAAAGGCCACCGGCTGGGCGGCATCGGTGCGGGCCAGGTGAAAGCTGCTGTACCAGGTCAGCATCAGAACGCCGACCAGGGCCAGGCCGAAAGGCAGGCGGGCTGCAAAGGCGGCATCGGCAAAGGGCATGGCCTTGATGAACAGTGCGCCGACCCAGTAGGGCAGCAGGGCTCCCTCGGCCGGGATGCCGGCAATCGTCGGGTGCCACCACGAAGCCAGGCCCTTGGCGATGCTCGCCATATAGCCGAAGGCGGTGACGTCGGCATTGCGCCAGGGCGCGCGTCCGAACAGGCCGGGCAGCACGTAGGCCGCACAAAACAGTATCAGGGCCAGGCGCGGCAGGCGCGCGGCGCTACGTTCGGTGGCGATGGCAGGGGTGGGGAGATTCACGCGGGCGGCTTTTCTAGCTGTTGTTGTGAGATCGCGAGCATCATGCCGCAATCAGGATCCCCAATGAAAAAAGGCAGCCTGAGCTGCCTTCTTGGTGCAAGTCCTGCTCGTCTTACTTCTTGACGGCGGCGCCGATGCGCGTGAACTTGTTGCGGAACTTCTCGACGCGACCACCCAGCGAGTCGATGCTCTTCTGCGTGCCGGTGTAGAACGGATGCGATTCGCTGGTGGTTTCCAGCTTGAACAACGGCAGTTCGCGGCCGTCTTCCATCTTCACCATTTCTTTGGTCTGTGCGCAGGAACGCGTCACAAACTTGAAACCGTTGGACAGGTCCACGAAGCAGATGTCGCGGTAGTTGGGGTGAATGCCGTCTTTCATGGGGAGCCTCTCGCTTGTTTCGCGCTGACGTGCCGGGAGCCTTGCCGCACCATGCGACGCACTTTCCGACAGCGGAAAAACGCGGATTATATAGTGTTTTTTGAAAGAGTTGCTGCACGCGCAAGCAACCCACTAGCCTGAGGCTTTCGAGCCTCAGGCGTGAACAGGGCGAGAAACAGTCCACTGGACTGTTCCTGTATCCGTTCAGCCACCGCGTCGCATCATGTCGAAGAAATCGATATTGCTCTTGGTGGACTTCATTTTGTCGAGCACGAACTCCATCGCCTCGATCTCGTCCATCGGATATAGCAGCTTGCGCAGAATCCAGGTCTTTTGCAGGATCTCCGGCTTGAGCAGCAGTTCTTCGCGGCGCGTGCCCGACTTGTTGATCAGGATCGACGGATAGACGCGCTTCTCGGCCATGCGACGGTCCAGGTGGATTTCGCAGTTGCCGGTGCCCTTGAATTCTTCGTAGATCACCTCGTCCATGCGGCTGCCGGTGTCGATCAGCGCCGTGCCGATGATGGTCAGCGAGCCGCCTTCTTCCACGTTACGCGCCGCGCCGAAGAAGCGCTTGGGGCGCTGCAGCGCATTGGCGTCCACACCGCCGGTCAGTACCTTGCCCGACGAGGGCAGCACATTGTTGTAGGCACGGGCCAGGCGGGTGATCGAGTCCAGCAGGATGACCACGTCGCGCTTCAGCTCGACCAGGCGCTTGGCGCGCTCGATCACCATCTCGGCGACCTGCACGTGGCGGGCGGCCGGTTCGTCGAAGGTGGAGCTGATGACCTCGCCGCGCACGGTGCGCAGCATCTCGGTCACTTCCTCGGGCCGCTCGTCCACCAGCAGCACGATCAGATAGACCTCGGGGTGATTGGCAATAATGGCATGGGCCAGCTGCTGCATCATCACCGTCTTGCCGGTCTTGGGCTGCGCCACCAGCAGTGCACGCTGCCCCTTGCCGATGGGCGCCACCAGATCGATGATGCGGCTGGTGATGTTCTCGTCGCTCTTGATGTCGCGCTCGAGCTTGAACTGCTCCTTGGGGAACAAGGGCGTCAAGTTCTCGAACATGATCTTGTTCTTGCTCTCCTCGGGCGTCAGCTCGTTGACGCGGTCCACCTTGACCAGGGCAAAGTAGCGTTCGCCGTCCTTGGGCACGCGCACCTCGCCCTCGACCATGTCGCCGGTGTGCAGATTGAAGCGGCGGATCTGGCTGGGGCTCAGATAGATGTCGTCGGTCGAGGCCATATAGCTGGCGTCGGGCGAGCGCAGGAAGCCGAAGCCGTCAGGCAGCACCTCCAGCACGCCGTCGCCGAACACCTGCTCCCCGCCTTTGGCGCGCTTTTTCATGATCGCAAACATCAGCTCCTGCTTGCGCAGTCGAGCGACGTTGTCGATCTCCAGAGCCTCGCCCATCTTGATGAGCTCGGAAACGTGGAGCGCTTTTAGTTCTGAAAGATGCATGGGTTAACACCCTGTAGGTCGTCGAAGTCCCTGCCAAGGGTCTTCAACGGAAAACATCGGCTGCGACTCGCGGCACGGCGGAATTGCCGGCTGCGAGGGCTCGCGAACGTCACAAAGGCCGTTCAAGCGCAAGGCTTGCGAACGATCAACTGAAAAACGTTGGAGCTTTAGGCCGAGTCCACGCGCCGAAATCGTGCGTGGTGGCAGAACTTTGCTGGGCCGCCAGGGCCGGCCGATCTTTCCGGATCGTCTGCGGCAGCCCGAGCGGCTTTGGAGCTGATTATAGATGCGCGTCGACGAAGGCCGTCAACTGGGCTTTCGACAGGGCGCCAACCTTGGTCGCGGCGAGCTGGCCGTCCTTGAACAACATCAGGGTCGGAATGCCGCGAATACCGAACTTGGCGGGCACGTCGCGGTTCTCGTCCACATTCATCTTCGTGATCTGCAGACGGCCATCGTAGTCCTTGGACAGCTCGTCCAGGATAGGGGCAATCATCTTGCAAGGGCCGCACCATTCGGCCCAGTAGTCGACGAGCACGGGCTTGTTGGCCTGGAGCACGTCCGCGTCGAACGACGCGTCGGAGATGTGTTTGATCAGTTCGCTGCTCATTGAATTAGTCCTCTCGGTGGCCGACCATCGGCCATACATCAAGGCACAATGATTCTGACACAAAGCCCACGCCACTGTCGGGCGTGCGGCCAGAACAACGAAGATGCCACAACTTCCCCTAGACAACGAGCACAGTGCGGCGCTGATCTGGCCGCGCATCGCGGCGCTGAGCAGCGCCTGGATGACCCAGCAACGATTGGCCGCCCGCGACTGCGTCGTGCTGCTGCCTTTTGCCCAGCATCTGCCTCTGGCGCGCCGGGCCTGGATGGCCCAGGGCGGCTGGCCGCCCCGACTCGAGACCACGCGCACGCTGGCCGAAAGCCTGGCGCCTGAGCTGCCGCCGGAAGGCGGGGACATCAGCTTCGACGTGGCCACCGACCAGCTCAGCGCGGCCGATCTGCTGGGCAGCCAGGCCTGGGCGCGGGACTGGAGGCGGCGTGATCCCAGGGGTTTTCAGCTGGCCGTGTCGCGTGTCGTCGAGACGGCTCATCTGTGGGCGCGGGCTGCGGCTCAGCGGTCACCGGAGCTCAGGGCCGTCTATTGGGAGCAGGCACGGGCGGCGCTGGCGGCCGGTGGTCCGGGCGAGATGGAGCGCGGCCTGGCCCGGCTGGCCCTGGAGTGGGCCGCGGCCACCGCCTGCAGCCCGGTGACGGACGCCCTGTTCGCGATGCCGGTGCCAGGTCTGGTGCTGGTCCAGGCCGGAGGTGCCGATCCGCTGGGCGAGGCCGTGGCGGCGGCGCTGGAGGCCCGTGGCGGCAAGGTGCTGCGGCTGGATACCGATCTGCAACTGGACTCGCTGTTCGACCAGCACCCGCCATTGGGCAGGCTGGAGCAGGCCCTGTGCAGTGACTTCGAGGACGAGGCCCAGTGCACGGCGGCGGCCGTGCTGGCCCATGTCAATGCCGGCCGCGTTCCGGTGGCACTGATTGCCCAGGACCGCATGCTGCTGCGCCGCGTGCGCGCTCTGCTGGAGCGCGGTGGTGTGGCGCTGGCCGACGAAACCGGCTGGACGCTGTCCACCTTGCCGGCCGCCGCCCAACTGATGGCCCTGCTGCGCGCCGCGGGCGGCCATGCCACGCTGGACGACTGGCTGGATTGGCTGAAGAGCGACATTGCCCGGCATCTTGATGGCGATAGCACCTACTCCAGCCTGCAGCAGCTCGAATCCCAATGCCGCAGCCGGGGCTGGACCCGGGCGGCCTCGGTACGGCCAGAGCAGTTGAGCGAGGGCTCGGCGCGGCTGTGGCTGCGCGCGCGGCAGGTGCTGCAGCCCTTGCAGGGAGGCGTCAAACGCAGTCTGGGCGCCTGGCTGGAGGCCTTGCGGGATGTGCTGCAACAGGCCGAGGCCTGGGCCGAGCTTCAGTCGGCACCATCGGGCCCGCAGCTGATCGCCGCGCTGGGCCTGCAACAACTGGTCTGGCCAGGTTCTGCTCGCGAAGCGGTGCAGCGCGGCAGTCAGCTGAGCCCGGCCGAGTTCGTCGCCTGGGTCGATCAATGCCTGGAGGCGCAGCAATTCGTGCCGCAGCCGGGCGAGGCCTTGCCTCAGGTCCACATCACACCACTGGTGCGGGCAATTCTGCGGCCCTTTGCCGCCGTGGTGCTGCCCGGCGCCGATGCGCAGACCTTGGGCGCGGCGGGCGGTGGTGCCTCGCTCACGGGCGAGGCGGTGGCCGAGGCACTGGGCCTGCCGACCCAAGCCCGGCGGCGCGATGCCCAGACCGCCGCCTTTACCCAGCTGATGCGTGCTCCGGCGCTGACCCTGCTGCGGCGCCTGGCCAATGGCTCGGAGCCGCTGTCGGCCAGCCCCTTGCTGGAGCGTCTGCAGCAGGCGCTGGAAGCGGCAGGGCATGCGCCTCTCAAGCCCTGGCAGGACGCTCGCGTGCACACCAGCGTGACGCTGCGGCCGCAAACGCGCGCCTCGGCGCAGGCCACCGGCCGTCTGCCGCGGGCGCTCAGTGCCAGCGCCGTCGAATCGCTGCGCGGCTGCCCTTACCAGTTCTTCAGCCGCGTGCTCCTGGGCCTGCGCGAGACCGACGAGCTGGGCGACGAGGTGGACAAGCGCGACTACGGCACCTGGCTGCATGGCGTGCTGTATGACTTTCACCGCTGGCGCGTCGAGCAACCCGGCATCGACGAAGTCGCGCTGATGCAGCAGGCCGCCACGGCGCAGAGTACGGCGATGGGGCTGGACGCTGCCGCCTTTCTGCCGTTCGAGGCCAGCTTCCAGCGCTTCGTGCCGCGCTATCTGGACTGGTTGCGCGGCCACGAGGCCGAGGGTGCGATGTGGGCGGCCGGCGAGCTGGACCGCGAGGTTCATCCCGCAGCCTGGCAAGACGGTGTGCTGGCCGATATCAAGCTGCGAGGCCGGTTGGACCGGATCGACCTGCTCAGCGGCAAGCAGGGCCTGGAGCTGCTGCTGGTGGACTACAAGACCGGCGGTGCGGCGGGCCTGAGGGACAGGGCCTCCGACCCGCTGGAGGACACCCAACTGGCCGTCTACGCCGCACTGATGGACGCCCAGCCGCTGGACGGCGTGGACCCCGACCGGCCGATGCGCGCCATCTACCTGGCGCTGGACGATGCCCAGCGCATCGAACGGGTCGAGCATGAAGACCCGCTGGCCTCGGCGCAGCAGCTGCTGCAGGGCCTGGGCCAGGACCTGCAGGCCATCCACGGCGGCCAGGCCTTGCCGGCGCTGGGCGAGGGCCAGATCTGCGAGCACTGCGAGATGCGCGGCCTGTGCCGGCGCGACGATTGGTCTGTACAGGAACACGCTTGAGCATGGATGAAGGATCGATGACTGCAGCAGGGCCGGCCTACCGGCTGGACGGTGCGCTGGTGGCGCGCGAGCGCTTTTACCGCGTGGCTTGCGACCCGGCGCGCAGCGTCGTTGTCGAGGCCTGCGCCGGGGCCGGCAAGACCTGGATGCTGGTGTCGCGCATCCTGCGTGCGCTGCTGGACGGCGCCGCGCCGCAGGAGATCGTCGCCATCACCTTCACCCGCAAGGCCGCCGGCGAGATGCGCGATCGGCTGAGCGACTGGTTGCGCGAGTTCAGCCGCGCACACAGCAAGCCCGAGTCGCGCATCCAGGCGCTGGTGGATCGGGGCATGAGCATCGAGCAGGCCACTCAGGGCCAGGTCTTGCTGGGGGATCTTCACGCCAAGCTGCTGATCGGGGGCCGCGCGGTCGAGATCCGCACCTTCCACGCCTGGTTCTCGCAGCTGCTGCGCGCCGCGCCTATGGAGCTGCTGCAGGCGCAAGGCTTGTCGCCCGAATTGCAGCTGGTGGAGGACGAAACCGACCTGATGCCCGAGCTGTGGCTGCGCTTCCACTGCCAGGTGCTGAACGACGCCACGCGGCTGGAAGACTACCAGGCCCTGGTGGCGACGCGTGGCCGCAGCACGGTGACGCGCTGGCTGGAATCGGCCTTCTCCAAGCGCGTCGAGCTGCGCCTGGCCGACGCTGTGCTGGAGTCCAGCATGCCCGGCGCAGAGACCATGGATCTCGTATTTGGGAACCTTGCGCATCCGGTGCAGGCCCTGCGCCTACCCGCCTGGACGCGGCCGCTGGCGGCCCTGGCCCAGGTCCTGGGCGGCGCGAAAGGTGTCACCGCGCAGAAGGCTGGCAGTGCGCTGGAGCAGGCGCTGAACCTGGCCGACGACCGCGCCGCCTTCGATGCCGCGCGGCTGGCCTTGTTCACCGCCACCGGCACGCCGCGCAAGAATCTGGGCGACAGCTCACTGCTGGATGAGGGCCTGGAGCGGCTCACCCTGCTGGCCGCGGCCATCGCCCAGCACGAGGCCAGGAGCGAGCATCTGCAGTTGGTGGGCCTGTCCCGCGTGCTCCTGAGCGAGTACGAGGCGCTGAAGGCTTCACGCGGCCTGGTGGATATGAACGATCTGGAGCGCGGCGCGCTGGCCCTGCTGGCCGACGCCGATCTGTCCGGATGGGTGCAGGAGCGGCTGGACGCCCGCGTGCGCCATGTGCTGATCGACGAGTTCCAGGACACCAGCCCGCTGCAGTGGCACGCGCTGTATGCCTGGCTGTCGTCGTACAGCGGCGCCGGCGGCGGCTACAGCGGGCACAGGCCGCCGGCGGTGTTCATCGTCGGTGATCCCAAGCAAAGCATCTACCGCTTCCGCCGCGCCGAGCCGCGGGTATTTGCCGCGGCGCGCGAGTTCGTTGTCCAGGGCCTGGGCGGGGCGGTGCTGGAGTGCGACCACACGCGGCGCAATGCGCTGCCGGTGCTGGCTGCCGTCAACAGCGTGTTCGAGGCGGCGGGTGAGCAGGGCGCCTATCTGGGCTTTCGCAGCCACACGACCGAGGTCGGCGCGCCGACGGCGCTGGACGGCGTGTTCGTGCTGGCCGATGCGGACGAGACCTCTGCTACGGCTTCGACCAGAGACGCGGCCGGCTGGCGCCCCAGCCTGACCGAGGCGCGCCACGAGCTGGAAGAGCATCGCCGCGCGGCCGAAGCGCGCAGTATCGCCACCGCCATACAGACGCTTGTGGGGCAGGGCGTATCGCCCGGCGAGATCTTTGTGCTGGCGCGCAAGCGCGAACCGCTGCGCGTGCTGGCCCAGGCCTTGAAGTCCTTGGAGCTGCCCCATGCCGCGCCTGAGGACACGGCCCTGCTCGACGCGCCCGATGTGCGCGACCTGCTGGCCTTGCTGGACGTGCTGGCCTCGCCAGGCCATGCGCTGTCACTGGCCCACGCCTTGCGCAGCCCGCTGTTCGGTGCCAGCGAAGCCGATCTGCTGAGCGTGGCCGACATCGCGCGTGCCCGGCCCTGCTCCTGGTGGTCGGCGCTGATGGCAGGCGATGCCGAGGCCAGCCCCGCGCTGCAGCGCGCCAAGAGCCTGCTGCAGCGCTGGTCCCGGCTGTCCGGCCGCGTGCCGCCCCATGACCTGATGGACCGTATTGTTTTCGAGGGCGATCTGACGGCCCGCCTGGCCGCGGCCGTGCCGCCCAGCGAACGGCGCCAGCGCTTGGCCGCCGTCGATGCACTGCTGGCCCTGGTGCTGGATCTGGATGGGGGCCGATATGCGAGCGTCTACAGCCTCGTGCGGGCGCTGAAGAAGCGGGCGCTGAAGCTGTCCTGGCCCAGCGAGCCCGATGCGGTGCAGCTGCTGACCGTCCACGGCGCCAAGGGCCTGGAGGCGCGGGTGGTGTTCCTGATGGACACCGATGCCGCGCCGACTCGCGCAGAGTCCGCCACCCTGGCCGTTGACTGGCCGGTGCATGCCGCTGCGCCGGCCCGCGTGGCCTTTCTGGCCTCCGAATCACGCTGCCCGCCGGCGCTGCTGCCGCTGCTCGAAGACGAGCGCCAGCAGCGCGCCCGCGAGGAGCTGAACGCACTGTACGTGGCGATGACGCGGGCGCGCAGCTGCCTGGTGATCAGCCGCACGCCACCGCGCCGGGCGCACGCCGGCACCGGCAACTGGTGGGCGCGCCTGAGCCCGCTGGCCACGCCGTGGCCCGAGGCTCAACCGGAGGCCGAGCAGACCAGGCCAATGGCGCTGTGCACCTTGGTCAGCCTGCCGGCGCTGGCCGTGCCACCGACCATGCGTGCCGAGGCCGCCCCCGAGGATCAGGCCCTGGTGCCGGTGGCCGACACGGCCGCCATCGGCGAGGCGCTGCACCGCGCGCTGGAATGGGCCAGTGGTTCCGCGGCACGGCCCTTTGCGGAGCTGGTGGCCGCGGCCGGCCGCAGTTTCGATCTGTCGGCCAAGCAGCAGCAGTCGCTGGAGCGGGCCGCCGAGGCGATCTGGCGAAGCCCGGACTGTGCGGCGTTCTTTGATGCTGCGAACCTGGTCTGGTCCGGTAACGAGGTGGCGATCAATTTCCAGGGTCAGGACTTGCGCATCGACCGCCTGGTCTGCCGCGAAGAGCAGGGCCGCAGGACCTGGTGGGTGCTGGACTACAAGCTGCATCCGGCGCCCGAGCGCGACGCCGGCTACCGTGCGCAACTGGCGCGCTACCGCGAGGCGATAGGCCGGCTGCAGCCGGGCGATGCGGTGCGCTGCGCCTTCATCACCGGCCAGGGCCGGCTGCTTGAATTGGAAGAAATCTGAGGCTGTTGCCCGGAGGCCTGTGAAAGCCGGGCTACAATGCAAGGCTTCGGGGTGTAGCGCAGTCTGGTAGCGCATCTGGTTTGGGACCAGAGGGTCGGGAGTTCGAATCTCTCCACCCCGACCATCACAATCTCTTCCTTCTTCTTTGCCTCTGCCCGTAGCTCAACTGGATAGAGCAGCTGCCTTCTAAGCAGCAGGTCGGGGGTTCGAGTCCCTCCGGGCAGGCCAGCCTTTTTCAGGGCACGCGGCCGGCGGGCATTCCACCACACACATCAATTTTTTGCAGCGTCGCATCGCTTCAAGAGGAAAACCGTGTTCAAGAACCTGATGGTCTATCGCATCGGCCCGGATTGGTCGGCTACGTTGACGGAACTGGAAGAGGCGCTGGACAAGGGGCGCTTCGCGGAATGCGGCGCCACGCAGATGCAATCGCTGGGCTGGGTGTCGCCCCGCGGCGTCGCCCACGGTGTGCTGGCCGAGTCGGTCGGCGGGCACTGGATACTCAAGCTGATGATTGAGAAGAAGGTGATGCCGGGCTCGGTGGTCAAGCGGGCGATGGAGCAGCGCGTCAAGAAGATCGAGCAGGAGACGGGTCGCAAGCCGGGCAAGAAGGAGTCCAAGGACCTCAAGGACGAGCTGATGCTTGAGCTGCTGCCCAAGGCCTTCACCAAGCAGGAGCACGTGCTGGTCTGGATCGACAAGGACAAGCAGCTGCTGTGCACCAATGCCGGCAGCCAGGGCAAGTCCGATGTCGTGATCACGGCCCTGGTCGAGGCCTGCCCCAAGCTGGTGTTGACGCTGCTGCAGACCACCGCCTCGGCCTCGGCCTGCATGGCGGCCTGGCTGTCCAGCGGCGAGCCGCCGGCCGGCTTCAGCGTCGACCGCGAGTGCGAGCTCAAGGCTCCGGACGAAACCAAGGCGACGGTGCGCTACGCCCGCCATCTGCTGGACATCGACGAGGTCCGCGCCCATATCGCCGCCGGCAAGCAGCCGACCAAACTGGCGATGAGCTGGGACGACCGCGTCTCCTTCATGCTGACCGATGCGATGCAACTGAAGAAGATCTCCTTCCTGGACGTGGTGTTCGAGGGTGTGGCCCATAACGATGACGCGTTTGATGCCGACGCGGCCATTGCCACCGGCGAGCTGCGCCGCCTGATCCCTGACCTGATGGACGCACTCGGCGGGGAGCTGGTCAAGACTTGACCCTGCCGAGCCGGCAGGGCCTGTCGATTCAATGGCGCTTGTATTGCGTCGCGCCGAACAGAACGTCGCGGGCCTTGTCATCGGTCAGCACCTTGCGGTGCTCGGCCATCACCTCCAGCCCGCGCTGCACGGCCGGGCGTTTGGCGACTTCGTCGAACCAGCCCTTCAGGTGCGGGAAGTCGTTCCAGTCAATGCCCTGGTTCTTCCAGGAGCGCAGCCAGGGGAAGATGGCGATGTCGGCGATCGAATACTCCGGCCCGCCGATATAGGTGCTGGCCGCCAGGCGCTTGTTCATCACCCCGTACAGGCGCCTGGCCTCGTTGGTGTAGCGGTTGACGGCGTACTCGATCTTCTCTGGCGCGTAGATGCGGAAATGGTGGGCCTGGCCCAGCATCGGCCCCACGCCCCCCATCTGGAACATCAACCATTCCAGCACCTCGTATTTGGCTCGCGTGGCGATGGGCAGGAGTTTGCCGGTCTTGCCGGACAGGTAGAGCAGGATGGCACCCGACTCGAACAGGCTGATCGGTTTGCCGTCCGGTCCGTCGGGATCGATGATCGCGGGGATCTTGTTGTTGGGGCTGATGGCCAGGAAGGAGGCTTGGAACTGGTTGCCCGCGCCAATATCCACTGGAATCACCCGATACGGCAGGCTGCACTCCTCCAGCATGATGTGAACCTTGTGGCCGTTGGGGGTGGGCCACGAATACACTTCGATCATTGCCTTGGCCTTTCAAAAAGGGTCGCCGCGGAGGCGGCTGGCCATTCCCGGACTTTATTGGATTGTTCAGACTCATGCTCAAGCATCTGAAACACTGGTTTGCGGGCCGAGCCAACGCCCTGCGTTGGAAGGCCGTGGCCGACTGGGCCGAAGACCAGGGTGCGCAGTTCAAGCTGATTCGCGATGGCCAGGGTTTCGTCGTCGAGCATCCCGATGCCAGGCCGCGCGCCTGGCGCATGGAGTGGGGCAGCTCGCAGCGCAGCTATATCGAGGGGCCGGAGCTGCGCATTCGCTGCGAGCTCAAGCTCTCGCCGGAGCTGCAGATGATGGTGGTGTCGCGCCAGCTGATGGAGCAGCTGGAGGCCTCGGTGTTCGAGATGTACACCGACACCTTGAAGACCCGGGTGGACACCGACACGCCCGAAGAGGTGCGCTGGCTGGTGATGTTTCCCAAGTTCGCCGCCTTCAATACCAAGCTGCTGCGCAACCGCTTCGGGGCAGTCTGCATGTCCAAGGAGGCGATCGCCACCTGGCTGCAGGGGCCGTTGGGCGCGGCGCTGGAGCAGGCCAGCGAGACCGGCGTGCTGGCCAAGGAGCCGCCGCTGCTGATGCTGACGCAGCGCGGCAATCTCTATCTGCGCTTCGGCCTGGATGAGCCCGATATCGAGATCATCGAGGCCTTGCTGAAGCTGTTCGAGGTGGCCTGTGCCGAGGCGCAGCGGGCCAACACCAAGATCGCCGAGGGCGGCTGGCCCACGACTTCGTCGATCGCCTGGCAGAGCCAGCCGGGTGAGGATGATCCGCCCCGGCCCTGATTCCGCTCAAGACTTCTTGGCGAACTGCCAGCCCAGCTCGGCCATCGGCCGGGCACCGGCGCCGGTTTCCCGGGCACGATCGCTGGACGCCGTGCCGTCCTCCACGCGCTTCGCGATGCCTTGCAAGATGGCCGCGATGCGGAACAGGTTGTAGGCCATATAGAAGTTCCAGTCCTTCATCACGGTTTCGGCATCGGCACGGCCGGTGCGCTCGCAGTAGCGCCGCACGTAGCTCAGCTCATCCGGAATACCCAATGCAGCGAGATCTTTGCCGCCCAGGCCGCGCGCCGCGCCCGAGGTCTGGATATGCCAGGACATGCAGTGGTAGCTGAAATCGGCCAGCGGATGGCCCAGGGTTGACAGCTCCCAGTCCAGCACGGCCAGCGCCCGCGGCTCGGTGGGGTGGAAAACCAGGTTGTCCATCCGGTAGTCGCCGTGGACGATGGACACCTCCGAGGGGTCGCGGGCGGAGTCGGGGATATTGGCCGGCAACCAGACGATCAGCTCGTTCATCGCCGGTATGTCCTGGGTCACCGAGGCCAGGTACTGCTTGCTCCAGCGGCCGATCTGGCGCTCGAAGTAGTTGCCCGGCTTGCCGTAGCTGCTCAGCCCCACGGCGGCGAAGTCCACCTGATGCAGCGCGGCCATCACGCGGTTCATCTCGTCATAGAGGGCGGCCCGCTCGGCCATGCTCATGCCCGGCAGCGACTGGTCCCACAGCACGCGGCCCTGCACGAACTCCATCACATAGAAGGCGCGGCCCATCACTGACTCGTCCTCGCACAGAGCCAGCATGCGCGGCACCGGCACGTCGCTGCCCTGCAAGGCCTTCATCACGGCAAATTCGCGCTCGATCGCATGTGCCGACGGCAGCAGCTTGGCCACCGGCCCCGGCTTGGCGCGCATCACATAGCTGCCGCCAGGCGTGTTGAGTTTGTAGGTCGGGTTGGACTGGCCGCCCTTGAACTGCTCGACGCTCAGCGGCCCCGCAAAGCCGGGCACCTGGGCTGTGAGCCAGACGGCCAGGGCCTCGGTGTCGAATTGCTGCTGTGCCGAAACGGCACGCGTGCCGGTGAAGGCGTCAATGTCCATGGCTCAAATCCTTCAAAGGGTTGGTTCGGAGACCCATCCCGGAAGGACGGGCCGTGTCAGCGTTCGGCTATCTGCAGCAGCTTGTCCTTGCTCAGTACCACCAACCGGGTGGGCTCGACGCGCACCGCGCCATCGCGCTCGAAGGACTTCAGCTCCTGATTGACCCGCTGGCGCGAGGCGCCCAGCAGCTGGGCGAGGTCTTCCTGGGCGAGTTGCAGGCCGATACGGATTTCTTCGCCCTGCTGCACACCATAGGAGCGGGCCAACAGCAGGATCTGCTTGGCCAGGCGCGAGGCCAGCGGCCGGGTGTTGAGGTCTTCGATGGTGTCGAACATCAGGCGCAGGCGCCGGCAGTTCAGGCGCAGAAGCGCGTCGTAGAGCTCGACATGGGTCTTCAGCAGCTCCTTGAAGTCGGCCTTGCGCACCGCCAGCAGCGTGGTCTCGCCATAGGCGCTGGCGTCGTGGGTGCGCGGAAAGCCGTCGATCAGCGCAATGTCGCCGAACCAGACCCCCGGCTCGGCATAGGTCAGCGTGACCTGCTTGCCCGACAGTGAGACCGAGCTGACGCGCACCGCGCCACGGGCCACACCTATCCATTCTTCGGCGGGTTCGCCGCGAGAAGAGAGCATCGCGCCGTCCTTGAGCCGCCTCACCGTTGCGCGTGCCAAGATATCGGTGCGCAGGGCGAGAGAGAGAGCTTGGAGAACCACGAACCCGAGTCAATGTTGCTGCGTTCGAGAATTGTAAGAACGGTGCTGTTCATGCCTTGTCGCTGAAGTGACAGCAGAACCCTGCTGTTCATCCCTATTGTCCATGAGTGCGCGCGATGCGGTTTGAGACCTCCATCTATTGCAGTGCAGCACCACCTAGATCTCCTGGAGAACCCGATGACATCGCACGCCTTGCCCCAGATGCCCAGCCGTCGAGAACAGGTCAGCGAGGCCGAATGGCAGCAGCGCGTTGACCTGGCCGCCGCTTACCGGCTGGTGGCCCTGTTCGGCTGGGACGACCTGGTCTTCACCCACATCAGCGCCCGCGTGCCGGGCAGTGACGACCAGTTCCTGATCAACCCCTACGGCATGATGTTCGAGGAGATCACTGCGTCGAGCCTGATCAAGGTCGATGCCACGGGGCGGCCGTTGGAGGAGGGACCGTATCCGGTCAATCCGGCCGGCTTCACCATCCACAGTGCCGTGCATGCGGCCCGCCATGACGCCGGCTGCGTGCTGCACACCCATTCCTTGAACGGGGTGGCTGTGTCGGCCCAGGCACAGGGCGTGCTGCCGATCTCGCAGCATTCGATCTTTGTGCTGAACAGCCTGGGCTATCACGACTATGAGGGCGTGGCCCTGCGCGACGAAGAGAAGCCGCGTCTGGTGGAAGATCTCGGCAGCAACAACTACCTGATGCTGCGCAACCACGGCCTGCTGACCCTGGGGCGGACGATTGCCGATGCCTTTGTGGCCATGTACTTTTTCGAGGCCGTCTGCACGATACAGATACGCGCGCTTGCCGGCGGCGGCGAGCTGACCCGCGTGCACCCGGAAATCATCGACGGGGCAGGGCGGCAGGCGGCCCAGGTCACCAAGGGCATCGGCGCCGGCGCGCTGAACTGGCCCGGCCTGCTGCGCCGGCTGGACCGCCGCAGCCCTGGCTACGACGTCTGAAGCGCCTTATTTGAACTGCGGCGGGCGGCGGCCGAAGAAGGCCTCGATGCCTTCACCGCCGTTGTCGTGGAACAGGTTGTTGACGAAGTGGTCGCGCTCCAGCGCCAGGTGCTGGCGCAGGGCGTTCGCCTGGGCCTTGTGCACCAGGTCCTTGGCACTGGCCATCGCATTGGGCGCCATCTGGCCCAGGCGTTCGGCCAGTTCGAGCGCCTGGGTCAGCGCCTGGCCGGGCTCGGCCAGATAGTTGACCACGCCCTGGCGGTGCAACTGCTCGGCGCTGATCGGCTCGGCCAGCAGCATCAGCTGCATCACCTGGCTGCGCGGCAGGGCCTGCATCAGGTGCGAGACGGCGCCGCCGTCCGGTGACAGGCCGACCCGGCCATAAGACAGCACGAAGCGCGCATCCCTGGCCGCGACCAGCAGGTCGCACGTCAGCGCCAGCGAGAATCCGGCACCGGCCGCGGCGCCTTCCACGGCGGCGATCACCGGCTTCGGAAAGGCGCGCAGCGCCTCCACCAGTTCGTGAAAGCGCTCGATCGACTCGGTCTGCACCTGCGGCCCGGCGGTGCGGTTGCCGACCAGGCGCTGCAGATTGCCGCCGGAGCAGAAGTGTCCGCCTTCACCGGTCAGCACCACGCAGCGCACCTGATCCTCGGCGTCGGCATAGTTAAGCGCTTCGACAAAGGCCGCATAGATCTGCGGCGACAGCGTGTTGCGGGTGGCCGGATCACTCAGGGTGAGCAGCATCGTTGAGCCGAATCGTTCGATACGCAGTTCTGCTGGCATGTTGGGGGCGTCGGAAAGTGGGCCGTGGTGAATCGATTGTGGCATGCGGACCCGGCCGAACAGGCCTTGCCTACCCCTGTTTCCCATTGGTGAGCAGATGTATCTTCCATGCTAGAGTGCCGTTCAAAATGACAGCAGACTCCGGCATGAACCGAGCCTTCCCCGCGCGCCCGAGAGCGTGCAAGCACAGCAGTCTTCGTGCCCTGGCTTTGGCGGCCAGCCTGGCTGCCGCTGTGGGGCCGGCCGCTGCGGTGGGCCTGGGGCGGCCGGTGACGGCATCTTCGCTGGGCCAGTCGTTGAATCTGATCGTGCCGCTGCGGCTCGACGCCGATGAGGCCCTGGCGCCCGAATGCGTCATCGCCGAGGTCATGGTGGGTGACTCCCGCCTGCCCGCGCCGCTGGTACGCGTGATGTTCGAGAATTCCAGCGACGGCGTGCCTCGCGCGCTGCGGGTGGTCACCGTGCAACCGGTTGAAGAGCCGGTGGTGGTGGTCAATCTTGCTGTCGGCTGCCCGGCCCGATTGACGCGCCAGTTTGTCGCCTTCATCGATCCGGCGCCGACGCAGGTGCCCGCAGCCGCGCCTCAGTTGGCACAGCTGCCGGCCGTGGTACCGGCACCGGTTACGGCCGAAGCCCCGGCCCGTCGCCCGCCGGTCAACGCCACTGCGCCGCAGCTGGCGCAGGCCGGCATCGAGTCAAGCCGTTCTGGGCTCAAGCCCGCGGCGCCGAAGCCGCGCCCCAAACCCCGGGTGGTCCGACTGACGGCCGACGCCCCGGGACCGGCCGATGCAGCGGTCCCGCCCTCGCAGCCCAAGGCAGGTTATGCCCCGGACAAACTCGCAGCACGCAGTGCGACCGCCGCGCGAGCCAGTGCGCCCGTCGGCCGGCTGCGTCTCGATGCGCCCCAGGCGGCCGTTGCTCAGGCCGCGGCCAGCGCCGTGGATGTGGCGGCGCTGTTGGCGCAGGCAGCTTCGGAGGCGGCAGCTGTGGAATCACCTGAGGCACAGCGCCTTCGCCAGTTGGAGTCAAGCCTGGCGCAGTTGCGCAGCGAAGCCAAACAGACCAACGAGACGTTGGCCACCCTACGCCAGCAGCTGCAGCAGGCACAGCAGGATCGGTCGCCGAATTCACTGATCTACGGCCTGGGCGTGCTGGCCCTGCTGCTCGGTGCGGGCTGCCTGTACCTCTGGCGGCTGCGCGAGCGCGAACGGCATCAACGCGAGATGGCATGGTGGGACTCGCCCGAGGCGGCCGGCCATGTGCTGAAGCACGAGGCCGGCAGTCCTGCCGCGATCGTCAGCCCCGCAGTCGCCTCCCCGGCCGCGGTGGACCCGCTGCCAGCGGCGGTGGTGCCGATCAGCCCCGCGCCGCCCGAGCCTGTGGCCTTGGCGCCGGCGCCCTTGGACGACGGACAGGCGGACGCCATGCCGGCCGATGTCTTGGAGGTGTTACGGGCTTCGCGCGAGCCTGCCGTCCCCCTGCATGAGCAGACACAGGCCTTCGCCCGCGTCAGTGCCGCCCCAGACTTTGTCGCTGCCAAGTACCTGCCCGATATTTCGTTCGCCGAACTGAGTCCACCCGCCACCGGACTCGACCAGTCTGAACCCGAATTGCACAGTGACTTCGCTCGCTCCGCCTTTGGGCCGCTCCAGGTCTCGGCGGAGGAGCTGATCGATCTGGAGCAACAGGCCGAGTTCTTTGTCGTGCTGGGCCAGGATGACGCGGCCGTCGAGTTGCTGGTCAGCCACTTGCAGGCCAGCAGCGGTGCCAGTGCCTTGCCCTACCTGAAGCTGCTTGAAATCCACCGGCGCTGCGGCGACGTGTCGGCCTACGCCGAGATAGCGGCGGCCCTGACGCAGCGCTTTGGCGTGTTGCCGCCGGTCTGGGATGACACCGATCCGGCCGCTGTGCATGACCTTGAGGCCTATCCGGACGTGCTGGCCCGGCTGCAGCGGCAATGGGGCGACCATGGCGCCAGCATGGATCTGCTGCAACGCCTGCTCGTGCGGCCGCTGGGCCGGGAGCTAGGGGATGGCGGCCAGCCGGCCAGCAGCATGGATATTGCCGCTTACCTGGACATGTTGCTGCTTTACTCGGTGGCGCGAGACCTGTCCGAGCATGAGGTGCGCGGCGACGAGGTCGACGTCTTTTTGCCGCTGGACCAGCCAGGCGACTCGCTCCTGTCGACCAGCATGATGGCCACGCTGCCGGTGCAGGTCGACGGACCGCGCAGCCGCCTGGGCGCGCTGGACCTGGACATCAGCGTCGGTGGCGACAGCGTCAACAGCAAGCTATAGCCGACCGAGGCGCTCCAAGGCCAGATTCAGCGTCTCATCCTTCTTGGCAAAGCAGAAGCGAATCACCTGCTGAGGCGTGCCCTGGGCATAGAAGGCCGACAGCGGAATCGCCGCCACCTTCAGCTCGGCCGTCAGCCATTCGCAATAGGCCTGGTCGTCAAGATCGCTCAGTGCGGAATAGTCCACGCACTGGAAATAGCTGCCCTCGCAGGGCAGCAGCTTGAACGGCGTTCTCTCCAGGCCGGCACGGAACAGGTCGCGCTTTTGTTGGTAGAAGTCACTCAAACCCAGATAGGGCGCCGGGTCGGCCATGAAGGCCGCCAGGCCATGCTGCACCGGCGTGTTGACGGTGAACACGTTGTACTGGTGCTGCTTGCGGAACTCCAGCGACAGCGCCGCCGGCGCGGCGACAAAGCCGACCTTCCAGCCGGTGACGTGATAGGTCTTGCCGAAGCTGGAGACGCTGAAGGCCCGCTCGGCCAGATCCGGCCACTGGGCAGCGCTCAAGTGCCTGGCGCCGTCGAACACCATGTGCTCGTAGACCTCGTCGCTGATCAGCATCACCTCGGTGGGGCGCAGCAGATCGGCCAGGCGTTGCATGTCCTCGGCCGACCAGACGGTGCCGCTGGGGTTGTGCGGGCTGTTGATGATCAGCGCGCGGGTACGCGGGTTGAGAGCCGCGGCCAGCCGCTCGAAGTCGGGCTTGAAGGTGCCAGGCGTCAAAGGGACGCGCACGACCACGCCGCCGGCCATCTCGATATTCGGCGCATAGCTGTCGTAGCAGGGCTCCAGCACGATCACCTCGTCACTCGGGTGGACGATGGCCAGCAGGGTGGTGAAGATGGCTTGTGTGGCACCTGCGGTGACGGTGATCTCGCTGCCGGCGTCATAGGCACGGCCGTACAAGGCCTGCAGCTTGGCGGCAATCGCCTCGCGCAGCTGCGGCACACCGGTCATCGGCGGGTACTGGTTCAGGCCGGCGCGCATCGCCGCACCGACGGCATCTATCAGCTTCGGGTCGCAAGCGAAGTCCGGGAAGCCCTGGCCCAGATTGACCGCGTCATGCGCTTGCGCCAGCGCGGACATCACGGTGAAGATGGTGGTGCCGACCTGCGGCAGGCGGCTTTTCAAATTCGGTTTGAAGGTCATGGAAACTCAGAGCTCGTAGTCGGAACTGTTGCCGCTCATCGCCCGCTCCAGCAGGCTGCGGCTCAGTCGGTCGGACAGCGCTTCTGCAAACACATAGACGAAGTTGCGCAGATAGGCGCCCTTCTTGAAAGCGATGCGGGCCACGTTCTGGCCAAACAGATGACCCAGTGGGCGCGACACCAATTCGCCACCGGGCGGGTCTTCGCGCACCGCCATCTCGGCCACGATGCCAATGCCCATGCCCAAGCGCACATAGGTCTTGATGACGTCGGAGTCGATCGCCTCGAGCACGACGCTGGGCGTCAGATGGCGGGCGGCAAAGGCCTTGTCGATGCGGGTGCGGCCGGTGAAGCTGGGGTGGTAGGTGATGATGGGTTCGCCCGCCAACTGCTCAAGCGTAGGCCGCTCGACCTGGGCCAGCGGGTGCTCGGCGGGCACCACCAACACATGCTGCCATTCGTAGCAGGGCAGTGAGACAAGATCGTCGAACAGGCTCAGCGACTCGGTGGCCAGGCCGACGTCAGCGCTCTCCTCCTGCAGCATGCGCACAACCTGGTCCGGGCTGCCCTGGTGCAGGCTGACCTGCACCTGCGGGAATTGCTTGCGCAGCTTGGTGACCGGCGCCGGCAGCACATAGCGGGCCTGGGTGTGGGTGGTGGCAATCGACAGGCGGCCGGCGTCGCGCTTGGAATACTCCTCGCCGATGCGCTTGAGATTGCCGACCTCGCGCATGATGATCTCGATCGACTTCAGCACCTGCTCGCCGGGCTCGGTGACGCGGCGCAACCGCTTGCCGTGGCGCGAGAAGATGTCTATGCCCAGCTCTTCCTCAAACTCCAGAATGGCCTTGGACACGCCCGGCTGCGAGGTGTACAGCGCCTTGGCGGTTTCGGTCAGGTTCAGGTTGCGACGCACCGCCTCCTGGACGAATCGGAATTGATGCAGATTCATGGTGTCGTGGGGGAAGTCGAGGCCGCTGCCACCCATGCCAGCGTGGTGTCGGCCATGGCCTGCATCACCGCATCGGCCTCGCCGAGCGCAACATGCTGGGTCCAGACCACTTTGCTGCCGTAGTGCAGGCCCAGGCGCTCGATCAGCGGCGGCACATCGCGCCGCACATGGCCGCTGGCGCCCAGGAACATCGGCACGACATGAACCTCGGTGCAGCCGGCCGCCACCAGGCCGTGGCCGGCCTCCTCAATGCCAGGGCTCATGAATTCAAGGAAGGACAGTGCGACCTGCAACTCCGGCTGGCTGAGCCGGATGCGTCGCACCACCTCCTGGAACGGTGTGGCCCAGGCCGGGTCACGGGCGCCGTGGGCGATCAGTAGCAATCCGGTCACAGGTTTCATGGTTTCAGCGATAGCGCACCAGCCAGGTGAATGCACCCAGCGAGAGCAGGAGGTAGATCAGGCTGGGCGTGGCCGCCACGGCCCAGGGCGTCCAGTTCTGCAACTGGCCGAGGTGGCCGGCCACGTTGTTCATCAAGACAAAGCTGATGCCGAGCATGATGCCGCCAAACACCTTCAGGCTGATGCCGCCGCCCCGCGCATTCAGATAGGCGAAGGGCAGGGCCAGGGCCACCATCACGATGCAGGCCGCCGGATAGAGGGCCTTGCGCCAGAACTGGATCTCGTGCGCTTGAGCCGACTGCTCATGGGCCGACAGATGCCGGGTGTAGCGGTACAGCTCGGCAGTGGACATCACGCCGGCCGGCAGCACCGCCGCGGCGACCACGCCGGCGTTCAGGCTGCTCTGCCATTGCGCCTCGGCACTGGCGACATCGGTGACGCGGGCATTGTCGGCGCTGGCCAGCCCCTGGGACGGGAACCAGCGCGTCTCTTTCACCCGGCTCAATGTCCACAACCCTTGGGCATCGACCACCGCATGCTCGGCCTCGGTGCGGGCCAGCAATCGGCCATCGGCGTCGAACTCGAAGATGCGCACGCCATCGAGCCGGCCGCCAGCCCCGGCGCGGCTCACATTGACCGAGAAATTGCGCTCGCCGTCCGGCGTTTCGCGCCGGTCCTTCAACCAGGTGCCGCTGCGCCCGGCCGCGATGCCTCCGGTAAATTCGGCACGCGTGTGCTCGGCGCGCTGGTCGAACAGCGGGGCCACATAGTCGCCCACCACAAAGGTGATGGCCGCAAAGCCCAGCGCCAGGGTCGCCAGCAGGGCCAGCGCACGACCTGGCCCCAGCCCGCCGGTGCGCAGAATCGTGTACTCGCTGGACTGGGCCATGCGGGCCAGCGAGAAGATGCTTCCGATCAGCACCGCAATCGGGAACAGTTCATAGAAGTGCCCGGGCACCTCCAGCAGGGCGAGGAAGGCGGCATGGCCGGCGGTGAAACCCTTGCGGCCGACGCGATCCATTTCGTCGACAAAGTCGATGAAGAAGAACAGCGACAGAAAGGCCAGCACGACAAACAGCACCGAGCCGACGATGTCGCGATACAGCAGCCGACGCACCGTCCTCATACAGAGCTCCCGGCAGGGCTGCTGCGGCGCCGGGGCGAGAACATGCGCCCATGGTCGCGCCACCAGATCAGCGCCACACCGAGCAGGAAGGCGCTGCCGTGGACGATGGCCAGTGCGGCCGGCATTTCCATGCGGCCGCTGGCCACCCAGGCCTGCGAGAGATTGATCAGATTGAAGTAGACGACAAAGCTCAGCACGGCAAATAGCAGATTCCAGTTGTTGGCGCGGCGGGGGTTGCTGGCCGACAGGCCGATGCCCAACAGCACCAGGTTCAGGCCGCCGAAGATGATCCCCAGGCGCCAGGTCAACTCGCCCAGATTGCGCGGCAGTGGGGTGGCCAGCAGGTCCAAGGTGGACATGGCCTTGGGTGGCAATTGCTCGGCCGCGCGCAGCGCCTGCTGGTCAACGAGCACGCGGTAGTTGTCGAAGCGGGCCAGCGACTTCTCGCCGGTCTTGAGCTGCAACTCGTTGCGCTGGCCCTTGTCAAGGACCAGAAAGCGGTCATCGCCGACCAGTTCGATATGACCCTGCCGCGACGAGGTCACCGCCTCTGCATCCGGGTTGCTGGTAAGGATGAAGACATTGCGGCCGGTGCGGCCGTCCTCGCTGTCGCGTTCGATGAAGAACACCCGTGAACCATCGCGCGAGGTCTGGAACTGGCCTGGCGCCAACCGGGACAGATCGGAGCGCTTCTCATAGCGTTCGCGCAACTGTGCGCTGTTGCGGTTGCCCCAGGGCCAGACCGCCAGCTCCAGCACCACCACCACCAGCAGTACCGGCCAGGCCATGCGCAGCACCGGACGCACGAAGCGGTTCAGGCCGACGCCGGCGCTAAACCAGACGGTCATCTCGCTTTCGCGGTACATGCGGCCCAGGGCCACGACTACCGAGATGAACAGCGACAGGCTCAGCATCGTTGGCAGGTGGCCCAGCGCGGCATAGCCCATCAGCAGCACCACGTCCTGGGGCGCGACGTTGCCCCCGGCGGCCTGGCCCAGGGTGCGAATCAGCATCATTGTCAGCACGATGGTGAGTATCACCACCAGGGTCACGCCGAAACTGCGGGCTAGCTCTCGGCGTACTGTGGAATCGAATAACATCGCGGCACTTTTTCTAATTGGCGACATTATGGACTTCCGTACCCAGGCAAGCACTCCAGAGGCAATTTCGGCCACCGCCGCAGACGCCATGTTGATACTCGTGGCCGGTGAATCGGTGCCTGCCCATCTCGATGCCAAGCTCGGCGCCTTGCTCAAGGACGCCGTCAAGCAGGGCGACTTCGAATTCAAGGCCGGCCGCGCGCTGTACCTGCACCGCCCCGCCGGCGTGAAGGCTGCCCGGGTCGTGTTTGTGGCCGTCGGCAAGGACACCGCCAAGGCAGTGCGCGCGGGCGTCACCGCCGGCCTGGCCCAGCTGAAGCACCGTGGCGCCAAGCATGTGGCGCTGGCGCTGTTCGGCTTCAAGGCACTGGACGAGGCCGTGGCCGAAGCCACCGTGCTGGCCGCCGCCGATGCCAACTATCTCTACACCCACACCAAGCCCAGCGCCAGCAAGAGCCTGGAGCTGGCCAGGCTGAGCTTCCTGTGCGACAAGGAAGAGGTCAAGGCGCTGAAGGCCGGTCTGGCCCGCGGCCAGGCGATTGCCGCCGGCGTCGAGCTGGCCAAGGAGGCGGCGAACCGCCCGGGCAACTATTGCACCCCGACCTATCTGGCCGAGCAGGTCAAGTCCGTGGGCAGCAGCTATGGCATGAAGGTCGAGGTGCTGGATCGCAAGGCGGTCGAGAAGCTGGGCATGGGCGCCTTCCTGGCCGTGGCCCAGGGTTCTGACGAGCCCTTGAAGTTCATCGTCGCCCACTACAACGGCGCGGCCAAGACCCAGGCGCCGGTGGTGCTGGTAGGCAAGGGCATCACCTTCGACACCGGCGGCATCTCCTTGAAGCCCGGCGCCGAAATGGACGAGATGAAGTTCGACATGGGCGGCGCGGCGAGTGTGCTGGGCAGCCTGCGCGCGCTCGGTGAGCTCAAGCCCAAGATCAATGTCGTGTTCATCATCGCTGCCTGCGAGAACATGCCCAGTGGCCGCGCCATCAAGCCCGGCGATGTGGTGACCTCGATGTCGGGGCAGACGATAGAAATCCTCAACACCGACGCCGAAGGCCGGCTGATCCTGTGCGACGCCTTGACCTATGCCGAGCGCTTCAAGCCCGCCGTGGTGGTGGACATTGCGACGTTGACCGGCGCATGCGTGATCGCCCTGGGCGGTGTGCGCAGCGGTATGTATGCCTCCGACGATGAGCTCGCCGCGGCCCTGGACAAAGCCGGTCAGGACTCGCTGGATCCCTGCTGGCGCATGCCGCTTGACGAGGAGTACGCCGAAGGCCTGAAGAGCAATTTCGCTGATGTGCCCAACATCGCCGGCCGCGCCGGTGGTTCGATCACCGCCGCGAAGTTCCTGCAACGCTTCACCTCCAAGTACCGCTGGGGCCACCTGGACGTCGCCGGCACGGCCTGGAACTCGGGCGCCGCCAAGGGCTCGACCGGTCGCCCGGCGGGCCTGCTGACGCACTTCGTGCTGTCGCAGGTTCGTTGAGCGCTCGATTGTCAAGGTATAGCCGGTGCAGGGCATGACGGAAGTCAGCTTCTACACCGGCGTCCCAGGTCGTATCGACTATGCCTGCCGGCTCTTGCGCAAGGCGGTGCTGCAGGGCGCCAAGGTCACCGTGTGTGCGCCCGCGTCCACGCTGGACTGGCTGGACAAGGCGCTCTGGACCTTCGAGGCCACCGAGTTTGTGCCGCATCTGCGCTGGAGTCCCGGCAAGGGTCAGGCCTTGACACCGGCCATGCAGGCCACGCCGGTCTGGCTGGTCGAGCAGGCCGATCTGGCCCCGCATCATGAGGTGCTGCTGAACCTGGGTGACGAGCTGGTGCCCGGCTTCGAGGCCTTTGCCCGTGTGCTGGAGGTGGTGTCCACCGACGCAATGGATGCCAGCGGCGGACGCAGCCGCTTCAAACAGTATCGGAGCCAGGGACTCAAGGTGAATCATCACGAGGTAGGTACATGAACTCCCCAGCCATGCCGCCGCGCGCCGTGCCCACACTGACCGAGGTGCTGGTCGAGGCCGAATTGGGACAGGAGCCGGAGCAGGCACTGCCGCTCCCGGAGCCCGCCGAGACTTTGGCCGAGGTGGAGCCAGAGCCTGCTCCGGTTCCAGAAGATCCCGCCGTGGTCGAGGCACGCATCACTCAGCATGTGCTGGTGGACTTGCAACGCCAGGTGGACCTGATGCTGGAATACCGCTTGCGCGAGGCGCTGTCGCCAGCGCTGGCCCGCGTCTGTGACATGCTGATACGTGAGGCACGCACCGAACTGGCCTCGACTTTGCGCGATGTGGTCGCGCGCGCCGTCGCTCAGGAACTGGCACGTCAGCGCGCACGCTAGTTCGCGCGTTGAGTGCGGGGCCGCAAATCCCGGCTCGGTTGAATGACTCTGCGCGAAGCAGGGGTTACTGATGCTTGTGCAAGCAAGTGTGGGGACCCCATGGATTCCCCATGGAGAACCCCCCTGATTTAGGGTATGTTACCCAGCGTTGAGAATTCAACAGATTTCACTCTCTGCATACAAACCTGGAGGTTATTCATGCAAGCTAAGTTGAATGTGATCGTTGGTGCCATCGCTATCGCTCTGAGCGGAACCGCGATGTCGCAAGAGCTGGTCGTCAAGATCGGCCACGTGGGTCCTACCAGCGGCGCGATTGCCCACCTGGGCAAGGACAATGAGCTGGGCGCCCGCATGGCCATCGAGGACCTGAACGCCAAGGGCGTGATGATTGGCGGCAAGAAGGCCAAGTTCGAACTGCTGGCGGAAGACGACGCAGGGGATCCCAAGCAAGGCACGGCAGCGGCCCAGAAGCTGGTTGACTCCAAGGTCAACGGCGTGGTCGGTCACCTGAACTCGGGTACCTCAATTCCGGCCTCCAAGGTCTACAGCGATGCCGGCATTCCGCAGGTCTCGCCGTCGGCCACCAACCCCAAGTTCACCCGCAACGGCTACAAGACCACGTTCCGCGTGGTGGCTGACGACGTGCACCTGGGTGGCACCCTTGGCAAGTACTCGGTCAAGGAGCTCAAGGGCACCTCGATCGCCGTGATCGATGACCGCACGGCCTACGGCCAGGGCGTGGCCGACGAGTTCGAAAAGGGCGTCAAGGGCGCTGGCGGCAAGGTGGTTGGCCGTGAGTTCACCAACGACAAGGCCACGGACTTCACCGCCATCCTGACCTCCTTGAAGGCCAAGAAGCCCGATGTGGTCTTCTTCGGCGGCATGGACGCTGTGGCCGGCCCGATGCTGCGCCAGATGAAGCAGCTGGGCATCGACGCCAAGTTCGTCGGCGGTGATGGCATCTGCTCGGGCGAGCTGCCCAAGCTGGCTGCCGGCACCATGGGTGACGGCCAGGTTGTCTGCGCCGAGGCCGGCGGCGTCGAGGGCGAGTCCAAGAAGTCGATGGACGACTTCAAGGCCAAGTTCAAGGCCAAGTACAAGGTTGACGTGCAGATCTATGCACCGTACGTCTATGACGCCGTGAACGTGATGGTGGCTGCCATGGTCAAGGCCAACTCGGCCGAGCCGGCCAAGTACCTGCCGGTGCTGGCCAAGACCGAAGGTTACAAGGGCGTGACGGGCACGATCTCGTTCGATAACAAGGGCGACATCAAGAATGGCGCGCTGACCTTGTTCACCTACAAGGGCGGTGCCCGCGACCAGATCGCCGTGGTTCGCTGATCACAGATCAGTCTGATAAGTCAGGCGCCCGCTTCGGCGGGCGCTTTTTTTTGTGCCTTGCTCCGACACCACGCAGGGATGCTGCATCCCTGGATCGGCCAGATGACGTGTTCGTGACTAAACGCACGAGCGCGGTAAGCCCCTTCCAACCCGGTCTGTCAGTCACTTATTGCGCTTTGGCAGAGCGCCGTGAAATACCGCATGAATGGGTCGCCGAACCCCCTCAAAGCGGGGGCTTTCAAGGGGGGCGTTCCTCTGCATGATTGGGCATGTAACGAAGGTAAAGGCTGGGGTCAGCATACGGGCGCAAGTGATCGACGAAATGGTCGATGCCGCCGGGTAAATCCAAGGGTTTACACGGAGTCTCGACAGGTTGCCGCTGCGGCGGGCCGATGTTGGATTCAGTTCAGCCTGAAGTCGGTATTCAGCAGATAAGAGTCGTTCGGCGCGAAGCCGAGGGGAAAGTTAAATGATCCGCGTTTTCAATCATTACCTGCACAGGCGAACCCTGCTGCAAATATTCTTCGACCTCGGGTTGATCGTATTTGCGGTGGTGGGCATCGTCTTGCTGAAGGTTGATGGGCCGGCTCTTGCGGTGCCACTGGCGACGACTCACGGTCTGTCGCTTGCCGCCTGCATGTTTGTAATCAACTCGGCTTCCGGTTTCTACCAGCCCTCCCACAATCGCTCCTTGAACCAATCGGTGGCCCGCGCCGTTCTGGCCTTGCTGCTGGCACTGCCGCTTGCCTACGGTATTTTTAGCTTCCTGCCCAGCTCTGTGACCGGCCAGGAGGCCATCAAGTTGGCAGCCATGACGCTGGTGTCTGCGGTCATGGTTCACCGCGTGTATGCGGCTCACGCCTCGTCCAAGTCCAAAGCCGGCACGCAGATCTTGATTTTTGGTTCTGGCTCCGTGGCAAGCTTGGTCGGTCAGACACTAAAGAGCGCCGACCCACATGCCAATATCGTCGGCTACTTCCCCGGTCCGAACGAGGAACATGCCGAGGTGCCTCTTGCCCAGGTGCTGAACGACCAGGCAACTCTGATCGATACGGCTATCAAGCACGGGGTCGACGAAATCGTGGTGGCCCTGTCAGAACGACGTGGCGGCAGCATGCCGCTGCGTCAGTTGCTCGATTGCAAGATCAATGGAATCCGTGTGGTCGATATCGCAACCTATTTTGAGAAGACCTTGGGCCAGATCAAGGTGAGCCACGTGAATGCAGGTTGGTTAATCTTCGGTGACGGTTTCAATCAAGGCGCATTCCGGACATTTGGCAAGCGCGTGTTCGACATTATCTGTTCGCTATTGATGATCGTCATGACGGCGCCGTTGATGTTGTTCACCGCCATTGCCATTCGCCTGGAGAGCCGTGGCCCTGTGCTGTACCGGCAGGAACGTGTTGGGGTCAACAACACGACCTTCAATGTGATCAAGTTTCGCAGCATGCGGACGGACGCTGAGAAGGACGGCAAGCCACGTTGGGCTGCGGCGAATGACGACCGTGTCACGCGTATCGGCAACTTCATTCGCAAGGTGCGCATCGACGAGCTGCCGCAACTATTCAATGTGCTGAAGGGCGAAATGAGTCTGGTTGGCCCGCGGCCCGAACGTCCTTACTTTGTTGACGAACTGACCCGCGAGATTCCGTACTATGCTGTTCGTCACAGCGTCAAGCCGGGGGTCACCGGTTGGGCGCAGGTGCGCTACCAGTATGGTTCGACAATGGAAGATTCCATTGAGAAACTGCAGTACGATCTTTACTATGTCAAGAACCACACCTTGTTCCTGGACTTGGTGGTGATGTTCGAAACGGTTGCCGTGGTTTTGACCGGCAAAGGGGCCCGCTGAAGCACATGGATGCCGCGGGATGCGGCATCTTCTCGGGACTCGCATGAGCCTGCTTCACTAGCGGTATGGATACAAGCGCCATTGATTTGGCTGCATCCGGATATTTGCTCGCTGCGATCGTACACACGGTCTTTGCCGCGCGTCTGCTGCAGACTCGTTTTGCTTGGATTTCCAGCAGTCGCGCGGCGGTGGCTTTTGCTGCCGGCATAGTTGCTGGCTCGATTTGGGCATGGTCGGGCTTTGCGATGCAGTACTGGCAGGGCGTTTGGCTGCCCGTGCTCAATGAATTCAGTGACTTGCTCCGCTATGCATGCTGGTTCGCGTTCGTGTTGACGCTGCTGAGCCCGCAAGGGTTCAAGGCGGCTGGCAAGGGGGGCAGGCTGCTGCTGCTGTCGGCAGCCCTGTTGCTCGGTCTGGGCGCTGCAGCCTTGACGGGCAAGGAGTTGGGCGTGTACCGGACTCAGGGCTTGGAGCGCTTGGGTCTGTATGCCCTGTTGGCCTTGCCGGTCTTTGGTTTGATCCTGATCGAGCAGTTGTTCCGCAACGTCTCCGACGATTCCCGGTGGAACGCCAAACCTGTCTGTTTCGGTCTTGGATTCGCTTTTGTCTTTGACCTGTACTTCTATTCGCAGGCGATGATGTTTGGACGTTTCGATGCGGATGCTGTCAGCATTCGTGGGGGCATTCACGCCTTGTCCGTGCCGCTCCTGTACGTGGCGTCCAAGCGCCATGCGGACTGGATAGGCAAGCTCCAGGTGTCTCGCGCCGCCGCCTTTCATTCGGCCACTCTTCTGCTGGCCGGCGTGTACCTGCTCTTCGTCTCCGGTGTCGGCTATTACGTGCGGTTCACCGGCGGCGATTGGGGACGGGCGCTGCAATTGGGGCTGCTGTTCATCGCGCTGGTGACGCTGGCGATGATTGTCTTCTCCGGTGCGATGCGGGCCAAGCTTCGCGTCTTCGTCGGCAAGCACTTCTTTAGCTACCGCTACGATTACCGGGAGGAGTGGTTGCGCTTTACCTCGATGCTGTCGGTGAAAAGCACGCCTCAGGAAGTGGGCGGCTTGGTCGTGCGAGGCCTTGCCAATTTTGTGGAAAGCCCGGGGGGCTGCCTCTGGACGCGCGGCGCTGCACGCGCGGAGTTGGTCCTGACCGCGCAATGGAATCTGCCCCCATCGATAGAAAGCACGCCGGCCGACACCGGCTTTGTGAAGTTCTTGCAGAGCCGTGAGTGGATCGTCGATCTGGATGAGTACAGAGCCATGGCAGAGGCAGAGCGGCCCTTCGAGGTGCCACCCTGGCTGCTTTCCAATCCGCTGTACTGGCTGATCGTGCCGCTGATCGTTGGCGACGAGTTGATGGGCCTGGCTGTGCTCGCGAAGGCCCGCACCTCAATCGAGGTCAACTGGGAGGTTCGCGATCTGCTCAAGACCGCCAGTCGACAGGCGGCAAGCTATTTGGCTCAGATGCACGCGACGGAAGCCCTGCTAGAGGCGCGCAAGTTCAACGCCTTCAATCGCATGTCGGCTTTCGTGGTCCATGACCTGAAGAACATCGTCACGCAGCTGTCGCTGATGATGCGGAACGCGAAGCGCCTTCATGGCAATCCCGAGTTCCAGCAGGACATGCTGGCCACGGTGGAAAACTCGTTGGAGAAGATGCGCCAGTTGATGCTGCAGCTGCGCGAGGGCGAGCGGCCGCCTGGAGGCGTCAGTGGTGTGGACCTTGCGCCGATCGTGCACAGGTTGGCCCAGGTCGCCAAAAGCCGGGGGAGGGTGCTGGATCTGAAGGTAGTGGAGAGGGTGGTGACCCGCGGGCATGACGAGCGCGTCGAAAGGGTGTTAGGGCATGTCGTCCAGAACGCATTTGATGCAACCACTGCCGAAGGTCGAGTGTGGCTCAGCCTTGACCGCTCAGCAGGGCAGGCGAGGGTTGAAGTCGGCGACACGGGGCAAGGTATGTCGCGCGACTTCATTCGAGACCGTCTGTTCAAGCCCTTTCAAACCACCAAAACCAATGGCATGGGAATTGGAGCCTATGAAAGTTTCCAGTATCTACGTGAATTGGGTGGCAGTATTTCGGTCGACAGTGAATTGAACCAGGGCACGGTTGTGACCATACTCTTGCCTCTATTCGAGGCCTTTCAAGATTCCGATCTGAGCATGCTGAGCGAGCACTGAAGAAAAAATGGAAAAACTACCTCAGTTGCTGATTGTTGAAGATGATCTGGCGCTGCAGAAGCAGATCAAGTGGTCGCTTGACAGGTTCGAGTCCGTCACAGCGAATGATGCTGCCAGCGCGCTGGTGCAATTCCGACGGCACACCCCTGCGGTTGTGACAATGGACCTGGGTCTGCCGCCAGATCCGGACTCCGTGTCCGAGGGCTTCAAGCTGCTGCGCGACATGCTCAATATCGATCCGATGGTCAAGGTCATTGTGCTCACAGGGCAGAACGACCAGGCCAACGCACTGCGCGCCATCGCCCTTGGCGCCTACGATTTCTTTGCCAAGCCTTTTGATCCCGATCTGCTGGGTTTGACCATAGACAGAGCCTTCCGTTTGTTCGAGTTGCAGAGCGAGAACCAGAGACTGCAGAGCCTGCACCAGCCTGACGCGTTGTCGGGCCTTTTGACACGTGACGCCGACATGTTGCGCATCTGCCGCACCATCGAAAAGGTCGCTCCCAGCAATGCCAGCGTGATGCTGCTGGGTGAGAGCGGGACTGGCAAGGAAGTGCTGGCGCAGGGCCTGCATCAGGCCTCGAAGCGCAGCGGCAAGTTCATTGCCATCAACTGTGCCGGCATCCCGGAGAATCTGCTCGAGAGCGAGCTGTTCGGTTACGAGAAGGGTGCCTTCACCGGGGCCGGCAAAACCACACTGGGCAAGATCGAGGTTGCCAATGGCGGCACCCTGATGCTGGACGAAATCGGTGATCTGCCCTTGTCCCTGCAGTCGAAGCTGCTGCGCTTCCTGCAGGAGCGCACGATCGAACGGGTCGGAGGCCGGCAGGAGATCTCAATCGATGTCCGCGTCGTTTGTGCCACCCATCAAGACCTCAGGGGGCGCATCAAGGAGGGCAGCTTCCGCGAAGACCTCTACTACCGGCTGGCCGAGATCGTGGTTGATATTCCCCCGCTACGTGCCCGACGCGGCGACGCAGTTCTGCTGGCGCATGCCTTCCTGAAGCGATTTGCCCAGGAGCAGCATCGTGGGCCGATGCAGATCAGCGAGGATGCGCTTACGGCAATAGATGGCTACGAATGGCCTGGTAACGTGCGTGAGCTGCTGAATGCGGTGAAGCGGGCCAGCATCATGGCCGACGGCTCACGGGTCGGTTGCGACGATATCGGCCTGCCCGGCCCGGTGACCTCGCTTGATGCCAGTGACAAGGGTCTGCTGGACCTGCGCACTGTGCGAGACAAGGCCGAGCGCGAAGCCATCGTGACGGCGCTTGCCCGGACCAACGGCAACATTGCCAAGGCCTCGGAGCTGCTCGGTGTCAGCCGGCCAACCTTGTACGACTTGATGAATCGCCTGGTGATCAAGTGACACGCAACCTCTCAAAGAATTTGGACCGCTTGTGAAAACAAAAGCTAACAACGTGGCTCGGGTCCTGGCCCTGGCGATGGGCTCGCTGCTGCTGGTGGGATGCGGGCGAAGCGACCCGGACGCCATGCTGGCGTCGGCCAGGGGCTACCTTGAGAAAAACGACACCAACGCAGCGGTGATTCAGCTGAAGAACGCGCTGCAAAAGACACCGGACTCGGCGGAGATTCGCTTCGTTCTGGGGGAGACCCTGTTCAAGTCTGGCGATCTGGTGGCGGCCGAGGTCGAACTCAGAAAGGCCTTGGCGCTGAAGTACTCCGATGACAAGATCATCCCGCTGCTGGCCGAGATCATGACGTTGAAGGGTCAGCATGGGGCGGTGATCGACCAATATGCGTCCGCAGCGCTGACCGAGCCTGCGGCGATGGCCAGCCTGAAGACTTCGCTGGCCTCTGCCTATGCCAAACAGGGCAAGCGGGATGCAGCGCAAGCCAGCCTGGCCGAGGCGCTAAAGGCCATGCCGAATCACCTTCCCGCCCAGTTGCTCGCGGCACGTATCAAGGCGGGGCGAGGTGACTTCGATGGCGCCTTTTCCGACGTCGATTCCGCTTTGCAGGGCAATCCCCGTTCCGACAAGGACTGGCAGCTCAAGGCCGACTTGTCGCTGTACGCGAAGGGCGACAGGAAGGCGGCCCTGGAAAGCTATCAAAAGGCGATTGACCTGAAGGTCGGCAATCTGGAGGCCCATGCCGGCGCCCTCAGCGTGCTGCTGGGGCAGAAAGACATCAAGGCGGCGCAGCTGCAGCTGGACGGCCTGAAGAAGGCAGCGCCGGGGCATCCCCAAACCAAGTACTTCGAGGCCGTGCTTGCCTACGAGAATCAAGCGTACAAGGCATCAAAAGAGATTGTGCAGCAACTGCTCAAGGTTGCTCCGGACAATGCCCGCGTGCTTCAGTTGGCCGGTCTGCTCGAATTGCAGGCCAGATCGATGCTGCAGGCGGAGATCTATCTCAGCAAGGCGCTACAGGTAGCCCCGACTCAAGTCCTGACGCGACGCTTGCTGGTGCAAACCTACCTGCGGTCTGGTCAATCCGCCAAGGCGCTTGCAGCAATCCAGCCCCTGCTCGAAAAACCAGATGCGGACGCCGAATCGCTGGCCCTGGCCGCCGAGGTGTATTTACGCACCGGTGACAGCCAGAAGGCGGAAACGTACTTTGCAAAGGCGGCCAAATCGAATCCTGACGATGCCCGCAGCCGCACGGCGCTGGCATTGTCGCAACTTGCCAAGGGCAATGTCGAGGCCGCGTTTGGAGAGCTGCAGACCTTGTCAGCCTCCGACAAAGGCATTACCGCCGATATGGCGTTGATCAATGCGCACCTTCGCCGTGGCGAGCTTGATGCCGCGCTCAAGGCGACCGACGCGCTGGAGAAGAAGCAGCCTGACAAGCCTTTGGCCGCAGAGCTGCGCGGGCGCTTGTACCTTGCGCAGAAGAATCTGGACATGGCGCGCAAGAGCTTCGAACGGGCCTTGGAAATCGACCCTGTTTACTTCCCGGCTGCCGCCAGCTTGGCCGCGTTGGACCTTGACGAGAAAAAACCCGACCACGCCAAGTCTCGGTTCGACAAGGTGTTGGCTGCAGATCCGAAAAACATTCAGGCTTTGCTCTCGATCGCTCAGCTGCGAATCGATGCAGGCGCCGGCAAAGACGAGATATTGGGCTTGCTATACAGCGCCATCAAGCTCAATCCGTCGGAGCCGATGCCCCGCCTGGCCTTGATTGAGTACCAAGTCAGGAACAAGGAGATTCGGCAAGCCCTTTCGTCGGCGCAGGATGCCGTCGCGGCATTGCCGCAAAGCCCGGAAGTCCTTGATACGCTTGGGCGTATCCAGCAGTCCAATGGCGACATCAATCAGGCGATCAATTCGTTCAACAAGCTGGTTGGTTTGACGCCGCAATCCCCGCAGGCCTATATGCGCCTGGCTGGGGCCCAGATCGCCAACAAGGACAGCGACGGTGCCGCGCAAAGCCTCAAGCGGGCGTTGGCCATCAAGCCTGACTATTTGCCGGCGCAGCGGGGCTTGATCCAGATGGATCTCAGCGCCGGGCGTACCAAGGACGCGAAAGCAACGATCCAAACGGTACAGAGCCAACGGGCGAGCGACTCCATTGGGCAGATGTTTGAGGGTGATCTCCAGATATCGCTCAAGAATTGGGACGGGGCCGCACTTGCCTACAAGTCTGCGCTCGACAAGAAGGGCGCAAGCAGCGAACTGGCGGCGAAATATCACACCGTGCTGCACGCGGCAAAAAGGAAGGAAGAAGCCGAGCGATTTGCCGCAAAATGGATAAAAGAACATCCCAACGATGCCGCATTTTTCTATTATCTCGGGGATTTTTCCCTGGGCTCGGGCGACTTCGCGATGGCAGAGAGCCGCTACCTGGCGGTCAAAAAGCTACTGCCTGACAATGCTTCCGCCATCAATAATCTGGCATGGATACATGTCAAGCTTAACAAGCCTGGCGCCCTGGCCTTGGCCGAACAGGCCAACCGACTCCAGCCGGATCAGCCGCCGTTCCTCGATACCCTGGCTATGGTTTTGTCCGCGGAAAAGCAGCACGCCAAAGCGATCGAAGTCCAGAAGAAGGCACTGTCCCTGCAGCCAGATTTTCCGGACTATCGGCTCAACTTGGCCAAGATCTACATCACTAGCGGCAAGAAATCCGAGGCGAAGGCGGAGCTCGAAAAGTTGGTCAAACTTGGGGACAAGTACCAAGGGCAGGCTGAGGTGGCGAAACTGCTCAAGTCACTTGGAACCTGATCGAACAGCAGCAATGGCTCATCAGCCTAGGGGCGGGAAATGAAAAGATCGCTTCGCTCCCACCTGCGCAAGTTTCTGCACCAAACCACGCGCCGAGCCTTTGCAATACTGCCGCGGCCCCTGCGCTTCGCAGTCTTCCGGTCCATGGTCGATTGCGATCCGGCGCCGGACGTCCGTCTGCAGTTGAAGATTGCCGACACCAAGCAGGAACTCGAGGCATGCTTTCGTATCCTGCACGACGCCTATGTGTCGAGCGGTTTCATGAAATCGGACCCTTCCGGAATGCGGGTCACCATGTACCACGCCTTGCCGACGACGACCACGCTTTGCGCCAAGTTCGACGGTGAGGTGGTTGGCACGATTTCTATCATCCGCGAGGGCGTGTTCGGCTTTCCGCTTCAGTCCGTATTCGACCTGTCTCAGGTCAGGGCCAAGGAAGGGAACATCGCCGAGATCTCCGCATTGGCGGTGCATCCTGACTTTCGCAAGACCGGCGGAGCCATACTGTTCCCGCTGATGAAATTCATGTACGAGTATTGCACAGAGTTTTTCGACACCCGCCATTTGGTGATCGCAGTCAATCCTAACCGGATAGAAATGTATGAGTCCTTGCTGTTTTTCGAGCGGCTGCAGGAGAATACCGTCAACAACTACGACTTCGCCAATGGGGCACCGGCCGTAGGTGCGACTCTGGATCTGCATTCGGCTGCGGGCCTGTTCAAATCGGTCTACGGGCGCAGGCGCGAGAAGAAGAATCTTCACAAGTATTTTGTCGAAACCCGGCTGCCTAATATCAAGAAACCGATTCGAAAGTACTTCACCACCAATGATCCCGTGATGAGCGTGGACGTGCTGGATCACTTTTTCAACCAAGTCCACTCCGGTCTCGAGAGTCTGGATTCCAGAAAGAAGTTGCTCCTCAAGTCCATTTACAACTTGCCGGATTACCAGCGGGTGTTGCCCGACATTCCGGATGAACTGGAGCTGCACCATCCGTTGCGGCAGCACCAGCGCTACTCCATCAAGTGTCCCGGAGCAATAGAGTTTGTCGGTGTGACTGGGGCAATCCGGTACGAGTTGACTGTGATCGAGGTGTCGATGTCGGGCTTCCAGGCTGAATGCCGGGCCGAGTTCCCTCTGACTCAAAGTGGGCTGGCGCAGATCGAGTTGGGTGAGGATGAGCGCTCGACGGTCCGGGCCACGGTAGTCCGGCACAAGCCCGCCGAGTTCTCTCACTTCTACGGCTTCAGGCTGGATGACTCCGACCTGACCTGGGCACGTTGCGTCAAGGCACTTGAAGAAGGGCAGATTCACAGCGACCTGGGGGGGCTGGATGAGGCGCCGGCAGAGCAGGCTGAGAGCATTGCCGCGCGATGAGGGCCTGGACAAAAGGATTAGTGGGTTCGGTAGCCGCCGCGAGGACCTTGACGAGAGTCCTGGGCACCGCACTGCTGTGTGTAGCGGGCAGCGCACACGCGGGTCTGGTCGAGATCATCGCGCAGGTCAAGCCGTCGGTACTGGCGGTGGGCACCTTCAACAGTCTGGCCAATCCGCGCTTTGGCTTTCGAGGCACCGGATTTGTCGTCGGCGACGGCAACCTGTTGGTGACGAATGCCCATGTACTTCCCGAAGCAGGCTCCGCCGAGCGCGACCACAAGCTGGTGGTTTTGCTTAGGCGTGATGGTCGCGATACTGAGATCGTAGCGGCTCGCATCGTCAAAGTAGACAAAGGCAGTGACCTCGCCGTCTTGCGATTCGACGGTCCAGCACAGCCTGCGCTTCCACTGGCGGAGGCCAAACTACTCCGAGAAGGCTTGTCGATTGCGCTGATGGGATTTCCCATCGGCGGTGCATTGGGCTTTTCGCCGGTGACCCATCGCGGCATCATTTCCGCCATCACTCCGATCGCATTGCCTGCGGGCGGATCGGGTCAGCTGAACGAACGCGCAATTCGTCGGCTCAGGCAGGGCAGCTTCAACATTCTCCAACTCGACGCAACAGCCTACCCCGGCAATAGCGGTGGACCTGTGTTCGACGCTGAGACCGGAGAGGTTGTCGGCGTCATCAATATGGTCTTGGTGAAAGGCAGCAAGGAGACAGCACTGACACATCCGTCAGGCATCAGCTACGCGATTCCAGTGGGCTTTGTTCGTGAACTCTTGAACGAGCCCTGAAGCTGTACCGTGATACGGTCCCCCCGACTTGAGGGGCGTCTGGGTTTTGCCTCGTCGACTTTCCTTACAATGAGTCGGCCGATCGAACTCCATTCCCGTAGCCACAGCGGTGCGTATCGGCTAAGTCGTTGAATTGACAAATAAATATGACGGATGCAGTGTGTGGCACGAATTTTGCGTAAATTGATGGAACGATCTCATATTCAGGGCCTGCCGGGCCTGCAAGGATGCCAACATGTCTGAGAAGAATCCGTTTTCAAGGTCTGAAGAAGACTCGCCGGGGAAGGCATCCGGACAAAGCCGGCCGGCCACCATGTCGTCAGGGGCGCTGGAACGCAGGCAACTGTTGATCAAGAGCCTGGGCAAGGGGTCAGCTGTTTTGGCTGCGGCTTCCGTGCCAATCCAGACGCTTGCAACGACCACACTGGTTCGAAACGGACAGATTTGCAGCGTCTCGGGAATGCAGTCGGGAGTGCATTCCAAGCCCCCGACAACCAATGCGTGCAACGGCTACAGCCCTGGCAAGTACAAAAACCGGGCAAACTGGCCCAGCGCCGCCAATCCCGATGCCTTGGTCACATCGGTTTTTACCCGGTCGGCCTTGACGGTCTACAAGTATAAGAAGGTTGTCACGGCGCCAGGCACGTCGTCGGTCACGACGTACTTCCGCTCCGCCAGTTCCAGCATGGCCTCCAGCACCACGGCTTCCGACGGCACCAAGACGGTCATCACGCGGGTCGCGCAGCCGGTTGCGACCCTGTTCGAGGTCATGGACTGGTACGAGAGTACGGACGAGTTCCACTGGATACCCGCCTGGCTCAATGCGCTCGGCGGGCCGACCGGCAGCAATATCATGTTCCCGTACTCGACAGGCGAAGTCGTCGCGTTCTACAACCTGGGTGCCGGCACCACTGGCTACAACAACGCGCTGAGTTTCTTCAGGTCCTATATGGAGAATCTGTGAGATACGGTGCGTCGCGGTCAAGTGACGTGTAACTGATGGAGAAGTTCGCTTGGTTTGGGCGCTGAATGCCCTGGTGATCCTGCACTGGCGGAATTTCGATTCAGAGTGGGTTGTCTTTGAGCAGACTTCAGGCCAGACCCATTTGTTGACCGCCTTTCAGGCCGCGGCACTGATGTGCTTGCAGGAGGTTTCAACTGACTTGGCGCGGGTAACCCAATATCTTCGCGACTTGGATGAGTGCTGGCGTCACGTGTCGGAAGGCGACGTCTTGGCCGTCCTCTCAAATTTGAATTCCCTTGGCCTGATCGAGGCGCGCCCGCGATGACGTTGGAGGATTTGAGCGCCGCCGAGTTGGTGCGACGTCTCCGTGAGGAGGGCTTGGTGCTGCGCACCGGGCCGTTCGCCATGCGCGTGCTGACGCCCATAGAGTCGGTCGCCTGCGGCCTGTCTTTGCTCTACGGGCACTACCCGTTGCTTGATGGCGCCGAGTTTGCTGACTTCACCGTTACCCTGGAGAGGCCGGGTGGCCTTTTGCGCCGGATCAGACCGCAGGTGCTGTTCACCTACGACGGTGCCATGCCGTTTGAGCCCCTGCCGATTGACCACGCGTTTCCGCTCTTCGAGTGGGCAATGAATTGGTGCATTTCCAGCCAGGCGCATCAGTATCTGACGCTGCATGCCGCCGTGATTGAGCGCAATGGTTGCGCCGTCATCATGCCGGCGCCGCCCGGTTCGGGCAAAAGCACGCTTTGTGCGGGTCTGGTCAATCGTGGCTGGCGGCTGTTGTCAGACGAACTTGCCCTGATCTCGCTGACCGACGGCCGCCTTACGCCGCTGTGTCGCCCGATCAGCTTGAAGAATCGTTCGATTGACATCATGAAGGCCTACGTGCCCGGGGCCGTCTTCAACGCAGTAACACACGATACCTCCAAGGGGTCTGTGACCCATATGATGGCCGATGCGGCGCATGTGTCGCGGATGGCGGATACGGCCCAGCCGCGCTGGATCGTCTTCCCGAAGTATGTCGCGAACGCGCCGGCAACTTTGACGCCCCGCTCGCGGGCAGGAAGTTTGCTCGATTTGGGGCGAAACTCGTTCAACTACATGGTGCAAGGCCTGCCGGGATTCGAGTGTCTATCAACGTTGGTGGATGCCTGCCAGTGCTACACCTTTGAGTATGGCCAGTTGGATGATGCGGTTGCAGTGTTCGACGCCCTGGCTCGGCAGGAGTCTGGCCCATGAGCCGTGATCTGTTGAGTCCGATCTGGTCTGGCGCACCGGAGGCACTGCCCAAGAGCCATCTGGGGTGGGAGCATTTGCTGGGGCAGGCCAGGCAGGCCAGGCTGCTGTCGCGTTTGGCGCTGCAGTTGCTGCGCCGCCCCGACGCCGAACAGGCCGTTCCGCCTGCGGTGCGCCCCTATTTGGAAGGCGCCCTGCGCTTGGCGGATCGTCAGCGGCACGAAGTTCAGTGGGAGGTCGATTGCTTGCGCCGCGCCCTGGTGGGGCTGGACGTCCCGGTAGTGCTGCTCAAGGGGGCCGCCTACCTGATGGCCGACCTGTCGCCCGGCGAGGGCCGCCTGTTCGCCGACATCGACATCATGGTGCCGCAGGAGCGCATTGCCGAAGTTGAAGGAGCCCTGTTCGCAGCGGGCTGGATATCCGAGGAGCGGGACCCCTACAACCAGCGGTACTACCGGCAGTGGATGCATGAAGTGCCTCCGCTTCGCCATGTGCAGCGCGACACCTGTCTCGATCTGCATCACACCATCACCCCGCCGACCTCGCGCTTCAAGGTGACCGGCAGCAGGCTGCTCGAGTGCGCGGTCGACCTTGAGGGCCGCCCGGGGTTCAAGGTGCTGAAGCCTGCCGATATGGTGCTGCACAGCGCCGTCCACCTATTCCAGGAGGGAGAGTTCGGCCATGGTTTGCGCGATTTGCTCGACCTTCGGGATTTGATCCTGCACTTTCAAGAGCAGCCAGGCTTCTGGGCCGAGTTGATCGAGCGAGCCGAGGTACTTGGCCTGCAGATACCGCTTCACCACGCGCACTGCCATTTGCAGCGGCTCTTTGGCTTGGCTGCGCCATCTGCGGTGGCGGATCGCATTCAGGCGAGCGGACCAGGCGCGGCGTCGAAAGCGCTGATGGGGTGGCTGCTAGGGCTGGCCCTGCGGCCGGACCATCCCAGCTGTGACAGCCGCTGGACCGGCCTTGCCCGGTGGGTGCTCTATATCCGGTCACACGCGCTGCGCATGCCGCTGCACTTGGTTGTTCCTCATCTGCTTCGCAAGGCTTTGATGCGGCACTTTCCGTCGGAGGCCACCCAACCTCAAGCCTGAGCGCCGTGTCCGGCCTAAGCGGTCACACGGACCCCGGGTACGTCGCCGTTGATCAGTGCGGTGACCAGATGCTGCGCGCCGGTTTCGCAAAGCGCTAACACATGGGCGAAACCCTGGGCGTCGCCAAAATAGGGGTCCGGAACGTCCTGCCCCATGAGCGCAGGAGTGAAATCCAGGAATCGGTGCAACTTGTGCTGATGCTCGGGAGGGCACTGTTTTTTCAGGTCGGATAGAACGGCCGCGTCCATTGCCAAGATCAAGTCGGATTGACTGAAGTCGTTCGCGGAGATGCGACGCGCGCGCTGCACTGCCGACGCAAACCCACGACTGGCTAGGGCTTTTCGTGCGCGGAGGTCGACAGTGGCTCGGCCCAGGGCAGCATGAGATCCGGCAGAGTCAAACCGCAATGGCTTGCGCGCCAGCCAAGCCCGCAAACCTGTTGGCCTTGGTAACAGGGCCTCAGTTGCGGCCTCGCAAGTCACTTTGGCCATTGGCGAGCGGCAAATATTGGCCATGCAGACAAGAAGCACTTTGGTCATGGGCGGCAGTGTAGCGGTGGCCTGCTTCTTTGCTGGGAAGCTCTGGGGGCGTTGAGGCTGGGGTCGTTCTGTCGAAAAGCTTTACAGGGGGTGGTGCATGCAGGCAGGGGCGCGCAGAAATCTCTTTCTAATTCAACGGCTTAGGTTTTGGTTTAGGGGCTGGCACACTAACTGCTTATACGGTGTGCAGGCAGGGCTTAGTGGCCCTACTAAGTCCCTCAACTCAAGGAGTCTCAAATGAAATTGTTCAAGAAGGTGCTGACCGCCACGGCGTTCGCCGCAGCAGTGGTTTCGTCGAACGCAGCTACCATCAATGTGGGCGGTGTTGTCTGGAACCCAGATGCTGCCAACGACTTCACCGCACAGTTCAACTTTGCGCAGCAGTTCCTGGGTAATCCCTTGGTCGTTGGCACTGCGCTGCAAGGTTTCGGCGAGTTTTATGGCATCAACAACACATTTTTGGATCCGAATGGAACCGGCGGTTCGTTCTGCCCCAGCTGTGAACTGACCTTGAAGTTCGGCGGCCTGCTCACCAGCGCTGCGGCCGGTGGTGGCTTTACCGCCGATCCCACCACGGGCGTCTACTTGGAGATCTATGTCGACTCCACGCCGGACTATCAGAGCACAAACCAGCTGGCCGGCGCTACGGCAACGGATGGCAATCTGTGGCTGCGTCTGAAGGCTCGCAGTTTCAACTTCGTGTCCGATGATCCCTCGGCTTCGAACCCGTTTGTGAGCGGTCAGCTCACCGTCAACTGGGATGTTGATATGGCAGCCGCTGCGATTGCATCCCAGCATTTCGACACCAACGCCCGTGCCTCGCTGACCGACGTGTTCAGCCGTGCATCGTCCACGTTTGTGACCGGGCTGGAAGCAGTTGATGGCAACGGTACCGTCTTCGGCAATACCATTCCCGAGCCGGAATCGCTGGCTTTGGTTGGTCTGGCGCTGGTCGGTGCTGCCGCTGCTGGCCGCCGCAAGCAAGCCAAGTAAATTCAAGCTTGTCTGCTTGAATCAAAGGGCCCGCGCAAGCGGGCCCTTTTTTTTATCTGAACCGACGCAAGGTGTGTGCTCTCGCTCAGCGGTACCTGCCAGGAGACAGGCAGCTGCCGTGCGCAATCCCCTGTCGAAGCTTTTCGAACAAGACGCTGGCTGCTGGATGTCGTGTCGATAAGTCCGTCATATCGTCCACCCCGACCCGGTAGGGGAAGCAGCCGATCGCGCTGCCTCGCTGCCATAGTTGCTTGCGGCAGGCGCTCGCTTGATCGAGCTGTTCCTGCCGGCTGACGTCGAAAACGATCGGCACCGTGCTGTCAAAAAGCTTGTCGCTCAGGGTGGTTAAGGTAATCAGTGGCTCCATGCCATGTTTTGGGGCAACGTCCTTGACCATCTCGACGAAGCGGCGCACTCCGTCGGCCCGCATTGGCACCAATGGCGCAAACCACATCAGCCCGCAGCCGTCCCTCGACGGATCACGGTGTTCGCCGGTGAACGGCCTGGGATTGCGCCAATAGGCAAGCGGTAGTGCCGTTTCGTTTGGGCGGCCCCCGACCAGTTCGAGAGATTGGGCCAATGTTCCGGCGGTTTTGGCCAAGCGCCGGCCGGTCTGGCCAGGTATCCAGCTCGCCCACTTTGCCAGCCGCAATGCTTGTGCTTCCGAAAAGAACAGCACGCGGCTTGCCACGCCTGCGAGCGACTGTCGGATTTCTGCCTGTGCTGCCGCGACGATTCGCTTCGTGCCGTACACGGTGGCGAACCCCGTCCAGGGCAGTATCTGATACTGGCGCCCCATGGATTCGATCAGTTTGGGAGGTATCAAGCCGTCCGTGCCCAGTTGATCCCAGGGGTAGGGGGCCGGCATCGCCAAAACACGATGACGATTCATCAAATTAATAGCGCCGACCGTCCCTGGTAATTTTCGCAATATGGCTTGAATGCGTTCGACGGCCGGCTCGAGCAGCGCGTCGTCCTTGAGGCTGAACAGGCACACCTTGATGGATTCCGGGCGCTTGGCAAGCAGTATGCTCATGCGTGTCACGACGCCGAATCCGCTTTGCGTGAACAGGCCAGTCAAATACGGGCCGATACCCCATTTGAACAGGCGTGCCAGGTCCTCGTTGCCCGCTTCGCGCAAGGCGCTGCGGTAGATGCTGCCGTCGGCCAGCACGGCCTCGATGTCGGTGACCGCCCCAAAGTGGTCGGTGTAGGGAGTGACCCCATAGCCTCGTTCAAGCGCATTGCCGAGCAGGCTGCAGTTAGGACCAGCCCCTGTGACGGGAACCATGTAGTCATGCCCACCGTCATCAAGAAAGCGGGCCAGCATGCCTTGGGTCACGCCAGGCTCGACCGTCACCACGCCCAGGCCGGCGTCAAAGTGCAGGATCTTGTCCAGCGCCGAAAGATCGACAATCACGCAATCGTTCTGCGCCGGCATGGCCGTGCCATAGCCCCAGTTGCGCCCCGTGCTCAGGGGGTACACAGGGACCTGGTACTGGTGTGCAATACGGACGGTGTCGGCTACCAGTTCGGCCTCCAGCACGCGCAGTGCCGCAGGAACATGCCGCTTCACTCCGCTGGCGTCCATGCCATACGCGGCATGCACCGCTTCTCCCAGAATCACTTGACTCGCGCCCAGCAGGGTTTGCCATGCGGCGATTGCTTCATGCAGGTTTGCTGACATTTCGACTACTGTGATTTTGTGCGCTGATGCTTGTGGGGCAGCACAAACGGCTTGTACATGCTGGGCTAATAGCTGTGACATGATAGTCTGTTAGAACGGCATCCCGGATGTGGGTGATTGGAGCTTTCAGGCTCAGCAAGAATCTGCGTTTTAGCGCGAGACAAATACCTTTTCCACCGAGTACAGTTTTTTTAGGGGACGCACATTGAAGACTGATTCATATCCTTGGATGCGGGCCGCCTGTGGCGTAGTTCTGGCGGGCGTTGTGGCACTGCTGTCGGCATGCGCAGGGGCCGGCGCCAAGTATCCGGCCGCGCCCGCCGCAGCGGCCGCTCCCGACTACAACTATCTTATCGGCCCGGGTGACTCAATCAACATCATCGTCTGGCGCAACCCCGAACTGTCGTTGAGCGTTCCTGTCAGGCCCGACGGCAAGATATCGACGCCGCTGGTCGATGAACTGGTGGCCCAGGGCAAGACCTCGGCCGAGGTGTCCCGCGATATCGAAAGCAGTTGGGTAAGTACGTCAGGGATCCTGTCGTGACGGTGATCGTGACGAGCTTTGTCGGGCCCTACAGCGAACAGATTCGGGTCGTCGGTGAAGCTGCCAAACCGCAGTTCCTGCCATACAAGCAAAAGATGACCTTGCTGGATGTGATGATTGCGGTGGGTGGTTTGACCGATTTTGCTGCCGGCAATGATGCGTCGATTCTGCGGGGGGCCGATGGCAACAAGCAGTATTCGGTGCGCCTAAAGGACCTAATCAAGCGTGGCGATATTTCGGCGAATGTTGAAATGCGGCCCGGCGACATTTTAATAATTCCCCAAAGTTTGTTCTAAACCGCGGGTCACACAGCGGCAGTAGTTTCGTCCCTGGCGCTGCCCCCCCAGTGAGGCGGCGCACCGTGTTTTCTACGCTCTGAGATGGCTTGAGATGGAATTACTGATAAGTCAACTGATCGCCACCATCCAGCGGATGTGGAAATACCGCTGGCCCAGTTTGTTGATCGCCTGGGTGGTTGGCGCAATCGGTGCCGCCGTGGTATTCGCGGTGCCCAATCGCTACGAAGCCAGCGCACGTATCTACGTGGACACACAGTCCATCCTGAAGCCTTTGATGTCGGGCCTGGCGGTTCAGCCTAATGTCGAACAGCAAGTGGTGATGTTGAGCCGAACGCTGATCAGTCGCCCCAACGTCGAAAAGCTGATTCGCATGGCGGACCTGGACCTGAAAAGCCAGTCCAAGAATGACCAAGAGGCCCTGATCGAGTCCTTGACCAAGACCTTGTCCATACAAAGTACTGGCAAGGACAACCTCTACACGCTTGCCTATCGGGACTCACAGCCCGAGGTTGCCAAGCGGGTGATTCAGTCGCTTGTGTCGATCTTTATTGAATCCAGTCTGGGAGCCAGTCGCAAGGACACGGCCACCGCAGCTACCTTTCTGAATGAGCAGATCAAAGGCTATGAGGCGAAGCTGGAAGAGGCTGAAACCCGCTTGAAGGAGTTTCGCCTTCGCAACATCAGCCGGATGGCCGGCGACGGAAAGGATTCGACAGCACGGCTCAGCGAAATGAGTTCGCAGCTGGACAGGGCGAAGCTGGAACTTCGCGAAGCCCTAAATGCTCGAGATGCGGCCAAGCTTCAACTGGACGGCGAGCGCGCTCGGGCTACCACCTCGTTGATGCACGATTCGAGCGCTTCGATTGCCACACCTGAGTTGGACGCCCGTCTAGATTCACAGCGCAAGAGCCTTGATGCGCTGCTTCAGCGTTTCACGGAGCAACATCCTGACATCGTGCAGACGCGCAAGTTGATCAAAGAGCTGGAAGAGCAAAAGCGCAAGGAGGTAAACGAATTGCGCAAGGCTGCATTGGCCGCTCCGGCTGGCGCTGCGCCGACCAATACCAATCTGGCCTATCAGGAGATCAGCCGCATTCTCGCGACCGCTGAAGTGCAGGTTGCCTCGCTCCGCGCGCGCGTCGAAGAGTACTCGACCCGCTATGCCCAGGCCTTGGCTCAAATGAAGACGGCGCCGCAACTGGAGGCCGAGGGAGCCCAGCTGAACCGCGACTACGCCATTCACAAGAAGAACTACGAGGATCTGGTGGCGCGGCGCGAATCGGCAGCGATGTCGGGCGATCTTGAGGTGGCCTCCGGTGTGGCGGACTTCCGCCTGATTGACCCGCCGCGGGTGTCTCCGCAACCGGTGGCGCCCAACCGCATGCTACTGCTGCCCGGCGCGCTTGTGATTGCCCTGGGGGCGGGGTTGTTTGCAGCATTTGCTGCGAGCCAATTGCGGCCGGTGTTTCACGACGCAAATGAGTTGCGCGAGAAGACAGAGCTGCCGCTGCTTGGCGTGGTAACCCTGATTTTGAACGATGAGGCCAAGCGGCAGTCCCGGACGGACAAGCTTCGATTCTTTGCCGGGGTTGGCCTTCTTGTGCTGGTGTTCGCTATCGGCCTCGTCACCATGTATTTGCTCACCCAACAGGCAGGTTGACCCTATGAGCAGTTTGATTGAACAAGCGGCGCAGCGGCTGGCGCAACTGAGGCAGGCCGGTATAGAGCTGCCTGATGCTCAAGCTCGGCCGTTGCCCGCGGCAGAGGTGCAAGCCACTTTGGTTGCAGAGCCGGCAGGATCCGCTGATGAGGCGGTGGTCAGCACTTCGTGGCAGATCGAGCTGGACCTGAAGATGCTGGAGGTCACGCGCATCCTCACTCCCCATGCGCCGCGCTCCCATATGGCCGATCAGTACCGCGTGATCAAGCGGCCACTGATCAAGAATGCCATGGGCAAGGGAGCGTCCAAGCTGCACCATGCCAATCTGATCATGGTGACGAGTGCGTTGGCTGGTGAGGGCAAGAGCTTCACGTCCATCAATCTTGCGATGAGCATTGCGGCGGAGCTGGACAACACGGTCATGCTGGTGGACGCCGATGTCGCGCGCCCGTCCGTGCTGAGGGTACTGGGCCTGCCCCCAGGCCCGGGTTTGCTGGACTTGCTGGAGCACCGTGCAGACATGTCCAGCGTGCTGTTGCGCACCAATGTGGACAAGCTAACGATACTGCCGAGCGGAACGCCGCATCCGCGAGCGACCGAGTTGCTGGCCAGCGAGGCGATGAGCGCGCTGTTGGAAGACATGGCGAACCGCTATCCGGATCGCATCATCATCTTTGATTCCCCGCCCCTGCTGCTGACGACTGAGTCGCGCGTCCTGGCAACCCATATGGGCCAGATCGTGGTGGTGGTACACGCCGACCGGACCAAACAGTCCGATGTCCGGCACGCGCTTGCGACGATCGAAAGCTGCCCGGTCAAGATGATGGTGCTGAACCAGGCACGGTCCGACTCCCGCGGCGGCTACGGCGACGGTTATGGCTATGGCTATTCCTACGGCTATGGTCAAGAAGCGAAAGAGGCTTGAGGTGCTGGCATGCATCAGGCGGGCGGCACTGGTCAGCGGGCGTAGGAATTCGCCCCCTGGAACAGTGCGATGGGCCTGCGCACTCGCATTCACGTCCTCGCTCGCCGGTGTGGGCCACGCGCAGGAGGCATCGGCCGATGCGCGCCAATCCTTCGCGCTGGAACCCAGGGTCGGAAGCACCGTCACTGTGACGAATCACAACACCCGTCTCGGGGCCGGAGTGCAGGACCGGGCGCTGATTGTGCAGCTCAGCCCGGGTCTGCGTTTTTCGCGCCCAGCAGGGCGGGTCAAGGGCTTTCTTGACTATGCCTTGACCGGGAGCGCTTATCTCAAGAGCCCGGCCGGGACCGATATACAGAATGCGCTGAGCGCTTCGCTGAGTGCTGAGGTCATTGACAACTGGGCCTATGCGGATTTGAGCGCCAGCATCACCCAACAGGCGATCTCCGCCTTCGGCGTGCAAAGCCTGGACCGCTTGCAGCCCAATGCCAACCAGGCCGAGGTCTGGAGCCTGCGCCTGTCGCCCTATGTGAAGGGTAGTCTGGCAGGGCTTGCGCGTTACGAGGCCCGGGTGAACGTCGTCGCAAACAATACCCGCAAGTCATCTCTCGCGGACTCCAGCACCGCGGGGCTGCAGCTCAGCGTGGGTGGGCTGAGCGAGCGAAGCGTTGTCACCTGGTCGGCCGATGCATCGGTCCAGCACGTTGAGTTCAAACAGGGGCGCGTCACCGATGATGGCCGTGCCAGGGCAGTGTTGAGCTATATGCCGATCGACGACTGGCGGATTTCGCTCAATGGCGGGCTTGAGGCCAACAACTTTGTCAGTACCGGGGTGCAGCGGCATGCCGTCTATGGCCTGGGACTGAACTGGACGCCCACGGAGCGAACCAAGCTCTCGGCCCAGAGCGACCGCCGTTTCTTTGGCCAGGGGCACAGCCTGAGTTTTGAGCACCGGTTTCCTCGGTCCATTATCCGTTTCAGCGACAGCAAGGATGTTTCGGTCAATTCGGGGCAGGGGGGGCGCTCGGCTCAGGGATCCAACTACGACCTTTACTTCCAGCTGGCTGCATCGCAGGAGCCCGACCCCGTCAAGCGCGATGTGTATGTCAGAGGCTTTCTGCAGGCCAACGGCATCAATCCTTCGGCGATGGCCGCAGGGGGGTTTCTGAGTTCGGCGGTGTCACTGTTGAGGCGCCAGGAGTTCGCCTATGCACTGACGGGCTTACGCGATACCGTCACACTGTCGGTCACGCGTACCGAGTCGCGCCGACTGGACAGCCTGGCCCAGGTTCAGGACGATTTGTCGGGCTCCGGCCTGGTCCGTCAGCAAATGATCAGCCTGAGTCTGGCCCATCGCCTGACGCCGCTATCGGCCTTCAATCTGATGGTTTCTCGTCAGCAGACCCGTGGCACCGTCGCCACGCAGTCCTCAACCATGAGTTCGATTCTGGCCAACTGGAGCGCGACACTCGGGCCCAGAACCACCCTGGTTCTTGGCTCTCGGCTTGTGGACTACCGCGCGACACTGGCTCCGTACAAGGAGAAAGCCGGCTATGCAACCCTCACCCGGCAATTTTGACGCCCATGTATGAAGCCTTCTATGGGTTGAGCAGCAAGCCGTTCCAGCTGATCCCCGACCCCAATTTCTATTTCGGCAGCAAGCAACACCGCCGCGCCAAGGCTTATCTTGACTACGGTGTGCTGCGTAACGATGGTTTCATCGTCATCACCGGCGAGATCGGAGCGGGCAAGACGACCCTGCTGCGCGGCCTGCTCGACAGTCTTAACCAGAGCTCGGTCGTCACGGGTCATGTGGTGACCACCCAACTCGACGCCGAAGACACTCTGCGCATGGTGGGCGCTGCATTCGGTGTTCGCGTCAAGGACGTCTCCAAGTCCGAGCTGCTGACAACCCTTGAGGCCTTCCTGGTCAGCCAGGCGAGCCAGGGCAAGCGCTGCCTATTGATCGTCGATGAAGCACAGAACCTGACCATGCGAGCGGTGGAAGAGCTGCGCATGCTTTCTAACTTCCAGTTCGGCAATCAGTCGCTGCTACAAACTTTTCTGGTCGGCCAGCCCGAGTTCCGCGACATCCTGCAACGACCCGAGATGGAACAGTTCAAGCAGCGCATCGCTGCAACCTGCCACATAGGGCCGCTGGACCAGGATGAGACCAGGGCCTATATCGAGCATCGCTTGAAGTGCGCCGGCGCAAGTGGCAAGCCGACCTTCGATGCCTAGGCCTTCAGGGCCATCTTTGGCGCCAGCCAGGGCATTCCGCGCCGCATCAATTCGATCTGCGATCGCCTGCTCTTGCTCGGCTTCATGGGCAACAAGACCCATCTCGGCCTGGCTGATGTGAATGAGGTGGTGCGCGACTTTGCTCAGGAGGCTGCCGTGCCTGCGAAGAAGGCCGTGGTCGAGCCGGAAACCGACAGCGGATTTGGCAGGCTGGTCCCGGCGGAGACCGCGCTGGATATCGATCTGTCGCGCCTGAAGCTCGGTGCTGGCGAGGCTGCCAAGATGTCCGAGCAGCTCAGCAGCTTGACGACCGAGCAACATGGCGACCGCCTGCAGCGCCTTGAGCGCAGCCTGATGCGTCTTGAGCGCATCAATATGCAGACCTTGGCAATGCTGCAGAAGCTGGTGAATGCCGTCAAGCAGCCGACCGACGAGAACCCACCGCGATGAGCCCGTCAGCCAGCGCTGCAGGCAGCAGCATCACTAACGCCCTTACGATCGACGTGGAAGACTACTTCCAGGTCTCGGCCTTCGCCCCCTATATCGCCCGCAGCGAATGGGAGCAACGCGAATGCCGCGTGGAACACAATGTGCAGCGCATCCTTGAGTTGCTGCGCCAGCATGAGACCCGGGCCACCTTTTTCACCCTGGGCTGGATCGCGGAGCGCTATCCGGCACTGGTGCATGCCATCGTTGCCGACGGTCATGAGCTGGCCAGCCATGGCTATGGGCATGAACGAGCCAGCGATCTGAGCGAACAGGCGTTTGCCGAAGATATTGGCCGTGCCAAGAAGCTGCTCGAGGACATCTCTGGGCAGGCTGTACAGGGCTACCGGGCCCCCAGCTTTTCGATCGGCACCGGCAACTTGTGGGCATTCGATTGCCTGGCGGCCGCTGGCTACCGTTACAGCTCCAGCATCTACCCGATCAAGCATGACCACTACGGCATGCCCGATGCGCCACGCTTTGGGCATCAGGTACGCGAAGGCTTGATCGAGGTGCCGGTGACGACCTTGCGCATGCTCAATCGCAATCTGCCCGCCAGCGGCGGTGGGTACTTCAGGTTGCTGCCCTATGGCATCTCGCGCTGGATGTTCAAGCGCGTCAATGCGGCCGACCGGCAGGCTGCGGTGTTCTATTTCCATCCCTGGGAGATAGACACTGGCCAGCCGCGGATTGCCGGCCTGGACCGCAAGTCGAGCTTTCGCCATTACGTGAATATTGATCGCAATTACGCCAAGCTCGAGCAGCTGTTGGGCGATTTTCGCTGGGGACGCATGGACCAGATCTTCCTGCCCGAGCAACAAGCGGGAGCCGCTGTTGTCTGAACCGTCCGTCGTCCAAATTAAGCGCCTGTCGCCCGAAGATACCGCCAGCCAGCAGCGTTGGGATGCCTTCGTGATGGCTTGCCCCGAAGCCAGCTTCTTTCACCGGGCCGGCTGGCAGCGCATCCTCGTCAACGTGTTCAGGCACCGGGCCTACTTCCTCTATGCCGAGCGCGACGGCCAATTGCTGGGTGTGCTGCCCTTGGCCCATGTCAAGAGCATGCTCTTCGGCAATGCGCTGGTCAGTCTGCCATTTGGTGTGTACGGTGGCGTGGCAGCAGTGGCGCCTGACGCTGCTCAGGCCTTGGAGGTGGAGGCGCAGCGTCTGGCGGTGGAGCTGGGCGTGCAGCATCTCGAGTTCCGCAATGTCAACGTCCGCCATGCGGACTGGCCCGCACAGGACCTTTATGTGACGTTTCGCAAGGAGATCCTGGCGGAAGAGGAGGCCAATATGCTGGCCATTCCGCGCAAGCAACGCGCGATGGTGCGCAAAGGTATCAAGAATGGCCTGGTGAGTGCTGTCGATGGCGACGTTGAACGCTTCTTTGCACTCTATGCCGACAATGTTCATCGTCATGGCACCCCGGCCATGCCCAAGCGCTACTTCCAGGCACTGATGCAGGAGTTCGGCGCCGACTGCGAGGTGCTGACGGTCAGCGCGCCGGACGGCCGCGCGCTGAGCAGCGTGCTGAGCTTCTACTTCCGGGATGAAGTCCTGCCCTATTACGCCGGCGACGACGAGGCCGCCCGCGACCTGGCCGCAAACGACTTCAAGTACTGGGAGCTGATGCGCCGCGCCTGCGCGCGCGGGCTGAAGGTGTTCGACTACGGCCGCAGCAAGCAGGGCACCGGCTCCTATGCGTTCAAGAAGAACTGGGGCTTCGAGCCCACGCCGCTGCACTATGAGTACTGCCTCTACAAGCGCGACGGCGTGCCCCAGAACAATCCGAACAACCCCAAGTACCAGCTGCTGATCAAGACCTGGCGCCGCATGCCCATCGGCCTGGCCAACTGGCTGGGGCCGTTCATTGTGCGCAACCTGGGCTGAGTCCGGCATGGCGAAGATTCTGTATTTGGTGCACCGCTTGCCCTATCCGCCGAACAAGGGTGACAAGGTCCGCTCATACCACCTGCTCAAGCACTTGGCCAAGGAGCACGAAGTGTTTCTGGGCACGTTCGTTGATGACCCAGAGGACTGGGCCTATCTGGACACCGTGCGCGAGCTGTGCAGCGAGGTTTGTGCCGTGCCGCTGAACCCGCGGCTTGCCAAGGTGGCCAGCTTGCGGGGCCTGATCAGCGGCGAGGCCTTGAGCCTGCCGTTCTATCGCAGCGCCCGGCTCCGGCAGTGGGTGCACAAGGTGGCACGTGACCATCAACTGAGCGCGTCGGTGGTGTTTTCATCGACCATGGCCCAGTACGCCTGTGATCTGCCCCAGCCCATGCTGGTGGACTTTGTTGACGTCGATTCCGCCAAGTGGAGCGAGTACGCGCCCGCACATCGCTGGCCCCTGTCCTGGTTGTACGGCCGGGAAGGGCGCAAGTTGCTGGCCTACGAAAGGCAGGTTGCAGAGCGGGCCCAGGAATCCTATTTCGTGACGGACAAAGAGGTGGCCATGTTCCGCGCCCTGGCGCCTGGCCTTCGGGCGTCGGTGAGGGCCATGTGCAATGGCGTTGATGCTGATTTTTTCGCGCCTGACCCGACACTGGCTTCACCATTTCCTCCCGATGAACTCCCGTTGGTGTTCACCGGCGCTATGGACTATTGGCCCAACGTCGATGCGGTGGTCTGGTTCGTGCATGAGGTACTGCCTCGGCTATGCGAGCGCTGGCCGGCGCTGCGCTTCTACATCGTCGGCCGCAGCCCGACTCCGGCCGTGCTGGCGCTGGCGTGTGACAAGGTGGTCGTGACCGGGACGGTGGCCGATGTGAGGCCGTTTCTCCAGCATGCGGCGGCCGTTGTTGCGCCGTTGCGCTTGGCCCGTGGCATACAGAACAAGATTCTTGAGGCCATGGCCATGGGACGACCCGTTGTCGCCGCCAGCCACTGCGCAGCGGCCATCGATGCGGTGGCCGGACACGACCTTTTGCAGGCTCACGAGGCCGATGACTATGTACGCGAAATCAACGTTTTGCTCGAGGCGCCCGGGCATGGCAATGACATCGGCGCAGCGGCGCGCCGGCAGGTGCTGCGCAGCTACAGCTGGGATGCGCACCTGTCCGGCATCGATGCCAGTTTGGCCACGGCCGCTGCATGAGTAGCCCGGTCGTGGCCACGGTGCACCCGAGCTGGCGCAGGGCCCTCCCGGCCTTGCTGCTGTTGCTGGCGGCAATCTTCTGGGCGTTGCGCGACACGCTGGTCGCCATGGTCGGCATCTGGGAACGCTCCGAAACCTTTGCGCATGCCTATGTAGTGCCACCGATCGCGCTGTGGCTGATCTGGCGCCGACGCAGGGCAGTGCTGGGCATGCCGGCGCGGCCCAATGCCTGGTTGCTGTTCTTGGTGGCAGGTTTTGCCATGCTGTGGCTGCTCGGCGAATTGGCTGCCGTGAATGCCGTGACGCAGCTCTCCTTGGTCTGCCTGCTCATCTTGAGCGTGCCGGCACTGCTGGGCCTGGATGTCGCCCGGGCGCTGCTCTTCCCGCTCGGGTTCCTGCTGTTCGCGGTGCCCTTCGGCGAGTTCATGATGCCGCAGCTGATGAGCTGGACCGCCGACTTCACCGTGCTCGCGTTACGCCTGACCGGTATTCCGGTGTACCGGGAGGGGCTGCAGTTCGTCATCCCATCCGGTAGCTGGAGCGTGGTTGAGGCCTGCAGTGGTATCCGCTACCTGATTGCTTCGGTGATGGTGGGCACGTTGTTCGGCTACCTGAATTACCGCAGTGCGCAGCGCCGCTGGATCTTTGTGGGCGTGTCGATTCTGGTGCCCTTGGTGGCCAATTGGTTGCGCGCCTACATCATCGTGCTGCTCGGCCACTTCTCCGGCAACAAGCTGGCGACCGGAGTCGACCATCTGATCTATGGCTGGTTGTTTTTTGGCGTCGTGATGGTGGTGATGTTCATGATCGGAGCGCGCTGGACCGAGGCCGATGCACAGGCCGAGCCGACAGTCTCCGCTGGCAACACCGGTGTCGCTGCATCCGCCGGCAGGTTCTGGGCCGTTGCACTCGCCGCCGTGGCGTTGGTCGCCGCCCCTGGCTTTGCGCTCTGGGCGTTGAGTCACGCGGACGATGCGAGTGCACCGGTGCTGGCCGCGCTGGATCGGCCCGCTGCAGGCTGGGTGCCCGCAGAAGATGCCGACATGCAGTGGATGCCCGAGTACAAGAACCCCTCCGCGACACTCAATCAGACCTTTGCGAAGAACGGTCACGAGATCGGCATGTACCTTGCCTACTATCGGCACCAGAGTAGCCAGCGCAAGCTGGTCAGCTCCGAGAATGTGCTCGTCAGCTCGAAGAACCCGCAATGGGCGCAGGTGGCCAGCGGCACCCAGGCACTGGACGGTGGTGGATCACGACTGACCCTCAGCACGGCGGAACTGCGTGGCTCGGCCGTTGCCGATGCCTCGTCCCCACGCCGGCTCCTCGTTTGGCACCTGTATTGGGTCAACGGGCGGATGACGCGCAGCGCACACGAGGCCAAGGCCTTTGGTGCCTTGTATCGGCTGCTCGGTCGGGGCGACGACGGTGCGCTGCTGGCGTTTTATGTGGAGAAAGACGCAGCGGCCGGCGCACAGGCGGCACTTGAGTCATTTGTGCGCGAGAATTTGTCTTTGATAGAAGCGCAGCTGCGCCAGACGCGTGGTCGCTGAAAAAGAAATTGGAATAGGGGAAGACTTGATGAGTACGGTGGCAGTCATTGGCCTGGGCTACGTGGGCCTGCCCTTGGTGGTGGAATTTGGCAAGCAGATGCGCACCATCGGATTCGATATTGCTGTGGCCAAGGTCGAGTCGTGCAAGGCCGGTGTGGACCCGTCGCGCGAGCTCAGCGATGAACAGGTGAAGGCCGCGACACAGGCGGTCTACACGGCCGACGCCGCGATGCTCGGTGAAGCCGACATCATCATCGTTGCAGTGCCGACGCCCGTTGACGATGCCCATATCCCCGACTTTCGTCCCTTGATCGGCTCCAGCACCAGCGTGGGCCGCAACATGAAAAAGGGGGCGATCATCGTCTATGAATCCACCGTCTATCCCGGCGCAACCGAGGAGGTTTGCATCCCGGTCCTGGAACGAGAGTCGGGCCTGAAGTGGAAGCAGGACTTCTTCGTCGGCTACTCGCCCGAGCGCATCAACCCGGGTGACAAGGAGCATACGCTGACCAAGATCCTGAAGATCGTCTCGGGTGACACGCCGGAGACGCTCGACAAGGTCGCCGAGCTCTACGAGAGGATCATTGTTCCGGGCGTGCATCGCGCTTCCAGCATCAAGGCGGCCGAGGCCGCCAAGGTGATCGAGAACACCCAACGCGACCTGAACATCGCGCTGATGAACGAACTGGCCATCATCTTCGACAAGCTGGGCATCGACACCACCGAGGTGCTGGAAGCCGCGGGCACGAAGTGGAACTTCCTCAAGTTCAAACCGGGGCTGGTCGGTGGCCATTGCATCGGGGTGGATCCCTATTACCTGACCCATAAGGCCGACATGCTGGGCTATCACCCGCAGGTGATCCTGGCCGGCCGGCGCATCAACGACGGCATGGGCAAGTTCATTGCCGAGCAGACCATCAAGCACATGATTGCGGCGGGCAGCTACATCAAGGGTGCGCGCGTCAATGTGCTGGGGCTTACCTTCAAGGAGAACTGCGGCGATCTGCGCAACTCCAAGGTCATCGACATCATCAAGGAGTTGCAGTCCTACGGGGTCGAGGTTTTCGTCAGTGACCCGCAGGCCGAGGTCGAGGAGGCGCTGCACGAGTACGGCGTTCGCCTGCTGCCCTGGGACGACTTGCCGCGGGCCGACGCCATCGTCGCGGCGGTGGCGCATACCGAGTTTGCTCAGCTGACGATAGACGACCTCAGCAAGAAGCTGGTGAAGGGCGGGGCGTTCATCGACGTCAAGGCTGCCTTCCCGACCGCCGAGATCCTGGCGGCGGGCTTCAAGTTGTGGCGTTTGTAGATCCTGGGCGCCACCTAGCATGTGCGGAATATCCGGGCTTTTTGACACGCGGCACAAGAGAGACTTTCCGCGTGATCTGGTCCGCCGTATCAATGACATACAGGCGCATCGGGGCCCGGACGAGGACGACCTGCACCTTGAGCCAGGTCTTGCCTTCGGGCACCGCCGGCTGTCGGTGATCGACCTTGAGACGGGCATCCAGCCACAGTTCAACGAAGACGGGTCGGTCGTCATCGTTTTCAATGGTGAGATCTACAACTACCAGGAGCTGGTACCCGAGCTGAAGGCACTCGGGCACCAGTTCAAGACACGCAGCGACACCGAAGTCATCGTTCATGCCTGGGAGAGCTGGGGTGAGGACTGCGTGCAGCGCCTGCGCGGCATGTTCGCCTTCGTGATCTGGGACCGCAATCGCCAGACGCTGTTCATGGCCAGGGATCGCATGGGCGTCAAGCCCCTGCACTACGCCCTGCTGCCCGATGGCACGCTGATCTTCGGGTCCGAGCTGAAGGTGCTTACCGCGCACCCCGAGTTCCAGCGGCAGATTGATCCGCTCGCCGTGGAGGAGTACTTCGCCCTCGGCTACGTGGCTGACCCCCGCTGCATCTATCGCAACGCGCACAAGCTGGCGGCCGGCCACATGCTGACCCTCAGGCACGGCATGCAGGGGCTTCCGGAGCCGCGCCCCTATTGGGACGTCAAATTCACGCTGGACAATCCGATCTCCGAGGAAGACGCACAGGCGGAATTGTTGGACCGCATGGATGAGTCGGTGCGCTTGCGCATGATCGCCGATGTGCCCTTGGGCGCCTTCCTGTCGGGCGGGGTTGATTCGAGCGCCGTGGTGGCCACGATGGCCGGGCTGAGTAGCCAACCCGTGCGGACCTGCGCCATCGGATTTGATGACCCGGCCTTCAATGAATCGGCCTTTGCACAGCAGGTGGCGACCCGCTACCACACCGATCATCGGCTGGAGATCGTCAAAAGCGACGACTTCGACCTGATCGACACCCTGGCCTGGCTGTACGACGAACCGTTTGCCGACAGCTCGGCCATTCCGACCTACCGGGTCTGCCAGCTGGCGCGCAAGCATGTCACGGTGGCGTTGTCGGGTGACGGAGGCGACGAGAGCTTTGGTGGTTACCGGCGCTACCGGCTCCATCTGGCCGAAGAGAAGGCCCGGCAGTCGATGCCAATCGGTTTGCGCCGCCCCGTGTTCGGCGCCCTGGGGCAGCTCTATCCCAAGGCTGACTGGGCGCCACGCATGTTCCGGGCAAAGACCACATTCCAGGCCCTGGCCATGGATGCGGCGCAGGCCTACCAGCACAGCATGTCGATACTGCGGACTGATGAGCGCGCCGCCCTGTTCTCCGACGGCTTCAAGCGCAGCCTGGGCGGCTACAGCACGCTCGACCTGTTCCGCCAGCATGCGGCCAAAGCCAACACCGGCGACCCCCTGGCGCTGATCCAGTACCTCGACTACAAGACCTGGCTGGTCGGCGACATCAACACCAAGGTGGACCGAGCCAGCATGGCCCATTCGCTGGAGGTTCGCGAGCCGTTGATGGACCACAGCTTGGTCGAATGGTTGGCCACCTTGCCCACCGCGCTGAAAGTGCAGGGCGGTGAAGGGAAGTGGTTGCTGAAGAAGGCCTTTGAGCCGAAGCTGCCGGCAGACATTCTCTACCGTCCGAAAATGGGTTTCTCGGTGCCCTTGGCCAAGTGGCTGCGCGGCCCGTTGGCGCAACGGACGAGAGACGCGGTGCTCGGGCAGCGGATGGCAGACACAGGCTATTTCAATCCGCAAACCCTTCAACTCATGGTGAGCGAGCATCAAAGCGGACGGCGGGATCACGCGGCGTCACTATGGTCACTGCTTATGTTCGACGCATTTCTCAAACAGAGTGGCAACACCTGACGTCGGGCAGTGCAAAGCAGGCCAGCATCAACTAGCTGAGAAATCCAATGAATAAAGTCATCCTAGTAGAGTTCAACGAGCTTTGCCCGACGCTATTGAATCAATGGATGGGTAGTGGGCTTCTGCCGAACTTCAAACGTCTGCATGACCAATCTGAAGTCTTCGTTACAGAAGCAGATACCAAAGAACCTGTAAATCTGGAGCCTTGGATCCAGTGGTACTCCATTCACACCGGACTTCCATTTACGGAGCACAAGGTTTTTCACCTAACCGATGGACCTCGGGCAGGGCATCCCGATATCTGGTCAATTCTGGCTGAGAAGGGTAAAAGGGTATGGAACTGCTCCAGCATGAATGTCCGGCGCCACGCCGAACCCGGGTCTGCATTTCTCCCGGATCCCTGGTGTACCTCCGAGGCGCCGTATCCGCCGGAACTTGGGGACTTTCACCGATTCGTAAGTGGTCAGGTTCGAGAGTATTCAAACTCATCGAAGGCGTCAAATATCAGTCAGACCGTCGCCTTTCTAAGGTTCATGCTTGGGCATGGTCTGAGGGTAAATACTGTTCTTGCGATAGCTAAGCAACTATGGTCTGAGGTGGCGTCTGGAAAGAAGACCAGTTGGCAGCGAGTCGCACTGCAGGATAAGTTGCAGTTTGATGTTTTTGCATATTACTTCAGGAAGCTTAGGCCGGATTTTTCAACGTTTTTTGCCAATAGCACAGCCCATTTGCAGCACTCGTTCTGGCGTAATATGGAACCGGCGGCCTTTGTCGTGAAGCCGGATGAGCATGAGCAGTCCAAGTACGAGGGCGCGATCCAGTTTGGCTACCAGCAGATGGACCGACTGCTTGGCGACATTCTGAAGCTCGCCGGTACAGACACCCGAGTTATCTTTGCCACGGCCTTGAGCCAGCAACCGTACTTGAAGTATGAAAGTGTGGGCGGGCATCACTTTTATCGCCCAAGAAATATCGACGCCTTATTCCAACGCCTAGGCCTGCAAGCCAAGACAACACAGCCGGTGATGACGCACCAGTATTTGGCTCGTTTTGAGAGCGCCGATGCCGCCATTCATGCACGAAAGCTGCTCGAATCACTGCGCATTGACGGAAAGGCAATATTTGGATTTGATGAATCAGAGCCCGACAGCCTGTATTTTGGCTCTCAAATTCGCAACGTCCTGCCTGCTCAAACTCGCGTTTCATCAACGCTGGACGCAAATTTGCAAATAAGCTTCTTCGACATCTTCTACAAGATCGAAGGCCTGAAAAGTGGCCGGCACCACCCCGATGGCTGCCTGTGGATTCAGTCCGCTGGGCACAAGGTTCACAACGAAAGGGCGTCCATCCTGGACATACTGCCAACGATCACTCAATTGCTTGGTGTTCCGGTTTCCGGTTATCAAGGTCGCAAGCTGATTTGATTCGCTGAATCAAAGTACCGCTTCAAGCATGTCGGCTGCAAGCGAGCCGAGCGCGTTCCCAGTGGTCGACCCTTTTATTGTGCAGGCTGGCAAAGCGCTCCCAATTCATGAAAATACTCTATCACCACCGAACCGCCTCAAAAGACGGGCAGGCTGTCCATATTGAGGAAATGATCGAGGCCATGCGCGCCTTGGGCCATCGCGTGCGCGTCGTTTCGCCCGGGGGGGGGGGCACCGCGTCGGAACAAGGCCATGCGGGCGGGCAAATGGGTGCTGACATGGGGTGGGTCCACCGGCTAAAGGAACGCCTTCCGAAAGCGCTGTATGAACTGATGGAGCTTGCGTACTCGTGGGTCGCCTATCGCAAGCTGCTGGCCGCGGCGCGCGAGTTCCAACCAGACGTCATCTACGAGCGCTACAACCTGTACCTGCTAAGTGGCGCGATGCTCAAGCGCAAGCTGAATATTCCATTTCTGCTGGAAGTCAACGCCCCGCTGGTGTTCGAGCGCTCGCAGCACAGTGGGGGTTTGTCCTTGCTTGGTTTGGCAAAGTGGGCGGAAAGGCGGGCATTGTGCTCGGCCGACTTTGTGCTGCCGGTCACCAGAGTGTTGGCCGAGTATGTTGCGGCGTACGATGTGCCTGCCGAGCGCATCCAGGTCATACCCAATGGCATCAACAAGGCGCACTTTGCAAAAGCACCCGCTGCGGCCCAGGCGAAGGCAGATCTGGGTCTATCCGAAAAGCTGGTGCTGGGTTTTACCGGTTTCGTTCGGGACTGGCACGGTGTTGACCGCGTGATCCATTGGATGGCGAGCGCAACGGCGCCGCGCCATGTACACCTGCTGATGGTTGGTGATGGCCCGGAGCGCGCTGCGCTGGAAGCGCAAGCCAGCCGACTGGGCTTGGGCGAGCGCGTCCGTTTCACGGGCGTGTTGCATCGAGAGGAAGTGCCAAGTTATGTCGCAGCATTCGACATCGCATTGCAGCCGGCCGTGGTGCCCTACGCCTCGCCGCTCAAATTGATGGAGTATTTGGCCCTGGGAAAGGCGGTGATTGCCCCCAACGTTCCAAACCTGCGCGAGGTTCTGACGGAGGGGGTCAATGCCTGGCTGTTCGATCCCGCCGAACCACTTGATTTCGAGGCGGGGCTCACCAGACTGTGTACCGATGCGCAGCTTAGGCAACAGCTCGAGACCGGGGCTCTGGCGACCATTGATCGCCTGCAGTTGACCTGGGTGTCAAACGCAGAGCGGGTCGTTGAGTTGGCTAGCCGCGCAGCCAAGGAGCGCTCATGAACAGCAGCGCCACTCCCGGTTCCGCTGCGATGCGACCAAATACGCCAATGCCTTTACGGGTGTTGCTATTCTCAACGCTTTATCCCAGCGCCCAGCGATCCATTCACGGCATCTTTGTTGAAACGCGCCTTCGCGAACTGCTCAAGACCGGGCAGGTACAGGCCAAGGTTGTTGCCCCGGTGCCGTGGTTCCCCTTAAAGGGCGAGTGGTTTGGCGAGTACGGCCGATTTGCTGCCACGCCGCATTTCGAGGTGCTCAATGGCATCGAGGTTTATCACCCCCGCTACATACTGCCGCCAAAGGTCGGCATGAACGTCGCGCCGTACACCATGGCACTGGGCGCCTTGGCAACTGTGCGCAAGCTGCAGCGTGAGGGCTTCGACTTTGACCTGATCGACGCACACTACTACTACCCCGATGGCGTCGCGGCCGGAATGCTGGCGCGCTGGGTCGGCAAGCCCTTTGTGGTCACCGCACGAGGGACCGATCTGAACCTCATTCCCAATCATGCCCGTCCGAGACGGCTGATTCTCGAGACGGCCGAACGCGCCTCGGCATCGATCGGGGTATGCCAGGCTTTGATGACGGCGTTGCATGAATTCGGTGCTGCGCCGGACAAGCTCCATACCCTCCGAAACGGAGTTGACCTGGAGCGTTTCCAGCCGGAGGACCGACTCCATGCCCGACGCAAACTCGGTTTGGCGGTCGAAGGTCGAATGCTGCTGTCGGTCGGACACCTGATAGAGCGCAAGGGGCACCACATTGCGATCGAGGCGCTGGCCAGCCTGCCTTCGGACGTCAGCCTGCTGATTGCTGGCGGTGGACCGGAGCGATCTGCGCTCGAACAGCAGGTAGCGGCCCTTGGATTGACCACGCGGGTGCGATTTGTCGGCATTGTTCCTCAGGCCGAGCTTAAATCCTGGTACAGCGCTGCCGATGCCTTAGTACTATGTTCTAGCCGGGAGGGCTGGGCAAATGTGTTGCTGGAGTCAATGGCTTGTGGAACCCCGGTTATCGCCTCGAACATCTGGGGCACGCCGGAAGTGGTGGCGGTTGCAGAGGCAGGGGTTCTCATGCGCGAGCGCAACGCTGCAGGATTGGTGGAGGCATGGAAACAGCTGGACGCAAACATGCCGGATCGGGCCGCGACCCGCGCCTACGCAACCGGCTTTGCATGGGAGCCGACTACAGCGGGGCAGCTGCGAATATTCGGGAGCATCGTGGGATCAAATCGGGCGTCTGCCAAGTAAGCGATGATAGAGTTTTTGTTCGTGCTGGCTGAGCTCTGTTTGACCACGCTCCTGGTCCATGTGGTCGTGTCTAAACGGGCGCCCGGCGAGTCGCCAAAGCTTGGTTTATTTGAGTTCAAATTGACCGTGGAAGAGCCGACGGCGGCCCAAGCGGAAATCAGAAATCGTGCGTGATCTGGTCCTGCTGCCGTTCATGCTGGTTCTGGCAATAATGGCCGCGCGCAGTGCATTCGGCGCCTATTTGCTATGGGGCTGGGCCGGGCTGATGGCCATTCAGACCTTCGCCTACGGTTTCATGCAGGAAATCCCGTATGTGCAGATATTTGCGCTGCTGACGTTTTTCTTGCTCTTCGTCAAAAAGGATATCGAGGCGGCTCGGTTTTCGCCCGACCGCACGAGCCTCTGGTTCATTGTATTTGCAATGCACGGGTTGCTGGTCGCCTCCTTCGCCTATCCGAATCTATACCGTAACTGGGAGCTGTTCGGGAACATCATCAAGACCCTGGTGTTTTGCTTGATCATGCCGTTGCTTGTCACCAGTCGATATCGAATCCATGCGCTACTCATTGCGCTTGCGCTCTCCGCAGGCTTTCACGGCATCCTGGATGGGTTGAAGTTTGTGATCAGTGCGGGAGGCCATATCTCGCGAGGTAACTCAAAGCTGGGCGATAACAATCATTTGGCGGTACTGGTCGCGATGGTTATTCCGGTGTTTGCGTATCTTTATTCCTATTCCGCCAAACGGGTGATGAGAAGCGTTTTCCTGTCAACCCTGATCATCAATGTCATTGCCGTGGTGTCAACCCGCTCGCGTGCCGGCCTGCTGACACTGCTTGCGCTGGCAGTGTGGTATCTGATGCTGAGTCGGAAAAAGCTGCGCGGCCTCGTCGTCATCGCGGTTGTCGGCATCGGCATGTTTGCCTTCGCCCCGGCTGAGTGGACCGAGCGGATGGAGACGATCAAGGCCGCGGGTGAGGACTCTTCCTTCATGACCCGTGTAATCGCATGGAAACGCGCCAGTGCCATCGCGTTGGAGAATCCGGTATTTGGCGGGGGCTTCCATTCGGTTCAAGCACCGTCGCTGTTTTCGCAATTCCGGCATAAACAGGGCATTCTGGGCTTTGTGCAGACCGGAGAGGCGACTTATCCGGCCGCCGCCCACAGCATCTATTTTGAAGTGCTGGGCGACATGGGTTTTGTGGGTCTGCTTGTATTCACGGCAATCCTGGTGCTTCCATTCTTAGATCGAAAACGTATCCTGGCCTTGACTCAGAACCGGCCGCAGCTGTTGTGGGCGAAGGATCTCGCGAATACCTTGGCGGCCTGTCTTGTCGCCTATTTGGTCGGCGGGGCATCGATCAGCGCGGCTTACTTCGAGTTGCCATATATCTTGATTATGCTCATGACGGTGCTGCGCATCCATATTGCCAGGGAATGCGGACCGCAAGCACCTTCAGCCGGGAAAGCGTTGTCGTTCCGCGCACCCGTGCCGTCTCATTGAATTAAACTGAGTGAATATACTTTGCCCGCACATAAAACAACATTGATCGGCGCCGGAAATATTGCACGTGCCCACGCCGCTGTTCTACAGGGTATGCCTGGGGTCAGTCTGCACGGTATCTTCGACGTCAATCGCTCGGCCGCTGAAGCAATGGCCGCGCAATTCAAGATACCCGTGGTTCACGACAGTCTGGAGGCGGCCGCGGCTTCGACGTCGGACGTATTTCATGTGCTCACACCACCGCATTTGCACCTCATGTCGGCGATGCCCTTTATCGAGGCGGGCAAGAAGGTATTGATAGAGAAGCCGGTGGGTGTGAGCGCCGCGGAATGCCAGGCCATGACCAATGCCGCCCAGCGCTCCGGGGCGCTGATTGGGGTCAATCAGAACCTGGCTTTCATGCCGGCCTACCTGAAACTCAAGCATGCCGTGATGTCGGGCATGATCGGGCGACCCAGGTACATGAGCTATATCTTTGAGGCGCCATTGCGCCAACTCAGCGCCAAGCAGTTCAGTCATTGGATGTTTCGCGAGCCGGGCAATATCTTGCTGGAGCAGGCAGTGCATCCCTTGTCTCAAATCGTCGATCTGGCCGGCGCCGTCCAGGAGTTGAACACCTTGGCCGAACCGCCCATCGAGATCTCACCTGGGGTCGGGCTGCACAACGCCTGCCAGGTATCGATGATTTGCGAGCGCATGCCTGTCAGCCTGCGGTTCCATGTCGGAGCCAACTTCACCGCCTGCCGGATGACCGTGGTTTGTGACGACGGCGTCGCGATTGCTGACATGACGACCAACCAATTCCATCTGCTCGAACGTACGGCATACATGGAGCCCATCGACAACTACCTCTCCAGCAGGAAGGCCGCGCAGCAATGGACCGCCGAGGGCTTCTCCGGGCTGCGTGACTATGCCCTGTCGATGATCAAGCTGAAGTCACGCTCCGATGCCTTTTATCAGGGCATGAGGGGCAGCATTGAGGCCTTCTATGCCGATTTGGCGACCTCCGGAAAACCGCGCATAGATCTCGCCTTTGGCTCGCACTTGGTCGATGTCTGCGCCAACATCGCCAATGGCTTCAAGGCCCTGCCGCGGCGCGAGCTTGCGCCCGCCACCAGCGCTCCGGCCGGGGCGCTGGTGGCGGTGCTTGGCGGAACGGGCTTCATCGGCGCCCATACCGTTGAAGCCTTGCTGGACCGGGGCTATCGCGTTCGCGTCATGGCCCGCGGGGCGGTCAACCTGCAGGAGGTTTTCTACAAGGCCGGCGTCGAGATTGTGCGCGGTGATGTGAAAAACGCTGACGACGTGAAAGCGGCGGTGACCGGTACGTCGTTTGTGATCAACCTCGCGCACGGGGGCGGTGGCAGCAGTTTCGAAGCGATTCGGGCAGCCATGGTTGACACTGCCAGCCTGGTGGCCGACGCCAGCATGGCGGCCGGCGTCAAGCGCCTGGTGCATGTGGGTTCAATCTCCGGCCTGTACCTCGGCGATGCGGCGGCCGTGGTGACCGGCAGCACGCCGACGGATCCCAAGCCTCACACCCGCAATGACTATGCCCATGCGAAGGCCCTGGCGGATGCGGCGGAGTTGTCCCGCAACCGGCCGGAAGGCATGCAGGTGGTGCTGTTGCGTCCGGGCCTGGTCATCGGGACCGGAACCTCCCCGTTTCACGGCGGACTCGGATTTTTCAATAATGATCAGTACTGCGTGGGATGGAATGCCGGCACCAATCCGCTGCCCTGGGTTCTGGTTGAAGACTGTGCTGCGGCGATTGTTGCCGCAGTGGAGGCGCGCAATGTCGCTGGCAAGGCCTACAACCTGGTCGGTGATGTTCGACCGGACGCGCGCAGCTACCTCGCTGCCTTGGCCGGCTCGCTTGGGCGGCCGCTCAAGTTCGTGCCATCGTCACCCGTTGGGCTTTGGCTGACCGAGTTGGGCAAGTGGATGGTCAAGCGAGTCGCTGGACAAAAGGTCAATCGGCCCTTCCTGCGCGATATCCTGTCGCGGGGCCTGCGCAGCCAGTTCGATTGCAGCGATGCAAAACGCGATCTGCTCTGGAACCCTGTGGCGGACCCGGCCGAATTTGACCGCCGAGCCATTGCGACCCACGGACGGTACTGATGCTTCGCCCCGCACCCCGAGTGCTGCTGCATGCGTTCTCCACCTTCAAGCTCGGAGGGCCTCAAGCGCGCTTTGTTCAGCTGGCCAATGCCTTTGGCGCCGAATTCGAGCATGTCATTGTGGCGATGGACAACTGCCATGAGGCGGCGGCGCGCTTGGACCCCGGGGTGCGCTGGAGGCCGGTGGTCATGGAGAACCGCCGCGGTAGCGGCATGGCCAACCGTTCGGCCTTTCGCAAGCTGCTGAAGTCGCAGCAGGCCGACCTGCTGCTGACCTACAACTGGGGCGCCATCGAATGGTCGATGGCCAACCTGCCCCGGGTTTGCAGGCAGCTCCACGTTGAAGATGGCTTCGGCCCTGCGGAAGCGTCCGGCCAACTGATGCGCCGCGTGCTGACCCGTCGAATCGTCCTGACCCTCGGACGAATCCCGGTCCTGGTCCCTTCGCTGACGCTGCGCGACATCGCCCTGCGGCAATGGAAGCTGTCGCCGAGCCGCCTGCACTACGTACCCAATGGGGTGGCCTTGCCGGACCGGCCTGCGCGCGCCGGCACCGCCGGACCGATCACCATCGGCACCGTCGCCTCCCTGCGCGCAGAGAAGAATATTGGGCGCTTGTTGAGGGCCGTCCATGCCATGTGGCGCGAGTTCGACCTCAGGCTGTTGATTGTCGGCGATGGCCCTGAACGGCAGCCGATGCAGGCGCTGGCCGGTTCGCTGGGTATCGCGGACCGGGTCGAGTTTGTCGGCTACCAGGCGAGCCCTCAGAGCTGGCTGGACCGGTTTGATCTGTTTGCGCTCTCATCCGATACCGAGCAATTGCCAATCGCCATGCTCGAGGCGATGGCAGCAGGCCTGCCCGTGGTCGCCACAGCCGTGGGCGATGTGGCGAGCATCCTGCCTCAGTCAATGTCTGTCGCCTTGAGCCGTCCTGACGACGCCGATTTTGCGCAAGCGCTCAGGCGGGTACTGCTGTCCCGCTCGTTATGGCCCGAATGGGGGGCCAGCTGCCGCAGCGTGGTGTCGCAACGCTTCAGCGAATCCAGCATGCTGAGCAGCTGGCATCGCCTGTTTCAGGGGCTTGGACCCGCTGACGCCGAGGCGGCTGCGGTATGACCACATCAGGCCATTCCGAAAAGCTGCATTCGATTGAAGCGGCCCGGGGGCTGGCAGCACTGTTGGTGGTTCTTGTCCACGCCAGTTCCATGCTTGCCCAGGCCAATATGTTTGCGGAAATGCCTTTCGGGGGGCTTTTCCGCTTTGGCCATGCCGGAGTTGACTTTTTCTTCGTGCTGAGCGGCTTCATCATTTTCTATATGCACGCCAAAGACATTGGCGACAGGTCCATATTGGGCAGCTATTGGTTCAAGCGCTTCGTGCGAATCTACCCGGTCTACTGGATCGTCCTTCTGAGTTTCGGCCTGATATTGGCTTTCAGCCCGACGGCGGCGCGCCACGAACGTGAGTGGGGGTCAATCCTGTCGGCCATCAGTCTTGCGCCGAATCAGCACGGTCAAATTCTTGGTGTCGCCTGGTCCCTGAGTCACGAGCTGCTTTTTTACGGCATGTTCGCCCTGCTGTTCATTCATCGGTTGTTGGGGACCATTGCCTTGGCGGCGTGGGCGACTCTGACTCTGGCCAATGTCGTGTTTGGGTACTGGACCGACCACCTCTGGGGTGGGCTGGTGTTTCGAATTTTCAATCTGCATTTCTTTGTCGGCATGACCGTTGCTTGGCTGTCGGTCCGTCCGCCTCGGCACGGCCTGTACCTATTGCTGGCCGGCATGATCCTGTTTTTCTCCGCTGGCTTGCACGAATCCTTTGGCAACCCCAGAGCCCCTGAGTGGCCACCGCGGCACCTGGCCTACGCACTGGGTTCTGGAATGATGATTCTCGGTGCGGTGCGCCTGGAACGTGTGAGTCGACTTCACGTGCCGGCAAGCCTATTGCAGTTGGGCGCGGCGTCTTACTCTATCTATCTTTGGCATGTGATTGTAATCATGATTGCCCAGCAGCCGCTTAAATGGCTGCTGCGGGTTGCCGAGGTGCCGGTATCCCTTGCTGCCCTCTATTGCCTGGTGCCGGCCGTGTTATTCCCAATGATATTTTCTTTCAAGATCGAACAGCCCTTGCTCGAATGGATTAGAGGTCGCCGTAGGCTTCGTAAGAATCTGCTCAATCAGGCCCGCCAAAGTTAACGCCAACGAGCCATTCATTTACCCTCCTCTGAATATTATTCAGACGAGCCAAAAGAGTGGTGGTTGCCCAGTGATGATGAAAATCCGGACCCTTTTCACCTCATGCTCCTGAAAGCACTGATGGCGCTTCTCTCCCGCGGCGGAGAGAACGCGGCCCTGACCACGCTGCTGTTTCACAAGGTGCCGGAGTCGGCCGACCCCATCGGACCGGCTGAACCAAGCTCGGCAGACTTCGAGAAGGTGCTGACCCTGATCAAGGATAATTTTAACGTCATCGGTTTGCCTCAAGCCATTGATCGGCTTGAGGCAGGCACCCTGGAGGCCCGGAGCGTGGCGTTGACATTTGACGATGGTTATCTTCAGTGGAACAGCACAGTCGCACCGCAACTCAAAAAATTCGGCCTTCCGGCTACTTTCTTCATCACGACCGAGCAGTTGGACGGCGGCAGGCTATGGAGCGAACGCATCGTCGATATTGTTCGGCAATTGCCAGACCACGTAGCCTGGATACCTCATGGCTATCAGCAATATATCGACCTGCGGGAGTTATCCCAGCGCAGGAAGCTGGCGCACAAGTTGATCACTGACCTTAAGTACCAGTCGCTGGATGCCCGCGAGGCCGTCATGCGGCGTCTGGAGGAGTCGATACAGGAACCACTGCAGATCAGCGGTGTCCTGGATGAAGACTCGATCAAGCGCTTTCATGCAGATGGCTTTGAAATCGGGGCGCATAGCCACCGCCACCCGATCTTGACGACAACCGGCGCGGCTGAAGCGGAGTACGAAATCCGACACAGCAAACAACGGCTGGAGGAGGTGATCGGCGCGGACGTCAAAGGCTTCGCTTATCCCAATGGTCGGGCGGGTGTTGATTACAACTCGGAGCATGTCGAGATGATAAAAAGAGCGGGTTTTCGATACGCCGTGTCCACCGGCGGCGGGGTTGCAAGCCGACAAGGGAGCTTGTTTGAACTGCCGCGACTCGCGCTCTGGGCTTATTCGACGCCTCGAATATATTTTCAGATATCTCGTAACTACCTTCGCGACGCAGCCCATTGACAAGAGACTCTGGACACCATCGGCGAAAATATGAATAACCCTGACCAAGGAGGTAATCTGGGCGCTCGACTGGCCTCGGGTGTCAAGTGGGCGACGCTGTCGCGAATCACGAGTCAAAGCATCAGTTGGCTGGTGACGTTGATAATAATTCGTTTGCTTCATCCGCATGACTATGGGTTGAATGCAATGATCGAGGTGCCGATTGAGCTGTGCCTCCTGTTCAGTTCCTTGGGCATCGACGCCGCCTTGATTCGCTTTGGCAGGTATGACGATAAACAGTTGTCGTCGGCCTTCGGTGCGTTGCTGCTCGCAAACGGCGCAATTTTCGTTGGGCTTCAGCTCGGGGCAGACTTGATCGCTCAGTACTTTGGGGAGCCACGCCTGTCTTCGCTGATTCGTGTTTCAGCGGCAATATTTTTACTCGCACCGTTCAGAATCATTCCGAATGCCCTGCTGGACGCCGCCCTGAACTTCAAGCTGAAATCACAGATCGAGATGATTGCGGCTTTTGCATCGTCTGTATTAAGCCTCAGCCTCGCGCTGGGCGGGGCTGGCGTGTGGGCCCTGGTTGCCGTCGTCGTCATGAATCCGGCGATTCGCGTGGCACTGCTCGCCTACCGGCTTCCATGGATGATCCTCCCGGCCTTTAGATTCCAGGAGATCCGCCATCTCATCGGCTATGGCTCGGTCGTGCTCGCCGGCAGTGTGATGGCCGTTCTGTCGGCCAGGGTCATAACATTGCTTGCCGGGCCCAAACTTGGCGCGGAAGTGATGGGCGTCTATGCGGTGGCGACGGTGTTCTCGTTGCTACCCATGAGCAAGATGATGCCCATCGTGAATCAGACTCTCTATCCCGCTTTCGCGCGATCACAGCATGATGCTGCCGGCATCGAGAGGTTTCTGTTGAAGTCGGTATCCCTGACCGCATTGATCATATTCCCATTGACTATTGGCATGGCCTGTGTGGCCGCGTCAATTGTGCCTTTGGTTTTTGGTAAGCAGTGGGGGAATGTAATTCAACCGTTGGCTATACTATGTTTGTTGATGCCAATTAAACTGATGGGTGAGCTTTTCAGTTTGCCCATCAATGCGACCGGAAAAGCAAAATATACAGCGAAAATTCAATTGTTCGGCTTGATTGTATCCGCCTCGGGGGTACTGTACGCATCTGAATTTGGGCTGATCGGCCTGACCGCGCTCGCTGCGCTCAATATTTTATTGGTCGGTGGCTTGTCTGTGTTGTTCAGCTGTCGTCTCTTTGGGGTCAGCGCGCGAAAAGTCTGGGCATCGATATCGCCTGCCGTTTTCGGTTGTGCGCTAATGGCCTTGTCGTTGATTCTTATTGAACGCAATTGGGGCTTCGTAGATGGTTGGCTTGGTTTGACTTATCAACTCATCACGGCGGCCATGATTTATATTGGAGTGATCTTGATTCAGGTCGGTCCGCGCGGTCTCGTTGAACTATTTGGAATATCAAGGTCCGGTCGCGCGTGAAGGTTGACCAGATCGCTGCTGTCGTGCGTGGCTGTGGAATTCCGTCGATAAAGTCTTTTGTTTGGAGTGCGATGAGCCTTCTATTGCCATTTCGGTCCGCGATGACAGGGTTCCTCACTAGTTCCATCGTGCTTTTTCAGCTCGTGGCTTGTGGGGGGGCGACCAAGGCTGATGTGGTTGACACGGCGGCCCAGCCTACGGTTCAGTCGCTGGATGAGGAGGGATATTCCCCGCCGACGAGTTTCTCCAGCGACTACTGCAGTTCGAACGACTTTCCGGCGCAATGGGAGTGGCGTGAATCAACAGTTCGCCCCCAAGTGCGTGGCGCGGTTGGCGGTGAGCCGCTGATTCGTCATTTGCGAGATGGCCGACTCATTGCAACTTACACCAAACTCGGTGGCCACCGCAGTGAGCCAAACAACACGGACGGGCATGATGCGACTGTGGGTCCATTCCGCCGCGCCTTGTTCACCCAGTGGAAGAGTGGCGACGTATTTGAGATCTATCCCGCGATTTATGAGGGCGAAGATCAGCAGATCTACATCGGGCCAAATTTCAATAACGAAGCAGACTACTACAGCAAGAATGCCAGTGTGCCAAAGAATATAACCGTGCGCGGAATCACCGTGAACGGAGTGCGCCCCGTAATAAAGCTTCCGGCCACCGGCGCCAGCAATGCCACCTTGGGGCAGTCTCTGATTTACATTGACAAGTCGGAAAACATAACCATTGAGAATCTGGAGGTGGTTTCAAACGATACCGGTTTGGGGCGGGTCGGGAAAGCGGGTATATACATCAACGGCGGCAAGAATGTCACGTTGCGAAATTTGAGAATTCATGGATTCGAGAACAGAAGTGCCAATGGAATATTTGGAACATCTGCCAACTCAGGGGTACTGTTGATTGAGGGTGTTGAGCTGTCGGCAAATGGTGGCGGAAATGGTCCGGAGCACAATATTTATATAAATTACAGCAACGACGATAGTAAATTCACGGTGAAAATGCTTGGATCATGGTCGCATGATTCTCGGTATGGTCATCTATTCAAGTCGCGCGCGCAGGTGAATATTTTAGAGGGAAACTATTTTCAAGGGTCACGCGCGACGAAACCCGGGGAGATGCGGGAGTCCTATCTGGTAGACGTTCCGGACGGCGGCGTTCTTACGGCCCGAAACAACATCTTTGTCAAGACAGCTTCTGGCGATAATACCAATGGGGCATCGCTGGCGTACGCCGCTGAGGGCTCGATTGGGAATTTTGACACTACCCGGCCGTGGGGTTTGACCGTTGAGCACAATACCTTCGTCGCCTTTACTCAGTATTTTGACAGCCAGAAGCATCAGGTCTATCCGTTCTTCATTAAGGCGATCGCCCCTGTGAAGGCGGAGAACATCAACGTCAACGGCAACCTCTTTGTTGGCTATTGCCGTAACAAATCGGCCCTTTATGGCAGCCCAGGCTATTTTGGCGAGGGTTATATGATGGTAGGTTTCAATGATATTGATCAATCTTTCCGGCCGCGTAAACCTCAACCGTCAGCCTCCGGGCTTGCTCCCGGCTCGCTGGGGTATCAGCACAAGCAGTCGAATGTGCCAAGGCGCACCAATGCAATCGGCGCGCGGGACTGATGGTTTCTATGCAAACAGTATCGGTCAAATTTCTGGGCGAAGCTGAGCAGAATGCGGCTGACCCCGCAGGCTGTCTGCGGCGGCTTGGAAGCGCGTATCCCTTGGCGAACTGGCCTGGGATTGCGAACGATCCACCATGCGTGGACCCATCGTCAATTTTCTGCATCCGACCGACGCCGGTGCTCGCGCGGCCTTCGGCGCTCAGGGATGTCAGTTATCGCCCCATGGTCTCATGCAATCAGGCGCATGTCGGTCGGCCAACGTGCATTGGCCGGCACCGGCCAAGTCAGCCGTCGACAACTCCGTCGTTGGCAGGTTCCGCAGCGCCCGCGCTGGTGCTTTGATCATGACGGCTACTGGTCGTGAGGCTTCGCTGGATGCTGCACGCGGCTGTCTGATGATGCTCGGTATCATTCTGCACAGCGCCTCTATCTATGCCGCAAAGGGTAACTGGTTGATTGTTGGCCGGGAAAGAAGCTACGCCTTTGATTTGTTGGTCGAGGCCATTCATGTTTTCCGAATGCCGGCCTTTTTCTTTTTATCCGGCTATTTCTTTGCGCTCGCCCTGTCCAAGATGAGTGCCAGGGAAGTCGCTGTCCAGCGCATGCAACGATTGCTCGTTCCGCTGCTGTTTTCTTTTGCCACGTTGAACGTTCTGCAGGTCATTTTTGTGGATGTTTTTCACGGCAGGTGGTGGCTGCAGCGCCTCTCCACCGGACGGGTACCTGTATATCATCTCTGGTTTCTGATTGACCTGATTGTATTCACCGCGACCCTGCTCGTGCTGACGCCGCTCCTGAAGCGGGTTCGTTGGTTCGATTCCGTTCCGGTACCGACACCCGTCGGTTTGTTGTTGGGCCTCTCGGTCTTCAGTTTTTTGACGGTGGCGCTGGCGAGATTGACGCCGTTCGCATACGACTCCCTCGCAGGTCTCACTACGTTGTTTGACCTAGCGACCTACGGGCCCTACTTCGCCGGCGGCGCACTGCTTTTTGTCCGTCGGGACTGGATGGCGATATTTTTGCAGACCCCCATTTATTTGTCAATCGTTGCTGTGCCGATCACAGTATTGATTAATCAGTCCCTGGGCAATTTATCAAGATGGCAGGCTGAGGGAATATTGGCAGTTTCTCAGGTATTGATTTGGGTTTCGATCGCCGGGGTGTTGTGCTTCTTTCGAAGATTTTTTTTCAAAGTCACGGGCTTCACCACCTTCTTGGCCGAAGCAAGTTACACGATATTTTTGTTTCACCATCTATTGGTGGCTGTGGTTGGTGGAATGCTTATGACGTCTGATATGCCCGCTGGGATCAATTTTGCATTGTGTGTTGTCATTGTTTTTGCGTCGACCGCCTTGATTCATTGGCTATTGGTTGGGCGATTCGATGTGTTCAGTCTTCTGTTCAACGGCAAGCGCACAGCCAAGGCGGTTACGCGGTCACGCGTTGCTAATTTGCGCGAAAGTCGTCGTGAAATACTGGCTGACCGGTCGACGCCGCCATGACCGAGGCACCCGCCTTGTTTGCGTGAAACGGAGGCGCCGGGGCGCGGACTATGTGGTTTTTCGATGGAATGAACATCAGCTGGTTTGCGCTACGCCTCTGGCTCTGCGTATCATTCAGAAATATGAGCCCGCCATGGTGGCCAACGGCTCGCAATTCAAACAGTTAGAAGCGAATGAAAATTACCGTCATCGGAACCGGGTATGTGGGTTTGGTCAGCGGCACATGCCTTGCCGAGGTCGGCAACGATGTGTTGTGCCTTGACCTTGATGCCAACAAGATCAAGATTCTGGAGGAGGGTGGTATCCCCATCCATGAGCCGGGTTTGCAGGAGATGGTCCGGCGCAATGTGGCGGCCGGCCGTCTGCACTTCACCACCGATCAGGAGCGTGCGGTCAAGCACGGCACGATCCAGTTCATCGCGGTGGGCACGCCGCCAGATGAAGATGGCTCGGCCGACCTCAAGTACGTGCTGGCTGCGGCGCGCAATATCGGCCGGCTGATGACGGACTACAAGGTCGTCGTTGACAAGAGTACCGTCCCGGTCGGCACCGCCGACAAGGTGCGGGCCGCGATTGCCGAGGAGCTGGCGGCGCGAGGCGTGCAGACACCGTACGCGGTGGTGTCCAATCCGGAGTTCCTGAAGGAGGGGGCAGCCGTCGAGGACTTCATGCGACCGGACCGCATCGTCGTCGGTGCCGATGATGAGCAGGCGGTGCACTTGATGCGGGCGCTCTATTCGCCGTTCCAGCGCAACCACGAGCGCCTGATCGTCACCGACGTGCGCAGTGCCGAGCTCACCAAGTACGCCGCCAACGCGATGCTGGCCACCCGTATCAGCTTCATGAACGCGCTCGCCAATTTGGCCGAGAAGCTGGGGGCAGACATCGAGATGGTGCGCCAGGGTATTGGCTCGGATCCTCGTATCGGCTATCACTTTCTCTACCCTGGCTGCGGTTACGGCGGCTCCTGTTTTCCCAAGGACGTCAAGGCGCTGATCAAGACGGCGGCCGACGAGGCCGGCATCGAGCTTCAGGTCTTGACTGCGGTGGAGTCTGCCAACAACCGCCAAAAACATGTGCTGGCCAACAAGGTCAAGGCGCGCCTGGGCGACAGGCTTGAAGGCAAGCATTTCGCCCTGTGGGGTTTGGCTTTCAAGCCCAACACCGACGATATGCGCGACGCACCCAGCCGCGACCTTGTGGCGGATCTACTTCAGGCCGGCGCCACCATCACCGCCTATGATCCGGTGGCCATGCATGAGGCCCAGCGGGTGTTCGGTGCGTTGCCCGGCTTGAGCTATGCCAGCGGTCCCAACCAGGCCCTGGTCGGCGCTGACGCCCTCATCATCGTCACCGAGTGGAAGGAGTTCCGCAGCCCGGACTTTGATCTGCTCAAGTCAAGTCTGAAGAACGCGCTGATCTTTGACGGGCGCAATCTGTATGACCCGAAGTTTGTGCGCTCGCAGGGCTTCGAGTATCAGCCAGTCGGACGCTGAGCCCCATTGGCATCGGCCGAGGCGATGATCGAGGTATTCGAAACCGCAGAGTGGTTCGAGAATCTGCTTGAGCACGGGTTCGAGCACCCGCCGATTCCCGTCTGGATAGCGGCCGCTGATGGAGAGTCCGCACCGGGAATCGCGCTGGGTTTGATGCCTGTCGTGGGCCAACGCACAGGCCTGAGCAGCCTCAGCAACTACTACGCCAGCTTGTACGGTCCGGTGGGCGACAGCAGCGGCCTTGGCCCCGCGGCATGGCGCGCGCTCGGGCGCCGTCTGCGCGCCCATACGCTGGGTGCGATCGTGGTGCTACAGCCCCTGGACGAGCTGGGGGCCTTTGCGCAGGGCATGGATCGAGGGTTGCGCGAGGCCGGCTACTGGGTGGATCGTTTCTTCTGTTTTGGAAACTGGTACCTTCGTGTGAATGGACAGACCTATGAGCGCTACTACGAACAACGACCCTCGGCCCTGCGTCACAGCATTGAACGCGGCAGGCGCCGCCTGAACCGTCGCGGCGGCTGGTCACTGAGCATCCATACCGGGGCCGGCGAGGGCTTGGCTTGGGCCATCGAGGCGTTCGAGACTGTCTATCGACAGAGCTGGAAGCAGGCCGAGCCATGTCCGCAGTTCATGCCCAAACTGATGCGCCTGGCGTCTGCTCAAGGGTGGCTGAGGCTCGGACTGCTGATGGTCGATGGCGCCCCGGTGGCGGCACAGCTGTGGCTGGTCAAGAGCGGCAAGGCCAACATCTACAAGCTGGCCTACGTCAAGGGTTGGGAGCGGTTCTCGCCTGGCTCGGTCCTCACCGCGGCGATGATGCGCCATGTGCTCGACACCGACCAGGTGCAGGAGGTGGACTACCTGACCGGCGATGACGCTTACAAGCAGGACTGGATGGGGGAACGTCGCGAGCGGATCGGCTTGATTGCATTCGATCCGTTGAACGGGGCGGGCCTGCTGGCGGCGGCTCGCCACTTCGGCGCGCGAGCGGTGAAGCGACTCATCGCGTGAGCCTGTTGAAGTGCTCGGCCAGCGCCGCCGTGCGTGCCGTCCTTGCGGCGCCGGCCACGGCCGCGGCAGGAATCAGGTTGGCGATGCCATCGGCGCTTTGCGACTCGATCAACAAGGTGTGCAGCAGCTCGGCAATCTGGCGCGTGCCGTCAAGTGCAGCGGCTGCCGTCACGCCGATCGAGCGCAACATCGTGGCGGTGTCTCCGGCGGGGTCGGCAAGGCATACCACCGGCCGGCGAGCCCGCAGGTACTCATAGGCCTTCGCCGGGATCTGCTGATTGCAGTTGGCGGCCTGCATGACCAGCAGGCCATCCGCGCAGAGCATTTCCTTCAGCGCGTCTTGGTAGGGCAGCGGGGCGCAGAGCTCGATCATTTCAGTCACACCCAGCTGCGCCGCCAGCGCGGTCAGCATTGCGTCATGGCCACTGGCGCGGAATCGAATCCGCAGCGTTCGGCCCAGCCCGGGGCTGCGCTCGGTCAACAGTGCGAGCGCCTTGAACAGTGACGTGGGGTCGCGCTCGGAGGGATAGACCAGGCCGCTGTGAAGCAGGGTCAGGCAGCCGGGGTTGAGTCTTGGCCTCGGGGAGTCGAGGTCCTGCTCGACGGCGGCAAAGGTGGCCTCGTCATATCCGTTCTCCAGCACCCCCATCCGTGCGGCGGCGGCCGGGTAGCGCTGGCGATACTCCGATGCGGCGCCAGGGGTGGTGAACAGGCATTGGCTGGCCTGTTGCGCAGCCATGGCTTCGATGGCCCGGAAGTGCCGGTGCGTGATCGGGTCCGCGGGATAGCCCTCCTGAGCCATCGGGTCGCGGAAGTCGGCCACCCAGGGCAGACCGCTGCGAGCCTGCAGCTTGGCGGCAATCAGATGGGCGGTGGCTATCGGATAAGTGGACCAGACCAGCTGCGGGCGCCATTCGCGTATCAGCTGCAGGCCGGCGCGCACGCCGTCCCAGCGCCAGCTGGCCCAGCGGTCAGGCCGAGCCAAGGAAGCCAGGTAGCGCCTGCGAATCGCCAGATGACGGGAAGCGTCCAAGGCCATGGCGCGGTGCACGACAGTCGTGAGCGGTACCTCGCCAAGAAGATCTTCGCTGGTGGTTTCGTAGGCGCCGGGCCAGACGCTTAGCACGATCGGCTGCCAGCCACAGGACGGCAGTTGCTGAACAAAACGTAGGGTGCGCTGCACCCCGCTGCTGCCGGATTGCGGCGGAAAGTGAAAGGCCACCATCAACACTCGTTTGGTTGCTGCGCTCATGTCAAGGTGCCCAGCCACTGCAAGGTCAGCGCCTCCACCTGCTGGCGGGCCGCAGCAGTCGAGAAGGTGTGGTCTGCGTTGGGCAGCTCCTGGCGCGAGACCTTGGTGAGCGCCAGATGACCGGCCCAGTGCGGGTCGCCGCGCGCATGTTCGATGAACTCCCGTGCGGTCAGGTCCTTTCCGCTGAGCAGCAGCAGAATGCGGCCTGGGAAGTCCGCCCAAGCGAGCGCCATGCGAACCTGATATGGCAAGGCCGAGTCGTTCGAGGATGGCCGGCGCCTGAGCATCTGGCCCAAGCTGGTGCCGAAGTCCGCCATCCTTTGCCAACCTACCTGGCCGCTGAACAGCTTGCGCCAGAAGGCGGGCTGCAGCAGGCGCTGGCCGTAGTAGTGCTTGACGTGGGTGCGAGCAAGGCCGCTCTCGGAGCGCACCCAGGGATTGAGCAGGCACAGGCCTCGAACCCGAGGGTCTCGGCTGGCTTGCCAGTACAGCAGGGAGGCCGACGCGCCATCGCACAAGCCCCACAGCACCACCCGGGTGACGGCCGGCGCCCGCTGCTGCAGCAGCG